>TARA_B110000908_G_scaffold172730_1_pt1 | contig 27719 bp, 36 predicted proteins | sample TARA_B110000908 | Tara Oceans TARA_B110000908 (sample SAMEA4398067) | marine metagenome | biome: Polar Biome; feature: [DCM] deep chlorophyll maximum layer (ENVO:01000326); material: water (ENVO:00002006), including particulate matter (ENVO:01000060) such as... | depth 36 m
GGGTTGAGAGCGCATTTTTTATCATCATCGCCCTCTGGCTCTGACTCCTCGAACATACTGTAAGGAGCTCTGCCAAGTCATGATTGTGTTCCGAAATCCCCCGATAAACCATTTTTACAGTGTTGTCACTGATGAGCCAGTAGTTACGAAGAAGCGCTTGACAGCTCTCGCCTTCAATCTCCCGCGAACCTGTTCTCGCATGCCCGGCCCAGTAAGATGGACCGTAAGAAAAAAGAATTTCTTCGCCTTTGGGTATGTCGCGGACACTGACCAATGCAATTCTTAAATTCGAAATAGTAATGGGAACAACATTTGCAATGGCCCATCCATCCTGGGCGAACGATACGTGGGTCACCAATGATACTTTTATCGAGATTTGTTTCTGGTTCGCGAATGCCTAACGTATAGTCGGCATGGGTGGATGGCGGTGGCCTTATTGACGCTCCTCCTGTTTTTATAGTGCATTGCTTATTTTTTAAGAAAGTCTAGAAATTTTTGTAGAATTCTCTAGAAATTTTTGTAGTGAAATTTCTTGTGAATATTTAGAACATGTTTAAGAAAGAATATATTTTAAGAATGATCATAAAATATATAAGTACATAAAGCATATCAACATGTCAGCTCTCGCCACCTCCGTTGAGTCCACACAAATCCCAACTGGCGTAGGCATCGCAATTCGTTCAAAAGAGCCATTGGCACTAAGTGGTGAGTCCAAGACGCCCGGGAAGTCAAAAATATGGACGATGGACGGCGACCGAACTCGGTTCGTACCAGAACTTAAAAGCGAATGGTCTGAACATTTCTGGGAAAAATGTCCCCACAATATTCCTCTCGTTTCTTTGGACTCTAATGGGGAATATGAGCGTCTTTATGTCTCAGCAGACGCTATGATGGGAGAGGAGGGCAAAACGTTCACAAAAGCGGAGCAATCGATGGCAATGTTGGCACATGCTCTTTCAAAAAAGTGGGTGTGTAAGAATGTCTGGTCGAATCAAGAAGAGGGTCTTTCAGTATTGCAACAAATTTCTTCTTTGAAAAAAGCTGATGGAAAAGACGACAAGGTTGCGCAAAAACAAAAGGCCAAAGAGATTGTTTATGCTCTTCCTGATGATAGGATCATCCATTACATCGATCTGTGCATCGATTTTACGAAAAGGGTTGAGAAAGGAGACGAAAATGGTCGGCCTTACCGCGTCACCGAAATTGTGCGTGGAAAAATTGAAAAATGTATGAATCAGAAGGATACGGCTATCAAGGAGGGTTATGAAGAGTCTGGAGCTTCGAAGGAATATTTGACAGAGCATTTGTGTTCTACAGGCCCTGTCAAATATATTTCGCCGACTAGTGGGTGCGTTTCTTGGAATGCCACATACGAACTATTGATTAATGAAGTGGATATGACTTCTTTCTGGACGACCGAAGGTGTAAGACGCAAGACCATGACCAATTGGTTTTGTCCGCTTGGTTATTATCAATTTCTTCTTGGAATCAATGTGAAGGGTATGGAGAATCTTAAGGGACAGTGTGAAATGTCCAATGGGCGTTGGGTTTCGGAAGAGGAAGCTCTTCAGATATTGGATGCGGCATCTCTTAATATTCTTGGTCATGTGTTGGCTAATATTTCTCCAGTATAAAAGTTGATCTATATCTCATTACTATGGCCGAATTATGTTGCTGCTTCGAAATGTGTGGAGATTGCGATTGTGGAGATTTATGTTCAAATGTTTGTAGCATATTGCTGTGTTACCAATGTTTTCAAAATTGTGGGGATTGTAGTTGCCACTGTGGTAGTAAACCGAAAAGACATGCATATGTGGCGGCTCCACAAAAAGAGCCAAAACAACAACAGATGTCGAGAGATTTGGAACTTGTGTTTTAGAACTACTATTTAAATATAATAACAAATAAAGATGCAAACTTACATTTCATTAATTTTTTATTGTTTAATTGTCACTATAGTGTTGTATACATTATGGCAATGTGTGTTTATACCGATTCGAAAACGTCACAAGAAAAGATTAAACAAATACATTGAAGTTATGGAAAAGGGCGAAACAAAAAAAATTTCCGAGTCGTCTTTGGTTGAAGTACCCTTATATGATGATGACGAAGAGAAAGAATTTTTAGAAACTAAAGAATAATTTATATTAATTCGTCAACTCTTGCATATTCAATTTCATTTGATTTTTTGGGGCATAAACAACAACAGAATAATATATATAAAATCTGTTTAATTCTTTTATAACATTTGCGACAAGGTTCGCATGTTAAACATCCAATAACATATTCAATGGCCCACATAACAAGAAGAAATGCCACCACTCCCGCCCCAATAAAAACATAGATTGCCCAATCTGGCAAATTATTTGTATCGACTATCATTTTAATTCATTTGTTTTAAATTTATACTAATATTTTACGTATGTCCTAAAATGTGACCCGTCTATTTCTGAGTTCTCTGAAATTGGTTCAACATATTTATTTACCACATATAATTGTTTCAAAGAAGCAGCGACTACATCTAAACCAGAGATAGAGAAAACGTCTTCCAAAGGAGTCCAAGCTTCTCCACGAACAGTTAATTTATGCATAATACTTTGTAAAACATCTTTGACTTTTTCATACGAATTATGAACCGAAGCTGCTGCCGAAGAAGAAGAAGAACTTGGTGCCTCCAGTTCTGCCAGCTTGTCCAAATAGGGTTGTTTTTTTTGCGACGGTTTATCTTTACCGAAATTAAAACCGGTAAATCCAAGAGCTGTTAATTTTTCCTGGAGTTTTGCAATGGTCAATGATTTACTGCTTTTTGCGGGCGTATTTGGCACAGACGAGGCCCCAGTAATATTCTTAAGTGCTCCCATAACAGAATCTGTCAAACTACCTTGTTTTAACAAAGAAAGATCTGTTACAAATTGCTTAACGGCTGCAATAAGCGGGGCCATCGTTTCTCTTGTTAATAATATAATTTTTCCGGAATGATCATACCATGATAAAAAGATAGCTTCTTCGGATTGTGTTACGTCCATTTCTATAGCAATTTGAACTAAATATTTGACCCATAATTTGCGTCTATCCGTCGCAGTTTTTGCTGTACCTTGACCTCTCACTTCGGGATTTGCTACGGTTGCTTGAGATGTATAATGCCCATACATGGGTGATTTAATTTCAACAACAGCTTTTTTCCCATTAGCAATACAATAACCATCAGGTTGACATACAACATCAACACCACCAATCACAATCTCTTTGGAAGTAACGAAATCAGTTGAAGATCCGGCACTAACTTCGAGTGTATTCGACGCATATCGTAAAACCTTACCCCTTGCAGAACCTTGTGTCACAACCACACCTACGGGAATGGTCGGGAGCGGCGCGGCCACTGAAATAGACCAACCTTCGGATGTTTTATGGGCAGAGGATACTGTGACACGAATACAACCATAGTTGGCTCTATATCTAGGCAATGTATATGGTATATCTTTAACCATATATCCTTCTTCACCTTTATGGCCTACGGGTCCAAAGAAAATAGAATGGGCAATCTTTAAGGCAGGTTGAACAACGGCACTTTTAAACGCATCTTCAGTAGAAATGTCGGGCGCCGCGGATAAAAGGCCAGAAAATTCATGTAAAAAATGTTCACCTACTTCCTCTTCCAACAACAAAAGTATAGATCTTTCTTTGAATGCGATATGAGACCCAGAGTCATTTAATGTTTTCTTTTCTAATTCTTTTACTACCATCTTGTTAAATAAATCTCTGTTTTCTTTAATAAGCCATGAACCATCTGAATATAGTCTTAGTAAATCTCCTTCAAGATATTCGAACCCTCTTGCAAAGCCATTTTGACCTCTCATATCTTTGATGCCTTTACATCTTGCCAAGTAATGTATACAATCATGTTCGCGAACATGACCTCTTGGAAAAACGGTATTCAATAGAAATTCTCCAGGTTTTGTTTTTTTTCTAGGCATATTTGGAAAATTTTCAAAAAGACCGGCAATTCCTGAAGCAGATAAACGTTGCATAATATATTAAAATATATTTTAAAAAAGTTCTTAAATACATCATCTTTGTTTAAAGACATTTTCTTAAATTTAAACAACATGAACCTTTTCCTGTTGGCCATCACTCTCAAAGAATGTGCCGCCGCGCATTGTGACAAGCACTGTATCAAAATGATTTTAGAACTGACTCAAATGCTCTATTCTGCCTGGTGGTTCGGTAGAGACGTATTTCCATTGCCAGAACTCGACCCGTTACCCAACGATCCATATCGACCCACACACCTGAATCATCCTGTTTCGGTATGGGTTCGAGCTGATCCTAAACATTATCAATGGACTCTAAACCACAGAGAAACATAAATTTAGTATTGTTTTCCTGAATGCTGACTGTGATGGTTGGATCGATATGCGTCTAGAAAACGGCTTCAAGTCACGAAATGTTGTTGTTTACATGGGCACTAAAAAGTCTATCTTGGCAAAAATATGGCCCGCGAAACTACTGCAGGGAATGGTGTTTGCTGAAGAGTTCGAGAGTCCGGAAGCACTCACGGACTATTTACACATCTTGTCGAAGAACAAGACACGGTACGAAAATATGTTGAAATGGAGAACAGATGGGTACGATATAACAACATGGACTAAAGGATTGAGATTCGAAGGAGGAAAAGAAGATACCTCGTGTTGGTGGTGTGATCTTTGCAGTCTTAAACAGACAGCAAACATTCGTGATGCCGATACGTGGCCTGTTGGTACAGATTTTACCTGTAAGAAGCGACAAAAGGAGTGGTGGTTGTCGGGTAAAGAACCAACACCAAACGGCGAAAAAGCGAACAATGGGAGACAGCACCATGCTACGATTGTCAAATCAATTCATACCGCGTTTTAATGGCAAAAATGTAGGATGTACTAAACAAAGTCACTCAGGCAAATGTGATGTAGCCACTTATCTTGGAATAGATAAAATGGGCCTATGTAAAGAGACGGAGTGGGCAGGGTAGTTGTTATCTTTTAAGCTGTTTTTTGATTAATTGTTCTGTAAATGTATTTTTATTTGTTTTGCGGTGTCTACACATGTTGAAATTTTACCAGAAAATAACGAAAACAAGTTCTCTTCGTGTTTCTGTACAATAGTAGGCCTCGCATCATCGTGGTCCCTGTTAGCTAAAACAGTCCTTACCGTAAACATGGAACCAATATGTTCTATAGTACCGGACACATTTAAAAATTCGTGGCATGTTTCTACAAATTTATTAAAGTTTGTGACTGGCGGATTTACAACAATGCCTTTATTTAGTAAAGGTAGAAATTTGTTGGGGATTTCTGGCAAAATCCCGACATTGGTTGAATGAATAGCATGGACTACGTTTCCTAAAACGTGCCAATCGCTGTTTTCATAAGGGTCAATACACATAAATGGTCCGTCCATAATAACAATTCCAACACCTTTGAATTTGTCCGGGAGTTTGACTATTGGTTTTTCACAAATTTCGAATTGATATGGTGTTGGTACTGGTAACAAACTATTCAAATTTGCATATGTACAAATTACGGTATAGTCGTAATTATCAATCATATCTCTATTAAATTCTGTTCCAAGATGTAATGTCACGTCCGAAACATCTAATTTTTGGCGACACATGGCATACAATGTTTTCGGGCTGAAGAGTCTTTCTTTAACAGAGTATAAATTTTCAATGTTATCTTCGTTGATTAGGGGAGAATGAACCTTTTCGTATTTAAGATTCATTGAGTTCATGAATTCTTCATATTGGTCGGAATTGACTTTACTGTTTCGTTTTGCAATTGCGTAGTGTTGATTTCGATACTCTGTTTCACACTGGAATTCCTTCAGAAAGGTATCAGTGCCATTTTTAGCAGCTATTGAAGTCTTGTAACTGCGGGGATAATGATATCCTTTGTGTAAACGATATTGATTGATAGCACTCGCGTTTTGTAGAATATCCTGGTTTTTTTCAAATAATTCAACACACAATCCAGAGTTACTCAACTCTAATGCAGCAGTTATGCCAAAAATACCACCCCCTACGACTGCCACTGTTGGCGTGTTTTGTTTTAATTGTTCAATTATTTGCTGTGTTTGTAAAGACCTTTGTATATTTTCATCGAAATCTACTTTCCCGTTAAATACTTGGCCAAACATCAATTCTAATAAATCGACACTTGTATTTAGGTCGTATTCCATTTTATTTACCATTAAACGTTTTATTTTGCCCGCTGGAAACAATCTATCATATTCAAATTCCACATTGCCAATTCTGAATTGTTTTTTATGGACATGGTTCAGTAAGAACTTGATCGGTCCAGTCAATGGAAATTTCAAAAATAAAGCAATGTATATGTCATGATACACTAAATTATTATAAATATTATCCGTAAACGAACCATGTTTAAACCATGTGAATTTTGCGGATTCTATACGATCGTCATTTGATGACAAATTGTGTATCTTGTTGTTATAAACAAAAATATCGTCTACGTACATCTGTACGTTATTGTGCTTCGCAAGCGAGACCAACTCTATCGATTTTTCATATGATGTGGTCATTGGTTTCTCTACAAATATATTGACTTTATTTTGGATGAATTGTTTACATAGCTCATAATGGGATGCTGTCGAAGACGCAATAACAACCCATTCGACATCGTATCTTATTCCTTGCATCTTATGTCCCGTAAAAAAACAAATATCGTTATTTTTTTTTAAGGTCGTATATATTTTTTTTCCAAAATACCCATTACCAATAATTCCAATTTTCATGTTGTGATTTTCAATACATGTATACTTGTTGTTCATATATACTAGAAATACAAAAATGTTGAATCCTAAAAGAATTTACAGACCCTTTCGCGAAGACGTTGCCCCTTTCGCGAAGACGAGCGCGCTGTACTTCATCGTACCATTTAAATACTGCGTCATAATACTTCCGTTTAGGTCCCATATCATGCATGAATACTATCGTGTCATCTGTGATGTACTCCAATGCTTTAAACGCACATGCCACACGCCAACGTGCATCGACCAACACTACGTCAAAGTTCGGATAATCTTTGATTGCATTAATATATTCATCAAAATCTCCATTGTGTGCAGCATCCTCCGGATATCCGTAAGGCGTTGTTGGATAGGGGATAATGCATTTGTAATGAAGTGTCCCCTCTCTTTCACGGCATTTGACGTATGGTAGTGACGATACTTTATCGCACCATGGTTTATAATTCTCAATGGACACCACAGTACCTTGTGTGAGTCTCTGATACGTATCAGTGCTACCTCCAGAACCCCACTCAAAATAGCGCGTCGTTGGTGTCATGTATGACTCCAATAGTCGTTGCTCTCCGGCGGTCATCATGACAGCCAGTTTTTTTTGGTTCATCTACACACGGAAGATTCGATGGTAATTTATTAACAATTGGGTTATCTTCAGGCTGGCCTATCAAATCCCGTGTCCAACTGGAAGATTTTGTAAACCAAATGTTGCCACACGAGCCCTTACTTGGTGATTCACGCGTGTTGTGCTCATCTAGGGCGTCTACAGGCTCTCGGTGCCCCTGAAAATATCGGCATCGAGACGTATCGGGCGCCTGAAAACAAGCGCGCATACGAGGGTCTTCCTGATGGCATTTCTTATTTTGACTGTGCTATCAACGACGAATATTTCGATACATGTGCCGTATACACAAACGGAAAACTTAATGCTGTTGAAACGTATCGGAGATACTATTTGTGCAAACAAATAGAAATGAAATGGCGTTCTGGCGTCAAACCCAAATGGTATCAAAAAATAGCGGGGGACCAAGCTTCTTTATCTAGTGGCATGATTCTGCCCACACAACCCAACGTCCATTGACGTTGATAACGAAATTGGTGTTTTTTTAATTTTAACTGCCATTCATATTCCTTAAAATAATTAGTAGATACTATATCTCCAAAATCACGCGAAACAATTGGTTTCCAAACAACATTCGAATGATATACATTTAAAAGCGTTTTAGAAACAACTCCGAGTTCAGAAACAGATAAAAAAGATAAAATATTCATAATCATTTCATTTGGTAAATAATCCATCTGTAAAAATACTAATATATTTATACTCTATCAAACCACAAAACCACATACCAATCCATCGGACCCTCTTTGAATAGCGTCCGGTCCTGGCAACACAACCATGCCAGAATCATTATCGTCTAGTATTTGAAGCATTTCTCTCACCTTTTCAGTGCCAAAGAAAGCATGTGTTGCTACATCGTCGTTTTCAATACCATGGGATAGACCAATACATTCAACACCCTCAATAAAACACGATGGCTTGTTCAAAAGCAGTGAATAGATAGCCTCGCAACGTATATCATGACCATTCCCAATTTGATTAGGGAATACCCACTTGTCGCTCAATTTAATTGGATGATAAGGCGTTGCATGCAAATTGCCAATCTTTACGCATTTGGCATAGCCCCTTGGACACATTGTTTTAAGAACATATTGAACAACAGCCACTGAACCGTCCGGAGATGTAATTTCGTCGCCCTTTTGAACCTCTGAAAGTAGTTTAGAAACTCCAAATCCATCCACAACTTTGCAAAATCCTGGGAAACACGGCCCATCACAACGATTATAACTAGCCATAGTCACTGGAGCAGATCTCATAACAAACCCCTCGTTTCTAGCTCTCTCCTCTGCAATGTATCTCAAACTTGCCATTGGGGCGGGCATATCGTTGAAAATTTTGTCAAATGCATCTCTGAGTTGGTGGAAACGCGCTCCTCCGTATGTTTGAATGCCTTTGTCCAAAAAGTTGTTGCAAGTCTGTGTCATATGAGCCGCTGCCAATGATGGCAAATAATGTCTCCCCCAACGTCTAAAATAATCGATTTGCATAGCTTCTTTCCACTGGCCGTTGATATCTTCCAAAAGTTTGGGATCTGTAATCGTAGATGCAAATTCAATCATATTAGGTCTGACTCGAAGCGAATCATAGATAGCCAATGCCGTTCTCTGGCGTTCGTCCGAAGCATTTGGCTCCCCAGAAGGTACTAATGGGATTTTCTCGATAGAACACGCCATTTCACTTGTACTACGTAGAAAATAATCTCTCCTTTGTCCAAACATCAATGGGCCAATAGGAATTTGGTAGCCCCATGATGTTTTTGTATGAGGACCAATACCTTCAATGGTGCCCGTCGTTTCTACAGAGAGAATGCATTTAGAAGCATAGGTTGTTCGGATATTTGCCATAGAATGCACAAACACTGTTCCTACCAATGACGAATCGGGAATAAAAGAATAACGACCATTGCCAGCCCGAGCAATATCTACCAATAGTTGAGAATCGAGACTGTAACCAAACCCAAATGTATGAATTTGGCCACACCAATTTGGATGGGCATCGCGCCATTCATTAAACATACGAACCTCCCCTTTAGGAGGACGAACGGTTGGTTCTCCATCGGTCAATACACAAACAATGCCGTCATCAGGGAGCATTTCAAGGGCTGTCTTGATTCCATCCCAAAGATTCGTAGAACCACTCGGAGAAAGACCAGCCAATGCCACTTTCATAGCTGCCTTATTTCCAGGAGTCATCTTCTTAAGAGGTTTCACGGGGCTGGCCCTCGAATTGAAAGAAACCAATGCTGCTCGATCACAAGGTCTCAATGAATTTATACAAACATTGGTACCATGACACGCGATGTCCAACATATTATAACCATCCGTTTCCCCATCCGATGTTTTTACTTCTCTATTCATCGATCCAGAGGTATCTTTAACAAAGGCTATAGACAGCGGCCCAGCTTCTCCATCTGAAATAATAGTCGAAATTTGTGTAAGAGTGCCGTCTGTACGAATCTGGCCACTACAAACAGCTGTTTCGTCTTCCATGATCTGATCCATATCCTCGGTTGTAACTGTATCTGCGGCAGAAATTAGAGATTCTATTTCTTGGCGCAATTCTCGATTTTCGATGAGTTGATTGGCGCGCATAGGTTGGCGAGTCATTGGGGAGATGGGATTCGTGTCAAGATAACGAACAATGGCTTCTCTTTCATAATTGTACGTGTCTGGTGCCAAAACGGGGTCTGACATGATTTCGTGCGTGATCGGACATCGATGTTTGTCTAAAAAGGCAGCCATAGTTATTTGGTTATTGTTTTTAGAATTAGTTATATTTTTAAAATATATTCCTAACATGTGTCATTTACAATATCTCCGTATAAATAGAAAATATCTAAATGTATTTATGACGACGAAAAAATTAATGACGAAAAAATTAATGAACAATCTCGAGATTTTGACACAGGGACGGAACATACTCAAGACTAAAGTAACCACAAAGAAAAAAGAGGGTTACATCAACAAATACACAACAATATACTTGGCAATGGATGCTGACCAAAAGAAAGAACAATTTATAAAAATAAGTGCAATTTTTATAAATGACTTCATGAAGTCCACAAAACCGATAAACGATGCAACCATAAAAATTTTTTGGTTACTATTATATAACAACTATTTGAAAATCGCAAAAGCGGGGAACGTACAAACCATGGATACGGAAGATATCAATAATGAAGTAGATGCGAAGCCCAAAATCGAAGGACTTTTAAGAGAATTATATACATGGGGAGATTTTTATGGAGGACATCAGAGGGATAATTTACAGCAATTAGTAGGTTCGTATATTGGCTTTCTTAAGCCAAAAAAAAACAAAAAATTAATGAAATTGTTCATTAAAAACGAGGTTTTTTATGAAAAATTAACTCCTGGTAATCTGGCCAGTCCATCGGAATTAAAGAATAAGTGCGTGGAACAGAATAAAGATTTGTGGGGAACAAGGGGGGCAACCAGGCGAAATATCGAAAATTTTATATTTTCTTTAATAAAAGAAAATATAAAAGAAAATAAAAAAAACCTAAACACTAAGTGTATAGATGAAAAAAGAAAAGATCTCAATGGGGTGCAAGCATTAGAATTTTTTAAAATTTTTAAACAAAAAATTTTGAAGAGTCCGGACTTGATCTCTCCAAAATTTCGTAAAATCATGGCCGACGAATGCAGGTATTTAGCAAGTATACTTGGGACACGTTTTGACGGACCTGCTCGGCTTCGCGCGTTGGCCTTGAATGAATCCAGTTCCTATCATCAATATGTAGCTGTAGAATTTTAGAAAAAAACAAGTATATATTTTTTTTAATAAAAGAATTTTAAAAATCATTTAATGAATGTTTGATACCCCTTAAAAAACCAGTAGAGGTTTGTCTCCATTGTTGCGATTCTTCTAACATTTTTTGGACTGGCATATGTTCCAATGTATTTGACATGGATTCTATAGAATCTATTAGATGATGTACCTCGTCCAAAAAAGGAATAGATTTTCCCGATTTTAACATAAATGTTGTTTGATGAACCGATTCCATGGCTTCGGCTGCTTTATCTACGATAGACGCTAATTTTTCTGGATGATATGTTTGTTGTAATACTTGTACGGTTTTGACAGTGTAGGATCCAGCGACTAAAAACCCGACGGTTAACACTAGTAGACAGGCGGCGGTGATGACAACTGCAACTGTTCTAACGATGTCACACCTTGTTGAAATAGGCTTTGTCGAATACGACATCCCTTGCTAATAATGTATAATTTGAACAAGTTTATATAGGTTCTAAAATTGAATTTACACTAGCATGTATATAGGTATATATTTTTTTAGATAGATGGAGACTGTGGCATTGGCTGTATCGACTATGGGATATGCTATTTGGGATAATATGTTGGCCTGGATGGTCGCCTCTGATCCAGATGTATCTATATTGCATCTTCTGTGGCTTCGATTATTGTTTATGAGTGTTTTTTTGTGTGTATTTTCTATAAAGGAAAAAACGCCAAGTCGTTCATTTCTGTGGTGGTTAAAATTTTCTTTAGTGGCTTATGTTATTCCGTCTATCGCGTATACGTTATCCGTGTTGTGGGAAGGTTATCGTATTTCGGTATCTTTACAGTCTTTCATTCCATTGGTGGTTGTTTGGAGGTTGGGTATTTCACTTTCTGAGAAGCGTTGTGCTGCAATTATCCTTACGATGATAGGAACGGGAGTAATATGGACGTCTTTATCATGGCAACATGGGTTATGGGTAGTATGGTCTTCATTATTAGCGTCGGTTCTTCAAATATTTTCAACAGCTGAATTTTTTGTGATGATATCACAGGTCAAAGAGAACAAAGTACGTGTCATGGCTATTGGTTCGGTGATAGCGGTATGTATTATGTTTTTTTGTATGACCACGATTGTCCACCCTAGATATTTATTTGTTTCTGCAGCTAAAAACACAAAGTTATGGAGTTTTACTTTGGTATTATGTTCATTACCTGTGGGTATAAAGTATTGGTTGGTCGCTTGGTTTTCGGGTCGTTTGAGTCCAGACGGTATAGCTATATTTGAGTGTATACATCCTATTGCTACGCTATCTTCAGATATTTTTTGGAACAAAGACATTTTTGAGTGGACGGACGGCATAGCGATACTTTTTTTCTTATTTGGTTGGATTTTGTACCCAAAATCGAATATATAGGTGGGATAATATAGTTAGGTTATGCTTAGTAGACAGGCCATTTGGTGTCAATGTGCGTCTGTGTTACATATCGTTTTTGCACTGACATGTATGGTATCATTTCAATCATCTTTTATAGAAATGAATATTTTGTGGTGTTTTCTTTTTGGAAGTTCTGGATTGGTTCATTTTATTTGTGGTGAACATGGTCCAGCATTTGGTATATCTATTGACAAATGGTTGCGCATTGAAAAATATTTAGAATATGTTTCTGTGGCATCTTTATTTCTATGGAACATTTCCATAGAATCTTTTTTTACGCGAATAACATTAACATGTGTTTTAGCACTGGCTCTGTCAAAAATAAAAAACATATACAGTTGGCCGTTTGTATCTTTATGGGTGTTTATCTATGTACCAAACACATTCAAATGTGTACCTATTATATTTTGTACGTCAAAATTATTCTCAGAATATTATTTTAAGAATATATATCAAAAATCAAGCAAATCAACCGAATTAAAGTTAGCTTATGCATGCCATGCTATTTATATTATGTCTGAAGCGTTAATGTTGTGGCAGTTACGTTGTATGCATCGGTTTCCGGGAACTATTCGTTGGAAGTCTGTTATAATGGGACTTATGTCTGTTTTTGCGAGTTGTTTGTATGGATATTATTATTGTTTGCCAACAATATTGTCTTCGAATGCAATTGTGATATCTGGAGGTCATCGTATGGCTGCATCGTTGGTAGCTGCTCAAAAGTGTCCTATTTGCAAAAGATATTTACAGACGTTAGATATGGAATCTTCATTCAGTGATGGGTTCTGATATAATCATACCTGCTGCCATATCATCTTTAACATTTTCTATATTTTCCAAATAAGATTCTGCGTTTCTTTTTGAATAACCGTGTAAATAACATTCATTTAATGTTCTTCTATTAGAGACTCCATCCGTTTGCACAATACCGACTACTCTTTCATCGGATTCTATTTGATGAATATAAACATGTATCATGTCTAATGGCACTTTTGTATGTGATCTTTCTACCGAATCACCATACGTTGCCATATTTTGACCTTTTGCAACACCATTTATCATGACAGAAGATCCCCAATTTTGGTACATATGTGGAAATAATCGTATAGATTGTGTTCCGAAACGTACAGAAGGTTTTGAAAAACGTATATGCATATTGGACACCCAGTCTAGGTTCGGTTGGTGTACACTGGCATGTTTTTTTTCATAGTCTATGTCATAGATCATAATGGGTCTATATTCGCCATTACTATCTTTAAGCCGATGTTTACTTGCATTCCATCTATTGTAGCAAACATTCCTAGGCCTATCTACATTTTTTACATATTTGTTGTATAGGTCAAGATCGTCCCATACGTGGGCGACAGAACATGTATGAATTCTATTGTTATAAATCAATAATGCTTCTGAATCTCCTATATTCGTTGTTATGGCCCATCTTTGTTTATTGTGTTTTAGAATGGCCATGCATGCAAATGTAGCACCTGAATGGGTATGTGTTGTTTGAGACATATATTGTGTTAATTTTTGTCTTATATTGTTTTCAATTTCGCGCGGAGATTGCGATATTAAATTTTCTGGTTCGCACAGAGCATATTTATGCATTTCTATGGCGTCTAAAGCGGATTGTTGACCATTCTGTCCGTGTCCATCTGCTACAAAAATGGCATTTTGCGAATGTCCAAAGACGTCTTGTCCAGCAGTACCGTATTCATATGAACAAAAATCTTCCATATGGTTATGTTTTGGACCTTTTAATCCTGCAGAGCTTGTTTTTGTACTATAATCATATTCACTGGTATCTTTGACAAGTATTTGATGTTGTATATTTCCATTGATAGTATCATTCGGATGAATCAAAACGGATGTTTTCCACATACATATTTACATTTATGGTTAATTAAATAGTTATAAAACCAAATCTTTGTTTTGTTTTGTTTTATTTTCAATTTGTTTTATTCTGAATATTAATTTTTCTATGACTCGATCTGGCCATGAATCTTTACTGCATACATCTTGGAAACTTTCTGCAAGTATGTCTTGGTCTTGGTCTGCTAAAGCCCATGCCGTGCCTGTGATATTTCCTAATAAAATAACAATGAAAATCCATAAATTCGAACCAACAATAAGAGCAATTCTTAAAAGGAAAATCGACGTCCATATGCCTGTCCATAGTAAATTATACGGAATTAGTTTATCTCTCCTTTTAGAATGTTTTTTTTCTCTTAAAATTTCTCTGTAAGACTGTGATATTCGTAGCCATGCAACGTTTGAAAATATTTGTAAGGTAAATGCTAAAATTAATAACGACATAAACCATTGTATCCCTTCAAAATCATAACCAACTATATTTACGGATGAAGTACATAAAAATGTATTCTTACAAGGCATTGAAATAATATAAATATATTATATATATTTATATTATCTTTTTCTCTTTTTTGTTTTGCATTGTTTGTTTAAATACAATTCTCCATTTTCTATATAGGCAGAAATATCTTCACCTTGTTTATAAGCGTTTATACATGCATTAATAATCGGACATTTGACTTTATGGCGTTGGAATCCTCTAGAAAGACCCCATAATGAAACGGCAACATTTGGTTGCTTACCATGTTTTGAACGAATTTTCTTAGTAATTGTTTTGGCAAATCCAAAATCAATCATATAAACTCTCTCATTTGTATCAGTCATTACATTTAGAGCATTCATATCTCCGTGCAAGACATTAATATCATCTAGTCTGGCCATTAGAGCACATAATTGATATTCAATTTCTTCTGGCAATTGGTGGTAAACCTTTGCGGGCAGACTGTGTAGGACTGGCATCGCGATATATTTTTCAGTCATATTGGCATCGTATACCGGTATAGATACACCGGCTTCGGCCGCTTTATTTTGAAATTCAATTTCTTTTTTGATTTTAGCTACAGATTTTTTTGGTTTAAATGTTTTGATGGCAATCTTTGTATTTTTTTTAAGATTGTATTGTTTTGCAGAGTATACTTTTTTTAGAGTGACCAAATATGTTTTCCCATCTTTTCCATCTTCGCCCAATTGCTCATAAGAATTCTCTAAATCTTTCCTAGAAAAATCACGCAAAGACATAGTTTTGTTTATAATTTGAATGTAAAATAATTTTAGAATATGTATAAATTATGTTTTATTCGTAAATAACGTTTGTATTGTGTTACATTGTGTAAACATAGGGTTAGATTCATTACAAAGAATCGTGATTGCTTATTATACAGGGACACCCATTTCTTCTTGATGTAGATAATTTATTCCATGTCTGGCGGCGAAAAACATGGCTATAGTGGCGGCATGGGTTCCTTCTGCTTTCAAAAAGGCTCTTCGAACTGGTTTTCCAGAACTTGGTTCATATATATTATGTAAAGTTCTTGGAGCATGAAAATCCATATAAGATTGCCACCAGTGAAATGCAATGTCTCTTTTTAATCTTTTTGAACATATGACGACCCATAAAAATCCCACAAAAGGCCAAATTATTTCCGTATGTAGGTCCGAAATTCCTTTTAAACGCGCCGAATATGTTTTATTTGTTTGAACTGGTCCTTTTACTCTTAAAGGTATCCAAGCATAGTCTTTTTTTTGTATTTCTTGATTGAACGACATTAAGAAAGTACTTGGAACCAAATTCCAGTAAATTCCGAGTATTCTTGGTAGACATTCTTGTGTCCTGTAGAGTTCTGGTTGCCATTTTTCAATGAAATTTCCATACATTTTAATGCATTTTTTTTTTAAGCGTTCATCTCTATGGTGTAGCGCAATCAATTCCATAGCTCGAATAGCTCGAATCATAATAATGTTCGTTAAAAGAAGATGGCCTCCGTGTTTCCGTGATGTTTCCCAACTAGCATCTATTGGTTCGTATATGGTGTCATTTGCAATGTGTTTTTCTAACCATTTGAATGCCCTTTGTGCTGGTAAATATAATTCTGTGACATTTTCTTGATGTTCATTATGTAATTCCCATATGAGTATTAAAAAAAACATATTCGAATCGATGACAGATACTTCTTTGACGAAAGATCTATATCTTGGTTCTTCGCCTGACCACCAATGAGGTTCCCATCTACAAGGAACTTGGCCTTTACGATTCATATTTTCTGATAATCGAAATATGAATTTTTTCATTTCTTGAATATGTGTTTTGCCAGTATACCCGGTGAAAATATAAAAATTTTCCCGAGTACAAATGTACTTTCGCTGTTCTCCAGACCAATAGCCCCCTCTTCTGGCCAAACAAGTACCCAGTTGCCCTTCTAACGTCGATTTATAGTATTTTTTATGCTTACATATACAAGGGAAAAAATGTACAATAGCTCTAGCACATAAAATAAACGGAATAGATAAACATTCAAACATTTTTATAGTATTTAAGTTTTATACTTATATAGGATGTGGCTTTTATTGATTTGGATTGTATACGCGAATGCAGTGGGTGAATACATTCCTCAGCGCGATTCCAATGGGATTTTATTGCCAAAACAATGTCATGGTTCTACGGGATTTTGCTGGTGTATTGATGCGCGTGGTGAACGTTTTGACGTTTCTGGACCAGGTATCCCGCTAGAATGTCCCATTTTATTGCACCCACCTAGTTCCACAGTTTAGACAATGGCAAAAACACGTCATAGGTTCATCGGCACCTCTTGTTTGTTTTTGATAATAATCTACTTTTCTTTCTTTACATTTTCCACATACTAATATAGATTCTGTAATTTCGTCTGTATCAGTTTTCACCGAAGGATAAGCTTCCTTCAGCCACGTATCCACTTGCTTCGCTTCTTTAGTGCCAACAAACCAAAGATCTGGTGAATTTAAAAGTTCTTTTTGTGTAAAATATTCTAGAGCAGTTGGATATTTTTTATAGTATGCGCAAAATTCCCTCACTTTTGAGGGATCATTTGGTAAAATACCTTTATATGATGGAATATGTTTTTCAATATATTCCTTCACAGACATATATTTATAATTTTATAATATAATATATAATAAAATCTTATTCTTTATACAAGTGCAAAACACACGGCTATGCATGGTAATGTAATGTCTAGTATGAGTTTGTATAATTCGGCCTGACAGAATGTGATAGCATCCTTTAAATGCATGAAATCTATAAACGTTGGCAACAGAAATGTATACAATACAATGATGGCAACGATAGGCCATCCAAAAGTAAAGTTTGTATTTGTTTCACCAGAAGTTGACAGCAACGACGTGATTAAATATGTTTTTATGAAACAATGTATAATAAATGGTACATAGTGTGTCTGTGCCTTTTTTTTCTGGAATTGGAAATAGTGCAATGCTTCTAAAGATAAAGAATTGTTTTTCATGAATTTATCGTGGGCTTTCACATCATATTGATTTTTATTTTCAGAAAGACCAGCTTGCCATTCAGAAATAACAGCCAATAAAACAATTAGAGATATCGTTGTTCCGGATCCAATATTTAATATTATGGACATCAACACAAAAAAAATAGACCTTGATACGAAAGAAGTGCACGTACGTATCGTATTAAATCCCCTTGCATACATTATTTTCACGTCGCACCAGAAACGACTATTGGGTGCACCCCACCCATTTGAAAAAAGATTTACATACATAAACAAATAGAGGAATACAATAGGAATCATATGGAAAAGAGCCAGCCATTTAATGAGTGAATATTCTAATCGCATCAAAATGATGGCAAATAAACATATGAATTCTAAGCTAATAATTGAAAATCCAGTTTTTATTAGATCGCGCATAGTTAATTCTACACCGCCTATACGACATGGTGTAGAACATATGGTCAATACCATATTATTTAATTCTATATTGTTTACAAGAGTAGATTTTTCTTCTGGATCTTCCATTTAAAAAAATATATACGCTATTTATAGTTTTTGACGTTAAGAATTTTATTCGGGAAAATTATTGTCTAAATATTTAAACAACGAATTTGGCGTTGTATGTTTGGCGTTAACGTCTTCCATAAATCCAAGTCTTTGATATATTAGAACAATAAATTCTGAACAAAAATAGGATTCGTGTCTATTTGCTGTTTGATTAGACGACCAAGATGGTAACACAGAACAAAGTGCCCCTTTACTATCATACTCTTTTCCCAATTCTTCAATGGAAAATTTCAATGTATTTTTATAATATTCTTCAGAAATTTCTGGCCCTGAACGCATATGTGCTGTAAGATCACTGGGTTCCGGTATTTTAAACCATGAATCGTGTGAAGTTTTATTCAAAACTCGGACGGACATAGGTTGTCCCCACAACAGCGAATAAGACAGTACCATTTCCTCTGAAGTTTGCGCAGCTTTTCTGAACCGAGTATCAAAAAAATTCATCTCGATCTGTGCAATAATCCTATTACAATCGTCTTTTGGATAGTCACCGTTTTGAGCAGATTGGTATATTTCTTTTACTGCTTCCATAATATCATGGGGAGTAGTATGAATCACCAATTCACAATGACAAAATTCTCCAGATGTAAACCAACTTACAAATCGATTATACACACCTCCGAAATATTCCATTGGTCTGTAAAAACTAATAGATAATGACATTTTTAAAATATCAAACTGCATATAAATACTCCACATAACTAAGCCAAATGGGAAATTTATGTTGGCCAAAACAGGTTAATAACGTTGTAGATTGTATACAACAAATGCAAAAAGTTGAGAAAACTTTATCATTGCTCATCCGAAAATATGATAATCAAATACGCGAACAAAGACATCATGCCAGAAAAAAAATGTACATTAAAAGCGAATGCATAGTTCATATAAAAACAATAATGGTCATTAAACATCATAAAAGTAAACTAGAAAAAAGATTAACAGCTTGCCTTAATAAACGATATCACCTTGAATCTCTAAATGTTACTAAAATGCATATAGAAGCCGTTCGAATGACTTCAAACACATTCTCTAAATTTATTCAAGAGCACGATATTGAAAGAGTTGAGGAATTAAAAGAAACTCTTTCAACAATGATAGACGACGCTTGTGAAATTAATGATACACTTACGGAAACCGCCGGTCCATACCAAGCAGACACTGAAGAAATTGAAGACGAATATAAACAAATGCAATTTCAAATTCAATTGCCAGTGGTACCAACGTCAATGCCAGGACCATGGACACAGATTGAATTGACAGAAGAAGGAGTCAAACAACCTCTCATGCAGCCTGTCATATAAAACGATGCCAATGCGTTTGACCCGCATTTCTTTGTTGACGAACGGCTTCTAAAAAGGCCGGTCGTGTCATAGTTGTACAATATTGTTCATAGTCGGGCGTGTCTAATGATTTAAGATAACATGCAATATGTTTGCACTGCTTATATTTTAAAAATCTATATCCATTTGGACCACCACATGTATAACATCTCCATCGATGTCTTATAAATCCAATATAACCGGACTGTCCAGAAATGTCCACGCGAACACACACAGGCTGTCCAAATATAGGCAGAAATTGACCAATGGACAGTCGAATCATTTTAAGATAAAGTTGTTCAGAAATTTCACGGATATGTCTTTGAACAAATGGTATTGGTTCAAGGATCAGTTTAGCAGCCCCCATGCAATGTTTACACATTGTAGAAGTGCCAGATCTTCTATATAAAAAATCGGGACAGGTGCAATGCCATTGTGGCTGACCCATTTGGACCCAATATCTTAATAAATATTGTGGAGCTGCTCCATATTTAAAATAATCTGTTTCGAAAAATTTCGGTTGACTACCTATCTGAACATAAGGCAATCCACCATGTAAAAGTGGGTGGCCCACAGGACCCCTTATCCGTCCTGGGCGTATAGTTAAATTAGACATTTATATATTAAATTAATCTTTAATAGTGACTTTTTGCATGTATAAAGTTATAATAATTTAATACAATGATGGACGATTTATTAAAAAGTATTACAGAATATTCTGCATGGCCAATGGTCCATGTTTTTATACCATCCATCATTGCGATATACAACAAAAATATTTTTGTATTAATTTCTGTTATATATTTATTCGAATCGGTCGAATTTTTCTTGTCCATTTTAACAGGACTGGGATATTTGAGTGATATTGGAGCAAATGCACTTATATCAGATATTATAATGGGACTTACTGGGTTTTGGCTAATTCAAATCATAGGAGAAACAGAATATAAACACGAAAAAATACCATGGTACGCTGTATTAAAATATAGAGAAGGTTATTGGAAATGGTATGAGAAATTTCAACCTTATTTACACGTTTTACTAGGGGTAGGGGCCGCTGCACCAATGTCAGTATTAATTACTATGGAAATATTGCCGGAAAATATGCCCCATGAATTTATTTTGTTTGGTTCTATATTTATATTTGTTGCATTTCTTTTTGGAAAAGATAGATTTGCAAAACATTCTGCAATATTAATTACAGTCATTAGTGCATTATCTATAACTATAGGCTATACACCTATCTTTTCTTTTGGTGTTGTCTTTGGTTACTTTTTTTCTACTAATTTAATCAAAAAATATTTAGATGATTATGAAAAATCTCATTCGCCCACAAAAGGTTACAAAACATTAAAAGACCATGAAAATAAGTTATTAACCTTTTAGAATTATAAATGTTAATAAACTCGAATAAATGTATTCGTTTGAAATATTATGGGCGTGACTATAAAAAGTAAAGACAAATGACAAATGGACCAATTAAAAACCGGCGATATATTGTTATTTTCAGAACATCCGAGCTCTTGTTGGATGCATTGTCTAGATTTGACTATCAAATGTTGCACATGTTCAAAATATTCTCACTCTGCTATCGTTGTAAAAGATCCCCCATGGGCACCACATTTAAAGGGAATATTTGTCTGGGAATCATCATGGCATGGTACGAAAGATCCACAAGATAATCAAATCAAATTTGGTGTTCAACTCACTCCAATCACATTATATACAGAACATTACCCGGGCAAAGTATCCATATATGTTAGAGAATATAACGGATCTATATTTAATGACAACGCACTTAAAAGAATTCATAAATGTGTTTATAAACATAAGTATGACGACAGAGCAAAAGATTGGGTGGCAGCCTGCTTTAGAAAAAATATAAATAGACAAACGGATGTATTCACATGTTCTGCGTTTATTTCGTATATTCTCACGTCATTAGGTATATTAAAACTAAGTACAAACTGGACAATTGTTAGAGCAAGCGACCTATCCTCAACGTCTACTTATTTAGAATGGAATATTGACTATGAAAAGGATAAATATATTGGGTCATACACTCATAGAAAAACCTCTAAAAGATTAAATGGATTTTACCGGTTCTAAAATACAAAGGTTATTATAAAATAAAAATGTCATCTACCGTTGCCGAACCTCCCACATCTTCTACGAACAATCAAGAAATAGAGTTATCCATAGTAGAGTTGTCACTAGTAAGATGGGAAGAGTTGGCCTTGGCACTTGAAGAGCATTACCATGCCCTTGATTTATGGAATAAAAGACCAGATGGCCTACCTATGGGCCATCGTTAATTATCTATAACACCAAACACCAAAACAATGGTTATGATTAACACTAGACAATTGTTTTTCCATTGATTCACATAAATTTGGGTTTGTTTCTTTCCATGTCCATAAAGGAAGATTCCATACGCTTTCACCGACTCTATTCAATAAAACCCGTTCTCGCTCCGAAAACAGCGGCTTACTGGATCTCAAAATGCCCACAGCTTGATCAGAATATCTTCGCATAAAGACAAACATACACTCTTCTTTGGATTCCACCAATGTTGTAAAACAAGTTTGAATAATAGGATATTGGGATACTTTCGAACCATTCATTAAAAAACCTGCAAAAGCTGCCAATAAATCATCCACAGTTTGGTCATAAAGCAATGGTATGAACCAAGAAGACGATACACCTTTTAACATTAAACGTTCTGAGCAAATCTGGACTCTTTCAGCTTGCATATTAATTATATATTAGTCATGTTTATAGTAATTTATATATAAATATATACATATATTTTTTATTTTATTTTTATTTCTCAAAGACTATAAACATATACATATACATATTTATTCTTTATATGGAACAAAGAAGGGACTTATGGAGAAAACATCTTATTGTGAACGATTTTGAACGTAAAAGAAATCTTTTTTATACATTTATTAAAGATACGGATACGATAACAGATTCCACAAAAGCTACAATAGAAGCAGATATGCCAAGAACATTTCCACAGAAACAAAATATAAAACCCCTGATACCCCATATTAAAAAACTTCTAATAGAATATGCTTCTTTTCAAAAGGGAGATGCATATTTACAAGGGTTTAATTATATGATGACTATGACATATGTAGTATTCCATGGGTCAGAACACGCGGAAGCGGATAGTTGGTGGTGTTTTTGTGGAATTGTTGGTCGAATACGCCCTCTAATGCCCGACTATAATGTGACTTGGTTCCATTGGATTCGAAGAAAATGGGTTCAAGAACTTCATAAACAACTCGCTGTGAGAAGACCTACACTCAATAGCATTCTTCAGACTCAATCGGACGAATGGTCCAGTATCGTTTCGTGCAAATGGTTTATGATATGGTTTGCACAAACAGTATGCTACGAAGAACTATTTAAATTATGGGATTATTTTATTCAAGTACCTTCTCACAAATTGATGTATGCGTATATTTCTATTACTATAGAAATTTTATATGAAACGGCCCCTGAAATTACGTATCAATGGACCCAACGACCCACAAATATCATGCACATGCTTCTAAACATCAAAGTAGATGGCATTGATCACGCTCTCAACAGAGTCAACGGGAAATAAAATGTTAACACATACGATCCCCCCTCCCGTGAGAAATATTTTTTATCTTTTCGACCATTTGGTCGAACAATGTCTTGGACAATTCGTTCCTTCGTAACCGATCTGACATAAGCAGAAGAATTCACCTACTATTGGCGTGATCCCGTCAGAGGTCTCTGAACATATTGCTCCATTTTGGCACCGCTTCCACGCTCAGATTCTTCCCCAAACGGACACAGTTGGCACAACACATATTTTTTTTTTATCCTGCGTAAACAATGAAGCAATAATATCTCTCACAATAATCGTAGAGAAGTATTATTAAAAGTATTATTCAATATTATTAAAGTATTAAACACATCTACTCTCTTTCTTTCGAATGTACTTGACGGTTGGCGTGAATGAATCCTTGTATTTGAGGCCCTGGTAGAATGGCCAACCAGAATAGTTCTTTTTATGACGGCGCCATGCCGTTTCAGTGCCGTTAAACACACCCTTTGTCCGTTTAGGCAATCTGTTTAGTTTGTGGAACATCAATAATCTGAAAGGTGGCATCTTGTCGATTCGTTTTGCATTGACCACGAAGGGCGCTCGATTCCATTGTTTTGATGTGCGTTCAGGGCAATAGGGGCGTTTTTTCTTGTCGCACCATACGCGGTAGACTTTATGCACATCCCCGACCATCAACAGCCCAGTGTCTCTTGTTCCTGAGTTTGTAAAATCAACTCTACATGTTTCTTCAAAAAAATCGTTGAAACTTTTCAACATTGGCTCAGGGATGCCGTACGGAAAGCGTTTGACGACTTTGGGCAGCTTCTTCTTCTTTTGTTTCTGTGACTTCTTTTTGGGCGGCGGTTTCGTCGGCAGAGCTATCTGAAGCACGGGGTTGGCATGAATATGTGATGACATGGTGGTTAAGTATGAAAAATATTTAGAACTTTTCTATCTTTTTTAGAATATTATAGGAATTTTCTTAAAAATTTTAAACCCGTATAAATAATTCATCGTTTACTTTTAATGAATACTTGGTTATCAGACCAAAAACCTCTTTTGTCTTTGGTCTTTAATTATTTAAATATTTATGATCTACAGAAATGGAGAAATACGAGTAAAACGTCCGTATACTATTCGGATGCCAGTATATCCCCCCAAAAGTGGAGAGAAACAATATTATACAACCAAAAAGGGCTGAAAATATGCACAGATTGTAATTATATACGACATATTAAGAATATGTTTTCATGTCCATCTTGTAGAAATATGACATGCGGGTTGCATGTTGTTGCTTGTGGAATGTGTTTATTTGAAACTTGTGTACAATGCGCAGCATCGACGGACTGTGATCAATGCCTTTGCCAGCCCGCGTACTATTAATATTTTCTTTCATTGCCAAGATAATCAAACCATCCGTATATGCCATAATCTTCTATGGACATTTCTTCATTTGGCATCTCTATAACGTCCACATCCATGTCATAAGCATGGTATATAACTGTATCTGGCTCGATATTTGCTTTACAAGTTCTTAATTTTAATATAATCTCATCGTCGTGCACAACAAAATCTTTTAGAATGTCACCGTGTTTACATTTTTCTTCTGTTGTTGGACCACATATTGGTTCTGATCCGTCAAATGTTGCACAAACATGGTCAGAAGCAAATCGAACAGTGGTTCCTCTCGGAACTTCCCCTCCTTCTAGGGTTGGATTTATAAAACGAGGTACGACTACCGTAAACAAATGTTCATCTCTAAATGTTTTTGCATTCGTAGTGTCACAATCATCTGGCAAATTCCATCGTCTCTGAAAATACGGCGAAAATATTCTAAGCGAATCTTTTTTAATCTGTGCCCTATAACCACTACCGTATACGTTAAAAATATACGCTCTGCTTGTTTTAAAAGCTTTATATGTCTGACTTCCTCCCACCAATGCTAAAAAAATCAGTAATGTGACAAATCTTAACATTATTTTAGGAATATATATATTATATTTCAAATAAATAAAAATTTATTCTTATTATATATGATTAAAGGAAATTGTTTTCATAATACCATAAATCTAGGAACAATTCCCATATAAGATCAGATAATGAAATTTTTTTAACATGCTCGGCCCACATTGCACCTAACCAATTTAAAGTACAGCCAGATACATTCACAGACGGATCATCGTTTAGAATACTATAAATAGTAAAGAAACGTTTGACAACTTGCATTGACAACAAAACGATAGTTAATAATTTTGTTTTAGATGCAGATGCCTTTGCAGAACCATGAGCAATTCGATTGTATTGTTCTGTTTGGTCAGCTGAACCGGGTGGAGACGAATATCTCTCAAAATAAGTATCTATTGTTATACCACATTGTTTATAAATGTCAAACGCCGTTATATTTCGTATATCCGCCAGAGTAATATCCGTTAAAATTGGTTCATCTATAAACATTTTAACTATTTTAGCCGATTTCTGTCGTATATTTCCATCTAAATGCTGTGCTTTTTCAATGGCACAGCATATTATTTGCTTCATTAATTTTTTTACAGGTTCTAATTCACTTTTTAATTCGCTTTCAGCAGCTTGCAAAAAGAAATGTTGTAAAACATTTTTGGGCTCTGTTTCCGATAAAGACGACATGGAACTTTTTAACTTCTGAACTTGATCTTTCCATAACTCAAACTGCGAATTGCAGTCCATTTATTAAAAGAAAATATCAGATATATATTCAAAAATACTTAAAACGTGGATTCAAAGTATAAAGTACGTTTTATTTTATTTCACGCATGACAGAAGATCCCCTAGAAGAATTACTTACAGAGTGCTATATATGTTTTGAACCGTGCTCTCGTAAATCTAAATGCAGTTGCCAAGCATATGTACATAAAAAATGCATTCGAGATTATATATTAACATCTGGATCAGATCACTGTAATGTATGTCTTTATACATTTAAAGAGCCCAAGAAATTGCAATGCACATACTATCGCAATTATGGATTTTCTTTATTCAAATGCCTTATCATTTATATTATTTCAGGGTTGATTGGCCAAATTTTATACTACTGGGCTTCTCAAAAAAATATAGTAATATTAGCTCCATGGACCGATATATTTGCCCTTTCTTCTATCGTATTGACCTGTGTCATTGTATTCTTATATGCTTTTGTAAAAAGATATTTAATAACACTATAAAAGTAGATTAAAATACTAATATATGAGATTTTTGTTAATCTACTTTGTATTTTTATGTTCCACAACACTTACAAACGCATGCGAAACGAGTCATTTAGATTTATGGACATGCGCACTCAAAACAAAATGTATGAATAAAATTCAATTGCATTCCGCAACAAAAAAAAAATCAAAATTAAAAAGGCCATTCATCTTAGCCATCGAAGGCCCAAGGTATAAAAAACTTTTTAAAGATTGTGATGAAAACAAAGATGGATGTATATCTATATTAGATATACAAAAAGCAGGCTCTAAATGCGAAAGGTCGTGCATATGGAGACAAACAATGAAAGAACTGCTATGTTAATGGCATTCTACATTCTGGACAATTAGGGTGTTCCATAGTCCAACGTCGAATACAAGCTTATGTAGGGAGAACTGCGACATCTGATACATATATATCAACTTTTACCTGTGTTTACTGAGCTGGAAGGACGCGCTGGACGTCGAGAGGCAACATGCGTGTTTTGTCGCTGAAATGGATCGAAATGAGACGGAATTAAACCATGACCTAAACGCGGAAAAAGAGGTGCTGGCAGACTTAAACGATGCGTCTGAAATGCTTCTACTGTGGTACGTAATACTAATCTGGAAATGGACGGTTGTACAATAGAAACATCTTTACTCGAATGGTCAATTTTAATACGAACGCACTGACCATCAAACCTGCAAAACTCATTCAATATAGATCGAATATCATAGGGAGGATCAAAAATAATAACATGAGATTTTAATTTACCGTATACCATAGTTATAGGAATATCGGAACAAATAGAAATTTCACACTCAGAAGACATTAAATTAAAAATAAAATTGTTTACCTTTATACTAGTCACATTTACTTGATGAATCCTCAGAAGATGAATCCTCAGAACATGAATCCTCAGAAGATGAATCATTATCTTCTGAGGACTTTGAAATTTTATCAAAAGCTTTTAAAATAAAAGGTTTTAATTTAGGAATTGTAGGAACTTCTTGTTGTATTATAATGCCACATAAAATACCCATAAAAAAAAAAAACATAGCT
>TARA_B110000908_G_scaffold171634_1_pt1 | contig 27142 bp, 18 predicted proteins | sample TARA_B110000908 | Tara Oceans TARA_B110000908 (sample SAMEA4398067) | marine metagenome | biome: Polar Biome; feature: [DCM] deep chlorophyll maximum layer (ENVO:01000326); material: water (ENVO:00002006), including particulate matter (ENVO:01000060) such as... | depth 36 m
CTCACCGAGTATTATCGCGGAGGTTAGAGTACATCGCCGATGTGGCAGCTCAAACACTACCCTATTTTAACGTCCAACCAGTTCCAAAGAGCCGTCCACGGGGCAGCAATCCTCAGCCCAGTCATCTCTGCCAAAAGTCGATAAAAAGCCATCTCCAGTGAAAACAGCTATCGGTGCTAATAGCAAGGCCAGCTAGCCGCTGAAAACCTTTACCGCCACTTAAACTGATTAAAATTTGCGCTCGCTAGAAAATCGTTCGACCAGCTTATTAACAACCCCTTCTGTCACCGACTGCGCGGCAAAACCGAGCTTTTCCTGCAGTGTCTTCTTCGTTTCAAAACTGACTCTGTAAATATTGGAGTCACTTCGCTTCGACATTAGATATTCGTCGCTTGTTTGAATATCATCAATTAAATTATTCTCAATCGCCCGCTGCCCGTACCAAACCTCGCCTGTTGCTACCTCGGCAACATTGACTTGTGGGCGATGCTCGCTGACAAAACTCTTAAAAAGCTCATGAGTATCTTCCAGTTCTTCTACAAACTTTGCTTTACCTTTATCTGTATTCTCCCCAAACATAGTTACTGTGCGCTTGTGCTCGCCGGCGGTGAATAATTCGAAATCGATGTCATTTTTCTTCAGCAATCGGTGGAAATTAGGCAGCTCGGCTACAACACCAATCGAACCGATGACCGCAAATGGTGCTGCCAATATTTTATTACCAATGCACGCCATCATATAACCACCGCTAGCAGCCACGGCATCGACGACAACTGTCAAAGGAATATTTTGCTTAGTAATTCGCGCCAGCTGGGAAGCCGCCAAACCGTAGGTATGCACCATTCCACCTGGGCTTTCGAGGCATAACACCACTTCGTCGTCGGCGGTGGCAACTGTCAGAATTGCAGTGATTTCTTCTCGCAAGCTTGAGACTGCTGATGCTTTTACATCACCATCAAAGGTCAGCACATAAATACGTTTTTTGGGATCTTCTAGCTCGCCCTTCTTCTGCTTCTTTTCCGCTTTTTGCTGCTTCTTCTCCGCTTTATGTTCTGCCTTTAATTGATCCTCATCGAGAATAACCGATTTTATCGCATGTTCGTGGTCATCATATTCATCGTTAAGGAATGTGACCTCAATCTGACCGCCGACCTCTTTCTTGTGACGTCCACCCGCAGCGACAACACCGATAACAACGAACAAAACTGCCACAACAATCGTGACGGCCTTAGCTAAAAACAAGCCATAGTTACTCAAAAATTCCAATGCTTTACCCCAAAATAGATTGACTGATAGGACGTCTATGTGGCCCGCCTAACCTGCTTTAAAAAGCGGATCTTGGAGGCTTACCTGATTTAAGTCAAGACGTCGCTTAGATGTAAATTATTCCCAGCGATTGACAGCCACTCTCGCTCTTTCATTAAGAGGTCTAGCAAGCAGGCCGCTGTTTGACAAAACAACTGAAAATAAAGCGCCATCTTCCATGGGCAAATAGGTTGCACTACCGTAAGACGCATCAACAATTGTAATGGTTTTTCCAAATTGACGCGCCCAGATCCATAGATCAATAACGCTTTTACTATTGCCAAGCTGGTAAACAGTGCGCTCTCCCGATTTTTCTTCCTCGAGTGCATAATAACGACCACTGAGGCGATCGAGACGATATCCTGGTCCCAATCCTGCTCCGGCAAAAAAATCATTCCATTTGATAATGCGCGCATCCAGTTGCCACAGATCTCCGCGTAGCTCAAAAATTTGCTCCACGCCTTCACTATCTACGAGGGACGCTTGGTATGTTTGCGATTCGACCTTAGTGAAACTGATACTCGCAATAGCTTGCTCCTTACTGAGCTGCTTATAGCTGTAAAAGTCGATAGCGCCGAAAGCCAAAACTACCGAGCCCAGCAGCAGCGACATCCCTGCCATACCTCGCAACCAGCCCATAACCCAACGTCCTTTAAACAACAAGCGACTGGCAAAAAGCACCGCCAACAATGCGACTGCGATAATAAGTCCAGCCAGTATTGTATAAATCATCTATGAGACCTGCGACTCAACTGGAGCTTCTACTTTATACCCAAGAGCCTCCAGACTATCCTCCGCTACCCGAAGAATATCATCACTAACGTCTTTACTACTCTCCATTTCGATAAGATAATATTCCAAGCTAATCAGCGCATCAGCGAACGTTTCAAGTGATTGCTGATGCTGTTCTCCTAGACTTTTTTCATCAATTTGCTGGGACAAAAATGCACTACAGCTTTGCACGACGGCCGCGGCTCGAAGATAGTTAAGCATGTATAAACCGCCGCGAACGGTATTGAACGCGACTTGGACATTGGCAACATGAGTCGCATCAAAATTTGAATCGACGTAGGATGTGATCGCTCTTTTGACCAGCGCTAGACTTGTTTGGGCTTCTTCTATAACCAGCTGTTCTGCTTGCGCCAATTGACTGCCGGCAATAATTTTTCTACGGGTCAACTCAGTTGCCTGATTCAGCTCAGCAACAGTTAGCTGCCGACGATCCAAACCTTCCAATGCGCCTTCTATGTAGAGCAAGGTATCGGCGGCATCGATAAAACCGGTCAAAGCCGCACCACAGAAACCATTTTCCCAACGATTAACTGCGTCCAATTGCGCTTTCAGTATTTCTTGCGGGCCATGCAGATTCAATAGGTTTAGCGTATCCGCTACTCGGGCAATAGTCACTTTCAACAAGGTCAGATCTTCGTCTTCAATGCCATTATTTTGGGAGCCCAGCTCTAAGATATCTTTGGCATTCCGCAACTCTTCACTAAGCACACCGATGACTGCCTCAATCGTTTCCTGGCTAGGCCCATGCATAGCGATGCGCTCTGCAACAATATCGTCGTCATTTATGTCGAGTACTGGTAACGAGTACAGCTGACGAACCGTGTCAATTGACGTCGCCTCATAGGTCGTCAGCATCAGCATAAACAACAAGTTTTTCTTCAGTTGCTCGGTATCTTGGTTTAAGCCTTGTTCCTTTTGACTGACCAGATTCCGCATCAACTTCTCAACACTGGCCAAATCACGCTTTCGATTAAGTGTTATCTCAAGTTTTTCAGCGGCCATAGCATCGAGAACCAGTGCACATAAATGCCATACTTCGGCTTGAGGGTGGTTCCCCAGCAATGCGCTTATGCGAACCACTGCCCGAGACATAAACAGATAGTGAGGACCACTGCCAGGATGCTTTAAAATACCCACAAGACCTGTTTGATACATGTACCTTAGTCGGGGAAGCGTCGCTAGTAGTAATTTTATGTCGGCGTCGGCAGCTACCGTTGAGACTCCGCCATCGAAGTCAATAGTGATAGCGCTACTGTGATATTCCGGCAATAAATTTTCTTTGCGGCTGACTCGCATTTCATTGATGTAGGGTATAACCAGTATTGGCAGCTCACTCTGACAATGTGATACATATTCGATATATCGCGGCAACACAAAGTAGGCATGTGTCAGGGCATCAACCATTGCCTTTGTTGTTTTACGCGCTGGATCTGCAATGGCGCTAATTAGCGTGGTCATTTCATCGGCAATCATTGCCGCGCCGGGATATTCTAGAAGGCGAAATGCCCCACCTACCTGAACCATAGGATTTTTGCAGCGTTCAGGGAGATCGCCATCGCCACCCGATTCCATATAAGTTTCAAAATCGCTGGCGGACTGCTTAATCGCAAAACTCAACTCATCCTGAATCAGCTTCAAAGAGCCCAGATTAATACTCACCTTTAAACTCACAAACACTCCTAATCAGTCAATACGCAGGCCGAGAAAACTTTTACGTGCCGAGTATCGATAAGTATAGTCTTAATTGTGTTAGGGACGTGTCTGTTTATCGGCCTTTACAGATACTTGGATCACATTATTAACGATAAATCCTGTCGCCTGTCGCCTTCAGTAAAGCAATACGGTGAAGCCTTGCTGCTGCCTTGAAATAGATTGATCGATCAATAATCCAGCAAAAGTGTCAAATTCACAAAAATAACGTAGAGATATCCTGCAAAACTAAAAAAATGTATTATATTCAGCATCTAGGACAGACGTTTCTGGTACCCATCGAATTTTTAGGAGTTACACATGGCGCAAACCATGCCCCAAGCCTTTATGGCCAACTTTTTGGGCCAAGCACCACAATGGTATAAGCAGACGATCATCGTCTTTTTGATTTTGAATCCCATTCTTCTTTACGCTGTCGGCCCCTTCATAACCGGCTGGGTATTGATACTAGAATTTATTTTTACCTTGGCACTTGCGTTAAAATGTTACCCCCTGCAACCCGGTGGCTTACTCGCTATCGAAGCCATTTTCATTGGCATGGCACCTCCCGAAGCGGTTTATCTTGAAGCACAAAGCAACTTTGAAGTCATTTTATTACTGATGTTCATGGTCGCTGGAATTTACTTCATGAAAGACCTACTACTTTATGTCTTCACGAAAATCCTTCTTGGGGTAAAATCGAAAAAAGCGCTGTCGTTATTATTCACCTTCGTAGCCGCAGTGCTCAGTGCTTTTCTAGACGCGCTTACCGTGACGGCTGTACTGATCAGTGTTGGTACCGGGTTTTATGCTGTTTATCATAAAGTCGCGTCAGGGAAAAAATTGCATCATGCCCACGACCATAGTGACGATGAAAGCGTCATCGAATATCACCGGGAAGATCTGGAGAAGTTCCGTAGCTTTCTGCGCAACCTGCTGATGCATGGTGCGGTCGGAACCGCTTTGGGAGGCGTGTGCACATTAGTAGGAGAACCACAAAACTTGCTGATTGCTGAAAAAGCGGGCTGGGATTTTATCCAGTTTTTTGTTCTTATGGCACCCGTCACAATGCCTGTATTAGTGGCGGGACTGATTACCTGTTTCCTTCTGGAGACCACTCGCACTTTCGGCTATGGCGCAGAGCTACCTTCAGCCGTGCGTGAAGTTCTTGAGGAATTTGCTGGTGAAGAAGACCGTAAACGCACTCTCAGGGACAAAGCAAGCCTCGTTGTGCAAGCACTTGTAGCTGTATTTCTCGTCATAGCACTCGCCACCCATATCGCATCAGTTGGTATTGTTGGCCTCGCTGTTATTGTTCTGCTAACGGCCTTTAACGGCATTATTGAAGAGCACCAACTCGGCAGCGCATTTGAAGAAGCACTGCCTTTTACCGCTCTATTAGTGGTCTTTTTTGCGATAGTTGCGGTCATTCATGAGCAACATCTGTTTACACCTGTCATTGATACAGTCTTGGCAATGGATAGCGATATCCGTCCGACGATGTTCTACATCGCAAATGGTGTGCTGTCGATGATCAGTGATAATGTTTTTGTAGCAACTGTCTATATCAATGAAATTTCTGCAGCATTGCAGTCAGGCAGAATAACGCGAGCAGAATTTGATGTCTTGGCGATTGCTATCAATACCGGTACAAACATACCGAGTGTAGCAACCCCCAATGGGCAGGCGGCCTTTTTGTTTTTATTAACCTCTGCGCTGGCGCCGCTAGTCCGGTTGTCATACGGCAAGATGGTTATAATGGCTTTCCCATACACCATTGTAATGGGTGGCGTGGGCATGGCTGCTGTCTATCTGGTTTTTTAAACCAACTAGTACCGGATATCAAGTCACTGAGATCCGGTACTGGCATTCAGTCTCTGCTGGCTTTATCGCCAACGGTTCCCTCCATCACTAGCCTTGTCTATTTTCTGCATCCTTTCTTCGTGCTCAGCGAGCTCCTCATGATTCGCTAAAATTATTTTTAATGGCTGGCGGTTGGTACTCAAGCGACGAATGTTATTGTCAGAATGGCCACTACCATCTTCATTGTCATCTCCCGACAATAATAATTTAGTCTGACCACCTGTCATCAGCAAGTAAACGTCAGCGAGAATCTCGGAGTCTAACAGCGCGCCGTGCAAGTCCCTCTGAGAATTATCCACCTCGTAACGGGAACAGAGTGCATCCAAACTATTTCGCTGACCCGGATGTTTCTGTCGCGCCATCACTAAAGTATCGACCACCCCGCAGTAACTTTCCATAGTTCCTGGACTTTTGGAATCCAGTAATTTGAACTCACTATTAATAAAGCCAATATCAAACGGAGCGTTGTGGATAATTAGTTCAGCGCCCGTCACGAAATCTAAAAATTCCTGGGCAACCTGACTAAAGAGCGGTTTGTCCGCCAGAAACTCGTTGGTAATACCATGCACTTCCATTGCACCGGTATCAATCTCGCGCTTCGGATTGATGTACTGATGATAGTGCCTGCCAGTCAACTTTCTATCGACTAACTCGACGCAACCAATTTCGATAATTCGATGACCTTGGCTAGGCTCTAGGCCGGTGGTCTCGGTATCTAATACAACCTGTCTCACAAATACTCTCCATCGTTCATTTTATTTATTGAGCGCTTAACGATAAATGCTCAAAGCTCATCAATGCCCCGGTTGGCCAGCCATGTCATTTTCCCGGTGACCGCTATGCCCTTTAACCTAGTGCCACTCAACCTAATGGCGCTGGGCCAGGACGCCTAATTGCTGCCATAAATCGACATTTTTCACGGGTTTTCGGCCAGCTGTTTTCCAACCTCGCTTTTTTCAGTTATCTGACCACTCCGTGATACCTTTGCGCACATACAGGGAGTCTATAGTCAGCACAACAACGCCAGCCTGTTTTAGCGACTTAGCGCCTCAATTGCAGCGGTTAGCGCCATGCGATTATTCGCAGTGACAGTGTCGCTATCATAGCGTTCTTTTTCGTTGCCCTGAAATCGTATCAGCGCTCCCCAACCGCCAGGGCCAGAGTTTCCTCAGCAAGCACCATCGGTAAATGTTTCAACTTGCTTTAAGAAATTTCCTTTGCTCTAGCGTGGGAGGCTTTTGCTTCCCCTGCCACACCAACGTTTCCCAGTGCACCTGTCTTAATCGGCGCTAAACCGGTGAAACCATTGCCGGCTTGCCGCCAGCGCGGCCTGATAGGTGTCAAGGTAAGCTCTTCTTTTATCGCTGATATGACATAAAAGCTGCCGAAGGGCCAGTGCTTCAGTAGTCGAGCCAGCCAAGGCTTATCTATCTTGGCTAATAGACTGGGGCTGTGATGCCCATAATATTTGATCGAGGCGCCAAAGCCTAATAAAGCCAACCAGTCCTGCATTCGCCCCACGCCGATTAAATGATTGTGCCAGATTGACCCTGGCAGCCAGTGACCAACCCGACTGAAAACTCCCAGCGGCGACCATGGGTTAAAGCCAACAACAATTACCCGGCCATGAGGAACAACAACCCGGTTAATTTCCCGAAGAAGCTGATGAGGGTTATCAATAAACTCTTGTACGTGATGGACAATAACTATGTCGAGACTTTCATTAGCAAAGGGTAACTGCTCAAAATCACTTAGTACATCCGCCGAGATTGCCGACGGATGAGCGCGATATTTATATTGAACCCTGCAATCACGAAACAAGCGTGGTCGTGAATCAATACTAAGCTGAAGCAAATGATAACCAAAACAAGAGCCTAATAGCTCATCAATTAACACCTGCTGCTGTCTTAAGATCCTAACGCCTCGGTCACTATCAAACCACTGTTCAAGAGCCAACAACAAACCAGTACTGTAGGGCCTTTTTTTCCAACGGTTAAACATAATTAACTGTACCCGTAGCTAGCGATTTACCCACCGTAGTCCATTCAATTATCTTAACCGAAATTGGCTATTAATCCATAGTTAAGGCAAACTCCGCTTAACTTAGATTAGGAATTAACTGACAACTTATGATTCATATCGAACCTATTCCGGCATTTAACGACAACTACATTTGGTGTATTTATGATGACAACAGCGGCAAAGCGGCTGTGGTCGATCCCGGAGAAGCTGAACCCGTCGAGGAGGCGCTCCTAGCGCGGCAGCTGGAACTCGAAACAATCCTGATCACCCACCATCATTTTGATCACACCGGCGGCATAGAGGCGCTCACTAGAAATCGTGATATCCCGGTTTATGGCCCAAAAAATCATCAAATAGCGTCGATCACTCATCGACTTGACGAACAGAGTTCGATGTCGCTATTTGGCCTCGACTTTACTATTTTGGAAGTACCTGGTCATACACTCGATCATATTGCTCTTTATTGCGAGGATACTGGCACCGGTCAGCCCGTGTTGTTTTGTGGCGACACTTTATTTGCTGGCGGCTGCGGAAGAATATTCGAAGGCAACCCCACCATGATGCTGAACTCCTTACAGAAAATAGCGGCATTACCGCCCACAACTGAGATCTATTGTGCCCACGAATATACGCTTGGCAATCTGGCATTTGCCAATGCCGTCGAGCCCAATAATACCGCACTCAACACACGTATTCACGCTGACAAACAGCGACGGGAGGACGATATTCCAACGGTCCCTTCACTACTGGCTACTGAGCTTGCAACGAATCCTTTCCTGCGCTGCACTGAAGATACCGTGATCGATAGTGTAAAAGCACAGGGTAGCAGCAATGGTGATAGCGAAGTTGACATATTCACAGCCGTGCGACGCTGGAAAGACGATTTCTAAGAATACACGTCTAGACAACTGACAACCCATGCGTGACGCTAAACGATCGTGCACCACCATAATCTATACAGATTTATTTTTAATGAAAACTATATTTATCAACAGGTTAAAGCCACTATTTAAAGCATTATTAGTACCCTTGCTGGTTGCTGCCTGCCAACCTACCGAAACGATTTTGTCATCGGCAGTCGCTCCTGCAGAACCACCACCACCCATCACCCCTTTTGCCATAACCAACGAGTCTGCAAATCAACTGATTGACAGTGATCCTTGGGAGTATTTTACCGACTTTGGCTCACCGTACTATTGCCGCCACACCTCGATCGCGCCGGATACAGCAGAACCCGAATGGGCGAACCCAACGACCATATGGCAGCGTCTGCGCTTGGGTTTTCAAATGAACTGGCAAATCGAACAGCCTCGGCTGGACTCAGAATTTAACTGGTATCAAAGAAACCCAGCCTATATGGCGCGTGTCAGCGAACGTTCGAAGCGTTATATTTATCATGTAACAGAAAAGCTAGAGGCACGAGGATTGCCGTTAGAACTCGCACTTCTGCCTATCGTCGAAAGCGCTTACGATCCCTTTGCCTATTCACATGGGCGTGCATCTGGCATGTGGCAATTTATTCCAAGCACCGGCCGGATGTACAAATTAAACCAAGATTGGTGGTATGACGGCCGACGCGATGTCGTCGCATCCACTGACGCGGCTATTAACTTCCTAGAGGACCTGGCTAATTATTATGATGGCGATTGGCTGCTTGCGCTGGCCGCTTACAATTCTGGCCAAGGCAATGTTAATAAAGCGATAAGGAAAAACAAAAAACTAGGTAAAAATACTGACTTTTGGTCTCTCGATTTACCCAAAGAAACTCGTGCTTATGTGCCAAAATTGTTAGCTCTGGCGAAGCTAATAACCTATCCACGGCGCTACAACATACAACTGCATACCGTGGCCAATGTACCTTATTTCGCCGAAGTCGATACTCATTCTCAAATTGATCTGGCACAGGCCGCAACGATGGCGGGCATCAGCATCGACGAGTTGTACCGGCTCAACCCTGGCTTTAATCGCTGGGCAACATCTCCTAGTGGACCACATCGATTATTGGTGCCCATTGAACACGAACAATCATTCGCCCGCGAAATCGAACAATTGCCACCGACCGAGAGAATGCACTGGCAGCGCTATACGGTCAAAGCAGGAGATTCACTGTTACTCTTAGCAAAACGATTTAACACCGGCGCAGATACCATCAAACAGATCAATAATCTCAGCGGTAATATGATCAAGGTGGGACAAGCATTAATGATCCCTATGGCATCAGAAAGTGGTCAACATTACTCGCTCAGCGCAGATCAGCGACTACAATCTATTCACAAAAAACGAACTGGTGGCAGTGATAGTCAGCAAGTATTTCATCATGTAAAAAACGGTGAAAGCCTATGGACGATATCTAGGCAATACAAGGTGACGGTTTCAAAATTAGCACACTGGAACGGTATTGCACCCAAAGACACCTTGCGGCCAGGTCAAAAATTAAGCGTTTGGACAAAAGAACCGAAGACATCTTTCCCCGGCAAAAGAAAAGCAGTCACGAAAAAAATAGGCTATCACGTTAGAACTGGCGACTCACTTGCTCGGATAGCGGATAAGTTTAACTTGCAAATCAATGATATCGTCAAATGGAATCAGGTAAACACGGCGAATTATCTGCAGCCAGGCCAGAAACTCACACTTTATGTTGATATTATGAATGCATTTAACTAAGTCGACCCTATAACTATCTTACTTGTCGCTGTTTTGCAGCACAGATAGTCTCGATGACGCTTCTTCTCTTGCAGGAAAAAATGTCCTTTTTGCAGTGTTTAGAGGCTCGGTTCCGCCTTCTCATCTGTCAACATAATTTCAGTCAACTCCTTCATCGGCATACCTTGCCACTGCGTATTTGCCTTAACTCCGAAAGTGCTTGGGACGCCACTCTTTTAGCTAATTAGCGCGCTGACAGCACTCTGGCCACCATCGCTGGGGGCTTTATGTTATCGATGTTTTAGTAACACTGCTGCACTTCCATACTGAGGTACTTCTTGGTAACGTATGCCCCCTTAAGTTTTGCTTTTAATGTCGATAATTAGTCGCGTTAAATGTCTAGTTAACGGTAAAACGATGACCTAAATGTTAGACTGTTAACCGCCGAAACAGCTGCACTAATTTTACATAGACACGTGTTATTCACTGCTACAAAGGATTTTCCACAATGAGTAAAGCACTACTGTTGATCACTACCAGTATTATTCTTAGTGCCTGTCAAAATCCTGCTAACGATGACAATCTCACGACTTACTCACCTACGCAAGATCATTTCCAATCCGGATTAACCGCTAGTAAGCTAGCGGAACAGTGCTCTCGACAATTGGACCAGGCTAATACTAGCTTTAAAATACTGGAGAGCCTGCCGCCACCTTTTACTGTAGATAGCTTGGTAAAGCCTGTAGACCAATTACTGATCGATATCGATAACGATACCGGCATGACCTATCTTCTTAACAATGTTCATCCCGATACTAATTTGCAAGCCGCAGCTGACACCTGCATTCAGGACTTCTCCAATCTTCTGACCGAAATCGGACTATCGAAGCCGCTTTACGAGCGACTACAGCAGGTTGACGCCGATGGATATCAAGCTGACACACAGCGCTATCTAACAGAGCTACTACGTGATTTTAGACGATCAGGTGTTGATAAAAATGACGTCGAAAGAGAAAAAATCCGCGCTACAACCGAAAAAATTACCGCATTGGGACAGGATTTTGCAAAGAATATTCGAGAAGACGTCCGATCGATAACCCTGAATTCTGTTGCCGATTTGGACGGAATGCCACAGGATTATATTGATCAACATCAACCCGATGAGAACGGCTCAATAACAATTACCACTGACTACCCCGATTTATTCCCACTATTGCGATACGCTAAAAATGACCAGGCTCGTCTCGCATTATATAAACGATACCTCAACAGGGGCTTCCCCGACAATCATCAGATTTTAAACGACATAGTCCGACAAAGACATACGCTGGCTACAGCTCTTGGCTATCAAGACTTCGCGACCTACGCACTTGACGATATGATGGTGAAAAATCCGTCAACCGTCAGCACTTTCATTGAGCGAATTTCTACCATGGCCGCACCGCGCGCGGAGAGCGACTATGGTGAGCTGCTAAACGCATTGCAAATGATAGATCCTTCGGCAACATCGGTCGGTAATTGGCAAAAGTCTTTTCTAGAAGAAACTGTTCGTCGAGAAAAATACAGCGTAGACACGAAAGTTATCCGCCAATATTTTCAATATGACAAAGTAAGAGAAGGTATCTTTACCTTAGTCGAAGACCTTTTTTCTGTTGAAATACGGCCGTGGAATACCTCCGTTTGGGACGAAAAAGTTGAATCCTTCGAAATCGTTGAAAACGGTCACGTTATCGGTCGATTTTATTTGGATATGCACCCAAGAGCCGGAAAATATAAACACGCCGCGCAGTTTGGTGTGCAATCTGGAATAGCGGGCCAACAACTACCTGTTGCAGCACTCGTCTGTAATTTCCCCGGTGGTGACGGCTCACCGGGGCTGATGGAGCATTCACAGGTTGAAACCTTTCTACATGAATTTGGTCATTTAATTCATAGCATTTTCGGCGGCCAACAACGCTGGGGGGCCTTTGCTGGCGTTGCGACTGAACGAGACTTCGTCGAAGCACCCTCACAAATGCTCGAGGAGTGGATCTGGGACTACGAAACATTAAAGGGATTTGCCTATAATCAGCAGGGCGAAGTTATTCCAGAGCAGCTCGTCGAAAAAATGAGGACTGCGCGAGATTTTGCCCGCGGGACTCATATTCAGAATCAGATGTTTTATGCGTCTCTTTCATTGGCAATTTACCAAACGCCTCCGGACGATCTTGATCTAAAAGAAACGATGATTCAACTTCAGACAGAGTACTCGCCTTTTGCGTATATTGATGACACCCATTTTTACGCCAGCTTTGGGCATCTGTTCGGTTACTCAGCCGCCTATTACACCTACATGTGGTCCGAAGTTATTGCTGCCGATATCCTTGAGCAATTCAAAGACAGCGGCATGCGCAATAAAGAGGTTGCCAATCGTTACCGGAAAACCGTTCTTGCTCCCGGCGGATCGCAAGATGCCGCCCAACTGGTTGAGGATTTTCTCGGTCGTCCTTTCAATTTCGACGCCTTTGTTAAGCGCCTGAATCAAGATACTTAAATACTGATGAAAAACCTATTACGTCGCTGTTGGTTGCTCGGGCTGTTTTTTCTTCTGTGCAGCTGTGGCCCGATGGAAAGTAATCTCGACTCCGCAACGGATGCACAAATTCTTCATCTCGGTAATGGCACTGAGCCGCAGGGGCTTGACCCCCATCTGGCAACCGGCGTACCGGAACACAATATCATTGCCGCCTTATTGGAAGGCTTGGTCGGAGAAAACCCTAAAGACCTGTCCCCCGCGCCGGGCGCTGCTCACTCATGGGAAATTTCTGATGATCTGCTAACTTATACATTTCATCTTAACCCGCAGGCTAAATGGTCAAATGGCGACCCGGTGACCGCAGATGATTTTGTTTATTCCTGGAAGCGGCTGCTAATGCCAGATCTAGCAGCTGAATATGCCTACCAGCTTTTTGTCGTTAAAAATGCCCGAGAGTTCAATCAGGGCAACATCCAAGATTTTAACCAAGTTGGTGCAAAGGCGCTTGATAGACTCACCTTTGAAGTACAGCTTGAGGCTCCTACACCCTACTTCTTATCTCTTCTCAGCCACTACAGTACTTTCCCAGTACATCGGGAAACTATCGAAAAATTTGGTGCCATCGATGATCCTGGGAGTCTGTGGACGCGGGCTGAGAACTTCGTCGGCAATGGCCCATTCATATTGGCAGAGTGGGCATTGAATCGAATTATTCGCGTTGAAAAAAACCCTCATTATTGGGATAGTGATACTGTAACGTTAAACGAAATTCGGTTCTATCCCATTGATAACGGTGTTACTGAAGAGCGCATGTTCAGGTCCCGAACGCTGCACATAACCAGTACAGTGCCGGCAGACAAGATAGAAAAATATCGTCAAAAAAACCCGGAACTCATTAATATTTCTCCGTACCTTGGAACCTACTTTTATCGTTTTAATGTGAATAAACCACCGCTAGATGACCCCCGCGTAAGAAAAGCTTTAGCCATGTCCATTGACCGGTTAAAAATTGTTGAGGCCATCACTAAAGGCGGACAAATACCCGCCTACAACTTAACCCCAGCTAACACACTCGGCTATACCTCCGAGTCAAAAATAGTTTTCGATGTTGAACAAGCGAAACAGTTGCTTGCAGAGGCCGGTTATAGCGGCGGTGTCGGATTTCCCGAAATCAACATTCTTTATAACACCAGCGAAGGCCACAGAAAGATTGCGGTGGCCCTGCAGCAAATGTGGAAACAGGCGTTAGGTATTGATTTGAAGCTATACAATCAAGACTGGAAATCTTTCTTGTTCACCGTCAGTAATATGGACTATGAAATAGCTAGAGGTAGTTGGATCGGTGATTACGTCGATCCGAATACATTCCTCGACATGTTTGTCAGCGGCGGCGGTAATAATCAAACAGGCTTTTCAAATGCAGAGTATGATCGATCCATTCGGTCTGCGGCGAAAACAATAGATATGAAACAGCGCTATGAATATTTTCAGCGCGCTGAAAAAATCCTCACAGACCAAGTTCCGGTGATGCCAATTTATACCTACACAAAACTATACCTGAAGGCGCCTGAGCTAAAAGGGTGGCATAACAATATTCTCGATCATCATCCATACAAATACATTTACCTCGAAAAAACAGACTAACTATCATGTTGAAATTTATTTTCTTTCGGATGTTACAAGCCATCCCAGTACTGTTAATTGTAATCGCGGTGACCTTCATTCTTATCAGGCAGGCACCGGGGGGACCTTTTGATTCAGAGAAGGCGGTATCGCCCTATGTGCTGGAAAAGTTAAACGAACGCTATCATCTCGATGACCCCCTGTATCAGCAATTCTTCGACTATCTTGGCAATGCAGTGACAGGTGATTTTGGTCCATCATTTAAGTATCCGACACGCAGTGTGTCAGAAATGATATTTACCGGCCTGCCCATTACCTTTGAATTAGCTATAAACGCGATGGTCGTCGCACTAATCATAGGCATTTCAGCCGGACTTATAGCCGCTTTGCGCCCAAATACCGCACAGGACTATATACCCATGTCTGCAGCAATGATTGGCATCTGTATGCCGTCATTTCTTATGGGGCCATTGCTAGTGCTTGTGTTTGGTATTTGGCTGGAATGGCTACCGGTCTCTGGCTGGGGTTATAGTGCCGGCGATAAAATACTGCCATCAATTACCTTAGGCGCAACTTATGCCGCTTATATTGCCCGGCTAAGCCGCGGAGGTATGTTGGAGATTCTATCTCAGGATTTTATCCGTACCGCTAGAGCCAAGGGCATACCTGAACATATCATTTTGTTTAAACATGCTCTGCGCGGAGGCTTACTTCCGGTTGTTTCGTTCCTCGGGCCAGCAATTGCAGGCTTGTTATCAGGATCATTTGTCGTAGAGACAATTTTTCAAATACCGGGTCTCGGCCGATTTTATGTACAAGCCGCTTTTAATCGGGATTACACAATGATTATGGGCACCACTATTTTCTTCTCTGTTTTGATTATTCTGTTCAATCTTCTCTCTGACATTATCGCAGTGATGCTGAATCCCAGACTGAGTTATGGGGACAAAAACTGATGACGGCTAACCAGACATCACTCGCTGATACGATTCAGGGCCGTTCGTTGTGGCAAGATGCAATCACTCGCTTACGGAAAAACCATCTGGCCATGGCTGGACTAGTGATACTGATGATCATGGTTGTTGTGGCGCTCTTGACACCGTGGATTGCGCCCTACTCCTACGAAGTCCAAGATCTTGACCTAGGCGCATCACCGCCATCAGCCGCACACTGGCTAGGCACGGATACTTTTGGACGTGATCTGCTCACAAGAGTTATGTATGGCGGCCGCGTTTCTCTCGCGGTGGGGTTTATCGCGACTACGGTTGCCCTTGTTATTGGCGTGTTTTGGGGCGCGATTGCCGGCTATGCCGGTGGTCGCACAGACGCATTCATGATGCGACTGGTCGACATACTTTATGCACTGCCGTTTATGATCTTTATTATTCTGTTAATGGTGGTATTTGGCCGAAGTATATTACTGTTATTTTTAGCGATAGGCTGCGTAGAGTGGCTAACAATGGCCCGAATCGTTAGGGGACAGGTACTATCTCTGCGACAACAGGAATTTGTCGAAGCCGCTGTTGCCATGGGCCTGTCTCCACTAACAATTATAATTCGGCATATTATACCCAATATATTGGGTCCCATTATTGTCTACGTCACCCTCACTATCCCGAGTGTCATGCTACTTGAAGCGTTCCTGAGCTTTCTTGGGCTTGGCATACAACCGCCGCAAAGTTCGTGGGGGCTACTGATTTCCTATGGGGTTGAAACCATGGAGGAATATCCTTGGTTGCTACTCTATCCCGGCTTGGTGTTGTCAGTCACATTGTTTTCTCTTAACTTCCTCGGTGACGGTTTGCGTGATGCCCTCGATCCCAAGACATCTAAAGATTAATAGGAATCACCCATGCCGGTTTTGTCCGTAAAAAATCTAACCGTTAATTTCTACACTCGAGATGGCATTGTTAATGCTGTGAAAGATGTCAGCTACGATGTTGATGCGGGTGAGGTCCTTGCAATTGTGGGTGAGTCCGGTTCGGGTAAATCCGTGTCGAGTCACGCCTTGCTTGATCTGATCGCACGGCCACCGGGAAAGATCGAATCGGGACATGCCTATTTTAATGACATCGATTTACTAAATTGCAACAAGCAACAAATGCGGTCTATTCGCGGCAACAAAATTGCAATGATATTTCAAGATCCAATGACCTCATTGAACCCCTATCTGACTATCGGCTCACAGTTAAAAGAGGTTTTAACCACACATTCTGTTGTCGATAAAAAAACCGCCACCCTAAAAGCGGCGCATGTACTGGAGGAGGTCGGTATTAGTGACGGATTAAAACGGCTTAAACAATACCCTCACGAATTCTCAGGTGGTATGCGCCAAAGGGTCATGATCGCTATGGCACTGTTAACAGAACCCGAGCTATTGATTGCCGATGAACCAACAACCGCATTGGACGTTACCATTCAAGCTCAGATATTTGATCTGCTCCATGCGCTGCGAAAAAGATACAACATAGCCATTATTTTTATTACTCACGATTTGGCTGTTGTTGCACAACTTGCTGACCGTGTGCTGGTAATGAAAGATGGCGCCATCGTCGAGCAAGGTACCACTGCTGAAATATTCACCAATACTCAGCATGACTATACAAAAAACCTGTTGGCTGCAATTCCCAACAGTCAAAAGCCTGAACAATACCGGTACCAAGCCCCAGCCCATAATGAAATTCCTATTCTAGAAATCACCAACTTAACCACTCGCTTTCCTGGTCTCTCAAGCGGCTTTTTTCAGGAAAAGCAGTACCTCAATGCGGTCGATAGCGTCGATTTGTCTCTGAGAAAAGGCGAAATACTCGGTTTGGTGGGTGAGTCGGGCTGTGGAAAGTCAACGTTATCGAAAACCATTATTCAACTAATAGATTCTCATGAAGGCAGTGTGAAGTTTGAAGGTGATGAAATCACCTCGCTGGACAGCAAGCACTTAAAACGTCTTAGAAAAGATCTGCAAATTATTTTCCAAGATCCTTACGCCTCGCTGAATCCACGCATGTCTGTCTACGATATTTTGCTGGAACCCCTAAAACTGCATCAGGCCGCTCCCAAAGATCAGCTCGATCAGCGTATTAAAGAGTTAATGCGTGAAGTTGGCCTTTCACCGTCCGACATTCGCAAATACCCCCATGAATTTTCTGGGGGTCAACGGCAGCGTATTGCGATCGCTAGGGCCTTGGCAGTTGCCCCGAAAGTGATCGTTGCTGACGAGCCAGTTTCGGCACTTGATGTGACAATTCAGGCACAAATATTGGACCTTTTTCTGCAGCTAGTAAAACGCCGGGGCCTTTCGATGATCTTTGTATCTCACGACTTATCGGTTATTCGCTACCTCTGCGATCGCACGGCAGTGATGTCTGAAGGAAAAATTATCGAAGTTGACCAAACAGAAACCGTCTTCAATCATCCGAAAAACGTCTACACACAAAAATTAATAGCTGCCATACCCACAGAAATACCGCATCAATCGCCGGCTTAACGGTATTACTCTTTTTACTGATCACTGGAGACGTCGACGCCTTGATGGATATTCTCAGTACCGCATTTGGCAGCATCCGACTGGTGCGTTCGTCATCCCTCCTCCGCAACACCAAGGCTGCCGATAATCTAAAAGCTTGGGACGCAGCCGATGAACTTCTTCTCGCCTATCTAGCCGACAATGAACTGCCTAAAAACACCGGCAGACTACTCATTATTAATGATAATTTTGGCGCCCTCTCGTGTAGCCTTGCTAACTATAATCCCTGCAGCTGGAGTGACTCGTCTGTCAGCCTGGCTGCAGCGAAACACAACTATGCCGCCAATGAGCTGGGCAATAGCCCCGCTAACCCACTGGAGACCCTGGCTAGCACCTCTGACTTTATAGGTAATGCGGACTTGATTCTAATCAAAATACCGAAAACACTCGCCTTACTCGAGCATCAGCTCATGAGCTTACGAAAACATACCACCGAAAAAACCATTATTATAGGCGCAGTAATGGTCAAGTATCTCGAGAAATCCTATCTGCAGTTGTTTGAGAAAATCATTGGCGGAACATCGGTATCACTGGCGAAAAAGAAAGCGCGCCTGATATTTTCGACTGTCGACCAGACAAGACGACCTGGCCCATCACCCTATCCGATCAAAGTCGCTATCGACGAATTTGACCTTTCTACTATCAATTATGCCAATGTCTTTTCTCGGGAAAAGCTTGATATAGGCAGTCGATTCTTTATTGAGCACATGAAAAGTTTACCCGCAGCTAGCTCAATCATTGACCTCGGCTGCGGTAATGGAATACTCGGCGTAGTCGCGAAGCGTTTATATCCTGCCGCAAAAATAACCTTTATTGATGAATCCTATATGGCAATCGCCTCCGCCAAAGCATCTCTTGAACATTATATTGGCGGTGTAATAACACCAGAGCACCAATGTAACTTTGTCGTCAGTAATTCTCTAGATCAGGCCAATGGTGAACCCGTAGAGCTTATATTGTGCAACCCACCCTTTCATCAAAACAATACCATAGGTGATGAAATTGCCTTTAAAATGTTTACCCAAAGTAAAAGCATCCTTACCAATGGCGGCAGAATACGAATCGTCGGTAACAGACATCTGAATTATCATATTGCGCTGAAGCGACTTTTTGGAAATTGCCGCACTATTGCGAGCAACAAAAAATTTGTTATCCTTGAAGCCATTAATCACTGCTGAGTTCGCGCTGTACAATCAACTGCCCACAATACATAAGGGTTAGTCGTCATTAAAGTAAGTGATCAAAGCCGCTTCCCTTTTATTCGCAGCGTTACTTAATTTACTAACTTGCCCCTTGTAGTAGAAATACCATTCACCTGAGCCCTTGACGCGGCTTGCAGACTCATAAGCCAGCTGCTGATAGGTAGACAATAATCGTGCGTAATCACTCTCACTGGTTTGGGAGACATCAAATAAGGTGGTGAATTTTTTGCTGACTTCAAAAATATCACCGTTCGACATTTTTTCCGAATGTACCGCATACTGTTCCTCCGCCTGACGTCGAGCCGCATCAATTCTCGCCGAAAATATCTGGACGAGATCTTCGGGCTTCTGACTTTCCAGTTCTCGAGTGCTGCCGTGAAAACTTATCAGGCTTAGTACTCCGACGATAGAGAAGATTAGTAATATAGGAACCATTACTAATCCAGTTACCCATTGCGTTTTCGCTTTTTGCGACGCCTCTTGAATACGTTCCGCTAATTGTTCTTCACTGAGTTCCTCAGAGGCATCGTCGTCGTCTTTCTTGCCCATTAGCTACCGCTCCTTAATTCCACTTCAATAACCGCTTTTCGACCAATACTCTTTTCGACCAAATCATCCAGAGTCTTGTTGTGCGCTGTAAGCCACTTTTTCGAACCTCGATTCATCGACGCTAGATCATTAAAACCAGATTTCATCGTTTCTACCAACACTTTGAAATCGGCCTCCCGACTCGTTAAAAATTCTGTATAAGGCTCAGCTTTTTCCAGATCACAATCTTTCGAGATCTTTTCTAGTTGTTGAGTATAAGTACTGATTTTTTTCAGCTCGCTTTTTCGAAAGTCAGCCAACAGCATAATTTGTTGCTCTAACACCACAAACTGCTCATCCATGGGCCTATCTTCCCTAGCCTCTGCTTCTTCGGTTAAAACCGAAACTCTCATATACATAACAGAAATTCCTGTCGCCATCACCGATATGAGTATCACTGAAATGATCAGCGCACTGATCATAAGCAGTTTATTAATCCCTACACGTCTATCTACCACGTTCAACAAATCAACAGGATTAACCTCCGCTTGTTCCTCATCCCTCTCTCTTTTAGCCATCTCGATCTCCTACAGTAATAAACCTGACTGCGATAATTAATATTAGCTCAACTCTGACGGCGTCTGGTCAGAACGTGTAAATAAAGCAACAACCTCACTATGAACTGTTTGCGGAAACATGTCTGCCAGAGAAAGCTCTGTCAGCCGATAATTTCCCTGCGTTAATATTTTGCTATCTCGCGCCAGTGTTCTTGGATTACAAGAGATATAAACAATACGCTCCAATTTTGATTCTGCCAGCTGTTTACATATTTTCTCAGCACCTGCTCGCGGAGGGTCTAATAACGCTTTATTGAAATCCTTGTCGATGACTAGTCTGTCGGCAGTTAAGTCAATCACTTTAAATTTGCAGTTGTCGATATGATTGAATTCCGCATTGCTGCGGGCCTTATCGACCATACTGGTAACCCATTCAAAACCAACGGTTCGAGCCACGAATGTAGAAATAGGTAATGAAAAGTTACCAATTCCACAGAAAAAATCTGCCACAACATCTTTTTTACACAGCTGCAGCCATTTAATTGTCAGCGCAACAAGCCGGTGATTAATTGCCGGGTTGACCTGTGTAAAATCGTCAACGGTATACGGAATGACCACACCATAACGGTCTAATGTATATGACAATGCGACCGACCGATCCTCAGGGAACACACACTGTGTTGCTGTGGCGGAGCTGCGAACCTCAATATGGCAGTCGTGGGTTACCGCATGTTCATTAACAGCAGCGATATCGTTTGCTGAAAGCGGTCTTGTACAAAAAATGGCGATCCCAATGTTACCTGAGCTGTCTTCAGTTATTGAAACTTCGTTTATTACGGAGCGGTTCTTGAGTGATTTGACTAACCTTCGCACCGTCGCCAGTGCATCGTTGATGCCATCGAACACAATACTGCAGCGAGTGATATCAACTACCTTATGGCTGCGGGCCTGACGAAACCCAATATTACAGCTATGTTTACTTGCATCAACTGCAAATCTGGCCCTGTGCCGATACGACCATGGATCACCGGTAATTGATCCCACCAAAAGCCTGTCATCATTATCAAGCCATGGAGAAAATAGCTGTGATAGGCGATCCCATTTATGCTGCGTTTGCGAGGGGTAGTCGAGGTGTTGTAAGTCACAGCCTCCACATTGATCGAAATACTCGCAGAGCGGTTTAACCCGATGCGGTGAATTTTTACTAACCGAAACCACTACCGCCTCATCATGAGTCTTGTGGCTTGAGACATAGCGGGCATTCACCGTCTCGCCAGCCAAGGCTCCCGCAACAAATACGTTTTTGCCATTTATAGCTGCAATACCACGCCCATCATCTGCAAGACTTGCTACGGATATTAGATGCTGACCCGAGATGACACTGCGTTGTTGTGGTTTAAAAACTCTCAACGGTTTATTTTTCGATCTGAATTTTGCCACGGCAATCTACCTGCTAGAACTGAGAAATTGTCTTACACTGAAACTTCGTGCCAGTGAGGATAATGCGTAAAGTACAGTGCAGTTCTTATCGGTTGACTGCCTCCCAGTTTAGCGGATAGCAGCCCTTTGTAAGTCGCTAACTGAGGCATATAGATCGCCTCTTCCCTTTCAATAAACTGTTGCAGTGTTTCGGTGTCACCCGGAGTCGACGTCTTGTAGTCGATAATCCAAATATTACCTTCTTCATCGGTTAAAATTCTATCCAAAATATTATTACGCACCGTGTTTGCTGATACAGACGTCAATTGCAATTCAGTATGAGAAGACTGCTTGTCACGGGAAAGAATCCAACGTCCCCGATCATCGGACACGGTATTTTCAACGGCTTTAACAATCTGTTGTTTGGCCAACACCCATGACGAAGCAGGCAGGCGGTGATGTCGCAACAGACTGTCCAACCAAGCTATCCGCTTATCGGCATTCATTTGCTGCCAGTGGCCAATGCCTTGTTTTGCCAGTACTTCGAAAACCCCGTGACAAATAACACCCACACAAGTCGGCAGTGGGTCTATATAGAGGTCCGGGATATTCAACAAAGAGGCATCATTACCTGCTACTGGGAATGCCTCATTCAGATAAAAGGTCTTTAAGGGATTTGGAAAAGACCACGTCGGCAAACGCCATGCCACCGACAGCCGCTCGGATGAATCACCGGGGTTACCGTGTTCAAAATTCATTCCAAACTGTGCCGGTACTTTATCCGCGACAACATTGCCTAATGCATTGTCGGTCCACTGCACCGCGTCCTCTAGCACTGGCCACGCCGCGCCTAACAAACTGTTTTTGGAAGGAGGCTTAGCCTTGCCGGATTTTTCATCCATACTGGACGTTATCAAGATATAAAGCCGTTTAACTGCGCGGGTGGCAGCCACATAAAACAAGCGCGTATTTTCGAGACGGGAGCTGGCTGCCTGCTCAGACCTAAGATAGGTATAGATACTATCTTCTTCGCTGCCCGCTGCTGCTTGCGGACTAATAACTAAGCCGCTCTCCAGACCGTCATCTGACAGGTATTCTTGCCACATCAGTAACGATTTATCATCACTGCGTGGAGCCCTGCCTAATCCAGGCAAGATGACGGTATCAAACTCCAGTCCTTTAGATTTATGGATAGTCATTAAGCTGATGTTGCTATCCGAAGGTAACGACGATGCATAAAGACCCCCGACTGCCTGCTCAAACAACGCTAGTGACTGTAGCAACTCACCTTGATGAAAACGTTCCAGCAAATTTAAGAAATCGCCAACAAATTGGGATTCACTCGCTCCATGAGTCGCTGCACCTCCTAAAGCCTGCCAAATACCCTCTATCCAGCTCCGAGGAGTCTGCCGCAACCTGTCACCATAGGCAAACTGCAGTATTAATCTGACAGCGCCCAGCCGCTCTTTGCCGTGCGAGCTTAAACCCGCTAGTATCTCGTCATTACCGATTGCAGACCAAACCGATTGCGCTTTATCGACTGATAACAGCCGAAATAAATCATTATTGTTTAGACCTACCCATGGCGTTCGAAGCAGCGCGACCCAACTAACTTTGTCTGCGAGGTTATACATAGCTTTCGTTAAGCTCAGTAAATCGTTGATCGTGCCGTAGCTCAGCAACGGATCTATATCAGTGGCGTTCCACTGCAAACCGGCCCGGGATAAAGCGGGAATAATTGCCTTCAAGTGACCGCGGCTTCGCACTAATATCGCGATACTACCCTCTGGATCGATTAACTGTGCAGCCTCAATCAGTGCAACCGTTTTGCCTGCTTCAGCTAGCTGAGCATCGTCACCGGTAAAGCCGAACAATTTAACTTCGCTGCTGCTGTCGATAGGGTTAAATGCGATGGCGGTCTCGTGAGGTACTGCACCTCTTGACCTATTTTCGACCTGCGGAAAAGCATAACTAAATGTTTCGTTAATCCATTCGACGATAGTAGGGTCCGACCGAAAATTAGTGTGTAACGGACAGTCGACTAACGTGACCCCATTCACTCCCAGTCTTCGTGCTTCCAGAAAAAGACCGACATTCGCTTCCCGAAAGCCATAAATAGACTGCATACCATCACCAACAATGAACACCGTTCTGGGATTGTTCGGGTCACTACGATTTGCCTCTTGCCAACCTTCCAGTAGGCTTTGTAACAATCGGAATTGACTCGACGATGTGTCCTGAAACTCATCGACCAAAATATGTCGCAATTGATGATCAAGTTTAAGCGCGAGCTCCGTCGGGTTTAGCCCATCACCGAGAGCGTCGAGTGCAGCCATCGAAAACTGGCTAAAATCTACCTCACCTCGCTGTTGGAATTCTGTCATTAACTGCGCAACTAGGGCAGGTAATATTCGCGTAAGAGACTCCAACAGCTGCCACTGGGACGGGTCAAAATGCCCCTGTGGTAAATTGCGTAGCTCATTGAGTTTTTCCCGGAGTTCATCATTGCTGCGGAGGTCTTGTAATAACGCCGTAAAATTAGCTTTAAGCGACTTGGCGAGCGCTTTATCTCCATCCTGTGTCTCCGTTGGAAACCCACTTTTGACATTGACAGTTTTTCGCCATTCGCCCTTTCCAGTCAATAATAATTCAGCAATAGCCTTCCATTCTGAAACGTTATTGCTAACTGACTCGGAACCGGGAAGCTCTACAATTCCAGCCAAACACGATGCCACAGACTGACTGTTTTGCCAGCGTAAATTGCAGCCCGCATAGTCCAGTAACGGTAACAGTTCAGCAGCGAGACCGCTCAAAGACTGATGTAAAGAGTCGAGTACATCTTCAATAATTCTCTTTAAGGTATTCTCAAGTTTATGTTTGGCACTGTCGCTGTTGGCCCCTAAACCTATATGCAATAACCATTGATCACGCCGCTGCAGCATAGTTATTAACAACCGTTCCAGACGGCCGATATTATTATCGACATGCGTTAGCAAATTCGATAAATCGTCAGCGTAGACCGTATCCGTTTCTAGATAGTCTAAAAAACCATGAACAGCCGCTCTATAACACTGCTGAGGATATTCAGAAATCTTTGGCTGCGCTCCGAAATTCGACAATATCGGCATTTGCCGTGTTAAGTGGGCCGACAAACTGTCGATTGTCTGAATTTTTAAACGCCCTGTATTTTCCAATAACGACCAGCCGTGCTCTTGATCTCGATCCAAAACCTGGCGCGCCAATTGCCAGCTCAACAGTTTATGAGACTGGTATGGCTGATCTAATGTACTCGCGTCCCGCAAGGCCTGAATGATGCGATGATGCATCTCAGCAGCGGCTTTACGAGTAAAGGTGATCGCCAAAATCTCTTCCGGTTGCCCTACCGTCGCTAACAATCGTAATACTCGCTGACTCAGTAATTCCGTTTTCCCCGAACCTGCAGGCGCGGTAACACAAACAGAGCAGCTGGGGTCTAGCGCTTTGACGCGCTGCTCATTATCTATCGGTAAATTCACAGTCCACCTGCCTGTTGATGATCGACTCTGCAGGCACTGGAAAAATCACAATACTGGCAAGTTTGTGGTGGATTGCGGGGGTCGACTGCCGCTTTACCCGCCACAAAATCATTCGCAAGTGCGGTCAGCACTTTTTCCCAGTGCCGTTTTAATTGCTCCCAATTTAGGACAGATGCATCATTTTTAACCTTGTCCTGCCATCGCAGAGCGGCTTCAGGCGAATCCTCATCGCCGATCCCTTTCAACTCACAACCTTCTATCCGCAATTCGGCAAAACCCACACCGGACACTGCATCGCCAGCTAATTCAACTAACATACCGTAAAGCGGCAACTGAGGTTCTTCCGGTCTTTCGCCCCACCACCGCGCGATCGATGTTGTCGACGTTTTGTAGTCAATCACAGCCAGACTCCCATCAGCCAGTTGATCAATCCGGTCGATCCGAGTTTCCAGTTTCAAGTGCCCGTGCTGAAACACCTTTCTCGCTTCGGTCTCTCTGACAATAAAATCACCGCGTTCGCGTTCAAAATTCAGCCAGGTATTTAACAAAAGTTTCAAACGCTCGCATTCCAACTGCTGGTAGCGTGTACCCAGATGTAGGCTGCGCCGTTGGTCCAATTCCCGAACAGCGTATTGACTGGTTTCTTCACACAAAGACATTTGCTCGGCATTATTGAGTGCCAGTAACGTCTTCTGACTTTTCAATTGCTGCCAGATCAGTTCGCAGGCACGGTGTAGCAAAGAGCCTCTATCGGCGGCATTAAGGCCTATTTCTGCAACCGGCAGCCCTCGCACGCCTAGTCGGTGGCTCAGAAACGCTCGAAATGGGCAAGCCGACTGGCTGGCAAAAAGCGTTGCCCCGCCTCTAACACTCTCATCTGCCTGCAATACTGGGGCATCGCCCGGCAAGTATTCTTCAGTTAGCTTCGACTCCAGAAAGCGCCGTCGAATTTCTGTCAATGGCAGCAAAGATGACAGAGGACGCCCCAACAACGCATCCATTTGAATCTGCGGAAACCTTGCAAACAGAGCGCTGATCGTCGCTGGCGTGTCGTCGATAACCGATACTGAGCTGACAATCATAATATCCGCACTGTGTACAAAACGATCCGTCAGACTGCGGGCATAGTCTAATTCTCGTTCGGCGCTGGCATGGGGCATACCCTGCTGCCTCTGCAGACTATATGGCAATAGGGGGTTAGGAGATGCTGACGGCGGCCACGATTGATCAGACATCGACGTCAGCCACAGATGACTAAAGTGAAGTCCCGCAGCCTCTAATGTTCCCAAAACCTGTAATGAAGAATCCGCCGTCTGTGGCTGAAATACCTGCCGCCCGGCAATACTGTGTAATTGCCCGACCACCTCGCTAAAACTCATCGGTGGTAACACATCATCAAGCATTTGCAGCGACTGAATTATTTGCGGCCACTGCGCAACTTGTTGAAATTCGATGCTATCTAAACGACGCAGTCCCGGCCAACCGGCAGCGTTGAGAATGCCTTGCAGCAGTAGTATCCATTCGCTTGCTGGCCTCGGCTTGCGGATCGTATGATCACGGGTCAGCGTGGCGATATTTTGCAGTGCGTCAGAAAATGGCCAGGCCACTGCGTCACTAGCACCAGCAGACTTTTTGTCAGCAGTCTGACTCGCTAATTGCCGCAGTTTTGCGGTCGATAATTCAAACGCTTTTTCGCCAAATAGTTTACTGACTAGTTGGCTAACACTCTCATTGTCTGCTTCAGAGACGCAATAAAATGGTGACTGACAAATACGCACCATCGTTTCACTATCAAGCTTAACAAAACCTAGGGCCAGCGCATCCAGCGCGGCAGCTATTACCGGCGCGTCAGTCAGCGGGTAACCGGCGGAAAAATTAAAAGAAAGATTCCGTGGCGCCGATGACAATGGGATTATGCCGGCTTTGTCATTGTTGTCATTGTCGCC
>TARA_B110000908_G_C10268383_1_pt1 | contig 26379 bp, 47 predicted proteins | sample TARA_B110000908 | Tara Oceans TARA_B110000908 (sample SAMEA4398067) | marine metagenome | biome: Polar Biome; feature: [DCM] deep chlorophyll maximum layer (ENVO:01000326); material: water (ENVO:00002006), including particulate matter (ENVO:01000060) such as... | depth 36 m
GAGTGGACAGAGGCTTGTAAAGCACTACACCCTGAATACTTCCCAGAGCCATCTGAAGACATGATCAATGAGTAAGGACAGATACAATGTTCCTCAGGATAAGAGAAGGGGATGCCTTTGCAAAGATGGTAACAGGTATTCTAAAGAATGCTGCAAGGGTGATTATGTTAATCAAGGTATAGGTAGGATCACAAAGGATGAAACTGAGTAAGAATTTGACATTAGGTGAAGCTACTAAGAGTGCTACTGCTATCAAGAATGGTATCAGTAACTCACCTAGTGGTGAACATCTGTCTAATCTGATCCAGATAGCTAACAAGATATTCCAACCTGTGAGAGATCACTTTGGTGAGCCTATTCTGGTAACCTCTGGATATAGATCTCAGGCATTGAATAAGATCATAGGTGGTGCAGCAGGATCTCAGCATTGTAAAGGTGAGGCATTAGATCTTGAAGGAATGGGAGATATTAGTAATGCTATGATCTTTGAATACATCAGGGAAAACCTTCAGTTTGACCAAATGATATGGGAGTTTGGTACTGAAAATGAGCCAGATTGGGTTCATGTGAGTTTTACTAATAACAATCGTGGACAGATTCTAATGGCTTATAAAGCAGGAATCAAAACCAAATATAAATCAATGTCATGAATTTAGTAGATTTGAAAGTATATAGTTTAAATACAATCAGCCTGATGGTTAGCTTCACATCAGCACAGGATACATTAAAAATAATTTTACTAATGGCCACAATCGGGTATACAATCCAGAAGTGGTATCTAATGAACAAGAAGGATGATAGAGAGGATATTTAAGAGTTGGAAGAGTAGTCTGGTAGGATTGATCCTTTTTTTATCTGGGATCGCATTAGTAGTATTTGAAAAAGCAACATTGACTGAGGCAGGTGCATTCTTTGGAATGGCATTTGTGTTATTCTTCACTAAAGAGAAAATTAATGGATGATTTTGGAGATGGGTTTGAGGACTTCATAGATGAACTGACAAACAAGGAGCAACCTGAGAGTTGTAACATTGACAACCCTGAAGATTGCGAAGCATGTGGAAGTTAATTAAGAGAGGAGCAGTTCTGATAGGGCTGCTTTTTTTGGCTCAAGGATGTGGTGCTAATTACTATCTGGATCGTGCTATTGCAAAAGATCCTAAGATCTTGGATTCAATAGTGCTTAAAGTTGATACTATCATCATAACACAAAAAGAAGAGATTAGAGACACTTTAATTCTTCAGAAGATAGATACTATCACTTTAGAGAGAAATGGCATTAGGATTGATCTGAGAAGGGTATATGATACTATTGAGGTAGATGTTCAATGTCCTAGTGATACTATAAGGATCTCCAAAGAGATCAAAGTACCTCAGCTTATCTATCAGGATAAGAACTTTGATAGGAAGTATCTATATCTATTGATTATCTCAATTATTCTATATACCTTTGTACTTATTAAGTTACTTAAATAATTATATATACTATATATATATTACTCTTACAGAGTAACTAAATAATATATTATATATACTATACTCTCTTACAGAGAGAAATATAATGACAAGAAGAGAAAAGAGTATATCTATTGAAAGAAAAGAGATAGTAGATGATTATTACAATCACTTCTTATCTCACTTTGGATTCTATGATGAGAAAAAAAATAACAATTCTCAGTATTGGAAATACTACAAACCAGATCAGACTATATGACAATGCGAGAAGCACAGGCATTAGCAGTTAAATTAAATGACTCAGGATTATCTGCTTGGGCAGTTGAAGGGTTTAGAGTTAACCTTATTGTGGATGGTGTGTTATTTGAAATCAATAAATCAAAAAATCAACCTAATGAGAGATCCTAACATAGATCGTTATCTTCACCTTATGACTATGCTATTCCAGAACTTAGGTACTGAATCAACACCTGAGGAAAGGATATATGCTAAGGAAGAAGAGAGAAGGTATCTAGGTCGCATCGCTGAGATAGATGCTGAGTATGCTCAGAGATTAGGATATGACTGATCATATTAAGATAGAGATCAAGTTAGGCAAGATTCCAAGCCTTAACAAATTCTACTCCTCTCCTCATTGGACATTCAGATCTAAAGAGAAGACGAAGTGGAAAGCAATAATCTCTGAACAATTAGATTATGACTTTCAGTTTGAATACTGCATAATTACTGCTAAGGTGAATTATAGATATGATCTGGACAATTGTATCATGGCAATAAAGTTCACTCAAGATGCATTGGTAGATGCAGGACTTATAGCAGACGATAATAAGAAGTTCATCAAGGCAGTCAGGATAGAACCTGCTTCAGATATTCCTAAGGATACATCAGTGATCCAGATAGAGGGAAAAATAATCAACAAACTTTTTTAACAATATCTTTGTTAATTCAAAATCTTTTCTTTTCTTTGAAGTCTAAAGAAAGAGAGATATGAATACAGAGAACATTTATCAGATCATTGATGATCTAGAAGGATTCGCAGACAAGATAGGAAGCGAATGGATGAAGGAGCGAGTAGCAATGCTAGAGGCTCAGTTAGCAGCATTAGAAATTAATCAATCAACTAAATAATCATGAAAACAGGAAAAGTTGTAAGTGTAGTTCCTCAGGGAGATTACCAATTAAAGGATGGGAAGACTTTGTATAAGTTCGCATTGACATTTGACAATGGAGATACAGGAGAGTATTCTTCAGTTAAGCCAGATCAGGATAAGTTTGTTGCAGGTCAGGAGACAGAGTATGAGTTGAATGCTACTCAGTATGGAAACAGAATCAAGCCTGTATACAATCAGGGTGGTGGATTCTCTGGAGGAGGATATTCTTCAAACAATGTATCAGGAGGAAACTACTCATCAGGATCTGATGCTAAGCAGAAGATGATTGTCAAGCAATCCTCATTGAAAGCAGCAGTTGATCTGTTAAAGGACAAAGGAGCGAAGAGTGCAGATGTACTTAAAGTTGCTGATCTGTTTGTCAATTGGGTAATGGAAGAAGACAAGAAAGAGGACAATGCAACATATGACACTCACTTTGCTTCAAGAGAGGAAAAGATAGAGGTGGCTAAAGCTATTGTCAATGGAAAATCTGAGGATGATCTGCCCTTTTAAGTTAGATTGATTATGTTAAGCAGGAGAGGGGTAGAAATATCCCTCTTTTTTTTCTCAGGATCTGAGATATTAAAAATCTTTGTTAAATTAGAGGGATGATACATAAACACATAATACAATCAAATAAGACGATCCGATATCTTGAGAGAGCAAGAGAGGGTAAGATTTCAGAGGCATCAAGATTTGGAGCAAATGAGATAGATGACTACCTAAGATTTAAGAAAGGAAACTTCATAGTAGTTACAGGTCATGCAAATGTGGGAAAGACTCACACGATGACATACCTTCAATTGATGCACACCTTAGAGAATGGAACAAAGTGGTTGATCTATTCTTCAGAGAATGAAGTTCAATCTCTCCAGAGAAAGCTGATAGAGTTTCTTGCAGGTAAGCCAATCAATCAGATAGATGAGCAGACCTTCTGGAGACATCATGCTTTTGTTGAAGGTCATTGGGCATTCTTAGATAGTGAGTTGATAGTAGATGCATTTGAATTGCTAGAGATAGCAAAGGAAGTATATGATGCTTGGGAGTTTCAGGGAATGATGATAGATCCATATAATTCACTCACGATCAGGAAGTCAGATCTAAAAGGTATATCAACACATGAGTACCATTATGAGGTAACAAGTCACATTAGAAAGTTCTGCAAAGAATTTGGTGTAACTATGATCCTGAATACTCATCCTGCTACTCAGGCACTAAGACAAGTTCATAAGGGATCTCATGAGTATGCTAATCACACAATGCCTCCTATGGCTAGTGATGTTGAAGGCGGTGGTAAATTCGTGAATCGCAGTGATGAATTTTTTGTGATACATAGATATACGCAGCATCAAAGAGATTGGGTGTTTACAGATATTCATGTGAGGAAGGTGAAGGAGTTAGAATCTGGAGGAAGACCTACACCATTAGATCTACCGATCAGAATGGAAAGTACAGAAGGTAATTGTGGGTTTAAAATAAATGGATTAAATTTAGTAACTAAAGAAAAGCAAATAGATGGATCTCCATTTTGAAGGTAACAAGCTATACTATATGCAGAAGGAATCAGAGTTACATGTTGCTCTGGATCATCTAAGCAAGGAGTTGAGTGATCAAAAAGCGATGAATAAGGAGCAGATGTGGGAGGTGTTTCATATATGTGCTGATACGGCAGCAGTATATAGACATATCACAGATTACTTCACTACTCTAGATAAGGCTATCCTAGATGCTAGGATTAAAAACGGAAAGTTAAAGCAGGATCTGTATGAACTTCAAAGAGAGAACATTCAATTACAAAAAGCCCTAGAAGGGTATATGGATGACTTTTAAGAGAAAGATGTTAAATGGTCAGAGGTTTGAGATCAATGGGATGGAGTTTGTCTGTATTGAAACACACGCTTATTTACAGACCAGAGTAGATGATGAGGATTCAGATATTGATGTAGGATCTAGTTATTACATAGTGAGAAACACATCAACAGGAAAATTACACAGGATACCATTTCAGAAAATAATAGATAAAGAGAAAGAGATTACATGGAAGACTTAAGCAAAGTATTGAAGGAGTATTATCAAGAGATAAGAATCATACCTAATAACACTAGACAGACAGATCAGGTATTTGCTAGATCTGCTATGATGGTGGCTATGAGGAAGTATATGACTCTGCATCAGATAGGCAGGATCTTTGGTAAGAATCATGCAACTATTCATCATGCGGTGAAGAATCACGAAAACAATTCTAGTTGGAGTGAGATGTATAGGTTCTATCATGCTAATGCAAAGCAGATGTTATTGGATTGCCCTATAAAAAGCATCCAGAGTGATAACAGACTTCAGGCTCAATTCACTAGACAGAAGATGAGAATCGTTGAGTTGGAGTACGAAGTTCAGAAGTTAACAATGGAGTGTGGAGAATTAAGTGATAATTGCAGTATATTACGCAAACAGAACAAAACATATAGAGAACTAATAGATGCAGATTGAATTTAGTGCCCTAACAGGATTGATGTTTGGTATCAATTATGCTTATTATGATCAGGAAGCAGATCAGAAAGGTCTGCATCTCGTTCAGGTAGGGATGGGATTAGTTATGATACAAATGTCATGGGAAACATAGAGAAGTTTTATAGAAAGAATTTCAAACGATTAACAGGATTCATTAAGGAATATACTGATGGATCTTATGAGATCGCATCTGACATAGTGCAGATGGTGTTTGTTAGGCTATTAGAATTAGAGAGCGAAGGGAGAACCAACTTTTACGAGGAGGACTCCCTTAACTTTTTTTATGTATATCGTAGTTGCATCAATACTGCTCTAAAGTATCAGAGAACAAAGAAGAAGATAAATAAGGTATCTCTAGATGATATAGATATTGAGGAGATTGAAAGTTATCCAGAGGAGAAAGCAGCACTTGAGAGACTCATAAACATAATGGAGGAGGAGATGAAAGATCTCCATTGGTATGATGAGAAGATCATTAGGATTCATATGGAGGGAACAAGTATGAACCAGATCCATAGAGAGACAGATATAGGGTTAACATCAATTAAGAATACTATCAAAAATGGCAAAGCGAAAATCCAAGACAGGCTCAAAGAAGATTGGGAAGACTTCAACAACGGAGACTACGAACAAATCTAAAGGGTTAGGAGATACGATTGAGAAGATCACAGAAGCCACAGGAATCAAGAAGGTAGTGAAGGCTATTGCAGGTGATGATTGTGGATGTGATGATAGAAGAGATCTATTGAATAGTCTATTTCCGTATAAGAAGATGCAACCTGAATGCCTAGATCCTGAGGAGATAGAATACTTATCTAGTGGTGTGCTAAGGAAAACATCATTACCATATAAAGACAGAGAAAGAATTGCTACAATACACTCCAGAGTGTTCAAACATAAGTTTGATATACCCTGTACTTGCTCACCTAAGATCTGGATGCAATGGATGAGAGAACTTCAAGAGATGGTAGATGCAACTAAGTAAGTATCTTAAACAAGGGAGAAAGTTATCTGATGATAGAACTGCTATCTGTGTTGATGTAGGGAAATCAGGAGAGGCTTTATTCAAAGAACTTACAGGAGCATTCAAATCATCTCTAGCTGATGATAAGAAGCATATAGACTTCTATTGGGATGATAGGAAGGTAGATGTCAAAGGGTTAAAGAAGATGCATCATACAGGTTATCTGCTTCTGGAGTTTATCAATGTATGGGGAGGACATGGATGGTGTTCTAAGAAGAGTGCAGCAGAATATATAGCATTCCAATTCCCTGATGCGTTCTATGTATATAAGAAGAATGATCTAAGATCTAGAGCATTAGAATTATGTGAGGAGTTTGATAGATCAAAGGTGCTTAGAAAGAATTGGATACCATATGAGGAGGCTAAGTATAAATGGGTTGGAAGATATAGCGCACAGGATGTATTCACTTATATAAAGTTTGATGATGTTCAGGATCTGATCTTTGAGATCCTACCATATAAAATAGAAGAGAAATGATATTGATATTTTTTGGGATTGCTTTAGGTGTTGCATTGAACCAGATCAGAGGCTTACAGAAGAGAGTTAATGACCTTGAGGAGTTCATTGGAGAAACCTTTTTGGATGATGATGAAAAATAATTATTAAAATTCATTGTCAATTCAAATATCTTTCTTAGATTTGAGTATCAAACAAAGAGAGAGAGATGAGAAAGCCATTTACATTTAAGGAAGACATTGATTATAATTGCTGTAATAAGTGTGGAAAGAAATTGAATACAGAAAAAACAATCTGGCTTGAGTATTCTATTACTGATGATTGCGTTTATTATCCTAATGAATTTCCAGAAGGACATGAATCACAGGGAATGTTTGAATTTGGAGCAGCATGTGCGAAGAAAGTAGTTAGTAGCATTTAATAAAAGAGAGAGATGAAAAAGATTGATTGGAAGAAAGTAAAGATCATGAGTGCCTTATATGTGATGGCCACCATAGGTATGATTGCATTCCTAGCACTTTATGAGTTTGTTGAATACTTAACTTGCATCTCATGTTGATGCTTGATGGATCTGATTACGATCAGGATTGGCTAACTCAGAAAGCCATAGGAGATGAGTTCTATTATGGAACACTTAACAAATTAGCCCTTTCATCTTCTAGTTGCAAATTGCTTCTAGATAGCCCAAAGACATTCTATAATGTCCAAAAATATGGATCTAATATGTCAAGCCCTGCTCTATTGATGGGGAGAGTGATCCATGTGATGATCTTAGAGCCTGAGAAGTTTGATGATATCTTTGAGATAGTGGATGTCACTTCAAAGAATACTAAGGCATTCAAAGATGCTCAGTTAGATAATCCTAAGACTTGCATCACTAGGAAGGATAAGGAAGCAGGAGAGAGGATGACAGATGCATTCCATAGAAACGAAATTGCTAAGAGTTATCTAAAGGGAGCAGAGACAGAGATACCAATGGTGGATCTAGTTGGTGGATTTCCCTTCAGAGGGAAGGCAGATATCAAAAGAGGAGGAGAGATAATTGATGTGAAGACAACCACAGATCTCAAAGCCTTCAGATATTCCGCAGACAAATATGGATATGATCTTCAATGTTATATTTATTGCAGTCTATTTAAAACATCATACAAGGACTTCACCTTCATAGTATTGGATAAGTCATCTACTGACATAGGCATCTATGATGTATCAGAGGAGTTCTATAAGAGAGGTGAGGCTAAGTTCAACAGAGCCATTTCACTATACAGGGAATACTTCGTGAATAAGCAGGATCTGGACACTTATACAATTAAAGGAACATTATGAAAGTGCTTGAGTTATTTGCAGGATCCAGAAGCATCGGTAAGGTTTGCGATGTTTTAGAATATGAAGTATTCTCTTCAGACATTAATCCATTTGATGGGATTGATTATGTTGTAGATATCTTAGAATTTGAGGAAGGACAAGTCCCTTTCATTCCAGATATTATATGGGCATCACCACCTTGCACAAGCTATTCAATAGCTGCTATTAGTCATCATAGAAAGGATGGAGTAGCAACATCTGACTTCGCTAAGAAGAGTGATATGATGATGGCTAGACTTCAGGAGATATTAGAATACTTCTTAAAGTTGAATCCTGATCTGATCTATTATGTAGAGAATCCCAGAGGGATGCTGAGAAAGATGCCGTTCATGAGTTATTATACATTAAGACATACATTGACTTATTGTCAATATGGAGATGATAGAATGAAGCCAACAGATATCTGGACAAACAACTTTAATTGGAAGCCTAGACCAATGTGTAAGAATGGTGCACCTTGTCATGTGGCGGCTCCTAGAGGAAGTAAAACAGGTACTCAGGGATTAAAGGGAAACTATGAGAGAAGTATAGTTCCTCCGATCCTGTGTGCAGAAGTCCTGATCAGCATATGAAAAAGCATACAAAGATTTATATGAACCACTTTAATTATGTTCTTGATGATTTCATCCCCTGTGAGATCTGTGGATCTAGAGCAGTTGATATTCATCATATAGAGAATAGAGGATCAGGAGGATCAACTAACAAGGATGTGATAGAGAACCTTATGGCGGTATGCAGAGAGGATCACATTAAGTATGGAGATGTACCTGAGAAGGTTCAATGGTTAAAGGATATACACAATAGATTGCTATGAATAAGATGAATCAATTTCTACGCATTGCAAATGCGAGGCTCAAGAAGATATACCCTAACAAGATCCAGAGAAGAGCATGGATTGCTAAGATGTGGGTGAGATCAATAGAAAGAAGGGGAGCAGATTAATATAAACTAATTTATATTAAAGGACTTGTGGTTAGGTATACCTGACTCCCCTTTTTTAACACATATGATATGACAATAATAGAATTAATGCAGAGAGATCTGGATCAAAACGGAATAGAAAATGACTGAGTTTGAATTGTTCAAGGAAGGAGTAAAGCTAATGGCTTTGTATCAGGTAACTCTAGAGCAGATGGATATCATGAAGGGTAGCCCAATATACTCGCAGAGAGTAAAGCAGCAGATGAACAGACTAGAGAAATCTATTGAGATTTTGATAGCTGAACCTATGAGAAGATTAGATGGTACTGATGAGATGATGATGAATGACATCCAGAATAAGGTTGACATGATTCTAGATTTATCTCTGGAAGAGATAGCATCATTAAAAGGAGTAATTAAAACAGAAAGAGATGCATAAGTATTTTGATATTGAATTATTCGGATGGAATAGAATACAAGATAAGTGGTGGAACATTACGATCTTGAGAGTATCTTCAGGTAATTGGAGTTGGCATCTATTTATGATGGAAGAGAATTTAGATGATATAAGCGTTGATTGGTTTAAGTTTAGTATGAGCAAATGAATCAAGCAGGATCTGATCTCACATTAGTGAACAAGAATAATTACCATAAACTACTAGAGATTATGATCCAATTAGATATGAGAGGTAAACTTGCTCCCCATGAGAGGGAGTTTCTTCGTAACTTAGTTGAGTATTAAAGGGTTATATAATTATGAAAAGAGTAGACATTAATCAGGTATTGCCAAATACTGACAATCCTAGATTCATAAAGGATTACAAATTTGAGAAGTTAGTCAAGAGCATCAAGGAGTTTCCACAGATGTTAGATCTAAGACCTATTGTGGTCAATAAGGAGATGGTAGTTCTAGGAGGCAATATGAGATTAAAGGCTTGTGTTGAGGCAGGGATAAAAGAAGTGCCGATCATCTTTGCAGATAGTCTTACTCCAGAACAGGAGAGAGAGTTTATCATAAAGGACAACTCCTCATTTGGTGAATGGGATTGGGATATACTAGGGAATGAATGGGACACAGAAAACCTTCAAGATTGGGGTATTGATATCCCTGATGAATGGACATTAGATCCTGAGCAGTTAGGAGAGGACTTTGCATTAGCTGATGGAGACAAAGAACCATTTCAGCAGATGACCTTTCACCTAGCAGATGAACAATCAGAGCAAGTCAAGAATGCTATTGATGACATCAAGAAGTTAGAGGAGTTTAAATATGTAGAAACATTCGCTAATGAGAACTCAAATGGCAATGCGTTATACCTAATTATTATGCAATGGGCAGAGCAAAGGAAATAGTTGTAAAGGTTATCCCAACTCCACAGGCTAATGCGTTTGTCAAAAAGACACATTACTCAGGAAAGTTTGTTATGAACTCTGTATTGCACTTTGGTGCATTCCTAGATGGTAAACTTCATGGAGTGATGAGTTATGGCAATCCTATTGATAAGAGAAATGTTCTGCCCTTTGTAAGAGGCACTAAGTGGAATGAGATGCTAGAGTTAAATAGGATGGCTTTTGATGATTATCTACCTAAGAATAGTGAGAGTCGCTGCATAGCGATCAGCATCCGTTTACTAAAGAAGAATGCACCACATATAAAATGGATACTATCATTCTCAGATGGCACCCAATGTGGAGATGGAACAATATACAGAGCCTCTGGATTTAATTTATGCGGAATCAATAAGAACTCTACTATTTACAGACTTCCTTCTGGAGAAACTATTGCTAAACATGGAACAAGTAAAAGAGATTTTACAGGAGCGACTAAACTTAAAGGATATCAATTAAGATATCTATACTTCATAGACAAGAAAGCTAAAGAGAATCTAACTCTTGCCATACTTCCATTCTCTAAGATTGATGAGATAGGAGCAGGAATGTATAAAGGGGAAAAAATAACCCTCCAAGAGAGGAGGGCTACCTAGAGCGATAGGATGGATTTGCACCTCTCCTTCTATCTGGATGATAGATGTGCTACTATTACACTACTATCGCATTTGATAGGTACAATATACGAAATACTTTGATAAAACAATGGACAAAACTGAACACCATAAAAAGGCAATGCTAGAAGCACTAGAGAAATCTCTAGGAGTAGTTACATCAGCCTGTAAGAGTGTAGGTATTGGAAGGACTACTCACTATCTATGGATGGATAATGATCCAGAGTATAGGAGAGCAGTAGATGATCTATCAAATGTGGCGATAGACTTTGCAGAATCACAATTACATCAACAGATAAAGAAAGGGAATCCTACCTCTACAATCTTCTACCTAAAGACTAAAGGTAAGAAGAGAGGATATGTAGAGAGACAGGAGATAGTCCATGAAGGACTGAAGACCTTTGAGATAGAAGAAGTGGATGAGCAAGATCCAAGTTAATAAGGTCTACGGACATCTTAAGAATTCAGATAAGAAGATAGTAGTAGAACAGGGTGGTACTCGCTCTGGGAAGACATACAACATCATCTTATGGATTATCTTCTACTATTGTGGTAAGAATGAAGGTAAGACTATAACAATCGCTAGGAAGACATTCCCTGCAGTTCGCTCATCTGTGATGAGAGACTTCATGGAAATCCTGAAGGCAGCAGATCTGTATAGAGAGGAGAATCATAATAAGTCCAATTCAGAATACATCCTCAATGGGAATCTGGTAGAGTTCATATCTATGGATCAACCACAGAAGATCAGAGGTAGGAAGAGAGATCTTGCATTCTTGAATGAGGCTAATGAGTTGACCTTTGAAGATTGGCAGCAAATAGTATTCCGTACCAACGGAAGAATCATACTAGATTACAATCCTTCAGATACATTCCATTGGATCTATGACAAGGTGATACCAAGAGATGATGTGGACTTCTTTCAAACAACATACAAAGACAATCCATTCCTAGATGATACGATCATAAAGGAGATAGAGAGATTAAGAGATACAGATGAACACTATTGGAGAGTATATGGACTCGGTGAGAGAGGAACGAACAGAGCACAGGTATTTCAGTTTACAACGATTCAGCAGATCCCTCAGACTGCTAAGTTTCTATCTTTTGGTTTGGACTTTGGATTCACGAATGATCCTAGTGCATTGGTGGGATGTTACAAGGAAGGTGATAATCTTTATTTTGAGGAACTTCTTTATTCTACTAACCTTACTAATCAAGATCTGGCTAGAGAGTTCAGCAAACTAGAGATAGGAAGATATGACGAGATCTTTGGAGATTCCTCAGAGCCTAAGAGTATAGAAGAATTGCATAGAATGGGATGGAACATTAAACCTACTCAGAAAGGTGCTGACTCTGTTAATGCAGGAATTGATATGCTGAAGAGATATAAGATCCATATCATAGGAAGTAATCTCATGAAGGAGATGGAGAATTATAAGTGGCTAGAGGATAAGAATGGTAACCTCCTGAACAAGCCTGAGGATAAGTACAATCACCTCATTGATGCATTGAGGTATGGAGTATATAACAAACTAAGCAAACCTAATTATGGGAGATACACAATCCGTTAGCATAGAGATTCCAGAGAATCTATCAGATATAAAACTATCAGCATATAAAAAGTTCATTCTCTTAGCTAATGAGGAGAATGGTGATGAGTTGGCTCTGTATTATTTTTGTGGTCTTACTCCTGCTCAACAGGAGGGAATGAAGAAGAATGATCTTGATCTGATCAGGAATCAGATAGGAAAAGTATTAGGAGAGAAGCCTAACCTAGTGAAGACATTTGCATTCAAGGGAAAGGAGTATGGCTTTCATCCTAAATTAGAGGATATATCTATGGGAGAATACATAGACCTAGATGAGTATCTAAAAGATCCTTACAAGAACGCTGAGAGGATATTAGGAGTATTGTATAGACCTATAACTAAGAAGGCATTTGGTAGACACGCCATTGAGAACTATGATCCAGATGTGCATCATGGGGAGGGATTTGAGGATCTATCTGCTGACATCTTTCTAGGTTGTCTGCTTTTTTTTTATCGTATCGCAACCAACTTACAGATAACTTTCCTGACATCTTTGGAGAAGGAGGAGAAGAAGGATATGATCAACAATCTCACTTCTCTAAAAAGTGGGGATGGTATGGAGCAGTACATCAAATTGCTAAAGGAGATCTCCTACAATTTGAGAAAGTAACAGAGTTACCATTAAGGACTGCACTCACTTATCTGGAGTATGAGATGGATAAGAATGAGGTAGAAAAGTCACTCATGAAAAAAAGTAATTAAAATCCTTTGTCAATTAAATTAATTATATATCTTTGAAGAAATCAAAAGAGATAGAGATATGAGCCAATTTAACGAGAAAGATTTTTTATTAGATCTAGAAGATTCAATCAAAATAGAAAGTCCTGAAGATGTTTGGGAATTCGTTAGTCATGAAATTGATAGAGAGTGTATATACTACTCTGATTGCTTTGATATAGTTAAGGCATTAAATGTTACTGATTGGAGTGATAATGAGTTTGGTGAGATCACTAGCATACAACATCTTGCTTTTGTTTCTTTATATGAGTATGTATCTGATAACATTGAAATCCCTGCATAATGAATTTATACGAAAAGTTAAGCCCAGAAGCATTGAAGGTATTGGATCAGAAAATGATCCTTTATCCTCATTCAACTAAAGCATTGATAAGAGCATTGAAGGAGAATAAATACTGCTTAGAATTAACGCTATGTGACTGCCATAGAGTATCAGCCACATTCGGATTTGATTGTACATTGACGAACATTATAAACTTCTTTGCATAATGGATTATCTAGATAGAGAGTTAATGGAGTATCAAAGCTATCAGGATACTACCTGTGAAGTATGTGGAGAATGTACTGATCCTGATTATTACGATTGTAATTGCTCAGAAGAGGACGAGCATTTAGGCATCTAGTTTGGTTTACTAGGTTTGGTTCGGAGGAGGTCTGTGGTGGATCTCCTCTTTTTTTATCCCTATTTTAGCGAATAGGGTTTTTTAATTGTATGAAGAAGGGATACTACCAAATAACAGAAGCACTAGAAAGTGCATCATCAGCAAATGATCAGATAAACCAAGTAACTTGGGGAGATATCTTTGATCTAGATTTCAGGAAGCAGGATATGTTTCCTATTGCTCACATAATGACAGGGGCTGCTACATTAGGAGAGAGAACCATTACCTATGAGTTTGATCTTCTGGTCATGGATATAGTTGATTACTCCAAAGATCCTAAGGAACTATATGAGGGTAATATGATGAAGCAGGATATCTATCATAGAACACTTGGAGCGATCTCAGAGATCTTAGCAACCTTCAGGAGAGGAGATCAATATGATTCTTACTTCAGGTTAATCAATGATCCTGTTGCAGAACCTTTTGATGAGGATATGGAAGCTAACATCTGTGGATGGAAAGCAACTCTCCAGATAGAAGCGATAAACCCTAACAACATCTGTTAGATGAAGGGAGAGAATACTAAGAAGGCACTAGATAGATTCGGGAAGTATCTTGTAAAGGAGTCCAGAAAGAACCTTACTAGAAAGAAAAAGAATGTAACTAATAGCCTCTATGAATCTCTAGACTATGATCTGAAGGTAATGCCGAACTCTTTTGAGTTTGACTTCTTGATGAATGAATATGGTGAGTGGGTAGATAAGGGAAGAAAGGCAGGAAAAAATCCACCATTCTCACCGATCAGGGAATGGGTACAGAATCGTAAGATTCAGTTTAGAAGTAACAAAGGAAAGTTTCAGACCTATGACCAAACTGCATGGGCAATAGTAGGCGGAATTGGAAAGAAGGGAATACCTGCTTCTAATTTTTATAGCAGACCTTTCAAACTAGGATATGCAAAGTTACCTGATCAGATCGTAGAGGCTTATGCTCTTGATGTGGAGCAGTTTCTTGATTTTACAATAGATAAGTTAAACAAAGAATACAAAGATGGCAGTAATTAGCCCAGAGGGATTAGTAGCAGGTAGATCACCATTGTTTTTTACTTGGGATGGATCTAATAGAGATCGTCTAGATGGAATGAAATTAGAGATCTATGCATGGAGTGGTGAGAGATCAGCTAAACCTGCAACACCTGTTTATACCATTAACAGGACATCAGGATTTGTAGACTTCTACCCAACGGCAGATATCGCTCCTCTACTAGAGAATGAGTTCATAAATCGTATCAGTAAACTATACAATGATGGGATAGTATATAACTCACCTAGTTCTCAGTTGTTTGTCCAGATTGATTATGCCTTAGATTGGTTTAATACAGAATCCGCTCCTTCAGGAGCAGGTCAGGATACAGGATCAACAGAGATCTTCATAGTAACATACGGATACGGCAAATTCATAGAGGGAGCGAATCATAAGATACAAGGTCCGCTACTTCAGGAGAAGTCTAGATATGCATATGAGAAGGATGCATGGATGCTACCTATCTATCTAGGTCTTCATGGTGAGGGATTAGATATCATCTATGGATATCGTGATAGGGTGATAGCTGATGGAGGTACTATTGAGGCATTGTCTTGTTGTAATATCGGACTAGCTAATATCAGGATCTTGAATGATGATGGGACTAGCTATCAGTATGCAGTCACAGAGAGTGATGTATATGAAACAAAGGCAGAGGAGAGGGTTTTATTATTCCCTTCTGGAATCGCTAACCTTTCAAATTGGAAGGCAAACAATGGTCTTACAGGAACAACACCTTACAATGCAGAGTATTATGATGTTCAGTTATTGGATGGGTTTAATTCTGTGATTGACTCTCTAAGAGTCTACAATGAATGTGAGCCTAAATATGATCCTATTTCTCTTTACTTCGTGAATAGATATGGGACTTGGGACTATGTTACATTCCTGAAGAGATCAGATAAGGATCTGACATTAGAGAAGGAGAGTTACAGATCAGTAATAGGTAATGCATCAGCATCTGGATATACTTGGGGCAATCAAGCAAGAGGAGTGAGATCATATAACCATCAGGTAACTCATAAGATGACTTTGAATACAGGATTTGTATCAGAGGATTATAGTGAGGTAATGGAGCAACTGCTCATGAGTGAGTATGTTTTGATGGTGTTCAATAGAACAACTACAAGATCAGGAGTTGAATATGACATCTCTCAGGAACAGAGAGCAGTAAATATCCAAACTAATTCACTAAGACTCCAGAAGCATATCAATGATAAGACTATCAATTATACGATAGATATTGAAATGGCTAACTCTGAGAATGCAATGCTATGATAGAGATCTATATTGGATCAGAGAAGATAGATACATTCAAGGATGAGGATGTAAACATTCGCTTAAACATTCAGAATGTCAAGGACATCAGTAAGTTATTTACTGACTATACTCAGAACTTTCAAGTTCCTGCTTCTAAGACAAACAATGCAGTATTCAAGCACTATTACAATGCTGATATATCTGATGGATATACTGCTACTCTAAGACAACCTGCTACTCTATTTGTGAATAAGGAAGTATTTAGAGAGGGAAGTATAGAGTTGATTTCTGTGGATATGAAGCAAGATCAAGCTAGAGCATATGAGATAGTATTCTACTCAGCAGGTGTTAACCTGAAGGATCTATTTGGAGAAGATGAATTGACATCTCTAGACTTATCAGCATATGATCATCCATATGATGGAGCAGTAATCAGGGGAGCAATGGAAGGAACTACTCCTCTTCATTCTGGTAATGTTATATACCCATTGATATCTCCTGTCAATGATTGGTTTTACAAGACAGGTTCAGCTTCACATAATGATAATAATATAGCATGGCATACGCAGAATGACACACATGGTCTGCATTATTATAGTTTGAAACCTGCTATCAGGATCAGCAAGTTGATTGATGCGATAGAGGCTAAGTATGCAATAACCTTTACGAGTACATTCTTTACAGATTCTAAGTTCACAGACCTATTTCTATGGGGACATAGGAGAGAAGGGTATATGTTCAAAGATCAGGAGAATGGATTTACTGCTCAAAAGGTAGATTTCACATCTAGCACAGGATCAGGATTTGATACCACTACTGATACCTATACAAATAATATCTTGATAACAGGTATTATCTGGAGATATTCAATCACCTCAGCAAATGACTATCAGGTACATTTCTATGTGAATGGGGTATATGCGTCAAGCAGAAGCCATAGCGGAAATGTAACAAACTCTCAGGTATTTCTAAACGGATTGAGTGGTGGAGATAAGGTTCAGATGAGGTTCTCACCTCCTGTTAATTGGGATGGATCAACTACAACTATTGCCTCTGTGAGTGCTGATGGTAGGATATCAAACAATGCTCCTATACTTTGGACTGCTACGACAACCACATCACAATCCTTTAATACTGATGTTGTGGTAAGTGATCAGATGCCAGAGCAGAAGGTTTATGACTTTATTCTTGGATTGGTGAAGATGTTCAATCTAGTGATTGAGCCAACAAGCAGGACTAAGTTTATCATTGAGCCATTGGATGATTGGTATGCATCGGGATCTAATTATGATATAACTGATCATGTGGATGTAGCTTCTCAGAAGGTTAATAAACCAGAGTTGCATAGAAGGATCTCATTCAGTTTTCAGGAGTCAGGATCATATCTAGAAGAGGCATATAGGAATGTCAATGGAGGGATAGGATATGGAGATTTAAGAGCAGACTTCAATTTTGATGCAGGTGATTTATCTACTGAGTCAACATTTGAGTTAATGAGATATACCAAGCTGCCTGATCTTAATGGTGGTGTGACAGGTTTTTTAGTTGGTAAGAGTATAGACAAAGAAGGTGATCCTTATATTGGAGAACCTGTGATCTTCTATTCTCCTTCTACATTAATCACAACCTCAAAGCCTATTGGCTTCCTAGATGAAACAGGGTTAACTGATACTGCTACTAATCAGGTGTATCTATGTGGGAACATTAATAACAGGATAGCAGGAGATGTTACACAGATGCTTACCTATGGGCTTAATGTTGATCCGTTTCATGAGCAGAGTTTCTCACAGACCTTATACAATCAATTCTGGGAGGACTATATTACAGATCTATATTCAACTAGCAGAAGGATATATTCAATGGAAGCGGTGCTGCCTTTTAAGGTAGCTGCTAAGTTGAGGATGAATGACAAGCTAGATATCAATGGTAGGAGATATGTGATCAATCAGATGCAGATAAACCTCAGAACAGAGGAGGCTACTTTGGAACTTCTAAACGATGTGTGATGGACTTGGGTTTTATAATTGAGCAACTTCAAAAGACAGAACCTAATGATCAGGATCTGAGAATAGCTAAAGGAGAGTGGAAGATCCTTACTAAATGGAGTGAAGCTAAAGAACAAATTAGATGGCAGTTAAGAAAGAAATAGAGATTAATGTAAATTCCAAAGGTGCTACTAAAGGCATTGATGATGTTAGTGATAGCATTGAAGGAGCATCTAGTGCGACAAGTGGACTATCTGGATCTCTAGATAAGATGACAGGAGGTGCTATATCAGCATTCAAGGGTATAGTATCTGGAGCAAAGAAAGGGGTGATGGCTATGAAGTCTCTAAAGTTCGCCATTGCGGCAACAGGGATTGGAGCAATAGTTATTGCAGTAGTCGCTCTAGGAAAGGCATTCACATCTAGCGAAGAGGGACAGAATAAGTTTGCTAAGATCATGGGAGTGATTGGATCAATCACAGGAAACTTTGTTGATCTATTAGCTGATCTTGGAGAGAAAATCATATGGGTTTTTGAGAACCCTAAACAGGCACTAAAGGACTTTGGGAATCTCCTGAAGGATAACATCCAGAATAGACTAGAGGGAATGCTTGAGTTTATCCCTGCGGTTGGGAAGGCTTTGAGCCTAGTCTTTAAAGGAGAGTTTAAAGCAGCAGGAAAGGTAGCAGCAGATGCAGTTGGTAAGGTGACTCTAGGTGTTGAGAGTGTTACAGATAGCATAGTAAATGCTACTAAAGCAACAGGTGGCTTCATTGAAGAGTTACAGAGAGAAGCAGGTATAGCTGCTAACATAGCAGATAAGAGAGCAACTGCTGATAAGAAAGAGAGAGCATTATTAGTTGAGAGAGCAGAAGCTAATAGAGATCGTGCAGATCTATTAGAGAAGGCAGCAAATAAAGAGTTATATACTGCTGAGGAGAGAATTGCATTCCTACAAAAAGCAGGAGAGATAGAAGATGAGATAACTAGCAAAGAGATTGAAGCTGCTCAGTTGAGGTATGATGCTAAGGTTGCTGAGAATGCTCTGTCTAAAAGTACGAAGGAAGACCTAGATGATGAGGCTGCATTAAAGGCTAAGTTAATAGATCTGGAAACGGCTAAATTGACAAAGGCTAAGTTGGTCACTTCTCAGATAGTTGGTGCTAAAAAGCAACAAGCAGCAGAAGAGAAAGCCATTCAGGCAGATCTAGATAAGGTAGAAGATGAAAAAGATGCTGCTAGACTAGAGGCTATCAAAGCAGAAGCTGATGCTAGGAAGAAGATCACAGAGACAACTCTTGCTGCTCAGGATCTTGAATTACTAAAGACCACAGATAAGTATGCAGCATTAATAGCTTCAGCAGAAAAATATGGGATTGATACATCAGCATTAGTAACTGCTCAAGCAGAGGATGTCAATAACATTAAGGCAAAGTATGATAAGGTTGATTCTGATCGTAAGAAGAAGAAGGCAGATGATGATAAGGCAGTAAATGCGGCTACATTGAATGCTATTGGTGGAGCATTAGGATCATTGAGTGAGTTAGCAGGTAAAGATGCGGCAGCAGGTAAAGCACTTAGTGCTGCTCAGGCAGTAATCAATACCTATACAGGTGCTACTAAGGCACTATCTCAGGGAGGGATTGCAGGACCGATTGCAGCAGCAGGTGTTATTGCTTCAGGTATTGTATCCATAAGAAAGATATATGCTACTAAACTTCCTGCAACGGCAGGAGGATCTGGAGGCTCTGGTAGTGCACCAAGAATCACAGCACCTTCAATTACTCCTAGATTGACATTAGATACTCAGGTATCAGATCTAGGTAATCAGATTACAGGATCATTAGGCAAAGCACCTTTGAGAGCATATGTAGTAAATCAAGATGTGCAGACTGCTGCTCAGATGGATAGAAAAATAAGACAAACGGCAACAATAGGATAGATATGAAGTTTTTTGAATTAGTATTAGATGAGGAGAAGCTATTGCATGGAATAGATGCAATCAGTATAGTAGAGCATCCTGCAATAGAGGAGGACTTCATCATGATGAGCAAAGATCATAAGTTTGAGTTTAAAGAGATAGATCAGGAGAAGAAGATCCTGATGGGAGCAGCAATGATTCCAGAGAAGCCTATATACCGAAGAGAGGGAGATGAGGAATACTATGTATTCTTTACAAAGGACACGATCAGGAGAGCATCTGAATTGTATCTCATGAATGGTAAGCAAGGCAATGCTACTCTAGAACATCAGGAGAAGATACAGGGCTTGTCTTTAGTAGAGAGTTGGATCATTGAAGATCCTGAGAAAGATAAGAGCAGAGCCTTTGGTTTAGAGTATCCTGTGGGAACTTGGATGGTTAGTATGAAGGTCAACAATGAAGATATCTGGAACGAGTATGTCAAAAGCGGAAAGGTCAAAGGATTTAGCATTGAGGGATGGTTCTTGCAAAGAGAATCAGCAATTGAAATCAACACAGAACTTTCAAGAATTGAAGCCGAAGAAGGAGAACATCTACTTTCACTTTATCTATTGGGATTAACTAAGGGAGTGATCAAAGATGATAAGAGATACAAATCAGGAAAGAAGTTGGATCTTGAGGCATATAGAGATTACCCTGATTCAGTATCTAACAATGCAAAGAAGGGAATTGAACTCAATGAGAAGCAAGGAAACAAGTGTGCTACTCAAGTGGGTAAAGTCAGAGCACAGCAGTTAGCACAGAAACAACCTGTATCATTAGCTACTATTAAAAGAATGTATTCCTACCTAAGTAGGGCACAGGAGTATTATGATCAAGGAGATACATCATCATGTGGATATATCAGCTATATGTTGTGGGGCGGATTATCCGCTAAGAGTTGGGCAGAGAGTAAATTAAAGGAATTGGATCAGTTATGAAAATGACCCAAAATTGTAATAAATAGTTGTTTAATTAGAAAAGTTCAAAAAAATGAATCTACAAGAAGTGTTCAAAAAAATTGAAATGGCTCTTTCTCCTTCACAGGAAGAGGTTGCTATGGAAGAGGTAAAAGTTGAAATGGCTACAATGAAACTCGCAGGAGGTGTTGTAGTTGAAGCAGAAGCATTTGAAGCAGGTGAGAATGTTTTCTTAGTTGGTGAAGATGATGAGAAAGTTGCTGCTCCTATTGGAGAGCATGAGTTGGAAGATGGTCGCATACTTGTTATTGTTGAGGAAGGTGTTATAGCTGAGATTCGTGATGCAGGTGTTGTTGAAGAAGTAACTGAGGAAGTAGTAGTAGAAGAAGAAATGGCTGAAGAGGCTTATGTAAGCAAAGAAGAATTTGCTGCTGCTATTAGTGAGATCAAAGAAATGATCGCTGCAATGCTTCCTAAGGAGGAAGAAATGAGTACAGAGGAGAAAGTAGAGATGAGTGCTGATGAAGCACCTGCTGCAAAAAAAGTAGCTGCTGCTCCTGTTGACAAGAAACAAGACATGGTACAATTCGCTAAGAAAAGCGGAGGAACTACTTTGTCTCGTGTTATGAGTAAATTATCCTAATTAAATAAAGAAGAACAATGGCTACAACCACTTCAATTACAACAACTTACGCAGGTGAGTTTGCAGGGAAATATGTTTCTGCTGCATTATTGAGTGCCGATACTCTTGAGGGAGGCGGTATTACTATCAAACCAAATGTCAAGTACAAAGAGGTTTTGAAGACAATGAACTTGGATGCTATCACTGCTGATGCAACTTGTGATTTCTCTGATACTTCAACTTTGACTTTGGCTGAGAAGATTCTTACTCCAAAAGAATTGCAAGTTAACTTGGAATTGTGTAAATCAGATTTCGTTTCTGATTGGGAAGCGATTTCAATGGGCTACTCTGCATTTGATGAGTTACCTTCTAACTTCGCTGATTACTTAATCGGTTATGTAGCTTCAAAGGTTGCTGCTAAGAATGAAACAAACATCTGGGCAGGTGCTGATGCAAATGCAGGAGAGTATGATGGCTTCACTGCTTTGTTAGCTGCTGATGCATCTGTTGTTGATGTTGTAGGTACTACTATCAATGCTGCTAATGTCATAGTTGAAATGGGCAAAGTAGTTGATGCTATTCCTCCTGCATTATATGGCAAAGAAGATCTTTACCTATATGTATCTCAACATATCGCTCGTTCTTATGTTCGTGCTTTAGGTGGATTCGGTGCTAATGGCTTAGGTGCTAATGGTGTTGCTGCTATGGGAACTACTTGGTTCAATGGTGGAGATCTTGCTTTTGATGGTGTGAAGATATTTGTTGCTTCAGGTATGCCTACTAATGATATGGTAGCTGCTCAGAAATCTAACTTGTTCTTCGGTACAGGATTGCTTTCAGATCAACAAGAAGTTAAATTGCTAGACATGGCTGATCTTGATGGATCACAAAATGTTCGTGTAGTAATGCGTTTTACTGCAGGTGTACAAATAGGTATCGGTGCTGACATCGTTTACTATACTTAATACTAGATTAATTAATTTGAAGGGGCAGGTAGGCTAGTGCTTGTCTGCCCTTTTTTTATAAAATATAGATATGGCGTGTGTATTAACAAAAGGAAGAAACGAACCTTGTAAGGATGTAGTTGGTGGTATCACTGCTATATACTTTGCAGATTTCGGTACATTAGGTGCTATCACCTATGATGCAACAGATACGGATGTGATTGACACATTCGCAGGTACTCCATCTTGGTTTAAGTTTGAAGTAAAAGGAAACTCTAGTTTTGAGCAGACTATCACTTCATCTAGAGAGAATGGAACTACCTTCTATGATCAGGTATTAAGCCTGACATTTAAGAAGATGAGTAAGCAGACTCACAATGAGTTGAAGTTGATCTCTTATGCAAGACCTCATGTATTGGTAGAAGATAACAATGGCAACAAGTTCTTAATGGGCTTGGATTATGGTGCTGAGGTTAATGGTGGTACTATCGTTACAGGTGCTGCAATGGGTGATCTATCTGGTTATACTTTGACCTTGAATGGTCAGGAGAAGATCCCTGCTAACTTCGTAGATGCTACGATTTCTGCTGCTGCAGGTATGATTGATGATATCTAATATCAGATCATAATAGAATCAAAAAAGCCCTTCCAATTTGGAGGGGCTTCTTTTTTGGTAGCAATGCTACCTGAGAGAGATGAACGAGGCAAATATAACCATTATATTTCTTTTGGGTTTTATAATTGTATGATAATTGTTGAAGAAAACACAACTGCTCAGATTAAGATGTATATAAGAGATTTCACAACGGAATCTTTTGAGATGGAAATCATATCTGAGGATGAGAGAATTGAGAAGGTAGATATCGCTATATCTGGAACATATGATAATTTCAGAAAGGTTCTATCATTTGCTTATGATGTTTCTGCTTTATCAGCAGAAGCTTTTTATGTGCTGAAGATTTGGGAAGTGGGTAAAATCAAACTACTTTCACAAGACAAGATGTATATCATTCCATCAGGATCTGAAGTGGGTACTTACCAACCTAAGTTGAGTACGATACAGAAGACTATGATTAACGAGTTTAAGATTTATGGAGAGTAATTTCAAGTTTGTACAATTATCTAGTTATACTAGCCCTGTTGTAAGTGAGAACGCTAGAAAGGGATGGGTAGAGTATGGAGATGATAACAATTATTTCAAATACTTGATAGATCGCTATAATGGATCTCCTACGAATAATGCAGTAATATCTGGAGTCATTGATATGATCTTTGGAGAGGGTATTGATGCTACTGATTCTGGAAAGAATCCAGAGGGATATCTACAACTCAGAAAGTTGATCAAAGACTCAGAGTTGAAGAAGGTGATCAATGATTACTATATGCTAGGGAATGGAGCATTTCAATTGATCTACAACAAGGATAAGAGTAAGATCGTTGAGGTATATCATATGCCTGTTGAAACTCTTAGAGCAGAGAAGTGTAATGATGAGGGAGAGATTGAAGCATATTACTATGCTTACAATTGGAGTGAAGTAAGATCAAAGAAGAGCGTTGAACGCATTCCTGCATTTGGATATGGAGCGCAGGGAGATAAGGTTGAGATCTTATACTTCAGACCATACAGATCAGGTAGCTACTATTACAGCCCTGTTGATTATCAAGGTGCATTACCATATGCTGAGTTAGAGGGTGAGGTAGCAAACTACCATATCAATAATATCAAGAATGGTCTTGCTCCTTCCATGATTGTGAACTTCAATAATGGAGTTCCTCCTGAAGAGGAGAGAGATAACATTGAATCTCAGATCAAGCAGAAATGGGGAGGATCAAGTAATGCAGGAAAGTTTATACTCTCGTTTAATGATTCATCCGATAGTGCGGCATCTATTGAGCCTGTTCAGTTATCAGATGCTCATAATCAGTATGAGTTTCTATCTAGAGAATCACAACAGAAGGTCTTAGTAGGTCATAGGATCACTTCACCGATGTTATTCGGGGTAAAGGATCAAACAGGATTAGGAAACAACGCAGATGAGATTAAAACGGCATTTACATTGTTTGACAATAGTGTGATCAGACCTAAGCAGAATCAAGTGATCACTGCTCTGGATCAAATCCTAGCTTTCAATAATGTTTCCTTAAACCTATACTTTAAGACTCTTGCTCCATTGGAGTTCACAGATGTTGAGGATGTAACAGATCAGGAAACGATAGAAGAAGAAACAGGAATCAAAATGAGTGAAGACTTCACTAAAGAAGATGAGGCTCAATGGTTAGAATACCTCGCTGATAAGGGTGAGGATATAGATGAAGAGGAATGGGAATTAACTGCCGTTCAGGATGTAGAAGATCCAGATAATGAGGATCAGATAGTAGATGCTATTACTTCTGTGAGTATGTCAGCAGCAGATAAATCTTCAGGAGATGCAGGGATGTTTAAGATCAGATACAGATATTCTGGATCATTAAGCGATAATTCAAGAACTTTCTGTGTTGAAATGGTTGGTCTATCAGGATCTGGGAAAGTATATAGAAAAGAGGATATCAATCAAATGAGTTTCTCTGGAGTTAATAGTCAATTCTCTCCTAAAGGGAGAAGCACATACTCTATCTTCAAGTATAAAGGAGGAGCATATTGTCATCATAAATGGCAGAGAATGATCTATGTAAGAAAGAGATCAGGAGGTAAATTCTTACCTAAGAGTAAGACAGAGGGCTTAGAGAATGATAAGAGAGTAGCACCTTCACAGGCATCATCAGCAGGTGTACCACAGAGCAAGATCAATCCAAAGGATTATGATACTGCTAATACTCGTCCTATTGATATGCCGAACAGAGGAAAACTAAACTAATATGGCTCAGGTACTATTTGTCAGCCCTGCTGATGTTATTAAGAGAACAGGAATTAACGGCAATGTTGATCGTGATCAGATGATTCAGTTCATTAAGATTGCTCAGGATATACATATTCAGGGGATTCTAGGAACTAAACTATTCAATAAGATAGCAAGTGATATTACTGCTAATACATTGGCAGGTGATTATTTAAGCCTTTTCACGAACTATATTCAGGATATGGTGATACACTATGCTGCAATAGAGATATTGCCTTACATCCATTTTAAAGTAGCAAATGGAGGCATATATACGAAGGGATCAGAGAATGGTCAGAATGTAACAAAGGAGGATCTAGATTATCTGGTTCAAAAGGAGAGAGATATTTCAGAGCATTATGCTCGTAGATTTGTAGATCACATGGCGTTCTATAATTCAAAATATCCAGAATACAACAATTCATCTAACGATGATATGTATCCTGCTAAGAATCAGAATTTCGCAGGATGGGTTTTATAATTAAGAATACTTACAAGCCTAAGGTTGAGAATATCCAGAAGCTAAAGAAGTATCTCATGAAAAAGAATAAGAAGAATGGGTAACGGATACGGAGCAATATATGGCTCAACTTGGTGGGGTTCACAGAACTCTATCAATTTCAATGAGATAAGTTATTACATCTATGCAGTAGATGCCTTGAAGACAAGAGCATTAGCTGATGGTGCTATAATGGAAGGCTTTGGATGTGCTGCTGAAGCAATCCGTACAATGGGTGCTAAAGACTCTGGAGAAATGATATTCAATGCCTATAACACAAGAGTAGTTGCTGATAGCGGTTCTACTGAAGGAAGAATTTGTACTATTAAAGAAATAAGTATACTACGATGAGTTTATATAAAGATGCGAGTTTAGCAATGATACCTACTGCTTACAAAGATGGTAAGCTATATAG
>TARA_B110000908_G_scaffold164014_1_pt1 | contig 26353 bp, 16 predicted proteins | sample TARA_B110000908 | Tara Oceans TARA_B110000908 (sample SAMEA4398067) | marine metagenome | biome: Polar Biome; feature: [DCM] deep chlorophyll maximum layer (ENVO:01000326); material: water (ENVO:00002006), including particulate matter (ENVO:01000060) such as... | depth 36 m
GACTCGACGGTGCCGATAGCTTCGCCGACCTCAACGGCGCGGCCAGGTTTCATTTTCTTGCCAGGGCGGACCAGGCATTCCCATTCGAGTAGTGAGAGTTTGTGGGTGCAGACGAGTTCGATTTTATCATCGTTGGAAAAGAACCGGGCCGGGGTGACCTTGGTATCGTTAAGAACCAGCAAGTCGTTGGGTTTCAGATAACTTGGGAAATCCGCAAACATCCGATGCTCGATCTCGCCTGTGTCACGGTGGATGACCATCATACGCGAGGAGGCGCGATCGTCTAGCGGTCGGCTGGCGATAAGTTCCTCGGGCAGGTGGTAGTCGAAGTCGGTGGTCTTGAGCACGGGATGGTTTTAAACCTCAAACTCTAAGTTTCAAATACCAAACTCCAAAAACCAATTTAATGCGGCTTCGCCCGCGTTAAATACATGCGGCAGCGTGTCTTTGCTTTCCCTTGGTATTTGGAGTTTGGAGTTTGGTATTTGGAACTTAAAACATTTGGTATTTGGAGTTTGGTATTTGGAGTTTAGTCTGTCGCCGTGCCAGAGAACCAAATGCATCGCCTCCAGGTGGATGGGAAATTTTTCCGATCTTCCAAGAATGGTGGCGAGCGTGTGTTCTTGAAAATGGTGACCTATGGTCCATTTTCTGAGCCACGACCGAAATCGGTGGCGGACGATAAGGATGAAATGGCGAGGATTGCATCGGCTGGTTTTAATGCTGTGCGTGTTTATGCGGAGCCAGACCAGGAGCTGCTAGATGCGGCGCAGGAGGCGGGGCTGTGGGTGTTTGTGGGGCTCGCTTGGGAATACTGGTGTGATTTTATCTCGAAGCCGTCACTACTCAGTGTGGCTCAGTTGGCGTTGACTGATGGGCTGAAGAGATGGGGGCGGCATCCTGCTGTGGCGGGTGTTTTTGTAGCCAATGAAATCCCTTCCGACATGGTGCGCTGGATGGGGGTGATGAAGGTGCGTCGGGCGCTGGAGGCATTGATAGAACTCGGCCGATCAAAATCCCCTAAGCTGCTGTATGCGTATGCCAATTTTCCTACCACGGAATACATGGAGCCGGACAATGCCGACTTCACAGCGATGAATGTCTATCTGGAACGACGCGAGGATTTTGCCAAATACTTACCGCGACTCCACAACGTGGCCGGTGACCGTCCGGTGTTGCTCAGTGAGTTTGGTTTTGATACTCGGAGAAATAGTGAGGCTGGCCAGCGGGATGCGATGCTCTGGTGTGTGCAGGAATCGTTATTAGCCGGAATGGCCGGGATGACCGCTTATGCGTGGAGCGATTGCTGGCTCAACCGTGGGGTGGTGATGGAGGATTGGGATTTCGGTCTGACGGATCGTGAGGGGAAACCCAAGCCGGCACTCACGGCTTTGGCGGAAATACTGCCAGCGGTGAAGGCTCCCGAAGACGGGATAGTGCTCAACGATTGGCCAATGTTCTCTGTGGTGGTTTGCACCCATAATGGTGGCCATCGAATGAAGACCTGTTTGTCGGCACTTCAACTTATTGATTACCCGAATTACGAGGTAGTGGTGGTTGATGATGGCTCTACAGACAACACAGCGGAGGTTGTCGGGAAATTTAATGATGTCCGGTTGATTCGCCTTGAACATGGCGGGCTGAGCGTGGCAAGGAATCGGGGTGCTGAGGAAGCAAGAGGTGAGATTATCGCCTATACCGATGACGATTGCGAACCGGATGCAGCATGGTTGACGTGGTTAGCCCATGCCTTTTTCAAGGGTGGCTGGGATGCTTGCGGTGGTCCCAATTTGCCGCCTACTCCATCGGCTGATGACGATGTTTCAAGCTCTGTCGATGAAGCTGTAGTAGCATCAGCTCCCGGAGCCCCATCGCATGTTTTGCTAGAGGATGGCGAGGCGGAGCATCTTCCGGGGTGCAATATCGTTGTTAGGAAAAAAGTGCTGGAGGCGCTTGGTGGTTTTCACTCCGACTACCGAGTCGCTGGAGATGATGTGGATTTTTGTTGGCGACTGAGGGATTCTGGTTATCGGATGGGCTTTTGCGGTGCGGCTTTTGTATGGCACCGCAGGCGGACGACTTTATGGCGATATTTCAAACAACAATATGGTTACGGTAAGGCCGAGGCTCTGCTGATGAGGGATCATCCTGAACGGTTCCGTCGGGGTAGTGGTGCATTATGGCAGGGTCGCGTTTACTGTGGTGGTGCCATGACGGTGGATGTGGGTAGTGTGATTTATCATGGTGCGATGGGCACGGCTCCCTACCAACAGCTCGCTCTGACCATGCAACCACAGCGACCGATTCCTCAGGAATTTGTCGGCACTGAAGCCAAGATTAAGTTATTCCTCGCTGAGACGATCCAACCTCGAGTGCGCAGCTGGGCGCGTCGATGGCACAGTCTGCGCTGGCGCGGTAAGGTGGATCGCATTTCGAAAAAGCAAGAGTATGTGCTGGTCGATAGTATGCGCCAGTATGATGAATGCGAAGCTCGGTGGTGGACGGAAGGTGACTTGTTCAGAGATTCAGTGCTGGAAGCGGTCCTTGAGGATGGTTGGCTTGCATTGGAAAACGACAGTGATTGGGACTTTGAACGTCTGGGATTACGATTAGTTATTGCCTGTGAACCCCACGCTACTGGTTCACTGGTCTTGACTCGGATGGAAATGGATTCTCGAAATAAGGGGCGCCTGCCAACTGATTTTGTCAGAAGGTTGGAGGGGCTTGGGCTGAAGAGAGTTTGAGATAGAGTTGTGGAATCGTAGGCTTTTTATAGATAAAGTCATTTTCCATTGGCGTTATAATCATGTGAGACGATTGTAACTGTGGATTGGCCCATTCTATGGTCTAATCGTATGCAACGGACTGGCAGTTTCCTTTTTAAATAAGAAGTAAACAACTTCCAGTCATTAACCCAATAACAATCAAGATTATGGAAACAGAAAACAATCACGAAGATATGCCTCAGGACTCATGCCATTCTAATGCAGATGCTAATGCAAGTGCTGAAGAAAAACGCCACTTTGAATCCTGCTCCGATGCCTTTCAAGCAGGAAAGGATGACGCTACGGCTAGGGCCCGCGAGGCGGCGCCAAAACTGAAGGCTGCCATTGCCGACGCCATTTTTGATGTCGCCTATGGCGCTACCTACGGTGCTGTATTTGCCGGCACATTTGCCAACGAATTTGTGCCGAAATCGGTCAGAGATGCTGTCGAAAAAGGTGTCGCCAAAGGCGCGGCTGCCGGACGGACTGCTGCCGACAAAGTGCGCTCAAAGGTAAAGCCAGCGACTGAGTCAGCTACCGACGACGGTGGAGCCATTGAGCTGCCGGCTCCTGCATAAAGTGCCAGCCTAGAAACCAACAAGAATTTGTGTGTAGGTCGGTGTTCCAGAGATGGGGCGCCGGCTTTCTTGTGTCTAACTTCTAACTCCTGTCTCCAGAAAATCAATCTTTTCGAGTCAGCTCCACAAAAACATCTTCCAACGTCGCCTTATGACGATGGAGTGTGCGGATCGGCCAGCCGTACTGAGCGGCGAGGTTAGCGATACGCTCACGGGTATCGGTTCCAGAGTCCACCAGAATGGAGAAACGCGCCCACTCGTCACCCGATTCCTCCTCGATGATTTTTTTGACGTGGTCGAGTCGTGCCAATGCTCCGGAAGCTGTTTCAGGGTCGGCATGAAGCTCGACGGTGATTTTTCCTGCTGCACGCATTTCACTGACTAACTCGGCGGGGGAGCCGGTTGCTTTGATTTTTCCTTCATCGATGATGATGACTTCGTCGCAGGTCATTTCCACTTCGCTGAGGATGTGCGTGGAAACCATGATGGTGTGGGTTTCGCCCAGACGCTTGATCAGATTACGGATCGACCGGATTTGATTGGGGTCGAGACCGTTGGTGGGTTCATCCAGAATGAGAAGATCGGGTTTGTGAACCAGAGCATCAGCAAGGCCAACGCGTTGACGGAATCCCTTGGAAAGCGTTTTGATCATTTTGCGTCGGACATCAGTCAGCCCACAGAGGTCCATGGCTTCGCCGATGTGCTGTCGGGCATCCTTTCCCTTCAGTCCCTTGAGCTGGGCTCGATAGCGGAGGTATTCGCGGACGCGCATTTCATCGTAAAGAGGCACATTCTCAGGCATGTAGCCGATTTTGCGTCGGGCTTTGAGCGATTGGCGGAACATGTCATATCCCGCGACTTCGGCGCTACCAGAGGTCGGAGGCAGGTATCCAGTGAGCATACGTAGCGTTGTCGTCTTGCCGGCACCGTTGGGCCCGAGAAACCCGACAATTCTGCCGGTGCCCACTTTGAAGCTGATGTCGCTGACGGCTTCGTGCCTACCGTATCGTTTGGTGAGATTGCGGACGTCGATCATGAAAGGATGTGCGTGGAAATAGGATTGAAAAATATGTCGCAAAAAACACGACGTTGTGCGTTGACTCTCTAGGGGTGCGCCAGTAATTAGAACCAAGTTCTATCACGCACCAAGCAAGAAAAGCAACTAGTACCTCTTAATTCACTTTTTCCCATTTATGAAATCATCGGTATCAGCCCGTTTTAACGCGGATCTACTGGAGCAAAAATACGATCAGTGGTCTGAAGACCCTCAGTCAGTGGACGCTGATTGGTCGGCATTTTTCGAGGGGTTCGAGCTGGGAACAGCTCAGTTGAAGCAACGAGAAACGGCTCAAGCAGCACAATCGGTAGCTCCTGCAGTCAGCCAAGATCCTATAACTGTAAGCATCACAAGTGAGGCACCCGTGCCGACCACAAATGTTGAAGTCCAGTCGGATGACGAGCATTACCTGAACTTCCGTGGAAAAGTAGTCAGCCTTGTCTATAACTACCGCACCCTCGGTCACACCCAGGCCCACCTGAACCCTCTCGATGAGGGGGCTGTGAAAAATCCCCGACTTGAACTTTCCCAGTTTGGACTGGAAGAAAATGATTTAGAGCGTGTAGTTTCCACACAATATTTCCGTAAAGGTCAGAAGATGAAGCTGCGCGAGATGATCGCAGCCCTTGAGGAAACATACTCCGGCTATCTCGGAGTGGAGTTTATGCACATTTTCAACACGGAGATCCGGAATTGGATTCGCGACCGAGTCGAGTATCGTGATGAGCCCGCTACTCAGCCACCGTTGGAAAAGTCCAAGATTTTGTCTTGGCTTCTTGAATCTCAGCTCTTTGAGTCCTTTCTCGCAAAGAAGTTCCTCGGTGAAAAACGTTTCTCTCTCGAAGGTGGCGAGGCAACGATGGTGTTGCTCAATACCATTCTGGAAAAGTGTCCCGTTTCCGATGTTCGGGAAATTGAAATGGGTATGGCCCACCGTGGTCGTCTCAATATCCTGCGTAATTTCCTCCAGAAATCACTCACTACCCTACTTTACGAATTCACACCTAACTACGTGCCCGATCTCGTGGCAGGTGACGGCGATGTGAAATACCATCTCGGTTATGAAGGTAAACGCGAGCTCCCCGATGGCGAAATTCGAGTCAGCCTAGCGGCTAACCCGAGCCACCTCGAGGCCGTGAATGCTGTGGTTGAAGGGAAAGCCCGCGCCCGTCAGCGCCTGATCGGAGGTGATGATGTTCTCGAATCCGAGCGCAATGTCACCGAAGAACACCGGAAAAAGGTTCTTCCCATTCTCATCCACGGAGACGCAGCCTTTGCTGGTCAGGGCTCAGTTGCGGAGGTGTTAAACCTTTCCCAGCTTCCCGGATACCGCACCGGTGGCACCATCCACATCATCATCAACAACCAGATTGGTTTCACCACCATGCCGGAAGATGCTCGCTCCTCGCACTACGCAACGGATGTGGCAAAAATGATCGAGGCACCCGTGATCCACGTTAATGGCGAGGAGCCAGCCGAACTCGTCTGGGCCGCAGAACTTGCCTTGGAATTCCGACAACACTTCGGGCGCGACATCGTCATCGACATGTATTGCTACCGTCGTCACGGTCACAACGAGGCTGACCAAGCTGCGTTCACTCAGCCACACATTTATAAAAAGGTCGACGCTCGTAAACCGATCGGTCACCTCTACAAAGACCGCATCGTCGCAGACGGATCGCTGACTCAGACTCAGGCCGACGAAATTGAAAATGCCGTCATGCAGAAGCTCAATGATGGTTACGATCGTATGGTCAAACACATGGAGGCAGGCGACCGTACCGTCTTCAGTGGTTCCACCGCCGAGCCACAGCCGACCTACTCCCACGCGCCATGTCCTACAGGTATTTCCCGCGACACCCTGCAACACATCGGCAAGGTGCTTACGGCCGTGCCAGAAGGTTTTAATCTCCATACAACACTGGCCAAGCGCTTTATTCCACGCCGTCAGGATGCTCTTAAAAATGGAGGGCCATTCGACTGGGCTTTCGCCGAGTCTCTCGCGTGGGGATCATTGCTAATGGAAGGTCACCCGGTTCGACTGTCTGGTCAGGACGTACGACGCGGCACCTTTAGTCAGCGCCATGCAGTCTTCACTGACTCAGAAACGGAAGAAAAGTTCATCCCTCTGAAGGTCATGTCAGAAGATCAAGCGAAGTTCTGCGTTTACAACTCCCTGCTCTCAGAAGCTGCGGTGTTAGGATTCGACTATGGTTATTCGCTTGAGAGCCCTAACATGCTTATCATGTGGGAAGCTCAGTTCGGCGACTTCGCCAACGGTGCACAGGTAATTATTGATCAGTTTATTTCATCAGCTGAATCCAAATGGCAAACACCAAGCAGCTTAGTGATGCTTCTCCCTCACGGTTATGCCGGTATGGGGCCGGAGCACTCGAGTGCCCGACTTGAAAGATTCCTCCAGCTCTGTGCTGAGAAAAACATTCAGGTTGGAAATCTCTCCACACCTGCCCAGTATTTCCATGCTCTGCGCCGACAGAAAAAGCGTGGTTTCCGCAAACCTCTTATCCTGATGACTCCCAAGAGTCTGCTCACGCGCCCTGAAGCAGTTTCTACTGAAGAGGATTTCCTCGAAGGTGCCTGTTTCCAAGAAATCCTTCCCGATGTGAAGGACTTTGAAAAGCCTAACGAGGTAGAACGCGCCGTCTTCTGCACCGGTAAGGTATTCTATGATCTCGCCAAGTATCGTGACGAGCAGGGAATCGAGAACACCGCCATCATCCGTGTCGAGCAGCTCTATCCATTTAATATCGAGATGCTCGAGGCAATTATCAGCCAGTATCCACAAGCACGCAAGTGGGTATGGGCACAGGAGGAACCACGGAACATGGGGGCGCGTTCCTACATCACACCTCGCCTTGAGACCGTGCTTCGCTCCCGTATTCGCTACGCAGGACGCAAGGCGTCATCCAGCCCGGCAGCCGGCTCTAAGGCTCAACATATCCGTGAGCAGAAAGCGCTCATTGAGCAAGCATTTGAAGTTTAATTCACCATCTAACCTAACAAGAAATAATTCCCATGGCTACAGAAGTCAAAATTCCTAACGTCGGAGAGTCAATTACCTCCGCAAATGTAGCACGCTGGCACAAGCAAGACGGAGACTCCGTTGCTAAAGGTGAAACCGTTCTAACGATCGAGACGGATAAAGTTTCCAATGACCTTGATGCCGACTCTGCTGGTATCTTGAAAATACTCGTGCAAGAAGGTGAAGAAGTCGCCATTGGCACCGTTGTTGCAACGATTGAGGAAGCTGCCGTTTCTACAGAAACCCCAGCGGCTCAACCCGAGGCTGCGATAGTCCCTGAGCCTGCTGCCTCCGCTCAGCCAGATGCTCAGCCAGATGCAAAGCTGATCGAGATTAAAGTTCCTGCTGCCGGCGAATCAATCACATCAGCCAGTGTCGGTCGATGGCTTGTATCCAATGGTTCCACTGTTTCCAAAGATGACGCCTTAGTTACCCTGGATACAGATAAAGTTTCTACCGAGCTGGAAGCTGAAGAAGGAGGTTTGATCGATATTATCGTTTCCGAAGGTGAAGAAGTGCCCATTGGCACGGTGATTGCCACGATTACTGTGGGGGCGACCGCAGATTCTAGGCCTGAGCCTGCTGCAGCGCCAGTTGCCGCACCTGCAACGGTTGCACCGGTTGTTAAACCAACCCCTGCTCCTGCTCCACAAACTCCTGTTACAGGTATGAAGCCTGATCTCTCAGTGGCTCCAAGCAAGCCCGAGCGTGCTGGCCAACCTGAGAGCGAGGACGATGGACGAACTACTCGCCGCAAGATGAGTATGATGCGCCGGAAGATTGCCAGTCACCTTGTTAACGCGCAGCAGACAGCCGCCATTCTCACCACGTTTAACGAGGTGGATATGACGGCTATCATGAAGCTGCGCAAGGAGGTGCAGGAAGATTTCATCAAGAAACACGGCTGTAAGCTCGGTTTCATGTCGTTCTTCGTAAAGGCCACTGTGCAAGCACTCAGGGATGTTCCTGGCATTAATGCCCGCATCGATGGCACAGATATTATTCAGAACAATTTCTACGATGTTGGCGTCGCCATCGGAACCGAAAAAGGTCTCGTGGTCCCTGTTCTCCGCGACTGTGAGAAAAAAGGTTTCGCCGACATCGAACAAGACATTCTCGACTACGCCACTAAGGCAAAGGATGGGAAAATTGAATTCACCGATCTTCAAGGTGGTGTGTTTACGATATCTAACGGTGGAGTCTACGGCTCTCTGCTCAGCACCCCGATCCTTAACCCGCCTCAGAGCGGAATTCTCGGCATGCACACCATCCAGCAACGCCCGATGGCCGTGAATGGTGAAGTGGTTATCCGGCCGATGATGTACCTCGCCATGAGCTACGATCACCGCCTCGTCGACGGCAAGGAGGCGGTTACTTTCCTCATCCGTATCAAAGACTGCTTGGAGAATCCAAGCCGCCTAATGTTAGAAATGTAAACGTCGAATAATGGAGCACTTTTTGACGTTCTTGAAAGGCTTCGCCATGGGCGCAGCTAATGTGATACCGGGTGTTTCCGGTGGCACGATAGCGTTTATAACGGGCATCTATGAAAGATTGATCGATGCACTGAAGTCGTTTGATTTTAAAGCCATCCGATACCTTCTGAAATTTGATTTTAGAAGCTTCGCGAAGCATGTTGACCTGAGTTTCCTTGTAGCTCTAGGATTGGGTGTCGTTACCAGTATTCTGACACTCGCAAAATTACTTAAGGAGGCTTATGGGGTTGAGCCTGTATGGGTAAACGCTTTCTTTTTTGGCCTGATTACAGCTTCGATTTTTGCTGTTGGGAAGATGGTGAGAAATTGGAGTGCTTTGCAAATTGTTAGCTTGTTGATCGGGCTAGGCTTAGCCGTATGGTTGGCGTTTCTTAGTCCGGCAGCTGAAGATGAAAACCCTGCTTACTTAGCTGTATGTGGAGTGGTCGGGATGTGCAGTATGATCATTCCCGGTGTCTCAGGGTCGTTTGTACTATTACTGATGGGTAACTATAAGTTGATCGTGCTGGATGCGGTTAATGATCTCCGCCAGTTGAACTTCGCTGATTCGTTGCCTATTTTGATTCCAGTTGGGGTTGGTGCTGTTCTTGGGCTTGTCGCTTTATCTCATGTTCTGAGTTGGCTTTTTAAACGATACCATGACACAGTCGTCGCTCTCATAACCGGTTTTGTCGCTGGCTCTCTGGTGATTATCTGGCCGTGGAAAAAAGCTGTTTATTCAGCTGATATCCCAGATAAAGTAATCTCTTGGGATCGGTATATGCCCAATTTTAGTCTGAGCCATACTTGGGCGGCTGTTGGCCTGTTAGTGGTTGGTGTCGCGATAATCGTTGTTACGGAAAAGCTAGCCAGAAAGCACTAAATAGGATTTCAAATCTTGATTGGCGGCTTTAGTGGGTGGGGAAGCATGACGATCTTTTATCATGTGATTCATATTGTTATTTACCATTTGGATGATGCTTAAAGGGCTTTTTTCGGCTCCTTTGGCCAGCTTATTGATGCCTGCAAAGGGTTACGCTACCCTTGACAAGCTGTGGGGGCATCTCTACCTAGGTCTTTAGGGTCTCAGACACAGTGGTGGGCCACAATACGTGTTGAATGCTATTATTAGGCTGATTTTGTGGTGGGCAAAATCCTTATAGATGTGTTGAATAACCACCCCCCCCGCACGACACATGGAGCAATTGCTTAAAAACGAAAAAGACTACAGTTATATCGAAATTGGAGAAGGAGAACCAATTGTAGCGCTACATGGATTAATGGGCGAGTTGAGTAACTTTGAGCATGTGATTCAATATTTTGGTGCGAATGGTTATAAGGTCATCATGCCAATATTGCCTATCTACACGATGCCTCTCGGCAATACCACCGTCAAGGGGTTGGCTGATTTTGTGCATGAATTTATTTCTTACAAAGCTTTGGATAAAGTCATTCTACTAGGCAACTCCCTCGGCGGGCATATCGGTTTAAGTTACTCGAAGCTCCATCCTGAAAAGGTATCAAGGTTGATACTCACAGGCAGCTCGGGTTTGTTTGAAAGCTCAATGGGCAGTGGCTACACAAGGCGAAAAGATTATAATGTGATACGCGAAAAGGTGGAGGAGGTCTTTTACGATCCGGCAGTTGCAACCAAGGAACTCGTTGATGAGGCATACGAAACTCTCAATGACCGACGCAAGCTTGCGAGGGTGTTACTCATGGCTAAAAGTGCCATACGGCATAACATGGCAAAGTGTTTACCTGAGATTACGACTCCCACTTGTCTTATTTGGGGGGAGGATGATATCGTGACCCCTCCGCATGTAGCTGTGCAATTTGATGAGTTATTACCCAACTCTGACCTGTTTTGGATCGAAAAGTGTGGCCATGCAGCCATGTTAGAGCATCCTCAAAAGTTTAATGCAATAATGGAAAACTGGCTGAGCAGTAGGGCTTCGTAGAGAGCTTCATAGATGATCTTATAGAGGTTTTTATCCGAGGACTATTCATCGTCCCTAATGATAACTCGACAAGCTGGTGTGTGTTTTTTAGTGTCCGCCCGTGCGAAAGATAATCATCGTGGTTCTGCTCATTCTGGGGTCTGTTGTGGGCCTGTTTCGTTTGGGTTTTGGTACGGATATTCTGGAGAAGCTTCCTCAGGACGTTCCGGAGGTGCATGGGCTCAAGGTGTATCGAGATACGATAGAGCGGGGTGGGGCATTGATTGTCACACTTGAGTGTGGCAAGGACGATGCTGGGTTACTGGCCGAGGAGGCCGAGTCACTTTCAGAACATTTGAAGGCAAAGGGAGTTGTTAGCGAAGCTCGCTGGCGTCCTGTATTTGAAAAGGATTCCGATGGGCTTGGGGAATTGATCGCCTATTTATGGGTCAATGGTGACCAGTCAGAGTGGGACGGACTGATCGATGACTTGGGGGAGGAGAAGTCCCAACTACGTCTGGAGAAGGCGTTGCAGCATCTAGGCACAGTAATGGATGTTTCCGAGATGCAGCTTGCCTCAAGGGATCCATTTGACTTTTTGGGTCACGATTCGGCCAAGATTTTTGAAGATAGCGATGACAGTGGTTACCAGGGGCCGGACGGCATGATACACCTTGTTCTCGTAAGGCCAGCCCAAGAGGTTACAGGATATACGGCGACCCGAAAATGGATACTCAGCGTGCAGGATGCGGCAGAAGAGTGGCGTCAGAGCGGTGATCATTTATGGGTGGACGTTGCTTACACAGGTGGTCCGGTGTTTACCTCTGAGGTAGGTAACGGTATGGAAAAAGATGTGCGCGGCACAGTGGGGCTAACCCTCCTGCTCGTGAGTCTGTTGTTCTGGTGGATGCAAAAGCAGTTGAAGTTACTTATGTCCCTAGCCGGTATGTTGGTGCTGATCTTTATGGTGACCCTCGGCTTCGCCAGTCTGATTTACGGCGAGTTGAGTATGTTCAGTGTGGGTTTTGCCTCCATCCTGATCGGACTGGCAGTCGATTATGGAATGGTGATTTGTCAAGAGGCCAGGGTATCCGGGCAAAACGAGGCTCATCTACGTCGTGCCGTGACCAAGGGCATCGTCTGGGCTGCCGTCACCACAGCAGCCGTATTTTCAGCATTGTGTTTCAGTAGCCTGCCGGGGATTCGTCAACTTGGCGCGCTGGTGGCGATTGGAATTCTCGCGGGTGCGGCTATCATGCTGCCGCTATATCTTCCGATTGTTAGTAAATCAAAACTGAAACTCCTCTATGCGGATGACGAGGAAGGGTCTGACAAGGCACCAGTCACGCCACGCCTTAAATCTCGATTTTTACCGCCACGTGTTGCCAGTATGATTCTTTCGGTTGTGATGCTTTCTTCCGTAATCGTGATTTCCTTTCTCGGCTTGCCTCGCCTTACTTTTGATTTTTCCGTGATGCAGCCAACCTATTCCCCAGGGATGGAAGCCATGGGGCGTATCAAGGAACATATCCCTGCGTGGGATTCCCTGGGGGTTCAATTGGTTGTCGAGGCTGATGACGACGAGCAAATGCTCAACCGTCTCCGTGAAGCGCAGTCGCGGATGGATGCATCGGTGGGGCGGGGTGATATTACCAAAGGGACAATGCCCACGGGTTTGTGGCCTGACGCTAATCGCCAAGTAGGGAACCGATCTACACTGGGGCAACTACTCACCTCGAAGGATCGCCTTATACAAGAGGCCCGTGACGCCGGTTTCTCAGATGAGGGGCTTTCGTTGTCGATCAGCGTGTTTGATGCTTTGAAGAAATTTCGTGATCACGACGGGGTGATTTACCCCCAAAGTGAGGCTGCCCTTGAAATTCTTCAAAGCTACCTCTGGCGTGACCCGCAGGGTGGGGGACTAGCTAAGGGGAGTATTATTACTGATGCCGCAGCCAAACCGACTGAGGAGGATCTTGCGACCCTAAGGAAATTGAACGGTGAGGGAGCCTACGCCTCGGGATGGTCGTTACTGAGCCCGGCAGTGCTTCCTATGATTCATCGCGATGTCACTCATATTTTTGTCCCCATGGGATCAATTTTGTTAGTCATGCTCGTCATTGTTTTCCGTGATGTTAGGGATGTGTCCCTCGTGTCCTGCTGCCTCGTCACTCCGATGCTACTGGTCATCGCTGGAATGCGGATTCTGGGTATAGATTGGGACATGCTTAATATTGTAGCCGTCCCGCTCCTGCTTGGGATGGGTATGGACTATGGCATCCACATGATCATGGCGCTGCGCCGTCACGCCAGCGAGCCTGAAAAAGTATGGCATGGCATCGGCAAGGCCCTGATGTTCTGCGGAGTATCCACCGCTATCGGGTTTGGCTCCCTGTCCATGGCGTCGAATAAAGCACTCGCAGGTATGGGCAGCCTCTGTGCCATTGGCATCGTATTGACCATGATCTGCTCTGTCTTTGTTATGCCCGGTGTTTGGCGGATCATTCACCGGAAAAACCTGGCCAAATCTGGAATTTGAGCCTGCTTTCCATGCCGGTATTTAGCTGGGGCGAATCTATTTTGATTTGCGAAGTATGTTGGACTTGTAGATATCTAGTTTTCATTTAAGAAATCGCCTAAAACCTAAGAAAACGCGTCATATATCAAAAAATAACAAAATAGTAGAGATTTTTTTTGACAGTCGTCCACTCTCTGCTAGCTTGCCGCCCGCTTTCCCTCGGTAGCTCAAGTGAATAAGTTGTTTCTTGACCTGTATTATTCAGGTGTTTAAACGGCGAATTCCTCGAAAAACCAAGGGGAATCTCTCAGGGCGAAAGCTCTTGTAGCTCAGGGGTAGAGCGCGTCCTTGGTAAGGACGAAGTCGCCGGTTCAAATCCGGCCAAGAGCTCCAGTCCAGAGTAACTAACCACTAAGAAAAACCAGCAGCCCGTTCATCCGGGCAACCAACAAAACATAACATCATGGCTAAAGAAGCATTTGAAAGGAACAAGCCACACGTAAACGTCGGCACAATCGGTCACGTTGACCACGGCAAAACAACTCTCACAGCAGCTATCACCAGCGTTCTTGCAGAAGCAGGCGGTGGAGAAGCTATGGCATACGCTGATATTGACGCTGCTCCCGAGGAGCGCGAGCGCGGTATCACTATTTCCACTGCACACGTTGAGTACGAAACCGAGAAGCGCCACTATGCACACGTGGATTGCCCCGGTCACGCCGACTACGTAAAGAACATGATCACCGGAGCCGCCCAAATGGACGGAGGTATCCTCGTGGTTTCCGCAGCAGACGGCCCAATGCCCCAGACCCGTGAGCACATCCTGCTTGCTCGTCAGGTTGGCGTCCCCGCTCTCGTTGTGTTCATGAACAAGACGGACCAGGTCGACGACGACGAACTCCTCGAGCTCGTTGAAATGGAAATCCGCGAACTTCTCAGCATGTATGAATTTCCTGGTGACGACATCCCTGTCATCTCCGGTTCTGCTCTTAAGGCTCTCGAAGGTGATGCCGATCAAAAGGCAAACATCATGAAGCTCATGGAAGCTGTCGATACATACATCCCCGAGCCTGAGCGCCCAGTTGATCTGGACTTCCTCATGCCTATCGAGGACGTGTTCTCAATTGAAGGTCGTGGCACCGTTGCTACTGGCCGTATTGAGCGTGGCATCGTTAAGAAGATGGAAGAAGTTGAGATCGTGGGTATCCGCGACACTCAAGTTACTACCGTTACTGACATCGAGATGTTCCGTAAGCTTCTTGACGAAGGTCGTGCAGGCGACAACGTTGGACTCCTCATGCGTGGTCTTAAGAAAGACGACCTCGAGCGTGGTCAGGTTATCGCCAAAAAAGGTAGCGTGAATCCTCACACTGTCTTCAAAGGTGAAATTTACGTCCTCAGCAAGGACGAAGGTGGACGTCACACTCCATTCTTCAGCAACTACCGTCCTCAGTTCTATTTCCGCACAACAGACGTTACTGGCAGCATTAAGCTTCCTGACGGCGTTGAAATGGTAATGCCTGGTGACAACGTTGAACTCGAAGTCACTCTCATCACACCTATCGCCATGGAGAAAACCATGCGCTTCGCTATCCGCGAAGGTGGCCGCACCGTTGGTGCAGGTCGTGTAGGTGAGATCATCGCCTAAGTCTACTTAGGTCTGGCGGTCCCCTCCCCGGGGACTACCACTAGGCTGGTTTTTTGGGGCACTTCGGCAAACATGCCGGAGTGCCCCTCAGTCGCCTAAAGATACTAGGAGTCATCATTCGAAATCATATCAGGAAAAAGCTGACACATATCACAGGGAAGTAGCTCAATTGGTAGAGCATCGGTTTCCAAAACCGAGGGTCGCAGGTTCGATTCCTGTCTTCCCTGCCAGCTTTTTCATCATATTTTAAATTCTCTATCTCTCTTCTCAGACAAGTCTAACGCAAGCTAACCAAGCGAGCTTTTACAAATAACAACAGTATGTTCAGGAAAATCGCCACCTTTATTCACGAAGTCAAAGCAGAGCTCCGCAAAGCGTCTTGGCCGTGGGACAACGACCCCAAAGTCAAAGGCTTCAAGAAATATAAGGAACTGGTCGACTCCACTCTCGTAGTGCTCGTCGCCATGATCCTCCTCGCAGGATTTGTTTCTGCCTTCGATGTTGTTGCCACTAAAGTCCTCGGACTGATTACAAGCCTGGGTCAGTAAATCGACCCACTCGTCAGTAAATAGAACCACCCATAATCGCCCGCGATCAATACGACCTATCGCACAAAGGGCAATCCACTTTCACTCAACTTTTCCTACCAACACCTCATCATGCCAAATATCCCAGAACCACGTAAGCAATGGTACGTCGTCCACGTTCTCTCCGGCCAGGAGCAGAAAGTCCGCGATCGCATCTATCGCCTCGTCGAGTCCGAGGAAATGGCCGATGTTATCTACGAGGTGCTCGTTCCCCAAGAGCGTGTCGAAGAAAACCGCAAGGGTAAGAAGATCGAAACCAAACGTAAATTCTTCCCCGGATACATCATCGTCAACATGCAGCTTTTTGATGAAGCTCAGAACCTTGTCGACAAGTGTTGGTATTTCATCAAGGAAATGGACGGAGTCATTGGCTTTGCTGGAACCAAAGGTAAGCCCATCCCCATGCGTCAGCGTGAGGTCGACGGCATGCTCGGCCAGATCAAGGAGCGTGAGGAAAACGTCCGCCCGGCCATCAGCTTCGAAACTGGCGACACCGTCAAGGTCGGCGACGGCCCATTCGAAGGCCAGAATGGCATTATCGAGGAAATCGATCACGAGACTGGCAAACTGCTTGTTTCTGTCACCATCTTCGGTCGTGCCACCCCTGTGGAACTGGAAGCTTGGCAAGTCGAAGCTGAATAACGAAGCTGAATAATTTTCATAATGTTGCCGTGAATAGCGGAATCATTTAACCATAACAAAAACTAACAACTACCACCACCATGGCCAAGGAAGTCAAATCCGTTCTCAAGCTGCAAATTCTTGCAGGTCAAGCCAACCCGTCCCCACCCGTAGGCCCCGCCCTCGGTCAGGCCGGAGTAAACATCATGCAGTTCTGTAAGGACTTCAACGCTTCTACCCAGAAGCAATCTGGTGACCTCCTGCCTACCATCATCACCGTCTACAATGACGCGTCATTCACTTTCATCACCAAAAACCCACCTGCAGCCGTTCTTCTCAAGAAGGCAGCGAAGATCGCATCCGGTTCCGGTGAGCCCAATAAAGAGAAATGTGGCTCGATCACCAAAGCTCAGCTTATGGAAGTTGTCAGCCTCAAGATCGCCGACCTCAACACGGACGATCCTGAGCAAGCCGCCAAGATCCTCGCAGGCACTGCCCGCCAGATGGGTCTCGAAATCACAGGAATGTAATTATTTCGTTGGAGAGGCACCTCGCCTCCCCGACACAAACCCGCAGGAGGAACTAGGCATCCCGCCAAGATCCGCCCGCACTGCAACCATAACAATGAGCAAAAGAAGCAAACGCTACCAACAGGCGGCCGAACTTGTCGAAGAAGACAAGCAATACGGTCTCGAAGAAGCAGTAGGAATCATCAAAAAATTCCCTGCACCCAAGTTTGACCCCACCGTCACACTTTCTTTCAAACTCGGAATCGACCCCCGCAAAAGCGACCAAATGGTCCGCGGATCCGTCGCACTCCCACACGGCACTGGCAAGAACGTCAAAGTCGTCGTATTCGCCACTGGTGATGCAGCCAAGGCTGCCCTAGCTGCAGGTGCAGACGAAGTAGGTATGGAAGACCTCATCAAAAAGGTCCAGGAGGGCTTTACTGACTTTGATGCCGCTATAGCCACTCCAGACGCCATGCTCGAAGTTCGTAAGATCGCCCGTGTCCTCGGACCACGTGGCCTCATGCCTAACCCGAAGACTGGCACCGTCACCGATGACACCGCTACTGCAGTCAATGCAGTGAAAGCAGGTCGTATCGACTACAAACTCGACAAAAACGGAAACGTTTCTGCTGCCGTCGGTAAAGCTTCCTTCAGTGAAGATAAGCTTCTTGCAAACACGACCGCTCTCATCGAAAGTGTCATGAAAGCCAAGCCTGCATCCGCTAAAGGCAACTATATCCAGAACGTCACCCTCGCAGCTAGCATGTGTCCGGGCGTCGCTCTCGAGTCCTCCCTCTACACCGTAGTCACTAACTAATCAACCCAAGGAGAAAAGACCATGAATCCTGATAAAAAATACATCATCGACGAGCTCTTCGAGCGCGTCAACTCATCCCCATACGTCTTGGTGGTTGATTACACCGGTATGACCGTTCCCGAGTTCGACGAACTCCGTAACCGTCTCACCGAAAACGGATCCGAGTGCCACGTTGCCAAGAACACTTACATGCGTAAGGCTCTTGAAAACGCCAAACTCCCAGACATCAGCGAGCACCTTCTAGGTCAGACCGCTTTTGTTACTGGTGAGTCCGATGTTTGTGCAGCAGCCAAGACCGTCAAAAACTTCGTTAAGGAGTTCAAGAAACCTGAAATCAAAACAGGTATCCTTGATGGCGACATCCTCGACGCTGCCCAAGTTAATGCACTTGCTGATCTTCCATCACGTGAAGTTCTGCTGGCAACATTGCTCGGCACCATCAACGCACCAGCTACCGCACTGGCCCGCGTCCTCAACGAACCAGCAACATCGCTGGCACGCGTTATCAAAGCCAAACACGAAGGCTAACAACAATCTGAACGGATGGCGTATCCCTCTCCAGGGATGTGCCTGATAAAAATAAGGTTCCCACGTCGGATCTTAAGCATAAGAGCTGAAATGTCCGGGAGCTCCGGGCGCGACGTAACCAACAAGGAGAAAAAACAATATGTCTGACATTAAAAAAATAGCTGAAGAATTAGGAAAACTCACCGTGCTTGAAGCCGCTGAGCTCGTTAAATCCCTCGAAGAAGAGTGGGGCGTTTCCGCCGCCGCTCCTGCTGCTGCCGCTGCTGCACCTGCTGCTGCTGCTGAAGCTGCTGAGGAACAAACTGAATTCAACGTCGTCCTCACCGAGGCAGGCGGACAAAAAATTGCGGTCATCAAGGCCGTCCGCGGCATCGCCAGCGGACTCGGACTTGCAGATGCCAAGAAACTCGTCGAGAGCGCTCCCGCGCCCATCCTCGAAGGTGCTTCCAAGGAAGACGCAGAGAAAGCCAAGGCCGAGCTCGAAGCAGCTGGTGCCAAGGTTGAGCTCAAGTAGTCCCTAATCGAGTTATAGTAGAACATTCCAGTTCTACGCAAACTAGACTTTCTTTGTGTGTGGTGCCCCTGTTTCACATGCACCACACACAAGTCAGTCATCTAACTATCAAGAGGCTCTAAACCTCTTTTCATTACAAAGACAATCCAGGGCGGCATTCAGGTATAACTTTCTGATTAGTAAAATTACTAACTACAGCCAGATATATCTGAACCCCGCCCACGAATCGCCAAGGAAGACGTTCCTCGGAAATTCAACCACCCACCACACAACTCGAAGCACTAAGTGTAACACGAACGCCCGGACTGGAAACAGTGCGGGCAAATCTGCCTCCAGCAGTTTGAATAAAATTGCCTACAGCAGCCAGCGTTAAAAACACCCACTTCGAGTTGAAATAACAGCCCATCCAGCATCCAGCTTACCAAAGCTCATACCCACTTACTATTATGGCAGAACGACGCTACTACGGAACGATTGAGGAAGTCATCGAACCACCAAATTTGATCGAGGTTCAAAGCAAATCCTACGAGGATTTTCTTCAAAAAGAAATACCAGCATCTCAGCGAGATGAATCCGGCCTCCAAGCCGTCTTCCGCGAGATTTTCCCCATCAAGAGTTATGATGAGGCAATTACTCTGGAATTCATCGCCTTCGATATTGAAGAACCTAAGGCAACCGCCCTCGAGTCCCTCCAGACTGGAGAAACCTTCAGTGCCGCCCTTTACGTGACCTTCAAACTGAAGGACGAAAGTGGCACTAAGAAAGAGCGCGTTTACATGGGCGAAATGCCTATGATGACTCGCCGAGGCACCTTCGTTATCAACGGTGCAGAGCGCGTTATCGTTTCCCAGCTTCACCGTTCACCCGGTATCTGTTTCGAAACATCCACGCACCTTAACGGGAAGCTTCTTCACTCATTCCGCATCATTCCTGACCGTGGATCATGGCTTGAAACTCAATTTGATACCAACGATCTTCTTTACGTCTACCTCGACCGTCGTCGCCGTAGAAGGAAGTTCCTTGCTACCACTTTTCTCCGTGCTATGGGCTGGCCTACGGATCGTGATCTCTGTGAGCAGTTCTACAACATTGATCAGCTCAACCTCAAGAAGGTCCTCAAGGCCAACGACGAGGAGGAGCTTGCTCAGAAAGTAACTTTCGAAGACATTCTTGATGGTGAAATAGTTATCGTTAAGGCCTACGAGCCAATGACTATTGGTAACGTCAACCAGCTCATCGAGCTCGGTCACAAGACCGTCGACGTTATCGACTCACGCGAAGACGAAATTCTTCTTAAGTCCCTTAAGAAAGACCCCGCACACGATGAGGAGTCCGCACTTAAGGATATCTACCGTAAGCTCCGCCCTGGTGACCCACCAACAGTCACCAACTCAAAGGCACTGCTCGATCGTCTCTTCTTTGACGAAAAGCGTTATGACCTGACACGTGTCGGTCGTTACAAGATCAACCAGAAGCTGAAACTTGACGTCGATCCTAAGGCTCGCGTCATGGTTCCTGAAGACTTCTTGGGTGCTGTTAAATATCTCCTCAAGCTGAAAAAAGGTGAGGGTGTACTTGATGACATTGATCACCTTGGATCACGTCGTGTCCGTGCTGTTGGCGAACTCCTCGGCAACCAGTGCCGCGTAGGTCTTGCCCGTACCGAGCGTCTCGTTAAAGAGCGTATGACTCTCTTTGATGTTAACCTCGAAGGCATGACACCACAGAAGCTTATCAACCCGAAGGCACTTAGTGCTGTCATCCGTGACTTCTTCGGTCGTTCCCAGCTTTCCCAGTTCATGGACCAGACTAACCCTCTGGCTGAGCTGACTCACAAGCGTCGTCTCTCCGCTCTAGGACCTGGTGGTCTTAACCGCGACCGAGCAGGCTTCGAAGTTCGAGACGTTCACACGTCTCACTACGGACGTATTTGCCCGATTGAAACCCCCGAGGGTCCTAACATTGGTCTGATTAACTCGCTCTGCACCTACGCTCGTATTAACGAGTTTGGATTCATCGAAACTCCTTACCGCCTCGTTAAGAAGGGTAAGGTCACTAACCAGATCGAATACGTTACTGCTGACCAGGAAGAGGAATACCTCATTGCTCAGGCCAACAACCCCATCGATAAAAAAGGAAACTTCATTGAGAAAGCTGGTAGCACCAAGCCAGCCACTCGTATCACCGCCCGCGAAAGTGGTGAGTTCATCGAGGTTGATCCTAGCACAGTGCATTACATGGACGTGTCACCGAAACAGCTTGTTTCTGTGGCTGCTGGAATCATTCCATTCCTCGAGCACGATGACGCCAACCGTGCGCTCATGGGAGCGAACATGCAGCGCCAAGGTGTGCCACTTCTTATCTCTGACGCCCCACTTGTGGGAACCGGACTTGAGGCCAAGGCCGCCGAGGACTCCCGCGCTGTGATTATGGCTGAGGCCGACGGCATCATCGCCGCAGCTACAGCTGAAATCATCATCACCACCAAGGATGGAAACCTTCCCGTTTCTGACGAGAAGTTCCTCAGTGAGATGACCGCTGTGAAGAGCAACCCTGCCAAGGGAATCTTTGCTTATCCACTGCGTAAGTTCATGCGTTCCAACGCGGGCACCTGCCTGAACCAGAAGCCTATCTGCAATCGCGGAGATAAGGTCAAGGTTGGCGATGTGCTCGCAGACGGACCTAACACTGAAAACGGCGAGCTTGCTCTCGGTCGTAACATCCTAGTGGCATTCATGCCTTGGAACGGTTACAACTTTGAGGATGCCATCGTTATTTCTGAGAAGGTGGTAAAAGAGGACATCTACACGTCCATCCACATCTCCGAGTTTGAGTGCGCCGCACGTGACACCAAGCTAGGACCTGAGGAAATCACCCGTGATATCCCCAACGTTGGTGACGAAGCTCTTAGGAACCTCGACCACGATGGAATCATCCGCATCGGTGCCGAAGTCAAAGCTGGCGACATCCTCGTCGGTAAGATCACTCCTAAGTCAGAAACCGAACTTGCCCCTGAGGAGCGCCTCTTGCGCGCCATCTTCGGTGAGAAGGCTGCTGACGTGAAGGACACATCTCTCCGTGTTCCATCCGGTTGCACGGGTATCGTCCAGGACATCCGCGTGGTTACCCACGGTCTCGCCCGCAAGCGCGAGAACGAGCTCGATCCATCCAAGCTTAAGAAGCAGGTCAAGAAGATCAACGACGACTATAAGAAGAAGAAAGACCAGCTCACCGAGCAGTTGACTGAGAAACTCTCAGACATCCTCCTCGGAGAGAAAATCCCTCTTGATGTTGTTAACGCCCAGACTGGCGAGATCGTCATCCCAGCCAACCGTAAGATCACTAAGACGCTTCTTCGTAAGCTCGCAGCGATCTACGATCACATCGAAATCGATCCATCCCCAATCCGTAACAAGATCCTCGAGATCATCTCCACCTTCGAAGGCCGCTTCAGCGAGCTGGACGTGGATCGTGAGCGTCGTCTCGATCAGCTTGAGAGCGGTGAGGAAATCGACCCAGGTGCTATTAAGGAAGTTAAGGTCTTCGTCGCAGCCAAGCGTAAGCTTAGCGTTGGTGATAAGATGGCCGGACGTCACGGTAACAAGGGTGTTGTCGCAACCATCGTTCCTGAAGAGGACATGCCATACTTGAGCGACGGAACTCCAGTGGAGATCTGCTTGAACCCTCTCGGTGTTCCATCTCGAATGAACGTTGGACAGCTTCTTGAAACTCACCTTGGCGTTGCAGCCAAAGCACTCGGATTCACCGTGGCTACCCCGATTTTCGACGGTATCCCAGAGTCCGAAATCTGGAAGTTCATGAGCGAAGCCAAAAAAGTTGACGGTGTGAAATACATCGGTGACAACGGCGTAGTTCGCGAACGTAAACCAAATGAAGAAGAAACACTTGGCTACACCTGGATTGGTGACGGTAAGGACGGTTCAATCGGTGGTAAATCGACCCTCTATGATGGTCGCACCGGTGAAGCATTCCATAACCCAATCGTGGTCGGCATGATCTACATGTTGAAACTTGGTCACCTGGTGGCTGATAAGATTCACGCACGTGCCGTTGGACCATACAGTCTTGTTACCCAGCAGCCGCTTGGTGGTAAGGCCCAATACGGTGGCCAGCGATTCGGTGAGATGGAGGTGTGGGCACTTGAAGCCTACGGCGCCGCTTACACACTACAGGAAATTCTAACCGTGAAGTCTGATGACGTTCAGGGCCGCACAAGGATCTACGAATCCATCGTCAAGGGGGACAATAACCTCGAGGCAGGAACACCGGAATCCTTTAATGTTCTAATGAAGGAAATGCAGTCACTCTGCTTGGATGTCCGACCGGGAACCGGCGGCCGACCGAAAGTTGGAGGTAGCGATTTCTCACTCGATGATCTCACCCTCTAATTCGCAGTTATTAACCAGAATATAAACTACTAACACATTTTAATTACAATGAGCGTTGAAAATAACCTGCGTGAACTCTTCGGAGTCAATGAAAAGCCCGAGCAGTTCGATCACGTTGCCATTACAGTGGCATCACCTGAAATCATCCGTTCCTGGTCCAGTGGCGAAGTGCTGAACCCAGAGACGATTAACTACCGTACATTCAAACCAGAAAAAGGCGGTCTCTTCTGCGAGCGTATCTTCGGTCCTACCCGGGACTGGGAATGTGCCTGTGGAAAATACAAACGTATCAAGCACAAAGGCGTCGTCTGTGACCGTTGCGGTGTTGAGGTCACCCTCTCCCGTGTCCGTCGCGAGCGTATGGGCCACATTGAGCTTGCCGTTCCTGTTTCCCACATTTGGTTCTACAAGTGTATGCCAAGTCGTATCGGTCTGGTCCTCGACCTCGCCGCTCGTCAGCTTGAGCGTATTATTTACTACGAAGACTTCGTAGTGACTGACGTCGGATCATCCGAGCTTATGCTTGGTCAGCTTCTCAGTGAGAGCGAGCTGTTCGATGCCGAGGACGCATACGGCGAAGGAAACTTCAAGGCCCACATGGGTGCCGAGGCACTTCAATCCCTGCTTTCCGGAGTTCAACTCGTTGAACTAACGGCACAGCTGGAAGAGGAAATGCTGAACACACGTTCCAAGCAGACTAAGAAGAAACTCGCCAAGCGTATTAAGCTTGCCCGTGGTTTCGCTCAGTCCAAGACTCGTCCCGAGTGGATGATCATGAACGTGCTTCCCGTGATTCCTCCGGATCTTCGTCCGCTGGTTCCACTCGAAGGTGGCCGCTTTGCTACTTCCGACCTGAACGATCTCTATCGTCGCGTTATCAACCGCAACAACCGTCTCAAGAACTTGCTTAAGCTCAAGACTCCGGATGTTATTATCCGTAACGAGAAGCGTATGCTTCAGGAGGCAGTTGACGCCCTGTTCGATAACGGTCGCCACGGTCGTGCCGTCACAGGTGCTGGTAACCGCGCACTGAAGTCACTCTCTGACATGCTCAAGGGTAAAGGTGGTCGTTTCCGCCAGAACTTGCTCGGTAAGCGTGTTGACTACTCCGGTCGTTCCGTGATCGTGGTTGGTCCTGATCTCAAGCTTAACCAGTGTGGTCTACCTAAGAAGATGGCACTCACCTTGTTTGAGCCATTTATCATCCGCCGACTCAAAGACCTCGGTTACTGCCACACTGTGCGTAGTGCCAAGAAGATGATCGATCGCAAGACGACAGAAGTCTGGGACATCCTCGAAGAGGTGACCAAAGGACACCCAGTCATGCTGAACCGTGCTCCTACCTTGCACCGTCTCTCCATCCAGGCTTTCGAGCCCGTGTTGATTGAGGGATCCGCTATCCGCGTTCACCCGCTCGTTTGTACCGCCTATAACGCGGACTTCGACGGTGACCAGATGGCTGTGCACGTGCCACTCTCTATTGAGGCACAGTTGGAGTGTCGTCAGTTGCTGCTTGCTCCTAACAACATTTTCTCGCCAGCAAGTGGTCGGCCGATTACGGTTCCTTCACAGGATATCATTCTCGGTGCTTACTACCTCACTTATGCTCGCACGCCTACGGCGAAAGAGATTGAGGCTCAGAAGGAAATCCACCTGCCGTTGTTTGAAAATACGACAGAGGTCGAGTTCGCGATTGCTAGCCGTAAGGTGAAGTATCACGACTGGATCCGCCTGCGTAACCCAGACTATCAGTCGAAAAAAGAAAAGCACTACGGTGACTCAGAACCGAAGATCATCGTGACCACTCCAGGTCGTGTTCGTTTCAACGAGATCTGGCCTTCCGGTCTTGGTTTCGTCAACTTCAACGTTGGTAAAGGTCAAATTGGCGACATTATCTGGCGCTGTTACCAGTGTGCAGGTCAAGCCGGCACTGTTCTGGTTCTCGACGAGCTCAAGGGTCTTGGTTTCAAGGAAGCTACTCGTTCCGGTATCTCTATTGGTATTGTCGACATGGTAGTTCCCAAGGAAAAAGGAGCCGAACTTGAGAAAGCCTACGCTGATGTCGAGAAAGTCACTAAACAGTATCGTAACGGTGTTATTACTAACAACGAACGTTACCAGCAGGTGATCGATATCTGGACACACGCTTCCGATAATATCGCTGACGCCCTCTACCGTATGCTTGAGCACAACGAAGGTGACAAACTCGTCAACCCGTTGTTCCTCATGGTCGACTCCGGTGCTCGTGGTAACAAGCAGCAGATTAAGCAGCTTTCCGGTATGCGTGGTCTGATGGCTAAGCCGTCAGGTGACATTATCGAACGCCCGATTACTTCGAACTTCCGTGAAGGTCTTTCCGTATTGGAATACTTCATCTCCACTCACGGTGCCCGTAAGGGACTTGCCGATACTGCGCTTAAGACCGCGGACTCTGGTTACATGACCCGTAAGTTGGTGGACGTTTCCCAGGACGTGATCGTCTTTGAAGCTGACTGTGGCACCGTCAATGGTATCACTGCCGAGCCTATTATCGAAAACGACGAGGAAGCGGCATCGCTTTCCACCCGTATCTACGGTCGTGTTTCCGGTGAAAAAGTCACAGACCCCATCACCAACAAAGTCATCCTTAAGGTTGGCCAGCTCATCGGTGAGAAGGAAGCGAACAAGATCGAGGAACTCGGATTCGAGCGCCTCAAGATCCGCTCCACTCTTACCTGCGAAGCTGATCGTGGTTGCTGTCAGAAGTGCTACGGCCTGAACCTCGCTTCCGGTGTGTTTGCCAAACTCGGTGAAGCTGTCGGTATTATCGCCGCTCAGTCGATTGGTGAGCCAGGAACACAGCTGACGATGCGTACTTTCCACGTGGGTGGTGCTGCTACGGCTACGTTCAAACAGCCTATCATCAAGGCTAAGAACGGTGGAACAGTTGCCTATAAAGACATCAAAGCCGTTAAGGACGCCGATGGTAACTTCGTTGCCCTGAACAAAAAAGGTTCAATCGTTGTTCGTGATAAAGAAGGCCTCGTGCTTGAGTCATACAACCTCGTGATCGGTTCTGTTATCTCCATCCCTGATGGTGAGAAGGTTAAGAAAGGTGCTACTTTCGTAACTTGGGATCCCTACAACGTGCCTATTCTTACAGAGAAGGCAGGTAAGGTTGAATTCCGCGACATGATCAAAGGTATTACCGTCCAGTCCGAGACCGATAAGGAAACGGGTAAGAAGGGTATGGTGGTCACCGAGCACAAAGAGGACCTGCACCCGCAGGTTGTCATCATTGACAAGAAAACTTCCGAAGTGATTTACAGCTGCTCCATTCCTGTAGGTGCTCACCTTTCCGT
>TARA_B110000908_G_scaffold123329_1_pt1 | contig 26023 bp, 19 predicted proteins | sample TARA_B110000908 | Tara Oceans TARA_B110000908 (sample SAMEA4398067) | marine metagenome | biome: Polar Biome; feature: [DCM] deep chlorophyll maximum layer (ENVO:01000326); material: water (ENVO:00002006), including particulate matter (ENVO:01000060) such as... | depth 36 m
AAAAAAAAAATTATTTTTCGTTTGAGAACTTATAACCTAGTTTCTTAGATGTTTTTAGCTTCATTTCGTTGTTTATTTTGATCATTTCGTGTAAGCTTACGACCTGAACGTCATCAAAAGAAGGCGTTAATAATTCGAAATCAATAGAAAACAGAATAAGTTGGCTAACAATATCGCTTAAAAAAGCATCATTTATTTTCTCATTATTGAAATTTGATACTTCATCAGTCAAACTTGCTTTGCTTTCCACAAAGAAGTTTTTGTCTTTGTTTATGAATATTCTAGACACCAAAAAGCCAAGGTCATTTAATCTGTTATGTTTAAAGCTGTCGTTTAAAAAATTGTAAACATTTATTACTCCGCAGTATGCGTTTAAGCTATCCTCTTTTATTTTAGGATTGTTCCATATTTCATGCTTTTCATCAAAAGTAAATGTGTTAGAGTGCATGTTAAAGATTAAAACATCCCCAGAGAACTGTAGTTTAAACTCATAATCTCCGTTTTCAATTAAAGAAATCGATACGTTATTGTCTATGAGTTTAGATTCTTTGTTAAGCTCACTAGCAATACTGGCACAACAGTTTTTTAAAAGCCCAAAAACTTCTTTGGTAGTTCGGTGTACTTTTTGTTTGGTAACTGATTTTACGGCTAGTTTTTCTAATATCTCTTTATTCTTCATTTAATAAGATTTAGCGAATATTACTCTTTGAGTTGATGGTTTACCACTGTAAATACATTTTCCATCCTCTAATTTATTATCTAAAGGAATACAGCGTATTGTAGCTTTTGTTTCTTCTTTTATTTTTTGTTCTGATTCTGAAGAACCATCCCAATGAGCGTAAACAAAGCCCGCGTCCTTAGAAATTAATTTCTTAAATTCCTCATAAGTGTTTGCGTCTTGAGTGTTTTCCTTTCTAAACTTTAAAGCTTTATTAAGTAAGTTTTTTTGAATGTCATCTAATAACCCAACAACAGTATCGTTAAGATTTTTGTTTTCTACAGTTTGTTTTGATAACAGATCTCTACGTGCTAGCTCTACAGTATTGTTTTCTAAGTCTCTTGGGCCAATAGCAATTCTTAATGGAACACCTTTAAATTCGTACTCTGCAAATTTATAACCAGGCTTGTGAAAATCTCTATTGTCAAACTTTACACTTACGCCTGCTTTTTCTAATTCTTTTTTAATAGAAAGGGCTTTCTCGCTTATTAGATCTAATTGTTCTTGACTTTTGTAGATAGGTACAATTACAACCTGATAAGGAGCTAGTTTTGGAGGAAGGACTAAACCATGGTCATCGGAGTGAGTCATAATTAAAGCACCCATTAATCGTGTTGATACTCCCCATGAGGACGCCCAAACATATTCTTGTTTTCCTTCTTTACTTGTAAATTTTACATCGAATGCTTTTGCGAAATTTTGACCAAGAAAGTGGGAAGTTCCTGCTTGTAAAGCTTTTCCATCTTGCATTAGCGCTTCTATACAATAAGTTTCTTTTGCTCCAGCAAAACGTTCTTTTTCGCTTTTTAATCCTTTAATTACTGGCATTGCCATAAATTCTTCAGCAAAATCAGAATAAACATTAATCATTTGTTCTGTTTCATCTATTGCTTCTTGTTTTGTGGCGTGAGCAGTATGGCCTTCTTGCCAAAGAAATTCGGCAGTTCTTAAAAAGAGTCTTGTTCTCATTTCCCAACGAACAACATTTGCCCATTGGTTAACTAAAATAGGTAAGTCTCTGTAGGACTGAATCCATCCTCTATAAGTATCCCATATAATTGTTTCAGACGTTGGTCTTACTATTAATTCTTCTTCAAGTTTTGCATCAGGATCAACTACAACACTTTTTCCGTCCTCACTTGTTTTTAGTCTATAATGAGTAACTACGGCACATTCTTTAGCAAAGCCTTCTACGTGTTGAGCTTCTTTACTAAGATATGATTTCGGAATAAACAGAGGGAAATAGGCGTTGGAATGACCTGTCTCTTTAAACATTTTGTCTAATTGCTGTTGCATTTTCTCCCAAATTGCATATCCGTATGGTTTGATAACCATACATCCTCTTACCCCAGAATTTTCAGCTAAATCTGCTTTAGTTACCAATTCATTATACCATTTTGAATAATCTTCCGCTCTTGTAGTAAAATCTTTTGCCATTCTTAATTTATTTATTCCTTTTTATGTACTTTAGTATAATAATATACGTTCTAAACAAAATTAATCTTTTTAAATCTAAAAGCTAATATTTTGTCTTTTGCAAATAAATATCATTTACTATGAAAAACGCTCTAATTATTTCTATTTTCTTTTTGACTTCTTGCATTACGGTAAATACTACTTCAACAGGTTTTAAAGACGAGATATATTTTTCGGATGAGGATTACGAACTCAATGAGAATACTCAGACTGAGATTGCTTCACAAGAGTATTCTGATCAAGAGTCTGAAGATGATTCACAAATTGAATATGTAGATGAATACTCTAGCGATGATTATTATGATTATGGCTATTCCTCACGAATCAGAAGGTTTCACAGTCCTTTTTCAGGATTTGGTTACTACCATAACTTTTACACTAATTCTTATTGGTACAACTACAATCCCTATAATTACGGAGTAAGTATTTATTATGGATATGATTTCTGGCATCCTAATTACTATAGCCATCATCACCATGGTTATTATAATAACTACCATAGTTTGAATGATTATTACTACCATAATTCTTATTATGCTGGTTCTTCTTATCCTACTTATTTCAATTCCTACGACAATAACAGCACTTACTATGGTACTAGACAAAATTACAACGTTCAGAAAACTCCAGAAAGTTTTGCTAATAGGTTTGTAGATCAGAAAATCAAATCTCCAATTTCTACTATTAATAGAACTGAAGCCAACAAAAAACCAAAGGCACCATTTAATAATATTAGGCCATATAATAATGCCAATGTAAATACAAATACTAATTCTAGCACAAGCTTTAAGAAGCCATTGATTAAGCCTCAAAATCAAAACATTAATACTAGGCCAATTAACAATTCTGTTAAGCCTATTAATAATAGTGTTAAAAGGCCTTCAAACATTAAGCCTACAATTAATTCTAAACCTTCAAGAAATAATTCAAATAACAATTATACAAAGCCTTCTTATAATAAGCCTAAAGCACCTAGTGTAAGACCTTCGAATAATTCGCGAAGCCCTTCTAGAAGTCCATCAAGAAGTTCAAATAGAAATAATACATCAAGACCAAGATAAATATCATTATGAAAAATCGAATATTATTAAGTGCAGCTAGTCTATTTTTTGTGTGCCAAGTGTCGGCTCAATCTTATTTAGACGCTCAATTGTTTTCTGAAACAGATGTTATAGGAACAGCAAGAACCGCATCTATGTCAGGAGCTTTCGGGGCATTAGGCGCGGATATGTCATCGCTTAGCACTAACCCTGCAGGCTTAGGTTTGTATCAATCGGTTGATTTTTCGTTCACTCTTGATTTAGGTGCAACAGATAGAACCTCTTATTATAGTGGCAATAAATTCACATCCAGATTAGGAGATTTTAACTTAACTTCTTTAGGAGTAGCTTTCCCTGTTAAAAGTACCCCTGATAGCGATTGGAAGAGGCAGAACTTTGGATTTGCTTACAACAAAACAAAAGACTTTAGAGCGAACACCTTCATTTATGGAAACGATGCTAACAGTTCGATTGTTGATGTATTTTATGATAACGCTTACGGAAATAATTTAGATGAATTAGATAGTTTTTTCGAGCTTTCTGCTTTCGATACAGATCTAATTGACCTTGATGTAGATTCCAATGGGTTTATTGACAATGGCCAATATTTCAGAGAAGTTTTTAGCGGACAAGACCAATATAAAGAAGTTATTACAGAAGGTCAGATGGGAGAGATAGTATTTAGTTATGCGGGCTCTTATCAGGAGAAGTTGTATTTAGGGTCTACTTTGTCTATTAGTACTGTTGAATACATTAAAAGAAGTAAGTACACAGAAAATAATTTTAACGATACCTTGTCGACAGTGCAATCTTTTGATTTCTACGAAAATCAATATACCTCTGGTTCTGGTGTTGGGTTAAAGTTGGGAGCAATCTATAAAGTGAATAAAAATTTACGTCTTGGTTTGTCGTGGCATTCTCCATCCATTCTATATTTGAATGATGAATATGAAACTAGACTAGATGTAAATCATTCTTACAATGATTCTGCTTATGCTTATTCCAAGTCATCACCATACGGAATGTACGATTACCAAGTAACAACTCCTTCGAAATTAATGGTTAGTGGAGCGTTAGTACTTAGCAAGCAGTTTGTAGTAAGTGCTGACTTCGAATTAGTTGATTATTCTGAAGCTAGTCTTAGCGGTCAGCCAGGAGATGAGCAATACTTTAATGATCAAAATGCTATTATTCAAAACAGATATAGTGAAGTTGCAAACATGAAGCTAGGAGCAGAGCTTAATCTTACCTCCATTCTTTTAAGAGCAGGTTATGCTAATTATGGTAATCCCTTAGCAGGAGATTTAACATCTGTTGACCCAACGGCTAACGTCTATAGTAGTGAAAGAGAAATGTATTCTGTAGGTTTCGGAAGAAGAAATCAGTTCAGTTATATTGATTTTGCGTTTGTATTTTCTGAAGGATCTTATACTACATGGTTGTACAATGCTAATTATACTCCTCCAGTAAAAGTTGTAGATACAAATTACAGTTTGTTACTTACTATGGGTTGGAAATTCTAAGACTGTTTAGTCCAGCTTTTGCTTTTTGTTCTAAACTTTGTTCGTATTCATGATTTTTTAAATCAATACATTTTTGATAGTATTCTTTTGAATTAAGAACCTTGCCTTCTTTTTGAAAAATACGCCCTAAATGTAAGGCAGATTTCGCTCCAAAATAAGTGGTTTTTAACCTGCCTAACTCAAAAGTTAATAAAAAATTCTGCTTAGCAGACTCTAACATTCCAAGCTTTTCATAATTAACAGCCTTTCTATAAATGGATTCTATAAAAAATTGAGATTTGTTTGAGAATGTTATTTCATGAAGTATATCAAGAGATTTTTCGAAATAACCTCCATCAAACAATAACCTTGCTTTTAGCAAGTCAACATTAGGAATCGTTTTATTTAAAAACTGATTTTGAGCCTCTTTATCAGAGCCTACCAATGTAGAACCGTTGCTATTTATAGCAGTTTGATAATTGTAAAAAGAGTTTGTGTCCCCATCAATTATAGCTAGCCAACTTAAGTACATGTAAGAAGATTTGATATAGTTTTCTCCTTTGAACTCTTTTATATAAGACTGAAATTCATTTTTGGCACTTTTATCTAGTTTGTTAAGCTTCCCTTTCCCTTGTAAAAAGTCCAAATATTTAAAGGGATAAGCATCTTTGTTTTCTGTTCTGTTTTGTAAAATAGAAATGGCAAGGTCATTTTCTCCTAGTTTGCTTGCAATTCTATTTCCTGCAAATTTTAATATTTCTAATGGACTATCTTCAATATTCGAAATAAGAGTATTTAATCCGGAAGTATCGTTTTGTAGATTCATTTTTAGAAAGGAGCAATAAAAATAACTTTCATCAATCAGATAATTATATTGGTCGCTAATTTTAATCTCTTCAATTATTTCCTCTAAATTTTTGATTCCATTGTTTATAGAACCATTCATATTGACAAGGGATAGTACCCAATCGTATTTATTAGGAATAGATCCGATTAGGGTTTCTAAAATCGCAAAACTTTTATTATTAGGAATAAATTGAGGATACTTTTCTTTGTTTGCTGATAGTAATCGGTATGCTTTGTTGATTTCAAGAGCAGCTTTAAAATAATCGCCAAACTTAAGTCGATTTGCTGCTGTTTGAATGTATATCTCCGCTAAACAGTAATCATGCCAGTAAGAGTCTTTATTTCCTTTTGAGATAGCTATAATTCTGTTTTCAACTTGTTTGGTGTTGTGTAGGTAGTCAGACTTTTCTTCCCCAATTTGAATTTTAAAAAAATCAATATAGTTGTCCAGCAAATAAACAATTCTGTTTTCTGGGTTTGCCTTTTTTTCTTTGATAATGATCTGCTTAGCAAGATCGAATTCTAGGCGTATTATTTTATTGTAAGCATCATTACAATTGCTGTTCCATTCAAAGTTTGAATAAGAATGAAAGGATTGAAATAATAATAAAATGAGGACTAAAAATTTCATAAAAAAAAAGAGGGATTTTTATAGTAAAAACCCCTCAAAAATAAATGTTAAAAACTAATTATGCTTGCTCTTCAGCAAATATATTAGCATCTATTAGGATTCTTCCACAATGTTCGCAAACAATAATTTTCTTGTGAGCTTTAATGTCTAATTGTCTTTGTGGTGGTATTTTACTAAAACAACCTCCACATGCATCTCTATCAACAGAAACTACAGCAAGACCATTTTTAGAATTTGTTCTAATTCTGGAGTATGCAGTAAGAAGTCTTTGATCAACAATTTTTTGAGCTTTTTCAGATTTCTTAATTAAGACATCTTCGTCTTTTTGAGTTTCAGCTACGATATTATCAAGCTCAGTTTTCTTTTCAGAAAAAATAGCTTTCTTTTCTTCAATTGATTCCGTAATAATGTTTTTAGAATCAGAAAACTGAGAGCTTTTAGCTTGAGATTCTCTAATTTTCTTTTCAGCTAACTCAACTTCTAAATTTTGAAATTCAATTTCTTTATTTAAAGAATCGTATTCTCTGTTGTTCTTAATAGAATCAAGTTGCTTTGTGTATTTTTTCACAAGTTCAGTAGCTTCCTCAATCTTAAGTTTTCTTTTAGAGATTAGAGTTTCCTGATCGTCTAGTTCGCTTTGAATTTTACTTAACCTAGTTTCAAGACCTAAAACATCATCTTCTAAATCTTGTACTTCTAAAGGAAGTTCTCCTCTAACGGTACGTATTTTATCTATTTCAGAATCAACTATTTGAAGCTGGTGTAGTGCAGCTAGTTTTTCTTCAATTGAAAATTCGGTACTTGTTTTTTTCTTTGCCATGTTTACTATGAGTAATGAATGGGGTTTGTATTTATGTCTGATAAATGGGTCGCAAATTTAGTAAAATTTTCTTTAAGAATGTCCGCTAAAAGTTCAGAAGTAAATTGTTCGCTTTCGTAATGGCCTATATCAGCTATAATTATGTCGTTTTCACTGTCAAAAAACTCATGATATTTAAAGTCAGCGCTAATGTAAATATCCGCTTTAACTCTTCTAGCATTACCAATTAAAAAGCTGCCAGAACCACCACAAAATGCAACTGTTTTAATCGTCTTGTTTATTAAGTTTGTGTGACGCACACAATTTGTTTGCATCTGTTGTTTAAGAAATTGGATAAAATCGACTGAATTCATTTCTTTCTCTAGATGGCCAAACATTCCTGAGCCTATGTTTTGATGAAAATTTTCTAATGTAGTTATTTCATAAGAAACCTCTTCATAAGGGTGAGCAGATAGCATTTTTGCTAAAACTTCTGCTTTTTTATGTAAAGGGAAAATTACTTCAATTTTGATTTCAGATATATTCTCTAGGCTTTCTTTTTCTCCTATTGTTGGATTGCTTTTCTCATTTCCTTTAAATGTACCTTCTCCAATAGTATTAAAGCTGCAATTGCTGTAGTTTCCGATGTTACCAGCTCCAGCTTCAAAAATAGCCTCTCTTACTTTTTTAGCAGAATCAATAGGTGTGTGGACGATTAGCTTATTTATTAGCTGTTTTTTAGGTGCTAATATTTGATAATTTATTAGTCCAAGTTTTTCAGCTATTTTTTTATTAACTCCCCGATGATGGTTGTCTAGATTTGTATGAATCGCATAAATAGAAATATCATTTTTGATCGCTTTGCTAATTATTTTTTCGGTGTAATTAGCGCCAGTTATTTTCTTAATTCCTTTGAAAATTATTGGATGATGACAAATAATTAGCTCACAGTTTTTCTTAATTGCTTCGTCAAGTATTTCATCAGTACAATCTAGCGTTACTAAAACATTAGATACTGTTTGAAGATTGTCGCCAATTAACAATCCACAATTATCGTAATCTTCTTTATATATAAGCGGATACTTATCTTCTAAAAATTTACAAATATCTTTTACTATCATTTTTTTTAAAATTATATTTCAAAAATACCCTAATTATTGTTATCTTTGATAAAACTTATTGCACCTTTAGTTAATGATTTGGTTAAAACTCCTTTTACTTCCAGTTTTCCTTTTATATTCTATTTTTATTCGAATAAGGAACACATTCTTTGATTTTGGATTATTAAAATCTAGAAAATTCAATATTCCGATTATTTCGGTTGGTAACATGTGTATTGGCGGTAGTGGTAAAACCCCACATGTCGAGTATCTTATTAGGTTAATAAATAATTCTAAAAAAGTTTCTGTTTTAAGTAGGGGATATGGAAGAAACTCTAAAGGGTTTCTTAATGTAAATTCTGATTCTCCTGCCAATAAAGTAGGAGATGAGCCTTTACAAATAGCATCTAAATACCCTGAAGTTGCGGTTGCTGTCTGCGAAAGAAGGGTTTCTGGAATTATGAAGCTTCTTAAACAAAAAGTTAGTCTCATTTTATTAGACGATGCATACCAGCATAGATGGGTTCAGCCTGGCTTAAGTATTTTGCTTACTAAATATGATAATCTTTTTATTAATGACACCTTGCTTCCATTGGGCAGCTTAAGAGAACATAAGAAAGGATATTCTAGAGCAGATGTTATAGTAGTAACTGGTACTCCCAATCCTTTACTTCCATTAGACGAACATCGTCTTAAGGAGCAGATTTCGCCAAAATTGAATCAAAAAATTTGCTATTCCTTTGTTAAATATTTAAAACCTAAGTCTATATTTTCTGATGAAACTGTAGATTTAAAAAACAAGGACATATTACTTCTTACCGCAATAGAGAATCCTGATTCTTTAATAAATTACCTAGATGAAAGTGGCTTTAAAATTGCTTCTCATTTAAGATATCGAGATCATTATAATTATAGAGAGAAGGATTTGAAAAAAATTATTAGCACTTTTCATTCTATAACTTCAACAGAAAAGTTAATTTTAACGACTGAAAAAGATTCGTTTAGACTTTTGAAATTTGAAAAATTACTTGAAGGAATTACCATTTGTTGTATTCCTATTGAAGTTGGTTTTCATGGAAAAAAGTCAGACTTTGACTCCTTAATTTTAAATTATGTTGAAGAAAATAATTTCAATAACTGATTATATAAAATCGAAAACAAAGATTAATCCTTCTTTAGGTATTGTTTTAGGCACTGGCTTAGGTGCTATTATTGATAAAATTGACATTCAAACTTCTATAAATTACACAGACATTCCTGGTTTTCCTGTTTCAACAGTTGAAGGCCACAAAGGAAGGTTGATTTTTGGTACATTGTCACAACAACAGGTTGTTGTGATGCAGGGTCGTTTCCATTTCTATGAGGGTTATTCTATGGAAGATGTTACTTTGCCGATTCGAGTGATGAAACTTTTAGGTGTAGAAACATTATTTATTTCTAATGCAAGTGGGGGAGTTAATCCTGATTATGAAGTGGGTGATTTAATGATTTTGAAAGACCATATTAATTTAATTCCAAATCCTTTAGTAGGAGCAAATTTAAATACTCTTGGTCCTCGATTCCCCGACATGAGTGTTCCTTATGATTTAGGTTTAATCGAGAAAGCTCAAAAAATATCAAACGATAATAATATTACCTCTCATGTAGGTGTATATGCCGCGGTAACTGGCCCAACACTAGAAACACCAGCAGAATACCATTATTTAAGGGTAATTGGTGGCGATACGGTGGGAATGTCTACTGCTCCAGAAATTATTGTTGCTAGACATATGGATATAAAATGTTTTGCAATTTCTGTAATTACAGACTTGGGCGTTCCAGGAAAAATTAAAAAAGTAACTCACGAAGAAATTCAAAAAGTTGCCGAAGAAGTACAACCTAAATTATCTCACATATTTGAGCAATTAGCCAAAGAAATAAATTCATAATATGAAATCAATATTATTTATACTTTCATTTTTTCCTCTTTTATTATTTTCTCAAACTAGTTTGAATGCAAACCTTTTATTTAATTGGCAAGATAGTAGCCTTTTAGGTTCTTCTGTTTTTGATAATGTATATAACGAAATTTGGGGGTTTGTTCAAAACGATAAAGAATTTGCTGTAATTGGTTCTACAGCAGGCACACATATTTTTGACGTAAGCGATCCTGTTAATTCCACTCAAGTATCATTTATTGCGGGAAAGGCTCAGGGTCCTCAAATAATTCACAGAGATTTTCACGATCATAAAGGTTATCTGTATATAGCGTGCGACGAAGGTTCTAGCTCTTTACAGATTGTAGATGTTTCAAACTTGCCAGATACCGCAATTGTTGTTTACGATTCTGACGAATTGTTCGATAGAGCTCATAATATTTTTATTGACACTTTAAATTCTAAAATGTACACCTCAAATGGTACAATTTATTCTTTAGAAAATCCGCAAGAGCCTACTTTGCTATATCAGAATTCTGTTTTAAGCTCTCACGATATGTATGTGAGAAATGATACAGCATATATTAATTCTCAAGGAAATGGACTAGTTGTGGTTGACTTTAGTCAGACAACCTTAGAAAACCAAGACCATCAAGAAATTGGTAGTCTGTTATCTTATCCTCAACAAGGCTATAATCATTCAGGGTGGTTGTCAGACGATGGTAATTATTATATAATGGCTGATGAGAATTGGGGATTAGATATGAAAATGCTTGATGTAAGTGATTTGTCAAATATCGAGGTAGTTTCGTTTATTTCATCTGGTGTTGATGAAAATTCTATTCCTCATAACCAAATAATAAATGGCGATTTTGTATACACTGCCTATTACCATGATGGCTTGTATGTACATAACATTTCTAATCCTTTATATCCTTACTTGATAGCCTATTACGATTCGTTTACTCCTGACCATCATGATAGTTATATGGGCGCTTGGGGAGTATATCCTTTTTTACCATCAGGAAACATATTGGTTTCTGATATGCAGACAGGTTTATATGTTATTGACATAGATTACGAATCTGCAGGTGTAGAAAGCGAATTAGAAAATAAAATTAATATTTACCCAAATCCTTCTAACGACTTTATTACTGTCGATTTAAATGAAAGTTTTTTCTACGACATATATGATCTTCAGTCAAAGAAAGTAAGTTCGGTCTCAATTGCTCAAAACAAGCTGATAGACTTAAGTAGCTTAAATACAGGCATTTATATTTTAAAAATAACAACAAACAACAAGGTTTACACCCAAAAGATATTTAAAAAATAAAATTCAGTTTTTATTTGAATAAAAGAAAAAGGATTGTAAATTTGCAACCACTTTAATTATAGGATAAGATGAAAAGAACATTTCAACCATCGAATAGAAAAAGAAGAAATAAACACGGTTTTCGCGAGCGTATGGAATCTGCTAACGGACGTAAAGTCATAGCTAGTAGAAGAGCTAAAGGAAGAAAAAGATTGACTGTGTCAGATGAACCAAGACATAAGCGTTAATAGAAATATATAAAGAATTTTAGGTGTTGCATTTGCAACACCTTTTTTTTGATTAATTCTGTTAAAAAAACCTCTTTTTTTGTTCAAAAGATTGACAGATATTATTAATAAGTTCCCCTAGAATTAAATTAAATTCGCATAACAAATAACAAGATATGTCAAAAGATACCTCAATAAAATCAGCATTAATCATAGGAAGTGGTCCTATTGTAATAGGACAGGCTTGCGAGTTTGATTACTCTGGTTCTCAAGCAGCAAGGTCATTAAGAGAAGAGGGAATAGAAGTATCTTTGATTAATTCTAACCCTGCAACAATAATGACTGACCCTGTTGTTGCAGATAATGTTTATCTAAAACCACTAACAGTGGAGTCTTTAGAAGAAATATTAAAGGAAAGAGATATAGATGTCGTACTTCCTACAATGGGTGGCCAAACGGCATTAAACCTTTGTATTGAGGCTGATGAAAAAGGACTTTGGGAAAAGTACAACGTTAGAATTATTGGTGTTGATATTGACGCTATAAATATTACAGAAGATAGAGAGCAGTTTAAACAATTGATGCACAGAATTGGCATTGGGTGTGCTCCATCACAAACTGCGACTTCTTATTTAGAAGGAAAAGAAATTGCTCAAAAATTCGGTTTTCCATTATGTATTAGACCATCTTTTACTCTTGGTGGAAGTGGAGCTTCTTTCGTACATACTGCTGATAAATTTGATGAACTTCTTAAAAGAGGGATGGAAGCATCTCCTATTCATGAAGTATTAATTGATAAAGCATTACTTGGTTGGAAAGAATACGAATTAGAGCTTCTTAGAGATAAAAACGATAATGTAATTATCATTTGTTCTATTGAGAATATGGATCCTATGGGTATTCATACGGGTGACTCTATTACGGTTGCTCCTGCAATGACCCTTTCTGATACTACCTATCAAAGAATGCGTGATATGGCAATCAAAATGATGAGAGCTATTGGAGATTTTGCTGGTGGATGTAATGTTCAGTTTGCCGTTTCTCCTGATGAGAAAGAAGAAATTATTGCTATTGAAATTAACCCAAGGGTATCAAGATCTTCGGCTTTAGCATCTAAAGCTACCGGATATCCTATTGCTAAAATAGCTTCTAAATTAGCTATTGGGTATTCTTTAGACGAATTAGATAATCAGATTACTAAATCTACATCTGCTTACTTTGAGCCTACTTTAGATTATGTTATTGTAAAAATTCCTAGATGGAACTTTGATAAATTTGAAGGAGCGGATAAAACTCTAGGTCTTCAGATGAAGTCTGTAGGTGAAGTAATGGCAATTGGTAGATCTTTTCAAGAAGCTCTTCAAAAAGCGTGTCAATCTTTAGAAATAGGAAGAAACGGACTAGGTGCTGATGGAAAAAGTTGGACTAATCAGGATGATATTCTTCATGCTTTAAAATATGCTAGTGGTGATAGAGTATTTAGAATTTACGATGCTATAAGATTAGGGATTCCTTTAAAGACAATTTTTGAAATCACTAAGATGGACTACTGGTTCTTACGTCAGTTAGAAGAGTTAGTTGGATTAGAATACGAAATAGAGAAATTCCATATTGGAAACATTTCTAATGACCTTCTTCTAGAAGCTAAAATGAAAGGTTATGCCGATAGACAGATAGCTCATTTGCTTCGTTGTTTAGAAAGCGAAGTTCATAGTAAACGAACGGAAGAGGGCATTAACCGTGTATATAAATTGGTTGATACTTGCGCTGCAGAGTTTGAAGCAAAAACACCTTATTATTATTCTACTTTCGAACTTCAAAAGCAAGAAGCTAACGGAAATAGATTTTCAGAAAATGAAAGTATTTCATCGGATAAAAAGAAAATTATTGTTTTAGGTTCTGGGCCAAACAGAATTGGTCAGGGAATCGAATTCGACTACTGTTGTGTCCATGGAGTTTTAGCTGCTAGAGAGTGTGGCTATGAAACCATCATGATTAATTGTAATCCTGAAACTGTTTCTACTGACTTTGATACTTCTGATAAATTATATTTTGAGCCTGTTTTCTGGGAGCATATTTATGATATTATTAAGCACGAAAACCCAGAAGGAGTAATTGTTCAGCTTGGTGGCCAGACTGCATTAAAATTAGCAGAAAAGCTAGAAAGGTATGGTATCAAAATTATGGGTACTAGCTACGAAGCTTTAGATTTAGCGGAAGATAGAGGAAGGTTCTCTAATTTATTAAGAGATAACAATGTTCCTTTTCCAGATTTCGGAGTTATAGAAACTGCCGAAGAAGCAATCGAACTTTCTAAAGATTTAAACTTTCCAATATTAGTCCGTCCATCTTATGTATTAGGTGGACAAGGGATGAAAATTGTAATTAATGAAACAGAACTAGAAAGACACGTTGTCAATCTTTTAAAAGATATACCTGGTAATAGAGTTCTTTTAGATCATTACTTAGATAAAGCTATTGAAGCGGAAGCCGATGCAATTTGCGATGGTGAGAACGTTCATATTATCGGAATGATGGAACATATCGAGCCTTGTGGTATTCACTCGGGTGACTCTAATGCTGTTTTACCTACATTCTCTTTAAGCGACAATGTTCGTAAGCAAATGACTGACATTACAAACAAAATTGCTGTAGCTCTTAAAACAGTAGGATTAATCAACATTCAGTTTGCAATTAAAAACGAAGTGGTTTACGTTATTGAAGCAAACCCAAGAGCTTCTAGAACAGTGCCGTTTATTGCAAAAGCTTACCAAGAGCCTTATGTAAATTATGCTGCACAAGTTATGTTAGGAGAAAAGAAAGTAACCGACTTTACTTTCAATCCAATTAAAAAAGGATACGCTATTAAAGTTCCTGTCTTTTCATTCAATAAGTTTCCTGACGTAAATAAAGAATTAGGCCCTGAAATGAAATCTACAGGAGAAGCAATTCATTTTATTGATGATCTTGAAGATCCGTTCTTCAAAAAAGTTTATTCTGAAAGAAGTTTATATCTAAGTAGATAAATGGGGTTTTTAAAAACATTGTTTTTTATAATGGTTGTTTATTATTCGATAAGAGTAATACTAAGAATCGTTGCTCCTTTTTTGATAAAGTATTTATTTAAAAAAGCACAGAAAAACACTTTTTCAAATCAGAATAGCAACCAACGTCCGCCCCAAGAAGGGAAAGTCCATGTTTCTAAATCTAAGGAGAAACCATCTTCTCAAAAAAATGTAGGCGAATACATAGATTTTGAAGAAGTCGATGAAAATGATTAATTTTCCTTTTCAATAATCAACATTTAATTTACTGTCATGAAGAACATACAACTTAAATCTCTAGTACCTCATTTAATATCTGTATTGGTTTTTGTTTTTATCACTTTGGTATATTTTTCTCCTCTTTTAAAAGGAGAAAAGTTAAAGCAATCTGATATTGTAGCCTTTAAAGGAATGTCTAAAGAAATTGTTGATCATAGAGTTGATTATGATGAAGATCCTTTATGGTCAAATTCTATGTTTTCGGGAATGCCAGCTTATCAGATATCGGTACTTTATACTAGTAACTTAATTAAGAAATTTTCTAGACTGTTTCGTTTATACCTACCTAATCCGTCTGGCTATGTGTTTTTATATTTATTAGGTTTCTACTTTTTATTGGTGAGTCTGAGCATTGATTATAGATTAGCAATTGTAGGTGCAATTGCTTTTGCTTTCTCTTCTTATTTTTTCATAATTATTGAAGCCGGACACAATACTAAAGCACATGCTATTGGTTATCTGGCTCCTGTTTTGGCTTCTGTTTTAATGGTTTATAGGGGTAAGATACTGGTAGGTGGCGTACTTACTGCTTTGTTTACCTCTCTAATGATTAGTGCCAATCACTTCCAGATTACTTATTACTTAGTAGTTGTACTGGTTATTATAGGATTGGTAAATCTTTTTCATTCTATAAAAAACAAAGAGCTTAATTCTTTCTTCAAAAGAGTTGCCATTCTTATTTTGGCAGGTAGTTTAGGCCTTCTAACAAATATTACTAGTTTCCTTACTACAACAGAATACGGAGCCGAAAGTATGAGAGGTCAGTCCGAATTAACTTCTGACATTAACAATAAAACTTCTGGTTTGGATAAAAATTATGCCACCAGTTGGAGTTACGGAATAGCAGAGTCTTTTACTTTATTGATTCCTAATTTTCATGGGGGAGCATCTGGGTCAGAGCTAACAACCGACTCTCAGACTTACAAAGAGTTATCTAAGAGAACTTCTAACGCAAAACAATTAATTAAACAACTACCAATGTATTGGGGAGAACAGCCGTTTACTTCGGGTCCTGTTTATGCTGGAGCTATTGCGGTCTTCTTATTCATTCTTGGTTTAACTTTAATTAATCCTATTACAAGAGTATGGATTCTGACTAGTTTTATTTTAATGCTGGCTTTAAGTTGGGGTAAACACTTTATGCCATTAACCGATTTCTTTTTAGATTACGTTCCTGGTTATAATAAGTTTAGAGCAGTTTCTACAACTCTAGTAATTGTAGAATTATTAATTCCTTTTGTAGCAATACTAGGATTACAAAAAATAGTGGAGTTTAGCTCTGAAAACAAGGACTTGCTAATTAAGAAGCTTGCTGTTTGTTCAGCAATTGTGGCTAGTATTTGTTTGATTTTTATATTGATGCCAAAAACGTTTTTCGATTTTGTTGCTTCTGGAGATGGCCAGTTAAAGTCTAACGGATGGCCCGTAGATGCTATACAGGCCGATAGAGTTTCGATGATGGTTTCCGATGCTTGGCGTTCTTTAATTTTAATCTTACTTAGTGCGGGAGCTATATATTTATTCTTGGCTAATATTCTTAAAAAGAACTTATTGATTGTAATTATTGGGGTTCTTATCTTAGGAGATATGTGGATGGTCAATAAAAGATATCTAAACGACGATAACTTCCTTGCTTCTAAAAAGGTAGAGCAGCCATTTGTGCAATCGATTGCCGACCAGCAAATACTACAAGATAAAGACATTAACTATAGAGTATATAACACTACTGTTAGTCCGTTTAACGATGCTACTACCTCTTATTACCACAAATCAATTGGAGGATACCACGGAGCAAAACTAAAGAGATACCAAGAGCTTATAGATAAATACCTTTCTAAGGGACAGATAAATATCTTTAATATGTTAAACACCAAGTATTTCATTATTAACGGACAGAACAATTCTCCTGTTGCTCAATTAAATAGGGATGCTTACGGAAATGCCTGGTTTGTAAAAGAAGTAATAAAGGTTGAAAACGCAGATCAAGAAATTGATCAAATTGGTTTGGTCGATCTAAAGTCTCAAGCGGTTGTAGATAAGAGGTTCGATTATTCTTCACAATTTCAATTTGACTCTTTAGCAAGCATAAACCTGACTAGCTATAAAGCAAATCACCTTGTTTATCAGTCTAACGCTAGCTCTAATCAGTTTGCTGTTTTCTCTGAAGTCTTTTATGACAAAGGATGGAATGCTTATTTAAACGGAGAGTTAGTACCTCATTATAGAGCCAATTATGTTTTGAGAGCTATGAACATTCCTGCTGGTGAAAACAAAGTAGAATTTAAGTTCGAGCCTCAAACGTTTAAAACTGGACAACAAATCTCTTTAGCAAGCTCGATAATTTTATTATTGTTAATTTTAGGAGTTGCATATAAAGAGTTTAAATGAAGAAAGTTTTAATTATAACTTATTATTGGCCTCCCGGATCTGGTTCGGGAGTACAGCGGTTTTTAAAATTTTCTAAATATTTAAATCAATTTGGTTGGGAGCCAGTTATACTAACCGTTAAAGATGGCAATTTCTCTTCTGAGGATTTGTCCTTACAAAACGATATTCCTGACAATACCTTGGTGTATAAGTCAAAATCGTTGGAACCATATTATTGGTACAACCTTCTGTTTGGTAAAAAAAATAAAAAGTCTGCTTCAGGCTCTATAGGTCTGGCTTCAGATTCTATTATTTCTAAGCTAGCCTTGTATATAAGGGCCAATCTATTTATTCCTGACGCTAGGGTAGGATGGAACTACTTTGCCTTTAAAAAGGCACAAGAAATAATGAAGGCTCACAAAATAGATGCTGTTATTTCTACTGGCCCTCCACAGAGTTCTCATCTGATTGCCGAGAAACTAAAACGCAGCTATAATTTACCTTGGATTGTCGATTTAAGAGACCCTTGGACGAGCGTTTTTTACAATAGCCTTTTTCCTAGAACGAAACGTACTATTGCTAAAGACAAAAGCCTAGAAGATAGAATAGTTAAAAATGCCGATGCTTTATCCGTAGTAAGTAGGGGCTTAGTACAAGAGTTTAAAGATAGAAACTCTAATATAAATCTTATTTATAACGGATACGATGAATCTGATTTTGAAGGTCTGAATGAAGAAAAAGACAAGGATAGTTTCGTTATTACCTATGTGGGTAATTTCATGGCTAGCCAAAATGTAGATTCTTTTTGGTTTGGCTTATCTCAACTAATAGATTCTAACTCTAATTTTGGCAATAAGCTTAAAATAAAATTAGTAGGGAATACCGATGAGCTTATTCTTAATTCTGTTGCAGAATATTCTCTTGAGAAGTACACTGAAAACGTTGGTTTTGTAGATCATAAAAAAGCCATTCAATACATGCAAGAGTCGGACTTATTGCTTTTTGTTATTCCTGATGCAGACCAAAACCAAAAGATAATTACTGGCAAGCTCTTCGAATATCTAGCGACTGGAAACGACATCCTTTCTTTAGGCCCAACCGATGGAGACGCATCTTCTATTTTAGATGAAATGGGAAAAACTAAAATGCTATCTTATAAAGATATAGAAGGAGTGAAGAAGCAAATTTTAGATTGCTTTAACAAAGAAGAAAAACAAAACAGGGCTCTAGCAAATATTAAAAACTACAGTAGAAAATCTTTAACAAAGCAGCTTTGCCAATTGTTGGATAGTGTTGCTAATTAGAAAGATTGTTATTTTTATGTTTAGCGGACTTTGTTAAAAGCTCTAAACTTGGGGTTAATCACCAAACCCCACATTAATTATAGCCATTGTTGTGCCTAGTTTATTTAAACTATTTAAACCATTCTTTTTGGTTGTTAAATGTTATTTTGAACTCATTTGCTTCATAATCAATATCCTTCAATCTCTTTGTGTAATCATTACACTTTGGAGTTATTGTAAGTTTAGCATCATTTAATTTAAGTGTTTTCAGTATTCTATACATTCCAATTCCATTTCCGTCAACATTTAATTTTTGAGCGGTTTCCGAACGAAATCCTCTAGTTGTAATTCTCTTTAAATCAGAATCACTAATTTTTATCGAAATCATGACAAATAGAATTGAGAAAGAATCGCCTTCTTGCTTAAAAATAATTTTGTATTTAGTTATTGGACAACAATACTTAATCGAATTATCCATTAAATAAAATAGTGAAACGAACAATGAATCGTAATCAATACTTAACGATTTTTCACTTGCATCAAGAGAAACTTCAATTCTAACATTTTCAAAATCACGAATAAAGATTTGAAGTATAGACAATAGAATTGGTCTAATTGGGAATGCGGATTTACTTACGAAACTGGAAGGTTTTAAGGTTCTCTCAAAAACTGAAATTTCGACTTTGGTAGCAAGGTTGTACTTAATCAAATTAAGTAATGTTTCTGCAGTTACATTCGGCTTATCTTTTATTATATCTTTTACCTTGTCAGTTTGTGTATTAATATTTTTGGTTAGTATATTTTGAGGGATTAAGGCAAATAAATCTTGGATCGAATATGTGTTGAGTGAAGTGACATTATGAATAAATTCTTCATTTTCTTCACTGTGCGAATTAATTAAATCATTTTGAAAATTTACGGCAGGTTTGAGTGCAATCGTGCTTAACTCTACTAGTTCGTTGAAAAATTTCTTACGATTAATAAATTTAGATTCTGTTGTTAAAACATATATTGAACCAAATTCACTTTGCTTACAACCAATGCGAGCTTTCCGATCCTCTCCATTAATATTGATTTCAAATACGTTATTCGAGTGTGAATGTTCATATATTAATCCTTTTGCCTCCGTAGGAAAGTTGTCGAATACATATTCTTTAGACTTGTTTAACGCGTAATAATACGTCCTCATAATTTTTTATTTTTTGAGAGACAATAATTGTCTGTAACATTTTGGAACTGGATAGGAAGAGCATTTTTTTCAATTCGAGCATCAATTACATCCCAAGCCTTGTGAAAAGAATTTGCATCTTTTTTTGCGGAATATATGACAACCTTTTTTTCAGGATATTTCCGTTTAATCATATAAGCTATATCTAGCCCTTCATATTCTAACTTTAGAAGTTTTCCTACTCAATTAATATCTACAAATACAATATTGGCGTTCTGAACAATTGGCAAATCAATACTTTTTATGTCCTTGACTGTTTTTGTGTTTTTCCAACCGCTGTCTTTAAATATTTTTACTGTATTAAATTTTGTATCATCATCTATAAAAAGAATGTGTGTTTTAGGCTTTTGGGCTTCAATAATTGCATTCCTTTCATCTGCATTGTTCAAGTTTTTTGGAGCTTTTGCCTCTTTTTCTCCTTTTGAATCACCAACAGTTAGGTTTACTTCAACATTTTGAGTGATATTGGTTTTTTGTTTGTTAACCTGTTTGACATTTTCAGGATCTGTAAGTTCATCTGGTGTGTCTTTTCCAAAAAATAATTTTGAGATAATAAAACCTAAAATGGTCAAGGTAGAAAGGCTCATTAATATTATTGGTTCATAATCATAATTAGTATTATATGCCCAAATTCCTCCACCAATCAGGCCAATTAAGGCTCCTATAAATGTTTCTGCACTATTTATTATTTTCATATTTTGTGTAGTTGTAGCTAACGTTTACTATATGTCAAGTAGGTTAGTAGAAAGCGATAAACTTTAAAGTTTGCTCTGAGCTAAAACGTTGTATTTTGTTTTTAACTTAATTTCTTTTTAAAAGCCAAATCAAATATTTAGCGGAGTTAATTTATTGCACTAAACTTTCGAACACCAGAAAACCCACATTGGGTATAGTTTTTGTTGCCATTTGTTTTTTTAATTTAAAACTAATACGATTAAAGTAATTAAAAACAATAGCACATAAATTCCGATTGAAATGATCGTTAATATCCCCCAAAATTTGTAGAATGATTTTTGATTGTTGAATGCAGCATTTAAATTTAAATCGTTATTATTTTGAGTGGATAAAGCTTTTTTTATTTTTTGTGAAAATTTAAATAAATACCAACTAGGGAAAAAATAAAGTAGGCCCATCAATATGTACATTCCACCAGCTATAATTCCCATTCCATTAAACATATTGCTAATTTGTCCATTAGGTATTGATGACATTATAGAGCCAGAGAATAAACCCATAATTATAATTAGACCACTAAAAATAAATCCTATAATTGATAAGAACTTAGTCCATTTTCCTGTCTCACTCAGGTCATTAATTGCAGTATTGGAAATTGTCAATCCTGATGTTGTTTTTTCTTCATTAGTTGATAGTAAGTTTTGTTCTTCCATTTTTATATTATTTTTTAAATTAGTTACAAGGGTTAGTATTATGAAGCGTAGTTAGGGGTGAGTTATGATTTTTTATATTTTGTTACATCATGTTATTTTACAATAATCTTTTCTTTCTTTATTGATTCATTTTTTAAATAAAATACTGCAATATATTGACCACTGCCTATTCTTAAAATTCAATTGAAAAAATATTTATCTCTTCAATTCTTTCAGCTAAATATGAATATCTACTCTATTGTAAAACAGCTGTTGTTGAATAAAACAAACGTTTAACAAAAAAATCAAAAACCAATAAACATGAGATATGAAATAGGGGATACCATGGCTATAAGTCTTTAAGGATTGTAAAGATATAAAAAACTTTGAATAGTTATAATTGTGTGATAAATTCAAATAACTAAACAGCTTTAAACGTCTTATTTATAATTTAAGCATAATTCCGGCTCCAATTCCAAATCGGTTATCATAATTTATTTGCAAAGAAGATATTTTTGTTAAAATATATTCTACACCAAGCTGTATTGTATGTTCATCTTCATAACTAAGTCCATTGTCTAAAGTATTTGTAAGATTAAAATCATTTTTAAATTCGTACTCCCCGTAGAGAATAACTCTTTTATACAAAGACACATGCCAATCTAAATCTATCTCTGGTCTTAGTTTGTGATCTAATCTTAAGTCTACATCCAAAATACTTAACAGTTTATAACGTATTCCTCCAATGGCTGATAAATCATAACTATCTAAAGTATTCGGATTTTCATTTTCTATATTTGCCCCTACATACATTCTAAGATATTTTCTAAGGTATCTTTCGTATGAGATTTGACCTTCAATATTCTTATTCCAACCATAATCTACTTTTGTAATTACAGCATTTCTAGTATTGCTTGCTACATAATTTATTGCTGCCATATTTGAGCCCCCTGTAATAGTGACCCAGTGAAACCAATGTTTGTCATGATGAAATATCTTGTGATATGGATATTTATCTAACAAGGGGTTTCTTGGAGTATCATAGGAAACTACCCGAGCCATTCCAGCCATCATGTGATAAAGGACATGACAATGAAAGAACCAATCTGCTTGTTCATTGGCTTCAAACTCTATAGTCATACTTTCGAAAGGAGGAATGTCAACGGTGTGTTTCATAGGAGAATATTTTCCATTTGCATTTAAAACCCTAAAAAAGTGACCATGTAAATGCATAGGATGATGCATCATTGTATTGTTGTTCATGATAAAACGCACTATTTCGCCTTTCTTAATAGGTATCTTATCTTGTTCGGAAAGTGTTTTTTCGTTAATTGTCCATACATATCTCAGCATATTTGCATTTAAATTCATAAGCACCTCTCTAACTTCTTTGTTTTTGGGAAAGTCTGTCGAATTCTTTGCTTTTAAGAAATCATAATTGAAATCTGTGGTAACATTCGGTTGTGCCATTTGATGGTTAGAATGGGCTTGCATGGTAGTGTCCATATTGTGAGCGTGGTCCATAATAGGGCTAGTAGATTTAGTACGGACGTCGGTTTGGTGATTGCTATGGCCTTCATTATTACCTTTCATATTATGGTTTTTCTCCATACTATCATTCATAGGTTTAGAAATAGTATCCTTATGGTGCATAGAATGGGCTTTCCTATCACCCTCCATTTTAGCTTCTCCGCCTTGGGCTGGAATTATTTTAGTATATGGTTTTGTCAAATGACCAGTATGTCCACCTTTTTTATGAAGAATAGCTACCTTCTTCATTAATTGATAATAATCGGGTTTCTCAATAAATGAAGCTTTTACTTCTTTACCATTTCCTATAAAAAAAGAAGTACTTCCAGATCCATCTTGAGCTGATGCTTTAAATTCAATTTTCCCGTTTTGAGCTACGGTATATAATATGTCATAGGTTTCAGCAATGGCAATTAGTAATTTATCAATATAAACAGGTTCAACATCGGTACCATCTGTGGAAACAAGCTGAAGACTATCAGAAGAATTTAACCAGAAATAAGTAGAAGCTCCTGCGTTGATAATGCGTATTCTTATCTTATCGCCTGGCTTAAAATCTGGGTAGTGGTTTACTTTTTTTCCATTTGATAAAAAAGCATCATAGTAGACGTCTGCAATATGCATGTCTGGCATTCTTTTTTGATAAAGTAAAAGTCTTTCTTTAAATAACCCTTTGGCTATAGAAGGAATAAGAGGTTGTAGCGTATTTCTTTTAATACTAAACCATTCATTATGCCTTTTTAGGTTTTTCATTACAGAACTTGGGTTTTCATCTGTCCAGTCAGATAATACTACAGTCAACTCTTTATTATATTCTAACTCTTGAGTTCTTGGCTTAACTATTATGGCACCATATACTCCTTTTTGTTCTTGAAGATTGGTGTGTGAGTGATACTAATAAGTGCCAGAATGTTTTAATGGAAATTCATATTTATATGTTGTATTAGCTAAAATAGGAGGTGTATTTAAATACGGAACACCATCTTCAATATTTGGTAGCAGTAAACCGTGCCAATGTACTGAGGTCTCTTTACTCATTTTATTCTCAACATAAATTACTGCAACCTTCCCTTGCTCAAAAACGAGTGTAGGTCCAGGTATTTGATTGTTTACAGCAATAGCCTGTCTTTCTTTTCCACTAAAATTTACGCTTTTAGTACTAATCGATAAATGATAAATAATTGTATCTCCTTTTATTTCTGGAATTAGGTTTTGGCCACTAACAGTACTCCAGATTAACAGTAGACAAAGTGTAATATTTATTTTTCTCATGATTTATTTCTTAGTTACACACAACGGTTTGGCAGTCTTTGTAAATAGCACTAAACTTTCGGTTAATAGAAAACCCTTATTATGTATAGTTTTAGTTGCCATTTGTTTTTTCATTTCTATTAGCTAAATGTGAATATATACTCTATTGTAAAACAGCTGTTGTTGAATAAAACAATCGTTTAACAAAAAGATCAAAAACCAATAAACATGAGATATGAAATAGGGGATACTATGGCTAAAAGTCTTTAAGGAATGTAAAGATATAAAAAAGCTAGAGAGTTGTTGTAGAAAACTTTAAGTAGTCTTATTTGCAAATGGTCAGACCTACTTTTCTAGTGATTGATATAGACTAACTATCGAATCGTCATTTCTAAAATTTTTATTTAGATAAATGGATCCATTTTTTCCTAGTTCTATCCTTTTGTCTTCATTGTAGGATAGCTCTTTAATGGCTTCTTTAAACTCATCAAAGTTTTGGTAAACAATTCCACAATTTGCGCTTTCGATTAATTGTTTTTGAGGAGTACAATTTGAAGCAATAATTGCTTTTTTGCCATACATGTATTGGTATATTTTATTGGCTACCCCAGAGTCATGTTGTGGGTTTTTAATAAACGGAGCTACACATATATCGGTATAATAAAGATAGGTCAAAAGTTCTTGAACAGGTATCCAGCTGATGTACTCAATTTGATTTTTTATTGGTTCAATGAAATCAAAAAATTCTTTTCTGTCGGCTTTGTCAATAGGTCCTACAATTTTAAAACTTAGGTTTTGGTCGTTTAATTCTTTAAAGACTTTAAGTGCTTCAAAAATCCCTCTTCTTTTTGCTACTACACCAAAATAAAATAGTTCTACTTTATCCTTTTTATCGTGAAGTGTATCTATTTCAAAAGAATCAAACAAATCAAAATCGATGGTGTTAGAATAAACAGAAAACCGATCAGATTTAAAATGGTATTTTTCTATTAATTCGGTTTTAAACTCTTCGCTTAAAACAATAATTTTGTCTGAATAATTTAAGTATTCGTTTTCTTTTTCAAACCATCTTTTAGGCTTAACAATAAATTTGTTTGATTTTTTTATTGCCCAAGAGTAGCTATTGATTGCATGAGGAAAATTCTCATGTAAATCTAAAACAAGTTTGCAGTTTTTGTCCGATTTTTCAATGCCCTTTCTACAACATTTTGACATATATAAATCATGGGTATGAATAATGTCTATATCGTATTTATTGATGAAGTCTTTTACCCAATAGCTCCACAGCATTTCATAAATGGGCAATCTGTTCATTAAAACAAAAAGGATATTCCTAAGCTTTTTACTTAGAAATATCCTTTCTTCCTTTAGATCTTTTTTTGTTTCGTCACCAAATGCCAAAACAAATACTTCATATCCATTTTTTCTAAGTAATGAAACTTCTTTCTTAACCCTTATGTCAGAGTCGAAATCATTGTCTACTACTACGCCAATTTTCATTAGAATGCTCTTCCTATTCCGAATACGAATTTGTTTGCTTGTAAAGCACTTTCGTCCACATCAGGATATCTATTTAAGAACATTGGGAAATCAACTCTTAAAACCAATGGTTTTACCATATCAAGAGTTCCCCAGTTGCTTATAGTTAATGCCACACCAATACCAGCGTCAGCTCTAAGGTCAGAGAATGCTTCTCTAACGTTGTCTCTAGTAATTTCTGTATTGTTTAGCATTCCGGCATCAGCAAACAGATATGTTTTGATATTTCTTCTGTATTTAATTACAGGAATTATTTTTTGAAATTCTAATTCTACGTTTACAGCAACACCAGAAGTATTTTTGTAATTGTTTATGTAATTTCCATTTCCATCTAATTCTGGGGCAAGGTAGCCGCTATATCCTCTTAGGTTTAGTCCACCTCCAGCATGAAAACTATTTGTTTGTGCGCCATAGCCTAACCAATCGTTAGGAATAAATCCGTTCGATCTTGTGAATTTGTTTTCTACCAATTCTTCTGAGTTTGCTCCTGCAAGATGTAGTTGTGATTCTCCTGCCCAATCTGTTCCTGTTCCGTATTGAGCAAAAACTCTAGTGTTTAGTTTAAACT
>TARA_B110000908_G_scaffold58107_1_pt1 | contig 25885 bp, 24 predicted proteins | sample TARA_B110000908 | Tara Oceans TARA_B110000908 (sample SAMEA4398067) | marine metagenome | biome: Polar Biome; feature: [DCM] deep chlorophyll maximum layer (ENVO:01000326); material: water (ENVO:00002006), including particulate matter (ENVO:01000060) such as... | depth 36 m
CATTGTAGTCCTTCTAAAATGTCAATGATTGGTTATACCTTGAGTAATACCCTTTCCGAACATGGAACCGTAAACAGAGGAGTTTGCCAGTTAAACCAAAACAACGAATTGGTCGAGGTTATCGAAAGAACTAAAATTGCAAGAGTAGCAGATAAGGTATTTTTCGATGTAGATAGCGACCAAGAACCAACTCAAGTGGACCCAGCATCAAACGTATCGATGAACTACTGGGGTTTTCATCCTTCTATTTTTGCTCATGTCGAAAAAGGACTGCATTCTTTCATTAGAGAAAACAATACCGACCCTAAAGCAGAGTATTATATCCCTACCGTAGTTACCAACCTTATCGAAAGCAAAGTAATGGCGGTTGAAGTTATTCCTACAAATGATAGTTGGTTCGGAGTAACTTATAAAGAAGATAAGCCAATGGCGGTTAAAGCCATTCACAAACAAATCGAAAGAGGAGTTTATCCTAAAAATTTGTGGTAAATTAATTTACAGCACCGGTTCTACCCAGTCTCCGTGTTTCTTAATAAGGTCAACTAAAGCGTCAACAGCCTGTTCTTCGGCTATATTACGACCTACCACTTCTTTTTCCTTGTATAGAGTAATTTTTCCAACCCCAGTACCAACATAGCCATAATCGGCATCAGCCATTTCACCTGGTCCGTTTACGATACAGCCCATTATTCCAATTTTAACCCCTTTAAGGTGATTGGTTTTGGCTCTAATTTTAGCAGTAGTTTCTTGAAGGTCGAATAGAGTTCGTCCGCAAGAGGGACAAGAAATATATTCTGTTTTAGAAATACGAGTTCTACTAGCTTGCAAAATTCCAAAGCCAGTTTGGTTAATCATTTGATCGGAACAGCAATTTTCACCAGCAATAAAAACACCATCGCCCAAGCCATCGTTTAGTAAAGCACCCATATCAGTTGCGCTTTGTAGCTGAAGCTGCTCTATATTTAGATTGCCATAAGCTCTTCCAATAATTACAGGAACATCGCAATTGTGATTGATGAGCTCTACAAATAATTTACGCTGCTCGGCCATTCCGTGTTTGTTATAGCTATCGATTACTAAAACAACGGTTTTATCGGCTTTTATTTTTTCTATAAAGTCGGTGCTTACATCTTTTAGGCAAGCATAAACCATGTTCATTTTAGTAGAGAAATCTCCTCCTTCTAAATAGGTTTTAGCTGACAAAAACGGATAGTATCTTTCTTTGTGAGAGTTGTTTTTCCAGCTATTTAGATTCTGAATAATTGCTAAAGTTCCTGGTATTTGAAAGTCGATTTCTTTATCTCCTAAAAAAACATAATCGCAGGCCATATCGCTAATGTTCCATTTGTCTAGAGGAACGGAATAATTATATCCTAAAGCAAACAAGGATGCGGGCTTAATTTTTTCTTTGAGACCAAAATCGTGCATTACTATCGGAACATTTTTAGTTCCAATGTTTAATACCGATCTTGTTTTTCTTCTTTGATAGCTAAACGAATCGATAGGATTGTTTTCTATTGCCGCAATAGGCTCGTGCTTTTCTCTGTCGCAATATCTTGCTACTAAATCTTGAGCTACTGGTATTTCAAACTCAGGCTCTTCGGTAAGAGAAACTCTAACCGTATCCCCAATTCCATCTTCTAAGAGAGTACCAATTCCTACTGCCGATTTGATTCGTCCGTCTTCTCCTTCTCCTGCTTCGGTAACTCCTAAGTGTAGGGGGTAGTTCATTCCTTCTTCTTTCATCTTTACGATAAGAAGTCGGTAAGCTTGTATCATTACTTGAGTGTTGCTTGCCTTCATCGATAAAATGATGTTGTGGTAGCCTTCCTCTTCACAAATACGTAAAAATTCTAGAGCAGACTCAACCATTCCTAGTGGAGTGTCGCCATATCTGCTCAATATTCTGTCCGATAAGGAGCCGTGATTAGTACCTATTCGCATTGCTGTTCCTTCTTCTTTACAGATTCGGACAAGCGGAATAAATCTTTCTTTGATTCTTAGTAATTCGGAAGTATAGGTTTGGTCGGTATATTCTATGTGTTCGAACTTCTTTTTGTCGGCATAGTTGCCAGGATTAACCCTTACCTTCTCAACTATTCTAGCGGCTATTTCTGCTGCATTAGGAGTAAAATGTATATCTGCTACCAAAGGAGTATTATATCCTCTCTTTGCTAGTTCGTCTTTTATATTTTGTAGGTTATGGGCCTCTTTTTTGCTAGGAGCAGTTATTCTAACTATTTCGCAGCCCGCATCAATCATTCTAATGGACTGCTCTACTGTTGCTATGGTGTCCATAGTGTCGGTAGTGGTCATGGACTGAATTCGGATAGGATTATCTCCTCCGACTCCTACAGAACCAACCATTACTTCTCTCGTTTTGAGTCTAGAAAATTGGGTTAAGCTATTGCAATATTGAGGTTTCGACATAGGGAAGCAAAGGTATTAAAAAAAGGCTTTGATTAATTTACCATTTGAAAATCGTGCAACGATTTATAGATGCCTTTTTGATCGAGTAGCTCTTGGTGATTTCCTTGTTCTACCACCTTTCCTTTTTTCAGCACCAAGATGTTGTCGGCACTCTGAATGGTAGATAGTCGGTGAGCAATTACTAAGGATGTTCTGTTTTCCATTAGTTTTTTTAGTGCGTCTTGCACTAATTTTTCCGACTTGGTATCTAGTGAAGAAGTGGCTTCGTCGAGTATAAGTATTGGCGGATTTTTAAATATAGCTCGAGCAATGGAGATACGTTGTTTTTGTCCACCCGATAATTTATTTCCTCTGTCGCCTACTTTTGTGTTGTAACCATCTGTCATTTCTTCAATAAACTCGTGGGCGTTTGCTGTTTTTGCAGCAGCTATTACGTCTTCCATCTTAGCGTCTTGCTGTCCCATAGTAATGTTATAAAAAACCGAATCGTTAAATAGGATGGACTCCTGAGAAACGATACCCATTAAGGAGCGCAGGTCTTTTAGCAAGTAGTCCTTTATGCTTACATTATCAATTAAGATTTGGCCTTTATCGATGTCATAAAAACGTGGTAAGAAATTTGCCAGTGTTGATTTTCCACTTCCCGATTCTCCTACAATAGCCAGGGTCTGGCCTTTTTTTATAGAGAAAGAAATATCGTTGGAAACGATTGCCTCTTCGTATTTAAAGAAAATATTTTTTACTTCTATAGAATCTGTAAATGCCGCTTTTCCGATTGGGTTTACAGGATCGAGAATAGGGTTTTTAGCGTCTAGTATTTCTACCACTCTTTGTGCGGATGCACTTCCTTTTTGAATGTGGTAAAAAGCATTTGTAAATGATTTTGCTGGGGGAATAATCTGAGAGAAAATAACGATATAACCGATAAATTCTTCAGGAGATAAATCACTAGTTTGTCCTAAAACCAATTGTCCTCCGAACCACATTACGCACACCAAAACGATGGTGCTTAAAAATTCGCTCATAGGAGAAGATAAGTCCTTTTTACGAAGAAGTTGAGTCATTACACTTCTGTATTGATCGCTATTTTTTTGAAACGATTCTTGCGACTTTTCTTGGGCATTAAATGCTTTTATCATTCTTAGCCCCGAAATATTTTCGTCGATAATAGAAAGTAAATCACCCATTTTTGATTGCCCTTGTTGTGAAGATCGCTTTAAGCTTTTACCAATTCTAGCAATTAGAAAACCAGTAATGGGGAATAATACAGCTACAAAAACGGTTAACTGAGGACTCAATGCTACTAGAGTAATTAAGAAAATAATAATGTTTAATGGGTCTTTAAAAATCATTTCTAAAGAACTCATAATCGACCATTCGATTTCTACTAAATCGGCAGTCATTCGTGAGACTACATCGCCTTTTCTTTTTTCATTGTAATAGGCTAGAGGAAGATTTAATACTTTTCGGTGGAGTTCGTTTCGCATGTCTCTAACTACTCCATTTCTGATTGGAGATAGGCAGTATAGGGCAAGATAGCGGAACAGATTTCTCAAAAAGAACATTGTTAAAACCAAAATACAAACAAATAGTAATGCTTCTACTTGTCCTTTTTCGTCTATAATTTCGGTAATCAATAAATAAAAGTTTTCTTTAATAGAATCGGCGTTAAATGCCAAAGGTGGGGCCTCATATACTTTTTGTTGAGTTCCAAATAACAGTCCTAAAAAAGGAATAATCATGGTTATAGAAACCAGTGAAAAAAGCACGGTCAGAATGTTGAATACTACATTAAGAATAGCATAAACCCAGTATGGTTTCACAAATCGTAATACGCGCAAGAAATCTTTCATAAATGCAAATGTATTTATTTTGCTCCATTGATTCTTAAAAATTTATCTTTGTTACATGGAAAGTACTCGTCAGAAAAAAGTATCGCGTCAGGTTTTGAAAGATTTATCGGAAATTTTTCAATTAGAAGGAAGAGACATTATCGGAACATCTTTTGTTTCGGTTACCGTAGTAAGGGTGTCGCCAGATTTATCAGTTGCTAGAGTATACGTAAGTGTATTTGGTACAGAAGAAAAAGAAGGTCTGCTCGAAAAAATCAATAGCAAAGGAAGCGTTTTCCGTAAAAAATTAGGGATAAGAGTTAAAAACCAAATGCGAAAAGTTCCAGAATTAAAATTCTTTTTAGACGATTCTGTCGACTATTCTGAGCAAATCGAAGGCTTACTTAACGACAATAACTAGCAATTTGAACTTTGCATTCTATATAGCTAAACGATATCTTTTTTCTAAAAAGTCTAAAAATATCGTTCACCTTGTTTCTTATGCATCCATATTAAGTGTGTTAGTGGGTACTGCTGCTTTGGTAATTGTCCTTTCGGTTTTTAACGGATTTAGCACCCTTATCCTTTCTCTTTATGATTCCTTCGATCCTGCAATAAAAATTAGTGTGGTAGAAGGAAAAACTTCCTCTTTCGACGATGTTACTTCTGTTTTAGACAGCAACAACATTTTATATTCTCAAAGTTTGGAAGAAAAGGTTTTGCTCCGTTATCAAGACAAAGAATACATTGCTACTTTAAAAGGGGTAGACCAAAAGTTTCATACTATCAATTCTATAGATAGCATGCTTATTTCTGGAAATTATTTGAACGATTTCGAGAATAACAATTGTGTGGTAGGCCAAGGCGTAGCTTATTACTTAAGTATGGGAATAGGAGATATGTTTGACCAGCTTCAAGTATTTGTTCCTAATAGAGAAAAGAAAAGTTTGTTGCAGGCCGAATCGGCATTTATTCAGAAAAGTTTGGTGCCAGTAGGTGTTTTTTCTATCCAGGCTGACTTCGATAGCGAGTATGTTTTAGCACCGATTTCTTTCGTTAGGAATATTCTCAATAAGGGCAATCAATCAACTTATATAGAAGTTTTTTGTGAAGACAGCCAAATTTTAGAATTACAACAAAAAATACAAAAGCAAATTGGTTCTGATTATGTGGTTGCTAACCGTTATCAGCAACACGCATTTTTATATAAGATATTAAATTCGGAAAAGCTTATTGTTTATTTCATTCTTAGCTTCATCCTAATTATTGCCTCTTTTAATATTATTGGGTCTTTAAGTATGCTTATGATTGATAAGAAAAAAGACATTCAAACTTTGTCTAATTTGGGTGCTAACCGCAAAACAATACGAAACATATTCTTATTAGAAGGTGTTTTAACTACTCAAGTAGGGATTGTTTTAGGAATGGCAATTGGCCTGTTTGTTTGTTGGCTACAGCTTCAGTTTGGGCTCTTAAGTATGGGCCAAGGTTCGTTTGTGGTAGAAAACTATCCGGTTGCAGTGGAGCTTAATGACCTATTGCTTGTTTACATTACGGTAAGTATAATTGGAGCTCTGACTTCTTTTATACCTGCTAGTTATATGAGTAAAAAAGTTTTTTAAGCTTCTTCATCCGTTTTAGGATCTGACTCAATCTCTGGTTCTATTTCAAGCTCTGGCTCAATATCTAGTTCAACACTCGTTTTAGTTTCTGGTTCAGTTCCAGCCTCTATTTCGGCTTTAGTTTCAGCCTTAAAAGTTATTGTAGACTCTTTTATTAGTTCGTTTAATTCGTCTAATTCGCTTTGGGTTAAATCTCTGAACTCTCCGATATTTACATCTAAATGAATGTTCATAATTCGGATTCTTCTCAACAATATCACTCTAAAATCTAGGTATTCGCACATTCGTCTGATCTGGCGATTTAGTCCTTGAGTAAGAATAATTTTGAAACGGTATTTCCCTACTTGCTCTACCTCACATTTGTTGGTGATGATATCAAAAATAGGAATCCCATCTCTCATTTTTTGTAAGAAATCTTCTGTGATTTCTTTATTTACCTGAACGATGTATTCTTTTTGGTGGTTGTTTTTAGCTCTTAAAATTTTATTAACGATGTCACCATCATTAGTTAAAAGTATAAGTCCTTGGCTTGCTTTATCGAGTCTTCCGATAGGAAATATCCTTTTAGGATAATTCATGAAATCGATAATATTGTCTTTTTCTACGTGAGTATCGGTAGTACAAACAATTCCTACTGGTTTGTTTAAGGCAATATAAACAGGCTTTTCTTCTTTCTTGATTATTAGTTTTCCGTCTACTTTAACTACATCGCCTTCTACAATTTTAGTGCCCATAAGTGGCACTTCACCATTTATAGTAACTCTGTTTTCGTCGATAAGTCTGTCTGCTGCTCTTCTAGAACAATAGCCTGCTTCACTCAAAAATTTATTTATTCTTGTCTCTTTCATTTATTGGAATTGATAGTCACCAAATATTTGTTCAACTTCGTCTAAAATTTGAAACAAATCTTCCGCTTGTGTTGCTGTAACTAAACGCATTCTGTATTCTTTAAAATCCGGAATATGTTTAAAATAATTGGTATAGTGTCTTCTTGTTTCTACCACGCCTAATATAGGCCCTTTCCATCGCAATGAAAACTCGAGGTGTTCTCTACAAAGAGCGATTCTTTGGCTCATGGTTGGCTTGGCAAGTAGCTCGTTAGTCTTCAGGTAGTGTTTTATTTCGTTAAATATCCAAGGGTAGCCAATTGCTGCTCTTCCGATCATTATCCCGTCTATTCCGTAGGTGTCTCTTTTGTGTTTAGCCATTTCTGGGCTATCAACATCACCATTTCCGAAAACGGGAATATTCATTCGTTGGTTGTTTTTCACATCTGCAATAAGGCTCCAGTCTGCTTCGCCTTTATACATTTGTTTTCTGGTACGTCCGTGAATAGAGATGGCCTGAATACCTACGTCTTGCAAGCGTTCTGCTACATCTACGATGTGTTTGGACTCATCGTCCCAGCCAAGCCTTGTCTTTACGGTAACGGGTAAGTTGGTAGACTTTACGATTTCTCTTGTCATGGAAACCATTTTAGGAATGTCTTTCAAAATTCCTGATCCGGCACCTTTACAGGTTACTTTTTTAACTGGGCATCCGTAGTTTATGTCTATAAAATCGGGATTTGCCTTTTCACAAATACGAGTCGATTCTTTCATCGATTCTATATCGTGGCCAAATATCTGAATGGCGATGGGTCTTTCGTATTCGAAAATATCGAGCTTCTGAACGCTTTTGGTTGCATCTCTAATAAGTCCTTCTGAAGAAATGAACTCAGTAAACATTACATCGGCTCCATTTTTTTTACATAAAGCTCTGAACGGAGGGTCACTAACATCCTCCATTGGTGCTAAAAGCAAAGGGAATTCCCCTAAATCGATATTTCCTATCTTTACACTCATTATTCGATCTGCAAATCTAAATATTTTTTAGCGATGAACAACTGGAAAGGCAAATACCATCAACTAGCGATACAAAGTCAATTTTTAATGTTGTTTTTGCTCCTAATCGTATCCTTTATTGCTTGCTATGTTGTAGGAATGATTCCCATTCTTTTTTCTAACAGTACTGATTTGAGTGCTATAAACGCACAAAACGTAGGCTCTTTTAAATGGCTTCAGTCTTGGAGTTCTATCGGAGTTTTTATTTTGCCATCTATTTTGTTTGTTTATTTAACCGAATCGAAGTTTGTTATTTCGAAGTCGTTTTCTAGAAACCAATTAGCCATTTCTATTTGCGCTATGTTGTTTTGCATTCCTATTATAAATTATTTAGCTCTTTGGAACGAAGCAATCCATTTGCCCCAATTTTTGTCTGGCATTGAAGACTGGATGCGTGCTTCCGAGACCAAATCAGCCGTTATAATGGAATACTTTCTCCGCATGGACACATATAGCGATTTGTTTATTAATCTCTTTGTAATAGCGCTTATTCCTGCCATTGGTGAGGAGTTTTTGTTTAGAGGTGTTATTCAGCGTGGACTAACTAAATGGAAGAACAATCCTCATTTTGGAATTTGGATAAGTGCTTTCCTTTTTAGCGCATTACACATGCAGTTTTTAGGTTTTGTTCCTAGGTTTTTAATCGGAGGATTTTTTGGCTATCTGTTTTTATGGAGCGGTTCTATTTGGCTTCCCGTAATTGCTCATTTTATAAATAACGCATTGGCTGTTGTTTTAATTTTTACATCTACTAGAAATGTAGGGACTAATCAACTGGAAAGTTTGGGGGCTACAAGCGAAGACGGAACCTTGGTTTTAATGTGCTGCTTTGCTCTAGCAATGCTACTTTATTTACTTTATGAAATAAGGGCCACAAAAAAAATCCCCTCATAGGAGGGGATTTAAATAGTATTTTTAAAAAAAGACTAGTTTGTTTTTCTGGTAGAATAGTTGATTTTTAAGGCGTTAGCTTTTCTTAATTCTTGCTTCACGTCTGTAACCAATCCCATTTTAGTGTCTTTGTCTGCTTTAATAGAAGCAGTCATGAAAGGAATTTCTTTCTCGTCTCTTTCTGCTCTTTCTGCGTTGATGTACTGAGGAATATCTTCCACATTAGCAAAAGCGTCATTAAGCTGAATTCTAGCCTTGTTACCATAAGTACCTTGCATTCTTTCTACTGGAGAGCCAACATAGATATAACTAACTAAAGATTTTTTCTCTAATTTTTTAATTTCTGTTGCTTCTGGCATAGTTTGTTTAACCATGATAGTAGTTTCACGCATAACGGTAGTTACCATGAAAAAGAATAACAACATAAATACGATATCCGGTAAGGATGCTGTTGAAATTCCGGGAGTATCTTTTCCCGTATCTTTTTTAAACTTTGACATATTATCCTCCTATGTTTTTAGGTTCCGCTTCCGAGATTTTTTGAGGGTATTCTTTTCTAATCTCTTTTTGTTTTGCCTTGTTAAGATCTGAGAACTTTTTACCAAACTTTATCAAAGAGCGGTTGTCTCTTAACTCACGGTATGCTGCAGCTAATTCGTTTTGTACTTTAATGTACATCTCGTAAGAGGTGCCTCTATCGTTTTGTAAGGAAACAATTGCTTTTTGAGGATTGTCTGAAGATTCAGGATCTCTACCTTTATTGTTTATGAATGCTTTGGCTCCGGCTCTTAGAGCAGAAATATCCATGTACTGTCCTTCTACCAACAACTGATTTTGAGAGTTGATTAGAACTACATAAATATTCTTTGCTTTAATTTGAGAGTCTTCTTGCTCAATTTCTTCTTCTGGTAACGGAGGTAGTTTTCTGGCTATACCAGTATCTACGTCCATAGTTGTAGTTACAAGGAAAAAGATAAGTAGCAAGAAAGCAATATCGGCCATTGAGCCGGCATTAATTTCGGATGCACCTTTAGATCTTCTAGCCATGATTTATTTTTTAAAAAGTTTACCTACTTCCGCATAAATAACCGATCCTACAGCTCCTAATGCTAGGATGTAAAATAAGATTAGTCCCATTCCTACTCTTTTAGTAGAAGCTGAAGTCATTTCAAACTTTTCGAAACCAGTGAATTCCATAACATCACCTGATGCTAATAAATAAGAAACCAAGGTAACTACTAGCAGAATGGCAACACCCATAAGGCTTGACTTCGCTTTAGCAGGATTTTTAGATAAAAAGATGATAGGGTATATTATTGCAGCAAGAGCGGCAGCAGCAATCATCAGATAGGTAAGCCATAGGCCACCATTAATTAAAAATTCAGACATAATTACTTGATATTATTTTTTACTAAAATATCTACGAAAGAAATAGAAGCATCTTCCATAGAGTTAACGATACTATCAATTTTTGCTACAATGTAATTATAAAAAATTTGAAGAATCATTGCTACAATAAGACCAAATACGGTTGTTAGAAGCGCAACTTTAATACCACCAGCAACTAGAGATGGAGAGATATCACCTGCAGCTTCAATAGCATCAAAGGCTCCAATCATACCGATTACAGTACCCATAAACCCAAGCATTGGAGCAAGAGCGATAAATAATGAAATCCAAGAAAGACCTTTTTCTAATAGTCCCATCTGTACGCTACCATAAGCAACAACTGATTTTTCTACAACTTCAATTCCTTCTCCAGAACGGTCAAGTCCTTGGTAGAATATACTAGCCACAGGGCCAGCAGTGTTTCTACAAATTTCTTTAGCACCATCAACATTACCAGAAGATAAAGAACCTTCGATATCGTTTAGTAAGTCAGTAGTGTTTGTAGTTGCTTTATTTAGGTATATAATTCTTTCTATACAAAGTGCTAAACCTAGTATCAGACATAAAAGTACGATACCCATAAAAGAAGGACCTCCTTCGATAAATTTTTGTTTAATCACTTGGTGGAAAGACTTACTTTGCTCTACTTCAGTAGCAGCAGTATTTTCTTGAGCAACGTCTTGAGTCACGACAGTTTGAGCTGTGTCGACTTGTTCTGTAGCGCTTGAGTCTACTTGATCTTGTGCAAATACTAGATTAGTTACCCCAAAGGTTAAACAAAGCGCTAGTGATAATAAAGCAAATAATTTTTTCATTTTTGATATTTATTTAGTTTCGGTTTTTTTTCGTGTTGATGGCAAATTTACACAATATTATTATTTATGAAAACGATATTTTTCATTCATTGATATTTTAATAAACATTTTTATTTTGTTTTAAGTATTTGTAGGAGTTAAAATATTTTTTTAAATTGAAGATACGTTTGGGCGAGCCACCTAAAATCAATGCCATTAAAAATCTGTTTTACTTATTATTCTATTGTTTTTTTAGCGTTGGCTAATGTGTTGGCAAAAACCGAAAGTGCTAAAATATGCGGCTGGGTCAGTATGAAACGTTTGGCTATGAGCAGTAGCGGACCGAAGGGCGCTATGATTTTATATATAGTGTTGGCACCAGTATTTTTTCTATTTTATTTATTAATTCTTGTCTTGTAGATTCAAACAGTTCGCTCAAATCGGTTTTTGCCTCTAAATCAGTTTCAAATAATGCTCTATTAATTATTGGCAACTGAAATGCTCTAATAGATATTTCTTTTCCATCTGCTAAAGCATCTTTAAGTATCAATTCTGTTTCTTCTTCCTGTCCTTGCTTAATTGTGTTAGGGTAGAATAATATGATTTCATCCACTTCAAACCTTACAGCATATGCAAGCATTTGATATAGGTCGTTCTGAGAAATACCTTTCTTTGGGTCTTTCTCATCTGAATAGACAATCTTGTATTTAGTATCAGCAATCAGAGATTTATGATTTGTTTTTAGCCATAAATCGGGTTTTAAATTAAAGGCTTTTCCTTCGTCAAGGTATGTGTCGCTTCTTTGCGCTTTGGCAGTTACTTTCTCTAGTTCTTTGTCAATGAAACCAAAAATAAAGTCTTCAAAAACGTATTCCATTGGAAGTAGAAAAGCGAAGAGTTTTAAGTCATTTTTATAGTCAAACGAAATACAGTTGGTGAGGAATAATTGGCAGTAATCGCGGACTGTTTCAAACTCACCAAACATTGGATTGAATGAGATTCTAGAACATTGTTCAGCAGTTGCCCTTTCGTCTGACACTTCATCCAATATGAAGAGTATTTCTCTTAAGTTCTTCTTGCTATCTTGACTTGAGGTAGCATTAAATAGTAGAGTAGTAACATACTTTATTATGCGATTGAATTCATTGTCAAAAACGAAAGCATCATAAGTACAATTGAGCTTATGCCATTTCCCTTTACTTAAATTTTCATTTATGTATTCGTTAGTGTTTAGTCTCCCTTTTATGAATGATAATTCTCGATTGACTTCTTCATACTGTTGATATATAGAAGAGTTTAAAAGTTCTCGAGTGTATTTTGAGAAGAGATAAATTAAAACTTCAAAAAAGTCACTTTTTGCACTACCTAATGAAGCTTGATAGTTTGGGAATTTAATTTTTCGGCAATAACTTAACCACCATAGAATATGGTTTTGAATTTGATTGACCTCATTGGTTTGGTATTCCTTTTCAGAGTCGAAAAAGACCTTTGGTAATAGGTTTATTTTATTTCCTTCATAATGAATTACTCCAACGTATTTGTTTGATTTTAACTCGTTTGATTTATGAATGAATTGTAAGAATCTTTGAGATTCTATTTTGTCGTTTCCATTTTCTGAATAAAAAGAATTCTTTTCACGACTATTCCAGATTTCATCAAGAAACCCTTCCAAGCCTTCAAATGAGTCTTGAATATCTACCTTATTTTGATATTCAAAAAGATTAATCATTCTTGCCTGATATTTTTAGAGGCCATGAATTTTCTTCAATAATAAGACCTGCAGAATTAAGAATCCCTTTAACCTCTTTTTCGTCATTCATGTAATACTCAAGCAGCAATGGAATAACTTTCTTATTCATCCTCTGAACAAGGTCATTATTATCTCCCATAAAATAAGCGTGTCCAATTTGGAAGTCGTGACCTTTTGACTTAATTATTTGTTTGTTGATTTTTTCAAGAATATCTACATCATAGATTTCTTGACCAGTGATTTCATATTTTGGATACATAGACTCAAACTCAAATCTTCTTCTAAGAGCGATATCCAATAGTGCAATTGATTTGTCAGCAGTGTTCATTGTACCAATGATAAATAGGTTAGAAGGAACAATAAATGGATCACCAGAAGGTAATCGAGCTTCTAATGGAATTGCACCATGTGAACGCTTGTCGGATTCAATAAGCGTTATTAGTTCCCCAAAAACTCTTGAAATATTTGCTCTGTTAATCTCATCTATAATGATTACAAAATTTTTACGAGTTACCTTTTGTGGTTCTATTGTTTTCTTAGGTAAATATTTAATTATTTCTGCGTAAACTAAATAGTAATAAGTCGCATGTTGATTGGCTAGACCAGAAATACTCGACAAACCTTTAATATCTTTCCTGCTTTTTACATTATTTCTATAAAACTCTTTTAAATCACTGAATTTCATTCGCAAACCATTCGCATGGTTTGTCCATTTTTCACCAGTGTATCTAAAGGCATCTTCTTCAACTTCAAATATGTAGGCAGTATCGTTAATTTTGAAGTTATCCTCACTCTCTAATACTTTATCTGAGAATAATTCGAGAGCTTTATCAAACTTGGCTTCACTTGTAAGTTCGTCAGGTGCTTTTTGAACAAGCTATAGATTTTCCAATGCTTTATCAGCAATCTTTTTGAAAACTCCATCTTTCTTATCGAATACTAATGAAGATTTGTTATCGGTTTCAGGTCTTAGTCCCTGAATGAAATCTTCATAGCTATAATTCTGATGAAAAGTGATAAATTCAATCTGATTGTGAAGATTGGCTTTGAATATATTCAAGGCTTCACTATAAGAGTCGATCGTTCGATTTTCTATAATTTGGGCAGCTCTTAATATTGTGTTGTATGTTTTACCAGTACCTGGTGGACCATACAGTATAGTATTTAGTGGAAATTCCATTTGATTATCATTAAGAGTTTTAGTAGCCAGATTCGTCTTTAAAAATTCTCTGTATGATTTAATTGATGCAGAATAAAATCCGTTACTTCCATAAGACGGAGCGTCAGAATGGTAGTACTTGCCTTCTTGGTTTCTTTGTTCCTTAATTAAATCTTTATAAAGCGAATCTAAATAGCTGTCATCAGTTGTTCTAAATAATTCCTTAGACAATATTTGAGATAGAATATCGATAGCTTTAATATAGGAACTGGTTGTTCCAGAATCTTCACCGTATTTTTTCGTGAGCCAAGTAGTAAATGTTTCTCTATTGTCTTTTTGTGTTTTCCCAACTCCCATTATGCCCATCAATCTCTCATAATAAGTGGCATAGTCAGGATGATCAGAACTATATTTTGTAATGTCTGTAAGTGTTTTTAATACAAGACTAAAATCTACTTTCCAATTCCCTTTTAGTTTCCAGTCTACTTTTCTAATATGCTGGTATTCACTACGATTTTTATCAAAAGTGTAGCCTGAGTTAACAACACCATATCCAAGCAATTCTCCTCTGCCTTTTTTAGCAATTATTACATCACCAATCTTGATTTTATTTAGAAAGTCATCATTTGCAGAAACATCATTTTTTTTAGAACCGTCACCTCCATACGCATCAATAAGTGCTTTTTTTATTTGGTCTCTGCTTGTGTATTGTGTTAAATCTCCTATTTCATCCCAGCCTAAAGCCACTATTCCTTCATTATAGAATTCTGTCCAATTCCTGGCGTTTTCGCCAGGTGCATAAAGCCAGTATTGTTTATTCTGTTTGGAAGAACTGACAGAATTTGTTAATTGCTCGTCTAAGATTGAATTGAAGCGTTCTATGTTAATTACCTCATTGATTAAGTACTTATAATCTTTTGAACCTGCAGTAATTTCTATACAGCTAGCCATTTTTGTTTGATTCCCTTCATCTCAAAAACCTCTTTTATTCGGTTCATTTTTGAATATGTTAATTCAGTCTGCAAAATGAAATGTGCTTGAACGTGTGGTGGCTTTTCTTTTTTTCAATGGCATTCAACTTCAAGTTAATTCAAATATATTTATATTATTTGTTTTTACCGCTCTTTTTTCATGTTAATCAGTTGCTTTTTTTCTGTCACACACCTTTTTATGAGCGAGCTCAATAAAGGTGTTATAACAGAAAAAGCACCCAATGGGTGCTTTTGTCTATTGCGGAAAGGAAGGGATTCGAACCCCCGATACGTTGCCGTATACACGCTTTCCAAGCGTGCGCCTTAAGCCACTCGGCCACCTTTCCAATGTTTTGGCAAAAATAGGAAATGAATTGCTTAACTCATTTCTCCAGCCAAAGATTTTTTAAATAAAGTTTTTACCTCTTCAATGCTCTTATCTTGAGCCAATAAAGCCATTAATTTGGTTGTTGCTGCTTCTATAGTCATGTCTTTGCCGCTGATTAGTCCAACCTTTTCTAGAGAGGAACTTGTTTCGTACATGCCATGAGTAACCGACCCTACCAAGCATTGGGTAATGTTTACTATAATTTTTTGCTTTGCAACGGCCTCTTTTAATAAATCGATAAACCAATCTTCATTAGGCAAATTGCCTGATCCGAAAGATTCTATAATAATAGCTTTAGCATTTTGCTCTAGTATCCCTTTCAAAATTCCTTGGTGAATACCAGGGAATAATTTAATTACGGCAATGGAAGAATCTAGTTTTTTCTGTACTACTAAATCTTGTGAAACTTCTTTGTATTTGATAGTTGCGTAGTCAATAGAAACTCCTGCTTGTGCTAATATTGGGAAGTTAGGAGACTCAAAAGCTTCGAAATTATTAGCGTTTATTTTGGTACTTCTATTACCTCTCATTAGTTTGTATTCGAAATAAATACATACTTCAGGGTTTTTAGCCTCACAAGCTAATTCGATAGAAGTGATGAGGTTTTCTCTAGCATCGGTTCTGGCAATTCCTATAGGTAGTTGAGAGCCTGTTAAGATAATCGGCTTTGCCAAGTTTTGCAGCATGAAACTTAAACAGGAAGCGGTATAGGCCATGGTATCCGATCCGTGAAGGATAACAAATCCGTCATATTTAGAATAATTCGATTCTATTATTTGAGCAATTTCTATCCACACTTTAGTGTCCATATTGCTGGAATCAATTGGGTTTTGGATAGAAACATTTTTTAGTCTTACTTTAATTTTAGCTAGCTCCGGAATTTGATCTTTTAGGTTGTCGAAGTTAAATGGCTGCAATGATCCACTAGCAGTTTTAATCATGCCAATAGTTCCTCCGGTATATATTAAGAGTACGGACTTATTCATAATTTAAAAAGGGTTTGAGCATTTTTACTAGTAATTCGTGCTACCTCGCTAGATTCTAAATCATTTAGCTGTGCTAATTTATCGCAAATCAGTTGTAGGTTTCTGCTGTCGTTTCTTTTTCCTCTTAGTGGGGTAGGTGCTAAATACGGACTGTCCGTTTCTAAAACCAAATGTTTTAAATCGATGTTTTCCAAGACCTTATCTACTCCGCTATTTTTAAAAGTAACTACTCCTCCAACACCGAGCATGAAACCCATAGAAATTGCTTTTTGAGCTTGCTCTAAAGTTCCTGTAAAACAATGAAAAACACCCCTCAATTTAGGATGAATGTTTTGTTCTAAAACCTCAAAAACCTCTTCAAAACTTTCTCTTATATGTATGGCAATAGGGAGGTCAAACTCAATAGCCCATTTTATTTGTTGATCGAACGCATTTTTCTGAATGTCAACCGTAGTTTTATCCCAATGCAAATCGATTCCGATTTCGCCCACGGCAACGTATTTTCTATTTTTTAACTCCTGCAAAACGATATCCAGTTCTTTTTGGTAATCTTCTTTCACATCGCAAGGATGAAGGCCAATCATAGGAAAACAATTTTTCGGGAACAAGTCGCATAAGCTCCACATAGCATCTATCGTTTCCGAATTAATGTTAGGAAGAAGAAGGGTTTCGATGCCACTTTCGATGCATTCTTTTACAATTTGTTCTCTGTCTTCATCAAATTGAGAAGAAAACATATGGGTATGAGTATCTATCAGATTCATTGGCGCAAAATTAGGATAATTTATTTAGCTTTGGAGAGATGACTTCTAAACCCAAAATATTAATAATTAGACTTAGTTCTATTGGAGATATCGTACTGACAACTCCCGTAATTAGAGCCATTAGTCAGCAATTAAATGCAGAAGTTCATTTTCTTACCAAGCCTTCTTTTTTCCCTGTTTTGTTCGACAACCCTTATATAGACGTCTTACATTCTTATGAAGATAGAGACGCTTTAAAAAACATAGAATTTGAAGCGGTTATCGATTTGCACAATAACCTAAAGACCTATTTTATTAAGCGTTCTTTAAAAGGAAAACACAGTAGCTTCTCTAAACTGAATATCGAAAAATGGTTGCTTACTACTTTTAAGATTAATCGCTTACCAAAAAAGCACATTGTAGACAGATATTTACAAGCAGCCGCTTTTTTAGGAGTTACAGATGATGGTAAAGGGCTCGATTATTTTATTCCTAAAGACACTCAATTACAGGCTCCTTTTAGCGATTTACAAAGCGATAAATACTTAGCCGTTGTTATCGGAGGACAGCATGCCACTAAGATATTACCTGCCCAAAAAGTAATAGAGGTATTGAGTAAAATCTCTTCTCCTTTTGTTTTAGTGGGAGGGCCCGAAGACCAGCAAAGAGCCAAACAAATTATTACCGCATTAGGCAAAGGAATAAATGGCTGTGGTTATCTTAGCTTAAACCAGTCGGCTTTGTTGGTTAAAAACGCTCGCTTGGTGATTAGCAACGATACTGGAATGATGCATATAGCAGCAGCCTTTTCTAAAAAGATTATTTCGGTTTGGGGAAATACAGTTCCGGATTTCGGCATGTATCCTTACCTAGCAAATGAGCATTCGGCAATTGTCGAAAATAAAGATTTGTGGTGTCGCCCTTGTTCTAAAATAGGGTATAGCAAATGCCCCCTAGGTCATTTTAAATGCATGAACCAAATAGATACTAATAAAATAATAAGCTTAAGCGAATAGCGCTTTTAATTCGGTTGCTTCCGATGGCTTCATTCTGCCTGCTAAGATTAAAGAAAGTTGTCTTCTTCTTAGTGCACCTTCAAACCTACTCGTTTCTTCTTCCGTTTCTGGAATAATAGGAGCAATTTCGATTGGCTTACCTAACTGATCTACGGCTACAAAAGTATAGATAGCCTCGTTGCATTTCTGGCGCTCTCCGATAGTTCTGTTTTCCATCCATACGTCTACAAACACTTCCATTGAAGAGGTAAATGCTCTAGAAACTTTTGCTTCGAGAGTAACAATACTTCCTCTAGGGATAGGCTGGTTAAACGATACGTTGTTTACCGATGCCGTTACTACAATTCTTCCGCAATGACGAGAAGAAGAAATAGCAGCAGCTATATCCATCCAATGTAGCAATCGACCTCCCATAAGGTTGTCTAAATTATTGGTGTCGTTAGGTAATACCATTTCTGTAAGAGTGGTAATACTTTGGAAAGGTGTTTTAGATTTCATAAGGTTAGTTGGATAAAAGCCAAGCCGAAGAGTTGGATTTTTTAATCTTTCTTAAAGATGTTAAAGCTGGTTGCTGCTCTATATGTTTAGTATAACAAACTCTATAATAACCATTGCTGCTTATTTCTAGAACTTGAGCATCAGCGTAATTCCATCTGTTTAGCTTTTTAACTAATTTGTTGGCATTAGCTTGGGATTTGAAAGATCCTGCAATAACAAAATGTTGAGGTGCTGAAACGATTTCGACAGGCTGGTTAACAAGCGCGTAGTAATCGCTTATGGCCTGATCAATGTTGTTACTTACACTATTAATGTGGTATTGGCTAGCTTGTGATGTAATTGGAGCTTCTGCCACTTCAGTAGTATTACTTAGCGGAATTAAGCTGGCGTAAGAAGATTTTATTTTTTCAGAGTTACTTACTCCAGCAAATGAAAGGATAGCTAATGGCAAAGCAACAGCTGCTACTTTTAACCAAGATGGCTTTCCTTTTTTGTCTGAAATAGGTAATTCTATAATTTTAGTTTTTACTTTTTCAGAAACGTTATTTCTAGAAATAGTAGGGTACTGAATTGGGCTGTACCCATAACTTTCTAATAAATGATTTCTGGTAGTGGATGGAATAAAAATAACTTTAGTTTCATCTAATAAAAGCAAGGTACCTACCTCTGTGATGTAGGTTTTTTTGTGAAGATGAAGGCTGTCATTAAGAAAGGCAACATATTCTACAATTTTTTTCTGTGCTTGTTTGAAGCTTAACTTCTCGTTAACGGCAATTTCATTTGCTAAAAGTCCGTCATTATTAGACAAGCTTTTATTAAACACAATACTCTTCGATGGAGGTCTAATCGTATTAGTTCCACTATCGATAACACTTGCTTGATAATTAGCAACAAAGCCACCGAAACCAGGTATGACTACACAGTCGTGCAAGCATAACAAATCAGATATATATGTGTTTATTCTTTTATTCATCACTAGTGCAAAGGTATAAAAATCGCCAAATAAATTTAATTAGAACTAATTTTTTTTAAATCTTCGGCTGTATCAATAGATATAGATTCGTGAATAGTAGGCAAAACGGTGATAGAATGTCCGTTGTCTGTCCATCTTAATTGCTCAAGGTTAAGCCTTTTTTCGTTGTCGGAAACTGGCAATCTGCTTAGCTCTAATAAAGTATCCGTTCTGAATCCGTAAATGCCCACATGTTTATACACTTCTTTGCTTCCTTCTTCTATAGTTCTATCAAAAGAAGTAGCAATATTATCTTGGTTGAAGCGCACTTTTACGCAATTAGGGTTTTGAAATTCTGATTCGTCTTCTAGTTTTTTTGCTAAAGTTACTATAGTAGCATCCTCGTTCATTCGGAAATGATAATCGATTAGTTTTATTTGCTCGGGATTTATAAAGGGCTCATCGCCTTGTATATTTATAATGTGGGTATAGTCTGTGAGTTCGCTAATTACTTCAATACATCTGTCGGTTCCACACAAATGGTTGGACGATGTCATCATATATTCTCCTCCAAAACTTTTTACTTCGTCGGCAATTCTGAAGTCATCGGTAGCAACAATAATCTTAGTTATGCTTGCCAGCTGTACTTGTTCGTAGACCCTTCGTATCATGGTTTTGCCATCAATATCTACTAAAGGTTTTCCAGGAAATCGGCTGGAATTATATCTGGCTGGTATTACTGCTATAGTGCTCATATTTTTATTCCCCATTTAACAGAAACTATTCGTGGAGGCAATAGGTTTGCCGGACGACTTTGGTGCTCTCTATTTAATCCGTTGTTAACGATTAAGGATACCGTATTGTTTTTATTTAGCTCGTAAATAAATCTAAAATCTAAAATAAGGTCACCTGTATTAAGCGCTTCTCTTGATTCTATTATTCCAGGAATTATTCCAGAAAAAGCTTCGCTTACAAAAACAGCGTCTACGTTCTTCATGAAACTATTGTACCGAGCACTTATTCCTAAAGTCTTTTTGCCATGTTCTAATTCTACATCGAGTTTGGCGATATGCTCGTATCGGTATTTTAGAAATAAGTCGGAAGAATCAATAGAACTGGTATTGTAAAAATTAAGTCCTTGTCCACTGTAATTTTCTGCATAAATATTGTCAGGGTCTTTTGGTTTAGGGTCTATATAAGTATAGCCACCTAAAAAGCTAAGAGTAAAGTCATTCATTTTTAAGGAACCAGCTAGCGACAGTTCAATTCCAGAAATTTTAGTGTCACCAATGTTGATGGACTTAAATCCTATTCCTAAGCTTTCTTCGGAGATTACTTGCCATTGATTGAAGCTAAACTCCATCATATCTTTATATTCCATAGTGAAAAAAGCAAGGTCTATATAGCCAACTAATCCTCCCCATTTGTATAATTGTTTTACTGCTATTTCAGAACTCCAACCATGTTCGGGCTTAAGAGAAGGATTGTCATACACCCAAATACCACTTGCTATTTCTGTTTCAATAAAAAGCTCTGCTATACTTGGGAATCGATACCCTTGCCCGTAGGAAGATCTTAAGTAAGTAGATTCTGTAAGTTTGTAGTTTATCCCTGATCGGAAAACAGGTTTAGAATCGTAGATATAATTAACGGAATCTCCGTTTTCTAAGACGTAAAACTGACCAGCTGTAAGAGAAAACTGTTCGTATCTGGCTCCTGCAGAAATATTAATTCTACTTCCAATTTTTTTATCTAGCTGAGTAAATATAGCTACATTTTCTCTAAAGTTATTTCCCTGAAATAGTTCCGATTTTGCGTTTACATATTCGTAGACAACTCCACTTGTCCAGTTTAATTTTAACCTTTCTATACTCTTTTGGTATTGGTACTCAACATAATAGGTGTCCGATTTGTTGTCTTGACCGTCCTCATTATTTTTTGTAGAGTTGTCGTTTACTACATGCATAAACCTACTTTTGATCTGGTGAGAATCATTGTTTCTAGGGTTTGTGTAAGTAATAAACGGATCAATATTGTATACATCACCACTTGTCTTGGTTACCGAGCTGTCAAGAGGAATGTAGGCTGTTTCATAATTTTGCCAGATTATGGCTGAAGCGGTTTCGTTTTTTAGAAAGTTTGCGTTTAGTCCGTAAGTTAAGCCTTCTACTTTTTGATCTTTATATCTGGTGTTAAAGTTGAAACGATACCTTTGGGTTTCTTCTTTATATCTGTATCCCTCGTCTCTTAAATGAAAACCTCCTACAACAAGGTCTAAGTTTCCTATCTTTCTTTTATGAAGGAAATCTAAGCCAGACACTTTTTGGTTTCTTCCTCCCCACCAGTTTAAGCTTTCTCTTTTAGCATCGTCATAATACCCATGATGTAAGTTTATTTTTGTTTCAGGAGTATCCCCTGGGTAAGCCGTTCTAATATTGATAACTCCATTTAGAGCAGAAGAGCCATATAGAGAAGATGAAGCTCCTTTAATAACTTCTACTTGGTTGATGTTTTCGGTCGCAATAAGGCTCCATTGAGCTTGGCCTGCATCTCCAGAAATAAGAGGTAGATCATCTACTAAGACTTGAACTCTAGTTCCTGCTCCATAACTCCATCCGCTACCCCCTCTAATGTTTGCTTGGCCGTCTGTAATATTTACTCCCGGAATTTGATCTATAGCACTCTGTATATTTGTTGTGTTTTTATTTTCGATCAAAGAAGATTTTATTACTTCAATAGATACAGTTGTTTCTTCAATTTTTTGTTCGAATTTACCTGCAGATACCACTACAGTATTTAAGTTAGTTGAGGTTTCTTCTAGTTTAATTTCCAGAGTTACACTTTGATTGTTTTTTATAGAAACTGTTTTTTTAAAATCTTTATACCCTATATAAGAAAAGGTTAGGATATTTTCACCTTCGTTTGCTCCAATTTCGAAATTACCATCAAAATCGGATGTTGTTCCTATTGTTTGGTTGAAAATATTTACTCCAATAAGAGGTGACTTGTCATTTTTATCAATAACAATTCCTTTAATAGTTTGTGAGAAAGATATAAGTTGAAAGAGGCAAATTACTAGTGTTAAGAAAAAATGTTTCATTATAAATTTATTTGTATCTTTAAAACCGCAAAGTACAAAAAGAACACTTAAAACATGAAAAACAACCTTATTTTTCAAATAGGGCTAACCCTTATTCGGGGTATCGGTCCTATCACTGCTAAAAAACTTATTAGTCATTGTGGCAGCGTTGAAGCTGTTTTCCAAGAAAAAAAAGAACTGCTAACTAAGATACCTCATATTGGTCCTGTTTTAGCAAAAGAAATCGCCCAACAATCTGTTTTGGGTAGAGCAGAAAAAGAGATTGATTTCATGTCTAAAAACAATATAACTGCCACATCATATTTAGATGACAATTATCCAGAAAGGCTTAAAAACTGTGTAGACTCTCCTATAGTATTGTTTTCAAAAGGAGAATTTGACTGGAATCAATCTAAAATTATTAGCATTGTAGGAACTCGTAATGCTACCTCTTACGGAAAAAGCTTTTGCCAATCTCTTGTTAATGATTTGTCTGACTACCCTGTCTTGATTGTTAGCGGATTGGCTTACGGCATTGATGTTTTTGCCCACAAATATTCTATAGAAAACAATGTAAAAACAGTTGCCGTTCTTGCTCACGGACTCGATAGAATTTACCCTACCTCACATAAAAATATAGCCACCCAAATGCTTCAAAATGGTGGTTTAATAACTGAGTTTTTGAGTGAAACTAATTTGGGTAGAGAAAACTTTGTTAGAAGAAACAGAATTGTAGCAGGAATATCAGACGCTACAATTGTTGTAGAAAGCAAGAAAAAAGGTGGAGCAATGATTACGGCAAAACTTGCTAATGACTATAATAGAGATGTTTTTGCTGTTCCTGGAAAATGGAACGATGTCTTTTCTAGCGGATGCAATCATTTGATAAAAACGAATCAGGCTCATTTGTGTAATTCTGCTCAAGACATTGCTTATTTATTAGATTGGGATAAAAATCAAAAAAATAAAACTGTAAGAAAAGAAATGCTCAACCAGTTAGAAAAAGAGGTAGTTGTTCTTTTCGAAAATACAAGTGAATTAAATATTGATCAAATAAAAGACTCCATTAATTTAAGCTTTGGCCAGCTTGCTGTCGTGCTTACAGATTTAGAGTTAAAAAACGTTTTACATTCTAGTCCAGGCAAAATATTTTCATTAAAATAATTGATTGCTTAAAGAAATATATCATTAACACTCAAAATATTTTTTTTAGACTTACTAAAAATTATACATTTGCCACATGCTAACAAATTAAAACTATGGAACAAAAGCACTTAGAATTAGTGGAAGCTTTTATGAGTAAAGTGAAAGCTAAAGATGGTCACGAACCAGAATTCATTCAAGCTGTTGAGGAGGTTGTTGAGACGGTTATTCCTTTTATTCAAGATAATCCTAAATACGATCAGGCTAATATTTTAGAAAGAATCGTAGAGCCTGAAAGGGTAATTATGTTTAGAATTCCTTGGTTGGATGACAAAGGTAATAGCCAAGTTAATAGAGGCTACAGAGTAGAATTTAATTCTGCAATTGGTCCTTATAAAGGTGGGTTAAGATTCCACCCTTCGGTTAATTTAGGGATTTTGAAATTTTTAGGATTCGAACAAGTGTTTAAAAACTCTCTAACTACTCTTCCTATGGGTGGAGGTAAAGGAGGTTCTGATTTCAATCCTAAAGGAAAATCGGATAACGAAGTGATGAAGTTTTGTCAGTCGTTTATGACTGAATTGAGCCGACATATTGGCCCAAACACCGACGTTCCTGCCGGAGATATCGGAGTAGGAGCTAGAGAAATTGGATACCTTTTCGGACAATATAAAAGAATAAGAAATGAATTTACTGGTGTTCTTACTGGTAAAGGAATTAATTGGGGAGGATCTTTGATTCGCCCTGAAGCAACTGGTTACGGAAACGTATATTTTGCTCAGAATATGTTGCATGCTAATAATGATTCCTTTGAATCTAAAACAGTTTCTATTTCAGGATCTGGAAATGTAGCCCAGTATGCTTGTCAAAAGGCAACGGAACTAGGGGCTAAGATAGTTACCATGTCTGATTCTTCTGGTTTTATTTATGATCAAGATGGTATAAATGCTGAAAAATTAGCATTTATTATGGATCTTAAAAACGTAAGAAGAGGAAGGATTAAAGAATATGCCGACAAATTTGGTTGTCAATTTTTTGAAGGTAAAAGACCTTGGAGTATTAAGTGTGATATAGCACTTCCTTGTGCTACTCAGAACGAATTAAACGGAGAAGAAGCAAAAATCCTAATTGATAACGGCTGCATGTGTGTTTCTGAAGGTGCTAATATGCCATCTACTCCTGAAGCTATCGAAGCATTTCATAATGCTAAAATTCTTTTTGCACCAGGTAAAGCATCTAATGCTGGAGGGGTTGCTACTTCTGGTTTAGAAATGTCTCAAAATTCTTTGAGAATGAACTGGACTAGAGAAGAAGTCGACGCTAAATTACATACTATAATGAACGATATTCATCTTGCCTGCGTAAAGTATGGAACAGAAGACGGATATGTTAATTATGTAAAAGGAGCAAACATTGCAGGCTTTGTTAAAGTAGCTGACGCAATGATTGACCAAGGATTAGTTTAACAAATATTTAAAATTTATTAAGGGAGATTTATCTCCCTTTTTTTTATAACCAATTATGTACGGAAAGTTTAAAGAACAACTGCAACAAGAGTTAAATGCTATTGAATCTGCAGGGCTATATAAAAAAGAAAGAACCATCCTAACCGCTCAAGGTGCTGATATAAAGGTAAAAGGAGGTTTAGATGTTATTAATTTTTGCGCAAACAATTATTTAGGTTTATCTTCTAATGAAAAAGTAGTTCAGGCAGCTAAAGACACTCTTGATTCTCATGGTTTTGGATTGTCTTCTGTGCGTTTTATTTGCGGAACACAAGATATTCACAAGGATTTAGAAGATAAGCTTTCTTCTTTTTTAGGTATGGAAGATACTATCTTATATGCTGCAGCTTTTGATGCAAACGGTGGACTTTTCGAACCATTACTTAATGCAGAAGATGCTATTATTTCTGATTCTTTAAACCATGCATCTATAATTGATGGTGTTCGTTTGTGTAAAGCAGCTAGGTATCGTTATGCTAATAATGATATGCAAGATTTAGAAAAGCAATTGATAGAATCTCAAAAACACAGAAACAGAATAATCGTTACTGATGGTGTTTTTTCTATGGACGGCTACATTGCTCAATTAGATAAGATTTGTGATTTGGCCGAAAAATATGACGCTCTTGTTATGGTAGACGATTGCCATTCTACAGGATTTATTGGTAAAACAGGAAGAGGTACTCATGAGCATTGTGATGTAATGGGTAGAGTCGATATTATTACCGGAACATTAGGCAAGGCTTTAGGTGGAGCAATGGGAGGATTTACTTCTGCCAAAAAAGAAATTATCGAAATATTAAGACAGCGCTCTAGACCATACCTATTCTCTAATTCTTTAGCTCCTTCAATTG
>TARA_B110000908_G_scaffold75938_1_pt1 | contig 25489 bp, 25 predicted proteins | sample TARA_B110000908 | Tara Oceans TARA_B110000908 (sample SAMEA4398067) | marine metagenome | biome: Polar Biome; feature: [DCM] deep chlorophyll maximum layer (ENVO:01000326); material: water (ENVO:00002006), including particulate matter (ENVO:01000060) such as... | depth 36 m
TCGCCCACATGATCGCTAAAGGAACCCGGGCACCGTAGTCGTAGAGATTACTTTTCCCCCGAGGAAACGGCCAGCCATGGTCGCCGGTATAACGACAATGGTATTTGAAAGTTCACCCATTTTTTCTAGGCGATCGAGTAGTTCTCCTACTTCTCGATCGAAGCGTTGAACTTCGAAATAGTAATCGCAGATGTCACTGCGCACGGTTTTGTTATCCGGGTAGTAGGGTGGCACCTGTACGTCCTCGAGTTTCATACCACTGGCCACGCCTGATCCTAGCTTGTAGCCGCGATGAGGGTCGGAGGTCCCAAACCAGAAACAGAAAGGAGCATCCTTCGGGCGTTTAGAAAAAAGTCGCCGACATTTTTCACCTTTGTTCCCGCTACAGGAATTGGCAGGTCCTTACCCGAGCCAAAGGCTTTACGATAGGAACCAACGTAGTATCCCTGTTTTTCCAACAATCGTGGGTAGGTGGCAATTCCCTACGGAAATTGGCTCCAGAGATTTACCCCTGATTTTAAACGCCAATGATACTGACCTGTGAGCGCCGCATTCCTTGATGGTATGCAGGAAGGGGCAGAAACGTAAGCGTAGTTGAACAGCGCGCCATTCTTGGCAATGCGTTCAAGCGTAGGTGTCTTGACTACCTCATCGCCATAGAGGGGCGAGTGAGGCCAACCCCAGTCGTCTGCAATACAGAAGAGGATATTGGTTTTACTCTCAGCAAGAGCGGAGCTCGGGATCAAACAAACTAGAAATCCTTTAGCAATAAGGCCAAATAATAGGGAACGCATGTAGGTTTAACGTAGACCTCATACGTTTCTTGCATCCAACCTATAGAATGCCTAGCGGGAATGCCTAGCGCATTTCCAGCTTGGTCTTGGCCCACATCCATTTGTGGACCTTGCCGTCTTCGATCAGGGCAATGGCTTCGTGCTCTTGCACACCGAGAATAGTCTCGGCTTTGAAAGTGACGTGACCCGTCTGGTAGGTATCACCATCGAAATCCATTTCTTCACCCGCTTTCCAAGCTGTGACTTGGTTGGCTTTAAACTCGGTGACCTTTCCTGCTTGAACGTCGGACTTAAGTAGAGCCACGATAGCAGCCTCATCAAGTTTGGCGGCAGCAGGAGTGGGCACAGGTGCTGGAGGAGTAGGTGGCGTCGGAGGATCCACAGCAGGCACAGGCGTGGGAGGCGTTACGGGTGGGACCGGAGTAACGGGTGGCGTAGGCACAGGGTCTTTCATGGCTACGGCATTCTGCAAGCGCTCTATCATACGCGGTAAGGCCAACGCCTTAAAATTGGTCTTATCAATCGCAATTTTGCTTTCAATAGGCAGGCCGACAGGTTGAATAATAAGGTCGGTTCCTTCAACACGGACAGGCTTTACTTTAGTGCCTTTTTTGAGCTGCATGGTAACACCGCTATTGGCATCAGAAATCGTATAAGGCACTTTAAGTTCCACCTTGGCGGGGAAGTCTTCCGGTGTGATCTTGCTCAGATCGAGCTGAATAACAGGCTCAGCAGGATTCGCTGCAACTGAGTTACCAGACGAGTCTACCAGACCTTCATCTACAGGGGGGTTCTTGGTGTTGTTAGTCGCGGTAAAAAACATGGGTTCCAGGACGTAACCCATACCCACGCAGACGATCAGAAGAATGATTGTGCCAATGTTTGTCATAGCTGCTAAAAATTAGCATTTAGAATGCCTCACGGCAAGCTAGTTTAAAGTTTCCTTTATACCTAGGGAACGGACTCAGGTTGATGCCTGTGGTGCTCCCTATGAAGAGCTTACTAGCTACTTGCGTTTTTTACGCAAGAATGGCGGGATGTCCAGATCCTCCCCATCGTGGAAGTTAGGGCTTTCACCCTCGAATTTCCCTTTGGGACCGCCGTCGAGTTCAAGCTCGCCTTGGGCTGTTTGATCGGAACGCCGACGAGGTAAGGACGATGGTTCGTCCTCGGATTCAGCCAAGTCATCTATAATAAATCCATCATCAGACCACGGGACTTCTTGTAATTCCTCGTCGCTAAGCTCCGTTTCGGTTTCAGCGAAGGGAGCTTCCTGGTTTCCTTGGCTGAAAAAGGGATCTTCGACCTCTTCTTCCATTTCATCGGACTTACCAAAATCGGGGATACTATCAATCTCAGATTCTTCGGCTTCTTCTATATCTGCCTCAGCGTTCTCTGTAAAGTCATTGAGTTCTTCAATTTCATTGTCGTCCTGATCTAACACTCCCCCCTCTGAAGTAAACCCTTCGCTTGGCTCCATGATACCCTCGTCTTCCGGGGCATCAATCATGGTAGCGGCCTGGGCTGCTGCAATCGCTGCTTGGCTGGCAAGCTCATCTTCCTCGGCACGTTGATCTTCATCTGAACTGGTATCAATTCCCTCCAAAAGTTCGTCCTCGGGGAGCGATTTAATGTGCTCCAAGGGATTTAGTTTATCCTCGGGAAGCGCACTAACGAGTGTGACGCTTAGACTTTCTCCCATCGCGGGATCAACAGCCGCACCAAACAGGACATGGGCACTAGGCGGCACATACTTGGAGAGTGCCTGCATCAGGAGTTCAACTTCATAGAGTGTGAGGCTTTCACCTCCGCAGATGTGAACGAGCACGGTGGTGGCATCTGCTAACAAACTCCCCTTATCGAGTAGCGGGCTTGTCAGGGCATTTTCAAGTGCCAGCTGTGAGCGGTTTTCACCATCGGCAATACCCGAGCCAAAGAGGCAGCGTGAACGGGTGGTGCGCAGGGCAGCCATGAGGTCGTCGAGACCGACGTTGATCAAGCCTGGGCGGACGACGAGTCGGGTCACAGCCTTAATCGACTCGGAAATCATTCGATCAGCGGCAGCAAAAGCTTCGTGGATTCCCTGCTTGGCAAGAACTAGCTCACCCATACGGCCGTTGTCGAAAGTGACGAGGGCGTTGGCAAGCACGGCGAGTTCGTTGAGTGCAGTTTCAGCCTGATCGCGACGGCGCTGTCCTTCAAACCCGAAGGGCATGGTGGCGAATACAACAACAAATGCGCCCTCTTCTCGGGCGAGGCGGGTAATGAGTGGGGCGGCGCCGGAACCGGTTCCTCCGCCGAGGCCAACGCAGATGAAGATCATTTTCCTGCCACGGAGGGTGTCGCGAATTTCTAACTCCGCTTCCTGAACTGCCTTGAGACCTAACTCAGGATCACCGCCGGCACCGAGGCCTTTGGTCAGGTTTTTACCAATCTGAATTTTTTCGCCAGCCACTGAGCTTGAAAGGGTGCGCATGTCGGTATTGACGCAGAGCATTTCGGCACCGGTCATGCCATCGAGGGCTGCCCGATCGAGCATGTTGGCACCAGCACCACCGAGGCCGATGATTTTAACTGAGGACTCAGGGATGGTCTGTTGTGGATCGCGTTCGTAGGAAATCATAATTCAGGGGACGGGTGTCAGGTATCAGGATTCAGGAAAAGGATTCAGGAAATCAAGCGACCTGAGGATGCAGGCCATTAGTTAAGAAGTCTTTACCAAAAAGAGCGCCGAGTGGCGAGGAAAGAATGCGATTTCGCTAACCAAGTAGACAATCTACATCAGCCGAGATAGCAGGCCGGGGACGATGGAGTACCAAGCCCAGGCGCGGGTGGCAGCTACGACGGCTTCTTCCTCAGTGAGCCTTGGCAGCGTCCGCTTCTTTTCAAGAACCACTGTAGCAATAGCTGACGACTGAAGTTCTGCGGTCAGAGTCATGATCTGAGCACAGGCAGCGAGCCCCAGAGAGGCCAATACGATGCTGAATGCCCAGAGGCCAGGTAGCCTGCCAACGGCAAGTCCAAATACGCAGACGATGGTCGTAAAAACTGGGAAGACGTGCCCGAAGCGCATTGCCCAGCGGCGGCGGGCGATGGCAGAGGGATTACGTAATGAGGTGAGGTAAAGACCCACCCGAAGGGCCGCTTGGCCGTGATCGGCGGCGCTGTTTCCATCGGCTGGTTTGGCAGGAATGCTTAACCAGTCATCGCCTAATATGGCGGCGCCGGCCCAGGCCCTTTTGGTGGTTTTAATTTCCACCTTCTCATACCCCATAGAATCTAACATTTTACGTGCCAAATCTTCGCCTTTCATATGCAGCTGGATCTCACGAGAAAGTCGCAACACGCGGTCGGCGTTGAGCTTTCGGAGTATCAGTGCCGCGAGAAGCGGGAGTAGGGCAAAAAACAGCAGGAGTCGGTGCATGGGGGCGGGAGACAGGTGTCAGGGACCAAAGTTTGGTATTTGGAGTTTAAAACTTGGAGTTTAGCGAGGCAGGGCCTCGCTTTTAAAGCGTTCGAGCTGTTTGTAGAGCTGCTTGTAATTGGTGATCACTTGGCTTTCGGTGCGAGGGTTTCCTTGGGCGTTAGAGATACTTCCTGCAACGGCTTTTTCTGACCATTCGACGGCTTTGGCGCGGTTCCCTTTAGCAAACCATACTTCGGCCATGGTATCGAGGTAGGCCCCTTGGTTGGGTCGGATTTTCAGAGCGGCTTCTGAGTGTGCCTGGGCGGCATCCAGTTTCCGAACGGCTCTGGCAGCCAGCCATGCTGCGGTGTTTTGTGAGTTGTGGGCTTCGGGGTAGAGTTTGCAGGCTGCAAGCACATGGCGATAGCTGTCATCGAACCACTCATCGTAGTGTTTGCCTATATCTTCTTTTCTGAGGACGGGAAAAAATTCATCAGCGAGCGAGCCATCCCCGGGGATGAGTTTACGCGCTGCATCAAGCTTCGCAAGCGCAGTGGATTTCTGACCTTTTTTCAAGAGGATCATCCCTTTGCAAAACTCGGCATAAAAGCGCATCCGGAGGATCAAATTCACGGAGCTACCAGTGCGACCACGCATCATAAGCTGGGTCGATGCTTCTGAGATTCCAGCTGCTACTTTCCACTGGTCACGGCGGTAGAGTGCCTGACCGTAATGTGCGATGTAAATGATGGATCGATCAAATTCCGAACCTGACGGATCAGCGAGTACGGCTCCGTGCAACCAGAGATCGACAGCTTTCTGATCATACCCAGCCTCGTGAAGTTCCCAGCCCATGCGATTTAATATTTCCGCGCTTCCCATACTGAGCAGGAGAGCTTTTTCGTACACCTCCTTGGCTTTTTGATCCTTCCCGAGTTTACGTAACGTAATATACCATTTGATGAGATTCAGGTAGCTGCCAGGACTACTTTTTGCCACCGCAGCCTGATTGGGTTCAATGATTTTCCAGCGAAGAAGTGCGCCATCAAGGTAAGTCTTACTGGGAACCCATTTAGCGCTAACAGCTGCGAGTGTATCAGCCATGCGAGAGGCGGTGGCGAGATCGTTACGTTTCAAGCTGAATGAAAACAGTGCCGCCATGCGAGCCTCTTTAACATCGGCGGCATCGCCGGCAACTTCATCGACCAATGCCTTGTGCAACTTGTCGGTTTCATTTTTAGGATCAGCAATCAGCCCTGATAAAAGGGCTAGCTGATGTAGGGCCTTAGCAACGTCCTGGTTATTGCGCTTTTTAAGATGTGACCAAATATAATTCAGCGACTTCGATGGCATCTGTCTGAGCAACTTCTTCACTCCAAGCTCCGCCTCACCATCTTCATTTCCACGTTGTTCGATAAAGTGGATAGCTTCTTCACCAAGGCCGTAGATAGCGAGGCTGGTGATCAACTCAAACCACTCATCCGAGCCGTCGGCCTCAAGGGCTGCCATCATCGGTGTTAGAACAGCAAGAGTGTGCTCACGCTGGCCGTGTGACATGAGGAAATTAGCGAGCAGGATTAGATGATGATAGAGATCCTCATCTTCGTCCTCTACAGCATCCGCGGTGAATTTTTTGACCCATGCGGTGTAGGGAGGTTTGGCACCTTTCGGTATGCCAAAAATTTCCAGACAGGTCTGAGGAGATTCAATGGAGTCAAAATAATTAAAGGCTGATTCGACGTCTTGGCGACGAAGTAAATCGACCGCCTCCTTACGGAATCCGTTGGCTGCGAGGCAGTTAGCGGCGCGTGCGGTGCTGTCTTCATCGCGGGCGAGACGGGCTAACTCGCGTGCCATCATAGCTGCGTGTTTCTCGTCTCCTTCAAGACGCTTGATCTGGATCTTGCAACCCATGCTGTAGATGATGTCGAGTTTGGGTTGTTTGCTATTTAACGTAAGCCATGGGATGGCGTCACCTTGTAACACCCGCATGGCATCGGCGAGTTTCTGTTCACCGGCTTTTTCTGCTTCGTGGATGGCAGCTGGGATATTGCCACTGGCACGGTGAAGTGACATCCTCCACACGGCTCCTTTTTTACCGGGAATATCGGCGGCTTTTTGCAGTTGTGCTTCGAGTTGACCACGTCGGGCGTGGAACCAGGCACGAAGTAACATCGATTGTGGATCTTCAGCGGTGAGTTCGAGAATCTCACCAGCGAGGTCAAAATCACCCTTGGAAACAGCATCGCGTGTGGCGCGGCCAGCGGTTTTCTTGACAATATCAGACATCTGCGCACGCACATCGGCTTGTTCTTCAGACTTGGCTAGATGAAGTACTTGTTTCCACTGCCCGAGCTCCATCAGCTTCCTCAGAATAACAAGTTTCGCTGCGGCATTGCCGCGGGAGAACTTCAATACCAACGCCTTAATATCTTCCGGGCTATCGAAGAGCACACCGGCTGAAATATACAGATACACCTCCTTGGCACGGGCGGCGGCCTCCGGGTCGATACCATCCATCGTTTTTTTAAGAGCAGGAAGGGCTGCTTTTCCCAGGCGCCAGAGATTTGATGTTGCTTTCTCTCGAACGAGATAAGAATCGTCGTTAAGCTGAGCGACGAGTGTGTCCACATCCCCTACAACGGGCGGTTGGACAGCAACGGGTGGGTCTTCATCCGCTGCCTGCACGCTGGAAGCCAGGGGGAGAGCAATAACGATAGGCAGGACCATTAGAAGAGCGCACACACTGGCCTGCAGACGGTGACTAATCGGGAAATACCCGATTGGAGGCTGAGTGGAGCTGCGCAATTTGACTTTCATAATTCTCACATTCTTTTTTACGGGCGAATTTGCAATAATATTAGGGGTAAACGCCCTTAAAGGGCCTTCTTTTTACTTGTTAGCCTTTTGCCCCTTGTCCAATTGATTGAGCCAAGTGGACACGTCTTTGAATATTTTGTCTCGATCGTGGTCATACATCAGCAGGTGGTAAGAACCTGGGTAGTATTTCTTTGTTTTATCGGTTGTATCAGGAAAGCGTTCGTAGAAATCATTTACGTTCTTTTCCTCAGTAAAAATATCTTTTCCTCCATGGAGAACAAGGACTGGGCAATGCACTTGGGAGGCTCTTCCATCCATTCCCCCTGCCATATCACCCAGGCTCAACAAGAGGCGCAGTGTGTAGCGGCGAATGTACCAAGGGTTTTTTGCAACCTGCTCCTCATGGATATCATCCTCGGTAACGACCGCACGCTGTCCGTCTGAAAGAGTTTCCAATGAGACACGAAGCTTAGGCAATAGTAGAGTTGAGACGCGGACCGTCGCCATTTTCCACGCTGGAAGTTTCTCCTCTACTTCAACAATGGGGGAGGAAATGACCATGGCATCCGGCTTCACCTCTCCCGGCGGGGTATTGCTGTAGGCATGCATGACGATGAGTGAGCCCATGCTCTCGCCAAACCAGACGATCTTCGACTTCGGGTGAACCTTTCTTACCAGCCGGGTGAAGGTATACAGATCCTTATACCACTCCTTGACCCGACGGATATCGCCTCGTCTGAATTTGTTTTGATCCATCCCCTGCCCTCGGGTTTCGGGTGCATAGAGAGCCACGTCCGAGTGATGTTTAAGTAGATGTTTACCAAAGTTTTCGTAGTCCCCAGAATGCCCCGATATCCCATGCACACCGATAATCACCGTGGCTGGGTCCTTTTTAGCTGATGCTGCAGATAGCCACTTACGATAGCCAAATTGATCGCTGTCGTAGGAAACGTAATTCTTGTCGGTGAGACGCGGTAGTCCTTTCACTTTGGGGGTTACGTTGAGTCGGGTGGAACATGAAGATACGAGCACGGCTGTGATAGCAGCCAGCAAGAGACGCGATGGGATTCGCGGTCTGGAAAGATAATCGATCATCAATGTCCCATGAACATGGTGTTAAATGCGCAGGATTGCAAGCGTCCATGATGTGGATGTATATGCGGAGATTGCTTGATTATTCGAGCCGGGGGTGTTTCTCTTCCTCCGTGTTACAGATAGTTTTCAACGAAATCAGTGCTGCGGAGATCTCGCGATTAGAAACCCTTGAGCAGTTAGAGCTGCTTGATGCCTTTAAGGTGACCGAGGCTGACCTCGTTGATATCGACGATGTACAGTCAGAAAGAAGCTTCGGCAAAATGATCCGGGACGGCAAAACGCTCTACCGTTTCCGCACCGATGACTACCGTATTTACTTTGAAGTGGCGAAAAATTCGGTAATCGTCCATCGGGTACTTAATAAAAACACATTCTCTGATTTTCTTTTCCGATCAAAGATGCCCGTCTCCGAGGATGAGCAACTCGCTGAATCCAAGCACTTCTGGACACTCATCGATGAAGGCAGAAATGCGCGCAGGATGTAGTGAGCTTCCTTTTTCTTTGTTAAAATTGATTCTATCCGATTTTCTGTCTTTTCGAGACTCGAAGTAAATGATAGTATTGAATTCATCATGACAAAGTGGATCGTGCATAGTGTTATTTTTGTGATCATTGCGGCCGTGCTTATCGCTGCGTTCAACACCTCAGAATCTGATGAGAATGTCAAAGCAGCTTCCCAGCTGCCGGCATTGTTGCTGGCTGGGGTCTACGTAGGTGTGCTTTTCGTGATGTATATCCTGCCCGCAATTACTGATAAGGCAACCAGCGCAGTACTCGATTCCAATGAATTGGTCGAAACCGATCCGCTACACGATGCACGTGCCGCTCACGCCCGGGGGGACTACGAGGAAGCCATGAACGTTTACAGAAGCGTTACTGAAAGCGACCCATACAACCGACTCCCATGGGTTGAGATTTCAAAAATTCAGCACGATAATCTCGAGGACCCAGAAGCTTCATTACTCACCTTGCGTACTGCTCTTGAGAGTCATGAATGGCCCATCAATGACGCAGCCTATTTCATGGGACGCCTTGCAGAAATTTACCAGCAAGATCTCGATGATCAAGCTGCATGCGTTACAATCCTCAAGCAAATGATCGAAATATTTCCTGAGACACGTCACGCAGCAAATGCGACGCATAGGCTCAGGGAATTAGGCGAAGTTTAAGGGCTCTTTTTCAATCCCCGGTGATCATCAGGGCCACTGCCGACTCACATTACGTAGAGTTTGAGCAAAAGATTTTCTTGCTCCACAGGCTGATCATACTAACATGATCAGCCGTGTGTGTTTCCAGTCCCCTGGATCGATTTCTCTCGCTTTTCCCTCTCTGGCCGTTGCTGCTCGGGGTATTGGCGGGCGTCTACTTGGGTGACTATTGGGGCACTGAGTTGTGGTTGATCATCGCTGTAAACACTTCGATTATCGCCGTAGTGTTCCGCAAACTACCCATGACGTTGATGGTCATGGGCACTTTGCTCGGACACGGCATTCATGGATTAAAAATCGACCACCAAAGGTCTTGGATACAAGCAGGTAAATCAGGACAGCTATCCGGGCGGCACATACTCTCAGGCGTTATCATTGATACAGGATCTAACCAAGATGGCCCCTACCTTATTCAGGTTTCCAAGATTGAAGCCTCGGTCAATAAATCTCCTTCCACACGCCTCGAAACCGGTGGCATTCGTGTATTACTCTCGCAGCCTAATAGAAATAGAAACCCACTCAAATACGGTGATCTCTTAGAGGTGGATGGGTATTTGAAAAATGTCGGCCCGATGCGTAATCCACATGGATTTGATCGCGCCGAATGGCTACACCGTCAGGGAGCCAACCTAATCATAACTCCACACCAACACGCCCACACCCGCGGCGTAAGCATACATCGGTGGCCGGTTCGCCTATTGGCTGACTGGAGGCATATTCTGCGAAATAAAATGACAGCAGGGATCGAACCCGACACTCAGGAGGCACAGCTGATTCGTGCCGTGGTTCTTGGAGAACGACCCCCAAAACCATCAAGCATGATTGATGATTTTAGAAACAGCGGCACGCTCCACGTCTTCGCTGTTAGCGGCCTCCACGTGGGTATGGTAGGAACCATCATTGGAAGTCTACTCTGGTTTTTCCGAGTGCCTCGCTGGATGCTGATTGGCGGCATCATTCTTGGCATGGCCATTTATGCCGGTATCACGGGGCTTCGACCACCGGCTGTAAGAGCTGTTATTATGGCCTCCGTCTTTCTATCAGGATTTTTAATTCAACGACGTCCATCGCTTATTAACAGCCTGGCAGCGAGTGCCATCGTCGTTCTCCTCTGGGACGGCCACCAGCTCTTTACTCCCGGCTTTCAGCTATCCTATGGCGTTTTACTCACTCTCGCGCTGGCTTCTGCATTTTGGATGCGGGTGCTTAAACCCATGGCAGAGATCGATCCCTTCATACCAAGGCTCCTACTCACGCCGTGGCAGGAGCGCATTCTCAACTGGAGAAAATGGCTTAGAAGCTCACTATCTGTCTCGATGGCGGCATGGATGGGCTCCGCTCCATTAATGTGGATTCACTTTGGCATCATCACTCCGATCGCCATTATCGCAGGCATCCCGTTAATGCTGTTAGTTTTCTTTATCCTCGCTCTTGCCATGCTCGGAATCGTGGCAGGCTCGGTCTGGACGCCTGCGGGAGAAGCCGTCAACCAAGCTAATGCCCTGGTCGCCAAGGTCACTTACAGCATTGCAAAAAACTTCGCCACTGTTCCAGGCGGATACTGGCATCGCAAACCTCACCGTCCTGATAAAGGCCAAATCATCGTCTTTGACATCCCTTACGGTGGAGGGGCAAACTTCATCGATGTCGGCGGCGGAATCATGTTAGATTGTGGCCGCACTGATCATTTCAACAAACATGTTCTTCCTTCCCTAACCTATCTCCGCGCTAATCCTGACTCCCTCATCATTAGTCACGCCGACTCAAAACACAGCGGCGGCATGAACCTCTGCCTTGACCAGTTTCAATCCAAGCAGGCCATGATCCCACGCACCGATCTGCTCAGTAAGAGCTATCGTAATTTTCTCTCCGAGGCAGGAACCAATGGATGTCGGCTTATTGTTCCACATAGCGGGCAATTATTCCCAATCGAACCAGGAGTTCATTTGGAAGTCCTTCATGCCCCCATTGAGCTGGCCGGCAAGGGGCGAGCAGACGACACAGGACTCGTCATACGACTCCACTGGCACGGTTGGCGTATCTTATTCACTGGGGATGCCGGGTTTATTACCGAAACCAGACTTCTTGCATCAGGCATGAATCTCAATGCCGATGTCATTATCACGGGGCGAAACAGGGACGATTTTACCGGCCGGGAGGATTTCTACCAAGCCGTTGCCCCTAAGGCGATCATCTCAAGCAATTGTGAGTTCCCTCAAAATGAACGCATCCCCCGCCGTTGGCTTGAAATGGTCAAAAAAATGGACATAACCGCCTTCGATCAAGAGCAATCCGGAGCCGTTACCATCACCATAAAAGACAACACCCTGATCCTCACCCCGATGCTCAAAACGGCCAAGCAGCTTGTCATCACCCGCTGATCCCACTATTCGATGGACAAACCACCAAGAACCAAGCAATTTTCCGCCGCAATTAACCATTCCCAAAAGCCATCGTCAGAAAAAATTTCAGCCTCCTCCTCGCCCTGCGGTATTTAAACCCGCTGCGCACCCACGTCTCCGTCATCACCCTCATCTCATTGGCAGGGGTTGCCATCGGTGTCATGGTCCTCGTTGTGGTGTTATCCGTTTTTGGCGGATTCGAGCAACTTGTCAAAGATCGCGTCCTCAGCTACACGCCGCATATCAATGTCCAACGTGCTGCTCCGTGGCCGGATTCGGAGGAATTCCCCGATTACAATGCCGAGGAGGAATGGCGAGAAGTGGAAAAAAACATGTCTGCTCTCGAAGGAGTAGAGAGCGCCTATGCTCTGGTTAACGACTGGGTGCTACTCGATCGCGAAGGCACCGTGGCACCGGCATCCATGCAAGCTATCGATACCACCAATGAGGAGCAGCTCAAATCCCTCCAAGAACTCATTAAACCCGGCAACGGAAATGCTGATATGGGCCTTGGAGAAACCGCTGTCATCTCCTCACTCACGGCTGAACGGTTTAAAATCGAGGTAGGCGACGTCATCCAGATCCATACCAATCGGAATCTGAAACAGATCCAGCCCGTCCTCGAACGCGTCGGCGCACCCTCATTTTATGAGGTCCATGCTGAGCAACTCGCACAGATCAAGGCGGACATGAAACGCATCGTCACTACTGCCGAAGCCAAGGAAACCATCCTTATTACCGAGTTACAGCAACTCTACTTCAATCAACTCAACCCGCTGATGGACCTAAATATCCGCACGGCGGAAAAAGACATCATCGAATCCGTCCTCATCCACCTCGAACAAGGTGAGCGCAGCACTCCTGCACCAGATAATAGCGGTATTTATACATTTAACGCAGGACACATGGCCAAAGCCATCGAGACATTAGACACACTCAAAGCTGTTAACATCGACAAAGCAGATATCGTTGAGGTCAAACATATGAAAACGGTTGTCCTGCCCAAGGACCTCACCGTCATAGGCATCTACCAAGCCACCCGCCACGCAGCCAGCCCGGACGTCTTTGTCCCCCTGCCCGTCGGTCAGGACCTCACCGGTCTTGGCGCAGGAGTTCGAGGAATCGCATTGCGATTAGATGACCCCTATAAAGCGGCAGAAGTCCTTAACAAAGTCATCCTCCCCAACATGCCTGATAGCGGAGCATGGGTAGCACGTACATGGATGGAAGATCATCAACAGCAGTTCTCACTCATCAGCACACAACGGCAACTCCTCACCTTCGCCCTCGCGTTTATTATGCTGGTTTCCGCTTTCTCAATCATGGCAGTGATGTTCACGGTAACGATCCAGAAAAAACGGGAAATCGGCGTCATGAAAGCCCTGGGAGCCGCACCTGCCCAGTTGGTATGTGTCTTCCTCTACCAGGGCATCATCATCGGCCTACTCGGAGGCCTCATTGGCCTTGGTCTTGGCTACGCCGTCATTCTCAACCGCCAACACATCCTCGATTTTTTCTCCAACTGGCTTCATTTCAACCCCTTCCCTGCAGAATTTAACGGTTTCGATGGCCTCCCCGCCATCATCGATCAACGGGAGTTTATCGGCGTTTTTGTCTTCGCCTTCGTAATGTGCGTCTTCGCCACCCTGATCCCAGCCTTTATCGCATCCCGTAGCGATGCTGCCAAATCTCTGCGAAATATGTGAGCCCTACTCACGTATTATCTGCACGATAACCGAAGAAGCAGCCTAAGTCCGCTTTCTTGAAAATTTGAAAATTAGCCCACTCATATATCACATTACCCCATCCGCTCTATGACATCACGATCTCCCATGAAAGGCCTCGCCATTCTCTTACTCGCCTGCCTGACGCCTAGTCTCACCCAGGCTGAATTTAGCCGTGCTCCCTACGTGCAGCTTTCAACAGAAAACTCCATCCACATCGTTTGGCGCACTCTGACGCCCATGAAAACTGTTGTCCGGTTTGGCTCATCCTGGGACAAACTCGATCAATCTGTGTCTGAGAAAAATGTCATCATCCGCAGGACAGCAGAAAATGGTAAAGGCCTAACCACCCCTGCCCTCCATAGCGCCCCTGATGGCACCTACCAGTTTGAAGCCAAGATTACCGGACTCAAACCTGATACCAATTACTTCTACGCCATCTACAATGGTGAAACCCGACTCACCGCAGGCGATGACTCCTACCACTTCCGCACCCACCCCGTGCACGGAGCGAAACGCGATGTCTATTTCTGGGCAGTCGGCGATTCTGGTCGTGGTAACAAAATGCAACAGGACGTTCACCAAGCTATGGTGAACTACAATAAAAAACACAATCTCACCCTCGATATGTATCTCCACGTCGGAGACATGGCTTACGGCAGCGGTAAAGATCGCGAGTTCCAGGCGAACTTCTTTAAAATGTACGAGCCCACTCTACGCAACACCGTCTGCTGGCCCTCCATGGGCAACCATGAAGGGAACACATCCAAAGGAAAAACCGGCATAGGCCCCTACTACGATGCCTACATCACACCGACTCAAGGTGAAGCTGGCGGCGTCCCCTCTGGTAAAGAATCCTACTACTCCTACGACTACGGTCGGACCCATTTCATCGTGCTTAACTCACATGATCTCGACCGCGCACCCACCGCCGCCATGGCCCAGTGGCTCCGCGAAGACCTCGCCAAAACATCCCTCAAAAAAACAGACTGGCTCGTCGCCTTCTGGCACCACCCCCCTTACACCAAAGGAAGTCATGATAGCGACAAGGAAAAGCAGCTCATCGAGATGCGTGAACACATCTTGCCCATTCTTGAATCATCAGGCGTCGATCTAGTCCTAACAGGCCACTCCCACATCTACGAACGCTCCATGCTCATCGATGGCGCCTACGACACCCCGACCACTGCAGAAAACCACGTCCTCGACGACGGTGATGGCGACACCAAAGGTGATGGTTCTTACAAAAAGAGCCCAGGCCTAACACCCAATCAAGGCACCGTGCAAATTGTCACGGGTCACGGCGGCACCGGACTCACCCGTAAAGGCTACTCACCCATCATGAAACGCAGTATTTTGCAAAACGGATCTACCCTCGTGCAAATCAGCGGTGACACCCTCAAGACCACCATGCTAAACTTCCGCGGTGAGATCGTTGATGAGTTTCAAATTGAGAAAAAACAAGCCGTCACCCCCACTCGCATCGCCAAACCTTGGCAGCCTTCTAAACCCGTCGAAGGCACCCCTACCAAAGGCAAACCTATCAAGGGCAAATACATCATCGCCAAAAAATCCGAGTGGCGATATCTAGCCGGCACCTTCCCCGTCAAAAAATGGATCTCAACTGACTTTGACGATTCATCTTGGAAACTCGGCAAGGCTGGCTTCGGCTACGGCGATGCAGACGACACCACAGTCCTTCCAATGAAGGACAAATACTCCAATGTCTATGTCCGCCGCACATTTGAGCTGAAAAACCCTAAGGACTCTAAAAACCTCTGGCTCGGAATCAGCTACGACGATGCCTTCATCCTCTACATCAACGGCAAAGAAATCATCCGTAACGGAGTCAAAGAGGGCAGCGGCAAAGACGCCAAAGGCATCGCCCAACACGAAGCCTTGGGGAAATTTGAAATGTTCGACCTCAGCCCACACGCCCGTCACCTGAAAGCCGGCACAAACACCATTGCCATCGAAGGTCACAACCACGACAAAAAAAGCTCAGACTTCACCCTCCACCCCACCCTCGTCATCCAGAAAAAGTAGGGTAAGTTTCCAACTTGCCGGCAACCCAAGCCGGAGAATAGTGAATTTTGAATAGTGACTGGTGAATTACCAACCCAAGCCCTCAACCCAAGCAAAATTAGTAAAACCCGTGCCCTTCCGTGGTTCCAAAAATGAATGCGCCATCCTCCATCCTCCTAGCTCTAGCGATGACCCTCTCCATGGTCACGGCCCACGAGAGCCCGGAACACAGCGTCAAAGAACTCACCGCTCACCTTAAAACCGAGCGCACAGCTGAGATTCTCTACCAACGTGCCGTCGCCTATCGCGCACTCGGGCAGTTAGAAAAAGCCACCGCCGATCTGAGTGCCAGCATCGCCCTTGCACCCAATAACCTAGCTTACCAACTCGAACTCAGCCGCACCCATCTTGCTGCTTCAAAACCTAGCCAAGCACTCAATGCGGCTAATCAAGCACTCAAGCTATCCAAATCTCCCACCGAGCGAGCCGCCTGCCACATTCTCCGCGCCGAAGCCTACCACCGTAGCCGCAGATACAAGCCATCGCTCCAAGCTTGCCAACTCGCATTCCGCCAAGTCCCGCAAGGGGAAATCGAATGGTTTCTGCTTCAGTCAGAAAACCAGCGCCAGCTCAGTCAGCACCGTCAACGCATCGCTGACCTCAAATCCGGAATCGATCTCCATCACAGCGCCGTGCTCAAAGCCCACTGGATCGACGCCATCATCGACGCCGGCGAATTCAAAACAGCCCTCCCACTCATCGAAGCCGAACTCGTCGACCGACGCTGGAAGTCCTCCTGGCAAATCAAACAAGCCCGCACCCATCTAGGTCTTGAGCAAACCACCGAGGCCCACTCCGATCTCCACTCCGCACTTGCGGAAATAAATACCCGCCTCAACCCCGAGCGACCCGACCCCCTTCTTCTAGCCGATCAAGGTATGGCCTACGCTCTCCTAGACAACAAAACCGAGGCCCGCAATAGCTTGAAAATACTCAAGCAACACCACGCCCCCCCCTGGATCACCTCCAGACTCGAAGCCATCCTGACCGATAAGTGACCCTTCGCGGCACTTGGATCTTGATTCTTCTCTCTTGATTCTTAACTCTGCGCGCATGCGCGATATTGTATACTTCGACCTCGAAACCCAACGCAGCTTTGGCGACGTCGGAGGCGCCGCTAATAAGGATAAAATGGGTATCTCCGTAGGAGTCGCCTACTCAACCCGCACCGAGCAATACCAAATTTTTGGCGAAGACGACACCGATGATCTCGTCAAGATGCTCACCCAGGCAGACCTCGTTGTTGGATACAACCACATGCATTTCGACTACCCAGTCCTGCAGGGCTACACCGTCCTCGACCTCGCCGATAGCACCATCAACCTGGACATGCTCATTGAGGTAGAAAAAGTCCTCGGCCACCGACTCAAACTCGACTCCCTCGCCTCCGCCTCACTCGGAATGGGAAAATCAGCCGACGGCCTAGACGCCCTACGCTGGTGGCAGGAGTATAAAAAAACGGGCAACAACGAACCGATGATGAAAATCGCCGAATACTGCTGCTACGATGTCAAAGTCACCAAATGCGTGCACGAATACGGCATCGAACACGGCTTCTTGAAGTACAACGATCGTAACGGCAACCCCACCCAAGTGGATGTTGATTGGTCATAAGTTACTAGGAGACTGAAATTTCTCGCCTGACTTAACATTAAAAATTTCCCGTAACCGTTCCCCAGTGAACACCCCATTGGAAACCGACGCCACCTTCACCCATAAACAAGCTGAGTCACGGCATAGAATATAGAGGTTAGGGTTTCCCGGTGCATCAACAATCGTTCCCGGTTCTTCACTAGGCGGCTCATCTAAGTGAACCGCTTCTACTTCATAAAAATATACACTCGTGGAACGAAACATCGTTACAGCCCCTTGATAATTTGGGTTCGCAGCATGGACTAAACTCTCGATTCCCACAGAATCCATCGCGCTCCAGTCGATCGTCAAATCAGCTGTGCTTGGACGGGAGTAATAGGCAACCCCCTCTTCAAGCTGATCGGTCAAACTACCTACTCCATTTTGAAGATAGTTGAACAATGCATCAATCCCCGCAGGCGCCTGCTGAGCGACACAATCGACATGTGTCCCCAACACATCATTCTTAGTGATCGACACCTCTTTTCGGAGCAAGATCGGACCCTCATCAAATTTCTCTACCATTTGGTGAATTGTTAGTCCGCCATTCTTCTTTCCTTGTTTCATCGACCAGAAGCCAGGGTCAGGATGTGTGCCAAGTCGCGATTAATTCCGGTTTATCCACGATGGATCGATCCGGTGAGTCGCGAAGACAACCCCCTTATCACCCCATGACAGCCCCTCCGAACACCTCACTCAAAAAGCAAATTTCTAGCATTCCCTTTATTCCCCCCCAAGGTCGATAAGCACTTAATTTCAACAAACCTCCGTTTATGATTGGTTATTGACCACCGGTGGAGTTACACACGGGTAACATGACGCAGCTCCCCAACATCAATATTAACATCAACTTCAAGTTCATACGACTCGCCGCCCTCGGCCTCATCGTCCTGGTCGGTATCATTACCAGTTTTTACACCGTCCCCGCAGACTCACAGGCTGTCGTCCTCCGGTTCGGTAAACCCATCGCCACCAACGGCCCCGGCCTGCATTTCAAGCTACCCTACGGCATTGATCAGACACTCTCTGTCGAGGTCACCCGCCAGTTGCAGCAGGAGTTCGGCTTCGGCACCCCAGGTGCCAGCAATCCTTGGCAATTCTCCAGCTCCGGCGAACAGGAGCTTGAGAAATCTATGGTCACTGGGGATCTGAACGCCGCGCTCGTCGAGTGGGTGGTCCAATACCGCATCGAGGATCCGCAGCAATACCTGTTCGCCGTCCGCGAACCAGATGCCACTCTCCGCGACCTTACGGAAAGCGTCATGCGCGAGATCGTCGGTGACCGCACCGTCGATGAAGTCATCACCGTCGGCCGTCAGGAAATCGAGAACATCGCCTCTGAGAAACTTCAGGCCGCCACCGTAGATTACACCATGGGCCTACGCATCGTCCAGGTGCAACTCAAGGACGTCAACCCGCCACGCCGGGTTCAATCCTCTTTCAACGAGGTCAACCAAGCCCAGCAGGAACGAGAAAGCGCCATAAACCGCGCCAATGGTGAATACAATAAGGAAGTCCCCCGTGCCCGCGGCGAGGCCGACCGGATGATCTCCACCGCCGACGGCTACGCCGCGAAACGCGTCAACGAAGCCGAGGGCGACGTCGCCTCCTTCGAGGCACTGCTGATCGAATACACGGACGCCCCGGAGATTACTCGCCGCCGCCTTTACCTAGAGACCATGTCGGAAATCCTGCCGAAGCTCGGCAAGACCATTATCATCGACGAGACCGCCAAGGGTATCCTTCCGTTGCTCAATCTTAACGGTCAATAAAGCCCCTCCTTAAAAACCAGCTCTTCCTTACAACTTAAATTTTTCAATTCAAATTCCCCATGAAACGCCCCCTCCTCACTATCATTCCCCTCTTGATCGCCGCTGTAGTTTTCATCTTCTACGTGTGCTCCTACACCGTCTCACCCATCGAACAAGTCATCGTTACCCAGTTCGGCAATCCGGTAGGCCAGCCCATCACCGAACCGGGCCTCCATTTCAAAAAACCCTTCATCCAAGTGGTTAACCGTATCCCGAAGAATATCCTTCCGTGGGACGGCCAGCGCAACGAGATGCCCACCAAGGACAAACTCTATATCGCCGTTGACACCTTCGGACGCTGGAAAATCAAAGATCCCCTGGAGTATTTCCTCGGCCTCCGCAACGAGCGCACCGCCAATTCTCGCCTGGAAAACATCCTCGGCTCCGCCACCCGCAGCATCATCGGCAAACACGACCTCATCGAGATCGTCCGCACCGATAAGGAGCGCGTTCCCGTGAAAGACGAAACCTTGAAAGTGCTGACTGACGGCCAGTCCGGAAACATCGGCGTCCTTCCGAAAATCCGCAAAGGCCGCTCCGTACTCGAAGACGAGATCATGGCGGAGGCCAAGCCGAAGCTCGCGGAACTCGGTATCGAGCTGCTGGACGTACGCTTCAAGCGCATCAACTACAACCCTTCTGTGGTCGAGAAAATCTACGAGCGGATGATTTCCGAGCGCCAGCAGATCGCCTCGAAATTCCGCTCCGAAGGTGAAGGTGAAGCCGCCCGTATCCTCGGCGACAAAGACCGCGACCTCAACGAGATTTCCTCGGAGGCCTATAAGAAAGTGCAAACTATCAAAGGCAAGGCCGATGCCAAAGCTTCCCAGATTTACGCCCGTGCCTACGGTCAAAACCCGAAAGCCGCCGAGCTCTACGAGTTCATCAAAACCATGGAAATGTACCGCAATACCATTGGCAAGCAGTCCACCCTCATCCTATCGACCGATTCCGATCTCTACAAGTTCATGAAATCCTCTGACGCCGCGACAACGCCAACCCCTAAACCGATAAACCCCGAGTAATCCACTCCCTGTAATACTTCACTGGAGATAACCCTTCCATTTTCCGCTGAAATTCGTATGCAGAGGATCTTATGAAATTATTGTCCTGGTCTATCCTCGTATCCTTCCTCTTGGCTTCCACCTCCCTCGCCAAAACCCACCACGCCTGGACTCTCGCCAGCGAGGTCTTCGCTACTGAAAAGCCCGCTCAATCCGACCGCTCGCCGAAGGCTCAAGTCGCTGCAGCCGAAGCTTTCCTCGCCACTCTTTCTCCCGAAGAGAAAAAACAAGCTCTCCTCCCGCTCAACGATCCCGAGCGGCAAAAGTGGACCAACGTCCCCACCAAGCCAACTGATGGTGGCATTCGCCTCGGCGATCTCACCAAGCCACAACTCCAAAAAGCAGTCGCCTTTCTCTCCACCGTGCTCAGTGAAAAGGGCTACCTCAAGGCGCGTAACATCATGATGGCCGATGACCTCCTCATCAAAAACGAAGGGCGAGCAAAGCGCCGCGGCGGATTCGGCTCCGCGAACTTCTGGATCGCCGTCTTCGGCACCCCTTCTGAGACCAAACCTTGGGGCGTCCAGTGGGATGGACACCACGTCGCCGTCAATCTCGCCATCGTCGGTGAAAAGATGACCCTCTCCCCCGCCTTCATCGGCACTCAGCCGCACAAGTTCATGCTCGGTGACCAAGAAATCATCCCCATGGAAAACGAGATCGCCTGGGCTATCAAGTTCATGGAGAGCCTCGATAAAGAGCAACGCGCCAAAGCCATCATCACTAACAAGCGCGGCCGGATGCAGGCCGGTGCCGGAAAAGACGGCGTCATCCCTAAAGCAAAAGGCCTACCTTGTAGCGAACTCACCCCTGCGCAGCACGCCCAACTTTTAAAACTCATCGGCCTTTGGGTCGATGACCTCCCTGCCAAACCAGCCAAAGCCCGCATGGCTGAGCTCGATGCCCAGCTCAAGAAAGCCCACTTCGCCTGGCATGGCCCCTTCACCGCCGGCAGCGATGCCTCCTACCACCTCATCGGCCCTGAAATCATAGTAGAATATAACGGCCAAGACCTCGGCGGAAACCCACTCGATCACATCCACTCAATCTACCGGAACCCCGCCAACGAATATGGTGCGCGGTGGATTAAAAAGTAGATGCCCGAGTCGCAGAGAAAATCACACTCACCGCGGTCGAGATACTAGCGTGACTATTTAGAGGCTTTTTTAGGGGCCGCCAGATAGTTCACACCGTCGATAATCAGATGCTGAAACGGAGCCGCATTCCAGTCGTCCACACCATGTCCGGTGCTCAACCCCATCACCTGTGACTTCCCCTGCGGGCAGGTCCAGACGACCACGGCGTCATTCTTTCCCTGAATTCCTTTAATCAGCGGAACCACGGCGTCGAGTTTATAGACGTTGTTATAAAGCTCGGTGTTTCCGGTAGTAAACCCATCTGGGAAGCGGCGGGTGATTGGGTGATCCTTGGTGAGAACCATCATCTTAATCGGTTTTTTCGGTCCGTGCCCGGTACTTGCCACACCGGTAAAATCGCCCCAGGCAGGAAATGCTTTGTCGGCGTGATTCTTTTTCCATTCTGCCACCAGATCCTCCTTGGCTTTGGCTTTACCGTGGTAATGGGGGCCGATCGCCCCAGCTTTACCCTTTTTATAGGTATCCCACCAGCTGTGCATCGAACAATGAATCAGCAGGGCGGGCACACCATTGACCCGGGTCTGGTCCATAAGGTTATCCGCAGCTTCGAGGTCCCGACACCCAGCAAAACAAAAGTTATAGACCACGGCATCATATCCCTCGGCAAAGTTCTTGGTGCGCAATTTTTTAATCTGAGCCTGATGCTCGCCGGTCATCACCGTCACATCCCATCCCGCTTTTTTACCCACCTCCTTAAAAATGGCGAGCTGCGGTGTGTACTTATGGTACTTCCCAGGTTCATGCGTGATGTAGAGGACCTTGGTCTTTTCAGCGGCTTGAGCATAGGCAGAGACGGCAGTGAGCAGCAACGCGACCCCTAATAATATTTGTTTGTGATTCATGGTTTTCTGTTTAGCGGTTTAATCCGATAGCGTCCTTTCAACTTGATTGATAAATCCCAGTTTGGCAAAGAAATAGAAGTGTAAAATGTACACGACGATTGCTAGAAATTTCAATTTCCAGCGAGCTGGCCAAACGCTTCGTGTTGAGGGGAGTTAAGAAGCGCATGCTTCAGTTCTCTGTATGACCCGAATAGTGATCCGAATAGCATTTTTTCCAGGACGTTTATTCATCAAGAGCTATCCGCTTTGGGCTAGATCTGATTTATACTGATAATAACGCATTAAACCATTTGATAAAACGATCCTAAAAATGTCCCTGCCCCATTGAGGAACTAAATGTAAACACACAAAATGATCAAACTCAAACGGGACAGAAACGAGCCTCTTACAACATCCCCATGCGATAACAGAAAGATTTACTTCCTCTGTAGCCTATCCGCATTTGGATAGCTTTGATCCAATTCTAAATCCAAAAACAACGGCTAAACCAAGTACCGATAAGGAAACTCATGCCTCGGAGCCAGGATGTGAGGCCATTATAACAAGAAAAATAACAAGAAAACCGTCGCTGAATGCATCTTGCCGTCCTAATTAGAAATCCTAATTTCGACGAGTGCGTAGATTATTATTACCCGCAGAGTCTGTTGTTTCATCGTAAATGTGGCATCACCCTCGGTGCATCCACACTACAAAACTACAACATCCAACCTCTAACTTACACTCACTCCAAGATGAAAATCATCATCCTCACCACCGTCGCTCTCGCCGTCCTCGGCGGGGTGTACCTACCCCCCAACCTAACAGAATCTATATCAGCAATGGCATCCACCAGGAAATGGAGGTAGCTTCCATCCACTCGAGCACGCCATGGATCGGACCAGCTCCGCTAAAGGTCGCTGAGAGATTCACTCAGGCAGGAACAACTTCTGAGCGGCTGAAATGGGTCCGGAATCCTAAGCGCGTGGCCCCTCTCGTGAAGGCTTTTTTCGGAGAAGGTCTTCGGGCGAAAGAAGAGATCATGGACCTAAAAGCCATGGGACCGGTGAGCACCCTGGACTTTGCCTTTGAACGGTTCCAGGTGAAAATGAAAGATGGTTCAAGCTGACTTCTCCCCGTGATCCTGGACGAGAATGGATCCAAGGTGGACTTCGAGTGCTACGCCCGTCACGGATCGACAATGTGGCCTAACCTCCTAGCAGGAAAAGATACCGAGTCCGACGTGGTGCGCGTTGCGGTCAAGCCGGTAGCCTATTACAACTACGCCTTCTCCGATGACGCGACCTGGCGAGCATTCGTGGCTAACAGCCCCGACTTGAAAAACTCGCTCTACATCTACGCCCGCCGTGGCTCCAAGGAAGCAAAACAGCTCGCCAACTTTAAAACCAAGAAGCCCGCGCGAGTCACCCTCGCGATCCGTCCCCTCGAAGGTAGCCATCTGGCTCTACACCACCGCGAGCTTCACGCTCCAACACCAAGCGAACGCTTACTTCGAAAAACAACTCAGCGCACGCGGCATCACCCCAACACGGATGATGACCTCCCCCACGAAATCTAACATCTTTATCTGGCGCATGCTGGCTGAATCTGGAGACCAGTATCACATTGCTTATTGGTCCCTTTTTGATGACTCCACACGCCCATGCCGAATCGACAGCACAGCAAAAGGACATGATGCCCTTGAACCACTAAAGGATCACCCCGAAGCTGTGCAACTCGTCTGGTTTACGAAGAACTGGCACAAAGTCGTGCAAGCTTCCAGCATGCCAAACTCCCTCCTCCTGATTGATATGCGCTTCACCGAGATAGTCACCCCTGAAAGTAAAAGCCCCGTATTTTGCTGGCGGCTTCAAGAGCAATCCGGAAGCCTCGATTTTAACAAAGTCTCTTTCAGAGGGAGATCCAAGGCCGGAGAGACCCTCGATTATCTGTGGCAACGTATCCAGGGATCTGCCCCAGAATGGATGGCAACCCCATGGCTATGGCAAGACAACGCCATTGACCTCACTGGGCAAGATCGATAGCGTTCTTGTCTGCCTCCACAATCACCCCCTTACCTAATATGCCATCATCTCAATCATGCACAGACGACCAAGAGTCGATAGCAGACACATTGGCAGAGGTGATGGATTTCCTCGCTCTTTGCCATGAAGAGCTTGGCTGGGATGAACAAAAACACGTTGCAAGGCAAGCCGCCGCCCGTGATTCCATCGAGAAAGGACATCCATGGGAACCAAGCTTTGAGGAGCTTGAGCATGGCGCGCGTGTTGCCTGGCGCAATAACGCTCGCTGCATTGGCAGGCTATTCTGGTCATCACTGGAAGTGCGTGACAAACGTGACATCGTTGTGCCAGATGCTATGGCAGAGGATTTACTCCAGCACATCCGCATAGCGACCAATGGTGGTAAAATCAAACCCCTCGTCAGCATATACGCACCAGAAGACGAACAAGGCCCCTTGTTACGCATTTGGAATCATCAGCTTTTTGGTTATGCCGGCTACGGCACGCAGGCAGACGGTCGCTATCTCGGTGACCCTAAGAATGAGACCTTTACTCAACTCGCCGAGAAAATGGGATGGCAAGGCAAGGGCACCGATTTTGACTTGCTGCCATGGATCATTCAAAAACGCGGTGAACCTGCGCAGCTCTATGATCCGCCCGAGGATGTTTGTTTACAAGTAGCTCTGCGTCACCCCAGTCTAGAGTGGTTTGCTGATCTTGGCCTGCAATGGTACGCGGTGCCTATTCTCTCTGATATGAACCTGCGCCTTGGCGGCTTGAACTTCAGAGCCGCTCCCTTCAACGGATGGTACATGGGAACGGAAATCGGCTCCCGTGATCTAGGCGATGAAGGTCGTTATAATCAGTTGCCTATTATCGGTGACAAGATGGGATTACTCGGTGCTCAATCCGAGACCTTATGGAAAGACCGCGCTCTGGTAGAGTTAAACGAAGCGGTATTGCATTCCTACTCAGAGGATGGCGTTCGCATTGTCGATCACCACCGCGCATCTTCAGAATTCATGCGCTTTGTGCAAAAGGAGCAAGCAGAGAAACGCCTCGTATCTGGTAACTGGAGCTGGCTCGTGCCACCCATGTCTGGATCTGCCACAGAGGTTTTTCACAAAGGATGGAAGGACCGCAAGTGGCTGCCCGACTACCAGGCCCAGCCTAAGGCATGGGAGTCATCGAGTTAGGCTCTTTGCCAATCAAACGCTCCGCTCATCATATAAATCAAGAGCCGAGCGGAAATCATCAGCGGCAGAGCTGATGTCAGGTTGTTCATGCATGGCAATATCCTCAATAGCCGGCACCTCCTGCTCCGCAGACAACCCCCTTATCACCCCAAGACAGCCCTTCCGTGCACCTCACTCAAAAAGCAAATTCCTAGCAGTCAGTCAGTCTTTCTTCGTAGAAAGTCGATCTCGACCGCCTGCTGTCCAATCTTGG
>TARA_B110000908_G_scaffold121796_2_pt1 | contig 25432 bp, 25 predicted proteins | sample TARA_B110000908 | Tara Oceans TARA_B110000908 (sample SAMEA4398067) | marine metagenome | biome: Polar Biome; feature: [DCM] deep chlorophyll maximum layer (ENVO:01000326); material: water (ENVO:00002006), including particulate matter (ENVO:01000060) such as... | depth 36 m
CTGAAAAACATTATGGACTGGAAAGACCTATGAAAAATTCTGAGGTTAAGGATGCAAAAACGTTTTTGAAATACAGTGAATATCATATTCAAAAATCAAGGAGGCGTCTTAAGGGCGTGGCGTATTGGAAACAAGAGATAGCTCAAGCCGAAGTAAAAATAAGTAAAGCTGCGGCGTGGTTAGACCAGTATAAGTTAACCGAGGGGGAACTCGTGAAAACGATGGGCGATGAACGAAAAGTTAGCATTGATGATGTAGAGAAATCCTTGCTAGCACGGGACGTAAAGCGTGTTCGTATTTAGCTTGAGGATTCACCTGCGTAGGCGATGCCACTCAGTGATGTCTGGGTTCAGCAGGAGATCGATTGATGAATCGGCTAAACTGAAAACGCAGATGAGATGTTCTAGCAGAACGAGTGATGCTGCGGTGTCGTAGAGGGCGTCGTGCCAGGTTTTGTTTGGTACGAGTGAGGTGACCTTGGTCTCGAGATTGAAGTGTTTGCAGATATCACCAAGAGAGTGTGATTCAAGCTCAGGCCAGGCGGCGCGAGACAGTTGGAGTGTGTCCACCCATGGGCCAAAACCATGAGCAGGGAAGGCACGCAGGTAGCGTTTTTCCGTGCCATGTCCATGAGCAACTACGATGCGCTGTGACATGATGGCCTTGATTTGAGGCCATAACAGCATGAGGGCGGGGGCGTCGGCGAGGTCCTCGCTGGTGATGCCGTGCACTTTTTGAGCTGCCCAAGTGATGGGCTGATCGGCGCGGATGAAAGAGACGAAGTGATCTGCGTGTCCTTTTTCCTCTGACCACGTAGCCATGCCGATCTGGACTGGTACATCTGTTTTTCCACGCTCTGCGCCAGCCGACTCAAAGTCGATGGCGGCAAAGACGTGTTCAGAGATCATCGAGATGGAATAATTTATCCAGCAACGCCAGCCACTTTGAGGTCGGCAGCGGCTTTAAGTATGACGGCCTCAGTGGTTTCCCAATCGATGCACTGGTCGGTAATTGACTGGCCGTAGGTGAGATCTGCAACCGGTTGAGGGAATTTTTGATTTCCTGCTACGAGATTACTCTCGAGCATAGCACCAATCACGTTGGGGCTGCCTGCTGCGCGTTGACGGACAATCTCGCTGAAGACGGCGGGCATTTTTTCCTGTTGTTTATCACAGTTGGCGTGGGAGGCATCGATCATGACGGATGGTTGTAAGGCATGCTTTTCAAGCAGGCTGGCGGTGACCGCTACGTCGTCAGCTCCGTAGTTTGGACCATTATCACCACCGCGTAGGATGATATGACAATCGGGGTTTCCTGAAGTGGTTACAGCAGAAGCAACACCTTGCTCACTTACTCCGAGGAATGTTTGTGGCTGGGTGGCGGCTTTGATGGCGTTGACCGCGGCAATGAGGTCGCCTGTGGTGGTGTTTTTAAATCCTAGAGGCATGGACAGTCCAGATGCCATCTGTCGGTGGGTCTGGCTTTCTGTTGTGCGGGCGCCCACAGCTGACCAGCTAATTAAATCGGCAATATACTGTGGTGTGATGGGGTCTAGCAGTTCTGTTGCGGTGGGGAGCCCGATATCGAGAATCTCGCGTAGGAAAAGTCGTGCCTGGCGTAGTCCCTCCGGGATGTTATCTGAGCCATCGAGATGGGGATCCATGATCAAACCTTTCCATCCGACCGTTGTGCGTGGCTTTTCAAAGTAGACTCGCATAACGATGTAGATCTGGTGTTTAACCTCCTCGGCAAGCTTGGCTAGTTTCTGAGCATACTCGACGCCAGCTTTGGTATCGTGGATCGAACAAGGTCCGCAGATGAGCAAGAGTCGGTGGTCATCACCATTAAGAATATTGCGGATGTGTTGACGGGAAGCGGCCATAAACTCCGCCTGCTCACGTGAGCGCTCGACTTCGGAAAGGAGAAGTGCGGGTGCGGGGAGCGGGATATTACTGGATATGTGGAGGTCGGTTACTTGAGCCATGCATGGAGACTTAAGAAACCAGAGCGAAGAATCAAGATTGAAGTGTGTCTCGAGCGTGTTAAATTTCATTCATGAGAGACAAAGCCATTGGATTATTACAGGAACTGACAGACGCCCACGGTGCTCCAGGGTTCGAAGATGAGGTGCGCGCCATTTTTGCCGACGAACTTGAGGCTGTAGGAGACATCAGTACTGATGGTAATGGTTCTGTATTTTGTGAAACTGCAACATCGAATGGGGGCCCGCGTGTATTACTCACTGGGCATATGGACGAGGTTGCTTTCCGCGTGCAGAATATTACCCCAGATGGCTTTATTCAGTTTGTCACTTTAGGTGGATGGTGGCCGCACACTTTGTTGGCTCAGAGGGTGGCTGTAAGGACATGGGATGGCCGCAAAATTCTCGGTGTGGTATCGTCTACGCCACCTCATTTTTTACCTGAAGCACAAAGATCTCAAGTGCTTAAGATCGAACAAATGTTCATCGATGTAGGCGCGACTAGTCGATCTGATCTGGAGAAAAACATGGGTGTTCGCATAGGTGATCCTATTGTGCCGCTCACCGCGTTTACTCCGATGCATGGTGCTAATTTGTTCATGGCCAAGGCCTTTGATAATCGAGTGGGTATGGCCTGCTCCATTCAAGCGACCCAGCTGCTTGCTGAAGCTGGACACCCGAATACGCTAATAGCTTGTGGCACCGTTCAAGAGGAGGTTGGCGTGCGTGGTGCTACCACGGCCGCCGTTCAGGCTAAACCTGACGTGGCGATTGTTTTAGAAGGAGCTCCCGCAGATGATACACCTGGATTTAGCAGGGTTTCTGCTCAGGGGGCTATGGGCCGAGGCGTTCAGGTGCGATTGCAGGATCCCACCGCGATTATGAACCCCGCATTGGTTGATCTCGTGGTCAAGGTGGCCGAAGAGAACAACATTCCGTATCAACTGACTGTGCGTAGTAGTGGGGGGACCGATGCCCGAGCATTTAACCTTTCAGGAACGGGGGTGCCCTCGATCGTTCTGGCAACTCCATCACGCTATATCCATTCCCATAACTCAATGATCGATGTGCGTGACTACATGGCAATGGTGGATCTTTCCATTGCTCTAGTTCAGAAACTTGATCAAAACGAGGTGGATGCCCTGACGGCTTATCTCTAAATACGAGACAAAGAGGTGATCACATGCCGCTCACCAAGCATGAAAACCTCTTTCTCTATCCTAGCTCTTTCGCTACTGGCTCTAATAGCTGGTAACATAGCTGGTAACGCTGAAATACGCACATTCACAAATAAGGATGGAAAACCGCTTAAGGGGGAAGTTGTTTCCAAAACCGATTCCCATGTGAAGTTAAAGACACCCACTGCAAAAGGGGGGAAGATTTACACAATCGTAATAACCACTTTATCAGAGAAAGATCAGGAGTTTGTTAAGAACTGGAGAAATGAGGGGGCGGACACCAAGGATCTGGCGAATGTTGATCTAGAGGCTGTGATGAAGGCAAAAGGCTATACTAAGGTGGAGTTCGATGAGGAAATGAACCACCTATTTATCGATGTTCAGATCGAGGGCGAAAAAGGCCGGTTTCTGCTCGATACGGGTGCCATGGCGACCATTATGAAAGAATCATCAGCTCCTAAATTTGGCCTAAAAATTAAACCTGCCAATGTCAAAGCCGGCGGCGTAGGTGGAGGGGCTCAGATCAAGGGCCAGGTTCAAGCCAAGGAATTCGAAATGGGAGGATCCAAAAGCGGGGAGCAAACTTTCTACATTATGGAACTTAACCACTTACCGCAGAACTATGGAAAGAAAATGGACGGCATTATTGGGGGTGATTTTTTCAAAGCTAAAAAGGCACACTTTGACTACGCGGGTGGTATTCTGTGGGTGAAATTATCCTAGTCGTTTAGGTGGCTGTGTTGTTTCCTTATTCTACGCTCTTGCAACGGGGCTATTATTGGTGTGAGTTAGCGGCGTGTTAGCGACTTATATTCAGAATATGGACCCGATCATCTTTGATGTCGTAGGTCCAATCAAGCTGCGATGGTATGGCTTGGGCTATCTGCTGGCCTTTGTATTCGGCTTTTACCTTCTGCGTTGGCAGGCACGTAAAAATCTTTGGGTTCTTCCCGAATCTAAGGTTGCCGATTTCATTGCCTACGCAGCATTTTTTGGAGTCTTTATGGGAGGGCGGCTTGGTTACATTCTTTTCTATCAGATACCGAAAGACAATTTTAATGGTTGGAGCGAACTGCTTGCTGATCCGCTGATGGTGTTCCGTGTCTGGGATGGCGGAATGGCGAGCCATGGTGGGATTCTAGGCTTGATGATATTCACTCTCATTTATGCAAGGAAACAGAAAGTTTCTTGGACCGGTGTGGGTGATGGCCTCTGTGTCGTGGCACCCATCGGTATTGGACTTGTTAGGATCGCCAATTTTATCAATGGCGAACTCTACGGTCGTGTCGCTAATGGCGTGACATGGGCGATGAAGTTTCCCAGCTCACTACACGAGGATCTGAAGTATGATAGTAGTGCCATTAATGCTGCCTACTATGATTGCCGAGAGGTTGCTCCAGAGCTGGGGACAGGGGAGGTCACTTATGATGACATCGTTGCACAGGCACGTGAGAATCCAGAGCTTCAGGAGACGCTAGGTTCGCATCTTTTGGCACGGCATCCCTCTCAGCTCTATGAGGCAATATTAGAGGGCTTGGTGCTCTTTGCCATTTTGTTTTTTATGCGTGTTCGCTTTCCGAAGATGGCTCATGGAGTTTTGACGGGTGTGTTCTTTCTTCTCTATGCCGTCTTCCGTATCATCGTGGAAGGTTATCGCGAGCCAGATTCCGCCATGATTGGTGCACTGACAAAAGGTCAGTTTTACTCGGTCTTTATGATCGTGGCCGGCATTGGATTCATTGGCTTTGCACTGTGGAGAAAGAAAAACACAGCGGAAACTTCTCTGTAGCGAAGGGTTTGCACCCTTCGTGTTACCACTCTCCTAAAGCAACCTAGCACCCTGACTTGGGCGTGAGGTGAAAATCTCAGGTGTGATGCCGGTGCGCTCGGTGTATTGCTCGTTTAAGGCTGCTACGATAGCGTCGGCCTTGGATGATTCACAAAGAGTCACCGTGGAGCCACCAAAGCCACCACCGGTCATACGGGAGCCGATTACGCCTCCTGCTGCGCCGATAGATTGGGCGATATCGACCATGACATCAAGTTCCTCACAGGAGACTTCGAAGTCGTCGCGTAGGGATGCGTGGGAGGCATACATGTAGCTTCCGAGAGCATCAAAAGCATCGGACTCGAGAGCGATGACGGCATCTTTCACACGTTGGATCTCTCCGACGACGTGACGAGAACGACGGTAGGTGACGTCGCCCATTTCTTCTTTCGCGGCTTCAACGTCTTCGATGATAACATCTCGCCAGCTCTCTTTGCCAATGATTTTTAATCCGTCCTCGGTGTTCTTTCGGCGTAAGGCATAACCTCCGTCAGAGAGTTCGTGGGAGACACAGGTGTTAGCAATGACGACTGTGAGGTCGGGGTTTTCAAAAGGAACGAGCTGAGGTTCTCCCGTTTGGCAGTCGATGAGAACGAGCCGCCCTTCTTCGCCAAAGGCTGAAGCAAATTGATCCATAATACCGCAGGGGACGTGGGCGTAGTTGTGCTCGGCTTTCTGAGCTAACAGAGCCTTTTCCTTGGTTCCCATTTTTTCACCTGTGAGGCCTTCAAGGAGGGTGGCTACTGCAAGTTCAAATGCGGCGGAGGAGGAAAGTCCACCACCGGCAGGGACGTTAGAAGTGATGTAAGCATCAAACCCTGTTAACGAGCAGCCAGTTTCCTCACGAAAATACTGCATCACACCACGTGGATAGTTTGCCCACTTGGGATCGGATTCGAGGATGTCTCCGGATATATCAATCTCCACAATGTCGTCACCTTGGGAAGTGGCGAGCCTGACGGTGTTTGTTCCGTTGGGAGCGGCCGCGATGATGATATTTTGTTCAAGCGCGAAGGGGAGAACCAAGCCATCGCAGTAATCAATGTGTTCGCCGATCAGGTTGACGCGCCCCGGGGCGGCCGCTACGACAGTGGCTGCATTTCCAAACTTGGCTTGGAGCTGTTCTTTTGCTTCTTCGGTAAGTGGCGTTAGATCCATGATATAAGTGACAAGAATAAATGATGTTTTTTAAAAATGGCCCCAACGAATGAACGTTGGAGCCATAAGTTGAGTTTCTTGGCCCTATTGATGATTATTTTGCAAACCCAATGTAGATTAGGATCACGATGATACAGAGAGCTATGCCTACCCACTTGGCACCTTTCCAAGGTGTCATGTCGATCGTGTTATTGGATGTGATCTGCCACGGTGTTTCCCGCGGAGAAGTAGCTCCCATTACAAGCATGATGATTACCAGAAGAGCGAACACGATTCCTAGGAAATCAAATTCGTGGATTCCTGTGGCAGCGAGAACATCAAATCCTATAAGAGGTAGGACGATGAATGCCAAAATGAGTATGACCAGTCCGGTAATGAGTGAAATGGTCGCTGCAATCGCAGGCACACGGCGATGTAACATACCGACGAGGACGACTGAGAAGATGGGGATGAAATAGATTCCATTCATCTTCTGAAGATACTTAAAGATAGAATCTTGGCCCTCCAAGAGCGGTGCTGTTAACATGGCAGCAATCGCGATCACGGTGACAAACATCTTAGCTGCTTTGACAACCTGTTCATCAGATCCTTTCGGGTTGATGAGCTGGCGGTATGCACCTAGACTAAAGAGTGCAGAGGTGCTGTTGAGCGCCGCGTTGAAGGAACTAAGGATAGCACCAACCATGACAGCAGCAAAGAAGCCGGTCAGCGGAGCCGGTAGTAGGTCGAACACGAGCTTGCCGTAAGCTTGGTCAGCTTTGATGCCTTGGTCAGCATAGAGGTGATAGGCGATGATGCCTGGAATAACGAGGTAGATTGGCCCGAGGAGTTTGAGGCCACCTGTGAGGAGCACACCTTTTTGACCCTCTGCTAGGCTACTTGCACCAAACGTTCGCTGAATGATTTGTTGGTTGGTACACCAATAGAATAAATTCAGCAGCGCGACACCTGTAAAAATGGTGTGGAATGGAACACTTTGATCCTTTCCTCCCATCGAGCTGAGCCTTTCCGGATGCACTTCGTTGAGTTTTTGCCAACCAGCGGCAATACCCTGATTATCTCCAGCTGCGTCAAGGGCATACCATGAGATTAGGAAACCTCCGACAAGTAGACCGACACCGTTAATGGTATCGAGAGTCGCCAGTGTCCGGAGTCCTCCGAAGCGGGAGTAGAGCAGTCCCATGATACCAATGAGGATAACTGTTAGTTTGAGGATGGTAGAGTCATTCTCTATACCGGTTAAACCTTTGAGGTCCATCATGTGTGACAGTCCTACAGCACCCGTATAAAGAATAATTGGGATTAAGATAAAGGCATAGGCCAGAAGGAATACGAAGTTAGCGATCGTCTGAGTCCGTTTATCAAAGCGCAATTCCAAAAATTGAGGAACGGTGGTGATACCGGTTTTTAAGAACTTAGGCAGAAAGAACACCGCCATGAGAACCAATGCGATTACAGCAACAACTTCCCAAGCCATGACACTCAAGCCGTCATTGAAGGCGGCTCCATTCAACCCCACCATTTGTTCGGTTGAGAGGTTGGTAAGAAGAAGCGAGCCGGCAATCACAGGGAAGGTGAGGCTGCGTCCTCCTAGGAAAAATCCGTCGGAACTAGCTTTTTCATCGCGGCGGGTAATCCACCAAGTGAGAAGTCCGGCAAACCCGGTGAAGGCAATAAATGATAGAATGGTCCAAGCGTGCATGTTTTTGTATGTATGGTTAGTTAGAGAATAAGAAATAAAGAGTATCTAAGAAAGAGTATCTAAGATGGCCAGATACTAGAAAGTGTTTGTGGGGTCTGGAAAGCTTTAATCGTGTTTATCTAAAGCGCCAAGTTAGCTTATGTTGATAGGTTTCTCCTGGTTGGAGGATGGCCGATGGGAAATTGGGATGGTTGGGCGCGTCGGGAAACCCTTGAGTTTCAAGACATAGACCCGAGCGACGAGGGAAGGGGGCAGAAAGGAAATTGCCAGTGTAGAACTGCACACCGGGCTGGTTGGTAAGGACTTCGAGGGTCCGGCCTGAGCCAGGATGATGAACTACCACAGCAGGGTGAACGTCGGTATTGCCATCGTGGTGATCATGCAGCACCCAGCAGTGATCGTAGCCTCCAGCGAGCTGGATAGGCTCGTAATCAGATTCAATATTTCCCCCAATCAATTGAGGACGGGTGAAATCCATGGGTGTATCACCGACTGAGCGAATTTCACCCGTGGGGATCAGGCCTTCGTTTGTTGGTAGGAAATAGTCGGCGTGAATCTGGATCTGGTGGTCGGTAATGGAACTGCTGAGATTTCCGCTAAGATTCCAGTAGGTGTGATTGATCAGATTGATGGGTGTGGCTTTGTCCGTAGTCGCCGTGGCGTGCCAGCTAAGCTCGTTGGCGTCGCTAGAGTCATTAAGCCAGTAGGTGACCGTGACATCGAGGTTTCCCGGGTAACCTTCTTCTCCATCTGGGGAGTGGAGTGTGAGGCGGACACCTTGACGTTTTTCCTCGCTCAGCACTTTACCTTGCCAGATTTTGGCGTGAAATCCTTGAGGGCCTCCGTGGAGATGGCAGGGGATGCCTGCGGGGTCATTATTGGTTGCTAGCGTGTATTGCTTCCCGTCTATTGTGAATTCTCCGTGGGCGATCCGATTGCCAAAGCGGCCGACGCAGGCTCCGAGGTAGGCCGCTGAGTTATTTGCCCAGCCTTCAAAGGAATCGTGCCTTACCGTAAGCTCCTGAGGCTGCCCGTTCTCATCTGGAATCGTAACACTGATGAGGTGTGCTCCTAATTCGCTGATTCGCACCTGCATACCGCTGGCGTTGATGAGAGTGAATATACGGACGGTTTGCCCATTGATTTCACCATGTGTGTCGATAGTAGATGTTGGCATTGCTTACTAAGTCGATTTTTAGAGGAATTGTCTTACGATAAAAAGCAAAATAATATACGAGATCCTGTCGATCTATATATGATCTAATCGGGTGATGTTGTTAAAAAACATCAAAAATCATGGTTGCAATTATTCAGCCAAGCTGCTTCATTCCGCCCGTCTTCAGTGCGCGCGTGGCGGAATTGGTAGACGCGCATGATTCAGGTTCATGTGGGGGCAACCCTGTGGAGGTTCGATTCCTCTCGCGCGCACCATTGAAGAAACCCTTTTTATTCAAGATTTCGTTAGGTTATCATATAGAGTTGGATGCCTTTTGTGGGTCTTTTTTGTTGCCGCTTGTCTGATGAGAACGCAGTTTGAACGGATCTCGCCGCTCTAGAAGCTACTTACTAAAGTTTTTTTTCTGGAGGAAGAAAACAGAATTCAGCAGTGACTGATTGGAATGAAGCCAACGCACGGCGCAGTGGCGTGTCTCACGGCAATCCATTATCCCAAGTTTCCGGAGGAGGGAATGAGCAGTTTAGCATAGGTGGAGAGGAACGAAACAAATCCGACGAACGGCTCCATTCTATAAACTCTCTCGCTTGCTGAGGGCTAGGGAACCGCAATCGAAAATCAGTTGGATTCACGCAATGTGTGTCGGTTCATCATCACTAATGGAGTTTTTATGGAGGCTTTTTTCGCAACAAGCTAACAGTTGAAATTGTTCAATAACACATCCAGCCCCTTCGTCCCCCGCAACAACCTAACTTTTCCATGGCCGTCCAACTAACACCGTCGCCAAAAAGAAAATTTCAAGCAGCCGTAGAACCCCAAGCCGCTTCTTAATCTCATTTTCAGAAAATGGATCGAGCCCCATGTATCGGAAACAACTTCTCCGGTCCGTCAAAAATCGGATATGAATAAAAATCTGTCATACCCCTACGAAGAGATTCTTTAAGGTTTTTTTCACTCTCTTTGCAGCCGAGAATATGCTTTTTAGTGAGGAGCGTTTTAGATCATCAGGTGGTGAGCCAAGAAGCAAGGCAGAGAAATGGCGCATGTATACCTTGCCATACTTTGTTTTCAGAGGGCGATGAACAAAACTCCGGATTTAGTTAGGCTAGTTCAACACCCGTAGGACTGCTAGAAAATTGTGTTATGGATGAGATCTTCGAGAGGATCCCATAGATCAGGAGATAGGGCTTGTTTTAGATTTTGCCGATGGTTGGAACCTCAAAGCCTTTGTTGTTAGGGTCCTTGAGGAGTGTGTTGGCTGGCTTCGCATGATCCCCAGTGAAGCGCTCGGTCTTCGGATCGAAGGTGAGCCATGGGCCGACGGTGTATTGAACTTTGTCTTTGGGGATGCCCACGCCGTCGCGCATGAGTTCGTGCAGTTTGAGGAAATGCTCTGCGGCGTCGGCATTGTCACCGAAACGTCCGGCTTTGGCATTGAAGGGGACCTTTTCGCCAAGGCGGTAGGAGTTGTTCATGACGTGGCCGAGCACGCAGCCGTAATGGGCATCGCGGACGTTGCCGTTAGCCATTTCAGGTTTGCCAGCGCGACAGGCGGCGACGAAGCTGCCGAAGTTACCACCGGGCGTGACCTTGCCACCAGGGACCTTCACCTTTTCGCCTTTGTCAGAACCTTTCGGATAGTAGACGCCGCTCACGATTCGGCCACCGTCCTCAAAGTAGTATTCGTTCCCCACCTGGCGTTGGTATCCTTTATAGTTGACGTTGCGGACGTTGAAGAATGCGTATTGGCCGTTGGGATACTTGGCGATGGAGAACATCGTGTTGGGGGTCTCGCCCTGATCGTCCCACTGGAAACGTCCCCCGATTGACATGGAGTGGCTCGGGTGGGTCTGGTCGTCATCGATAGCCCAGCGGGCGACGTCGAGTTCGTGGGTCCCTTGATTGTTGAGGTCACCGTTGCCGGTCCTCCAGAACCAATGCCAGTCGTAGTGCACGTAGTTTTTGTGGAACTGGTCGATGACGGCGGGCCCTTTCCAGAGGTTCCAATCGAGACCGGCGGGAGGAGCGGACGGGCCCACTTTCCCGATGCCGTTACGGGGTTTACAGCAGTATCCGTAGGAAATCTTGAGTTTGCCCCACTTGCCGGCTTTGATGGCTTGGTTAAGTCCGGCGATGCCCGCGCTGCTACGTTTCTGGGTGCCGTGCTGAATGACAACCCCGTATTTTTCCTGGGCGGCGACCGCGATGCGGCCCTCGGTGATATCATGGCTCATGGGCTTCTCAACGTAGACGTGTTTACCGGCCTGCGCTCCCCAGATGGTCATGAGCGAATGCCAATGGTTTGGTGTGGCGATGGAGATAGCGTCGACATCGGGGTCGTCGAGTGCGATACGGATATCGGCGATAGCCTTGCAGTTCGTCGACCCAGCCTTGATGGCGAGCTGTAAGCCTCTGGCGAGGGCACCCTTCTCGGGATCAACCACGTAGGCAATCTCGACGTTGGGGAGTTTTGCAAAGCCTTGGATATGACTTCGGCCTCGACCGTTGACACCGACAACCGCGATACGCATGCGATCGTTGGCTCCGAGAATTTTGGCTGATGAGCGTGTCCCGCCGACTAAGGCGAAGGCTCCGGTGGTTAAGATGGACTGCTTGAGGAAGTGACGGCGTGAATGTTGGTTCATGATGAAAGTTCGTGGGTATATTCGATAGAACTACGCAATCCGCGAGGATTGACTGTCAACGGATTCTCTCAATCGGGACATTTTTCTACGAACTCGGGTGGAATTATTCAGAGTGATTAACAGTATCAAGAAAAATATAAATTGAGAGGTTGCCGCGGATTACTATGAGGTAATCCTCTATTCCGAATGTATCATTTCGCTACATCTTTACTTATTTCCTCCTACGCTGATCTTTCGCTCTCATCTCTCTTCTTGCAACTGTGGTGATTTCTGTTTGGATAAATCAAGTTCTTAAATCTATTCTTCATTATCTGCCATGACACATTTTGCCCTCCTCGTTTTTGCGGTCGCCCTCATTCCCGGGAGTGTCCTGGCCCGGACGGTCACGCTCCAATTTGTCTCCCTGCCCAAAAATGTGAACGCCGGCTCGATTGAACTACTCACTGAAGAAGGTAAATCGATCACCATCGACGCCCCATATCAGGACATTTCTAAACCATATCAAGTCGATCAACGTAAGCAGTGGACGGTCGGGAAATTCGAGAATGCCGCAGACGGGACCCGGAAATTCACCGAGTATGGATCGGTGAAGGCGCTAGACACCCGCCATCAACTCGTCATCCTCATCCGCAAGGGTGCCACCAATGCCGATGGTTTTAAGGTCGTTGTTGTCGCAAATGGACTTTCCCAATTCGGGGGTGGTGCCTTCCTCCTAGTGAATGGTTCAGACAAAGAGATCGAAGCTAAACTCGGAGCTAAGAAATCAACCATCGCTCCCGATGAACACAGCATTTCCAAACCTGAGACTGATGAAGGGAAACGTAATTGCCACGTCCGGTTCAGCTTCCGCAATGGGGAAAAGATGAAGCCATTTTTCAGTACCAACTGGCCGGTAAACCAGAACGCACGCGGCCTGGTCTGTTTCTACACCGACTCCAAGGCGAAGCATTTGAAGATGCACATGATTCGTGATTTTGTAAAATAGTGTGTTGATCCGGCTTGTCTCACCATTGACCCTCACCTTCCGTTAGTTTTTCACGTCGAATTATTGATTCCACAATTCACGGACTAAGACTATTTTTATTTTCACACCAGACACTATGGATTCCAAAGCAATTTTCAAATCTTCATGGGTATTAACCGCAGCATTCGTTTTTGCCGGCTACTCGGCTGCACAGGCCTGCGACAAAGAAAAGCCGGTTGAAAAAAGGTGGACCGAGACCATTGACGGCAAAGTCGTCAAATTCATGACGATTGATGGTGTCATGGTGCACGAAAAGGATACCTCAAAGCAACCATTACCAAAAATAGTCACTCCTGGAACCGCCAGTACCCAGCAAAAAGTCGGCGCCGCTCCTTCCGATGCGGTTGTTCTGTTCGATGGCACCAAAAAATCGATGGATAACTGGCATGGCACCCGACCCAAGCATCCTAATAACGATTGGAATTTGCTCGAAGATGGCTCGATGGAAGTCGTTAGAAGGGCTGGTTCCATCAAATCAAAAAAGAAATTCGGCTCCTGCCAATTGCACATCGAATGGATGTCGCCAGCGAAAGCCGAGGGCGAAGGCCAGAGCAGAGGGAATAGCGGCGTTTCCCTGATGGACATCTATGAAGTGCAGATTCTCGACTCATACAATGACATTAGCCCAACCTATGCGGACGGCCAAGCCGGGGCACTATACGGTCGGTCGAAACCTGATTTTAACGTCTGCCGTAAGCCCGGTGAGTGGCAAACTTACGACATTATGTTCACCCGCCCGATCTTCGACAAAGATGGTAAAGTAACAAGACGTGCTAAATTTGTGGTTCTCCATAACGGCGTATTTATTCAGAACAAGACCCTTTTTGGTGGCACAGGTTGGGACGGCCCGCATGCCGCCACCGACTACAAAAAACATGCCGACGAAATGCCTATTCAGCTTCAGAGCCATGGTAGCCCAGTAAGATTTCGCAATATCTGGATAAGACCGCTGAAAGATTAAGATGAGAAAAATGGATGTTAGATGTTGCCCTTTTTCATTTCCGAAACAGCAAAGTCGACGGCCCTTGCCGTGAGTGCCATATAGGTCAGCGAGGGGTTTTGGCAACCGGATGAGACCATCGCCGATCCGTCCGTGCAGAAGACGTTCGGTGCTCCCCACACCTGGTTGTGGCTGTTGAGGACGGATTCCTTCGGCGAACTTCCCATGCGGGCGGTACCCATTTCATGAATACCCAAGCCAATGGATGGTTCTTTGTTATAGGCTTTAATTCCCTTGGCTCCCATCGACTCTAACATTTCGGCGGCGTCGTTCATCATGTCGGCGCGCATGGCTTTCTCATTTTCCTGAAACTCAGCATCGGCAACGACGAGGGGTAAGCCCCATTTGTCGGTTTTGTCCGGGCTGAGAGAGATGCGGTTGTTTTCGTAAGGAAGGCACTCGCCGAAGCCATACATGCCGATGCCCCATGGACCGAATGATGTAAGCTCTTTCTTGAATTCGGCACCAAAACCGGGGATGTCTCTGGACCATCCCTGGCGCATGCCTCCACCTTGATAGCCAAAGCCTCGGAGGTAATTTCCCTTTCCGGGTTTCTCGTTAAAGTTCCGGTAGCGTGGAATGTAGATTCCTCCTGGTCGTCTGCCGAACTGAACCTTGTCAGCATGCGTGTCTATGTGTCCCTTGGCTCCCACCCCGAGATGGTGATCCATCAGGTAGCCGCCCAGCGATCCGCTCTCGTCCATGCCGTTAGGAAAACGCGAGGACTTCGAGTTCATCAGGATCGCGGTGGAGGCGACGGTGGAGGCATTGAGGAAAATAATCTTGGCGTAGTATTCGGTAGTCTCCAGCGTCACTTCATCAATGAGCCGCACACCAATAGCCTTACCAGCTTTATCATCGTAGATCACAGAGTGGACGATGGAATGCTGGCGCAGAGTCATGTTTCCCGTCAGCTTAGCCGCCATGAGAGTAGCGGCCTGACTGCTGAAATAGGCGCCAAAGGGACAACCGCGAATGCAGAGGTTCCGGTACTGGCATGAGGATCGGCCGAGTGCAGACTGCTCCTTAGTCGGTTTGGTTAGGTGAGCGATACGAGCTTGAACAACCTTGCGGGTGCTCCATTTGGCCTCTACACCCGCCTTGAGATCGAGCTCGGGCGGAGTGAGTGCCATCGCCGGTTGGAATTCCCCGTCAGGGAGTTGCTCCAGGCCGTCGGCGTTACCGCTGATGCCTACAAATTTTTCCACATACGAATACCACGGCGCAATATCCTTGTAACTGATCGGCCATGGGATGGAGATGTCCTCCTTGGCATTGGCCTCGAAGTCCATTGGGCTGAGGCGATAAGTTTGCCTGCCCCACATAACTGATCTGCCGCCAGTGTGGTAGCCGCGCATCCAATCGAAGCGCTTCTTCTCTTCGTAGGGATGGTCTTGGTCATCAACAAAAAGTTCATTGTGCGAAGGTCTGATCGTGTAGGTGGTACGGTGTTGCTTTTCCTGCTGGGCGATCATTTCGCGAGACGGCTTGTTGAGCCATTGAAGCTGCCACGGGGGGGAGTTCGTGGTCTTGTAATCGGCGATGTGTTCGAGCTTGTGGCCACGCTCAAGAACCAGCGTCTTAAGGCCTTTTTCGCAAAGCTCCTTGGCTGCCCAACCACCCGAGATTCCGGAACCCACTACGATCGCATCATACGTGTGCTCCGCTTTTCCTTTGGTATTAAGATTCATGTCTTTTCTAAAGTGAGTGTTACATGGAATAGGCTTTCATGCCCGGCTTGAGAGGCATGTCCGGCACCCACTTCCCCGGTACCAGTTGGAAATCAAATGCCTGTGTTGCGCCCACTTCAGAGTTAACATAACAAAATTTTGTGAGTTCCTTGAACTGTTGGAGAAATGTCTGTCGCTGCGGCTTCCCATCCCGTTCCAGTTTCTCCCGGGCTGCTCGAGTCTCCTTGTCATACCCCGTTAGGAATGCCACCTGATCATCGGCCTTGAGCTTATCCAGCCCCTTGCCGTGATCTTTCGCACAACGCAGCATGATTGCCGTCAAACCCTCGGTAATGATAACCTGATCCTCCGCATCTATGCAGTCTTTGACGATGACCTCGATCCATCCTGGCACCCCCGCTTCGATAGCCCCCGGCGTATCCGTCTTCGGGATGATCACCTCGGCGAGCATCGCCACTTGATCTCGCTGAGCAGGGCGAAAAAACGTGAGGTCAGCCTCATTAAAATTCTCGCCGATTCTTGCAAAAGCACTTTTCGGAAGGGCAACACTGCTCCCCATAGCCATCGCCATAATTTTCAATAGTTCTCTGCGTTCCATAAATTTTGTAAATGAGGTCAGCCCTTGGATTTATCATCAAGGAACAGACCGATCATGTGACCGACTGTTTTCTCACCTCAAACGCAAACATAGTCCCATTGACTGCGACGCCAAGGGTATTCTTGGCAGCGGTTGATTCTGATCAGAATGGTATGAGAATGAGGTCCGGGAACGCGAATGGCTGACAGAAGAAAAACGAAGAAATAGAAAAGGACTTGGTCACATGGGGGTTACTTCTCCTCTTTGGTATTACCAAGTGCCAATGATAGCCGAAAAGGTAAGTATGGTTTCCTCGCCTGATTTTACAAATGATTTTCCCACCAGCGTTTTTGGCATCGATGTGGCGAGGAACGGGCTGTTTTTAAAATTTCCTGTATTGGTGTGAATGATGCCTTCTCGAGTGAAGCCGCCATAGGGATCGATGTATTTGATTTTAAATGATGTCGCACCGCGTGGCAGTTTTTTGGGGATTTCAGTGACGACCACGAAGTGGGCGCGAATTGGCCACCATGATTTACCGCCGACCTCCTTGCTGTAGCGGTGTGCGTAACGGCGAACACTGATGATGGGGGGAAGTCCCTTTTTGAGGGATTTTGCGATCCGCTCGTGGCTACGGTGAAGGAGTTTCGTAAAGCTTTCGCGCGATTTTCTAATGAGCACCTCATTTTTTATTTTGGGTAATGAATAGGGCGTTCGCATCTCATTGGCCATATCGGTGAGATCAAGCAGGTTGATACCCTGTTTGGAATTCCAGCGGTTAACACCTTTGATGTGCTGGGAAGGACGATTCCCCCAAGTTCCTACGACGTAGCGCAGTCGGGTCCGGCTGTCATTTCCAGGGACGGCCTTAAATGCCTTTTGCCATTTCTCGTCACCGTATTGAAAAGCATTGAGCAGCGAAGCAGGCCCGCATGCGTTTCCATAAGCACGCCGCTGGTTGATGGGGGAAGCGTTCTTGTTGGGAGCCTGGATCAACTCCTGGGCACTAAGCTGCCAAGGTGCAATCAGAATCAAAGCCAAGAGTATTCGCATACAGAGACTGAATACTGACAACTGGGAACTGGCAACTATATATAGAACATGGGCGACTGCGTGCAGAGCGTGTCCATGGTGATGCTGCCGAGTTCCTTGACCAGTGATTGATTCACTTGATCCCAGGCCTGGTTGATAGCACGGCCCGATTCTCCATCATTGGAAATATTCGGGGTGAGCATACCGGGTTCGACGGCTTGCGTGACTTGAAGCAGGCTAATTTCACGGGGATCGCTTGCTAGCAGGTATCCACCGGTCTTTCCGCGCTTGCTAATGATGAGGTCACCTCGCTTGAGGTCATTGAGGATTTGAACTAAAAAATTTGCAGACACGGCTTCGCGTTGCGCTATGTCGTCAAGTCGTGTAAGAGTCTGTCCATCATAGTGCCGGGCGAGCTGAACCATCGCTCTGCATGCATATTCAAGTTTCTGGGAAATTCTCACAAAAAAAATGGAACATATAAACCAATCCAATACTAGCTCCAAGGACGAGAACCTCTGTCATGGCGCTGACCTCGCTAATGTGGACATCGATCAAATTTGGGCAGAAATCCGTGAGGCTGCAGTCTCGATGGCCGCCGAGGAATCCCATTTGCACCGCATGCTGGAGGATGTCGTCATTAGCCGAGATAGCCTCGCTGAGAGTCTGGCAGCTCGCTTGGCGCGGAGATTATCCCGCGAGGATATGAAACGCTGTGAGCTGGAGCCCTTGATGTGCAACCTTTTGAAGGAAAACGACAAAGTCATGCTTAGCGTCGCGCGGGACATGACGGCAATTGTCGATCGTGACCCAGCTTGTCAGTCGGCATTAGAGCCCTTGCTCTTTTACAAAGGCTTTCTGGCGATTTGTGCCTATCGGGTATCGCATCGGCTCTGGCTTGATGGTCGGAAGCCGTTGGCGTTGTATTTCCAAAGTATCGTTAGCGAAATCTTTGGCGTAGATATACATCCTGCAGCCCAAATCGGCTGTGGCATCCTCCTTGACCACGCAACGAGTGTGGTGATGGGTGAGACGACCATTGTAGAAGATAACGTTTCCATCCTTCACGAGGTAACTCTTGGAGGAACAGGCAAGGTGACTGGAGACCGTCACCCGATTGTGCGCTCCGGCGTACTGATCGGTGCTGGATCAAAAATTCTCGGCCGCGTCGAAATTGGCGAGTGCGCGAAAATCGGTGCCGGTAGTGTGGTGCTAAATGACGTGCCAGCTCATAAAACCGTAGCCGGAGTTCCAGCCGTGATTATGGGTGAGAGCAGTGAGGAAAATCCAGCTCTTGATATGAATCAACACCTTTGCGAAGGGAATGCCATCTAACGAATTTCATCTGATATTTAATCCGATGCAATCCCCATGATCCGACCTTTGGTTAGGTCGTATGGGGTGAGTTCGAGTTGAACTTTATCTTCTGGTTTCAGTTCGTCATGCAGGTGGATCAGTGCCTTGGGCACATGACCGATAACTATTTTCCCATTGGGAAGGGAAACATGATAGATTTTAGGCATAGGACAATCAACAACGGTCCCGATGGTAGTAATAGGTGGGTCGAACACTGGAATTTTGAATGGTGAATTTTGAAGAGTAAATGAGGATGATCAGCCGATGTCCTTCCACTTCACCAGAGAGGCGAGGGGGGCGAAGCCGTCATGGTGCCAAAAAAGGCTGGGTTGCTGACTTTGGCCCAGTGGACAGATCCGATGAGCTGGTAGTTCAGTAAGGCTAGATACTGTGTTTTGCTTAAACGGGTGGATGGCGATGGTTGAGAGATGTTGTGACTCAGGGCCAAGACTCATGACATTGAGATCGGCGCGGAGAGGTTTGACATAAACACAGCGATTGAGGCAAGAAAGTTTAAGCAAGGGATCCGATTCGCAAACGATGGTCCAGTCTAAGCTGTCGTTACTTTCCCAGAGTTTGGTTGTCGTGTTATTGGCTGCAATAAATCGCGTGGTCTCCCTGAGGTTCCGTATGGCACCAGCTTCGGATAAAGATATGGGGGCAGGTGGATTATATGTTGTGAACTTTTCCATCTCTACAGCCAATAGTTCTGCAAATTCCATGATGTTTCCTTGCACGTAAATAGCATGCGGTGAGAGGCATCCTTGCTGGTTGTAGAGGGATACGTCTCGAGCGGCGAGGTCGGCTGCGCCTTTGTAATCATCGTAAACGATTCCGATGGATACCTTGTGTCCATGAGGAATGAAAATTTGATCGGGTCGGGTCTTCTTGTAGATTGCGTCAATTGCCGCATCTGAACCAATCGCGATCACAGCATCCGCTTTGTTTAATAATTCTTCCGTTAGTTCGTCGTGAGTTTCAATAAGTCCCTTCAATTCGGATGGGAACTGTTGAATGGATTCAGAGAGTTCGGGTAGTCCGGCTGATGGGAGCTTGATGATGTTGTGTGATCCTAACAATAATCCTCGGATGATACTTTGAATGGCTGCATGAGGGGTGTTGCCGCTAACGATATGCAGGATGTATTTAGGAGCATAGGCCTTGCTTAGTAAATCTCCATGAGGATGGAAGCCATCGAGAGCGTTGGGGTTTCCTAACTCAGCTTCTAGCCAGAGTGATAGGTCATGGGCTGTAATTTTCCCCATTAACGCTTCCACGTACGGCAAAGCAGAGGCCTCTGCGAGTAGCTGGATTCTATCGTGGGTGGAGATCATGATCTGAGACTGTGGTCGGCTGCCCTAGAACAGCCTCTGGGCAGCGCTGATGGGTCGCGTCCCAGTAGTGTAAATGAATTGTTTCCCTCTGCAAGATCTGCCTCTGAACGAACCGCGATGTCTTGTGTGCGGATGGCCATCACCGAGTGAAAGTTAGCAAGATCGTAGATGACAAGATGTCCGGGCTCACCTGGTAGAGCATCTGTTTCAGTGAGTGGGTCGATGACCCGAACGCGCGTCCAGCTTGGACCGGTATGCGGACGACCTAGACCCCGTGTATAGAACTGACTGCTGAGCTCGGTCATCGAATATTCGTTGACGATCGAGTCCGGCGCTAAGTTAATTTTCTGCTCGAACAGCTGGTAAAGGTCCTCCTTTTCTAAGTGACGGGAAGTTCCCTTATATCCACCAGTTTCCATTGCCCAGCTGCCGGGGGGAAGGGAAATGGAGGAGTCGAGCTGATCAAAGAGATAGAGGAATGCCAGTGCCGTGCCCAGTAGCGCAACGGGTTCATTTTTTTTGATCGCAATTTTAATAGCGAGGTTGATTTTATCGAAATCAATTTTTCCAGTAACACCGATAGCCCAGGTTGCGTTTTCTGCGAATGAGTCGGAAAGAACACCCATCATGTGAGATAGCGAGGACTGCGGAGCTTGCTCAGGTGAGCCTGTCAAAAATATGGCCTGACTGGGGTGGGGGAGATCCAATTCGTCCCAGCCAGATTTGATTGAGTTTTCATAAAATTGCAGAGAGGGAAAATGGTGCTGTCCCTTAACTTCGGTGGTTGTGCCAGAGGTCAGGAATGTTTTATGGGTGTTTTCGATGGGAAAAGTGACAATCGGGTAGTCTTCGAGCTTAAATACATCAGTAGGCACAGCAGGTATATCGTGCCAGTGGCTGAGATTGGAGGGGTTTTTCCCAAGCGAATCACAATACTGTCGATACACTAAGTTCTGGTCATGCTGGTTTTTAAACACACTGATAGCCAATGAGTTAAATGTGTTTTCTTCCGCTGCCAGACCATCGATTAGAGCGTCGGTTATAGCGGTAATCAGGCTGTGTTCGGTGGAAGAGGTGGCGCGCATAAAGGTGGTCCGATACCGCAATCTCCTGAAAAAGCGTGTGACAATCAAGAGCCGAATCCACATCTGCTTGGATGATAACACACAAATGGCCTCAGAATTCAGCGTGAATCTAGAAATACCTCATGCGTTGGTCATTATTACCCCCCCCCAACCAACAACCAAACAAGATATGATACATCAAATGAACATCCTGCTTGCCGATAAAAAAGGATAGAATAATCATATTTCCATCCGGCGAATGAAATAATTCACAGGGCAGGGCACGTAACAAACGCTGTGTCCTGCTATTTTTCTCAAAATACATGCCGTGGCCGCCGCTAGGGCTTGACTTGAATGGATAATGGGTGAAGACTTCACTATCTGCTGGTTTTCCCGCCGATGGTTCACGCCGACACACCCACACTTGATTTAGAAAACATTTAATACTTAATACAATGGATTTACCAAAGAGCATATTGCTACCCCTTGGGGCTATTGCCCTGATCGGCGCCTGCTCACCTTACCCACCCGCACCTGGTCCTCATACTAAGCTGCCAGCTGATAAGGAGGACGAGCAAGCCCTCACGAGTGAGCAGCAGCGTCAGATTGACGAAAGCCGCGAACGCCTCAAACATCAGGAAGAGGCTCGTAATAATGAAGGGAATGGTGATTCTCCTAGGACTGATGTCCCTGACAGGGCTAGTCCCCCCGTCAAACCCAAGTATCCAACCGCTTCGGCTGTTCCTGGTAAGTCAGGATTCGTTTTTAACCCCTACACCCACAATATTGTTGATGTGAAAGGGATTGGATCTGGCAAGCTTTGTCGTGACCCAGAAGACCTTGACCCAACTCACAAGTTCCGTGTGCCTTAGGGCTAGCTTGTTGATTCGCATATTGTCTGTATTTTAAAACGAGGCTGGTGCCATGGGTTCCAGTGTCACAATTTTTAAAGAACCGATGCCGCATTTTCAGCGCGTCGGTTCTTGCATTTACGCTGGCTCCTGCCAGTGATTGCGGCGTATGAAACGTATTGCTATTCTTGGAAGCGGACTCCTCGGTGGATCGATTGCCCTCGCTGTGCAATCGCGCCTACCCGGAGTGAGTGTGGCTCTTTGGGGTCGACGCGAGCAAGGTATTACTGAGGCCAGGGAGCAGGGGGTTGTCGAGGCTACTACTGATTTAGCTGTGGCTGTAAAAGACGCGGATACGATCATCTTGGCATCACCCGTGGGCGCTATGTTGGAAATTCTTGAAGCGGCATCGGATAGCTGTTCATTGGATGGTGTCATCATCTCTGATGTTGGCAGTGTGAAGCTTACACCGCGCGATACGTTGGAGCATGTGGTTAAGGATGCTGGCGCCAAGTATATTGGCAGCCACCCTATGGCTGGATCCGAGCAAGCCGGCGTTTCTTCTGCCCGAGCGGACTTATTTGAAGGTGCCGCCTGTGTGATTACCAACGATTTCAAACATCCTGACGAAGATCTACTCAAGCTGAAGGGCTTGTGGGAAGCCATTGGTTGTCAGTGCTTTACGACTTCATCGGAAGAGCATGATCGTGTCATGGCGAGGATCAGTCACCTGCCTCATATGCTGGCATCCATCGGTGCGCTTGTTGGTCTGAAACATCCCGAAGATGGTAAATTTGCAGGTAATGGTATGCGTGATACCACCCGTGTGGCATCCGGTCACCCTGGGATGTGGGCGGAGATTTTCCTGAGGAATCGAGATGCTATGAAAGAACCCATTAAGGAGACCATCACTCACTTGCGTGAAATGCTTGCTTTGCTTGAGAATTCAAGCGATGAAGAACTCACTCGTGTCCTTGAGGATGCAAAACAGCTCAGAGATACACTCTGATATTACTCTTTATAGTAACTCTATTAACAACCCGAATTTAGAACACGCAATTATATGTCCACTCTTAAGGTAAAACCAATCAAAGATCTATGGGCCGAGTTTGAGGTGCCGGGTGATAAAAGCATCTCTCATCGATCCGCTATTCTCGCCGGTCTTTCCAATGGTGTTTGCCAAATTGATAACTACCTCCCCAGTGAGGATTGTCTCTGCACCCTGAATGCGATGGCTCAACTCGGGGCTACCCATGAGGTGTTGGAAACCATGGAGGGCTACGGTCCAACATCGCTGAAAATTCAGGGACGTAGAATGAAGCTAAGCGCTCCTGAAGGAAATGTAGACTGTGGTAACTCGGGAACTGGGATGCGACTTCTCGCAGGCTTGCTCGCGGCTCAGCCCTTTGAATCAGTTCTAACTGGAGACGCCTCTTTACAGTCTCGCCCTATGAACCGGATTATCAAACCGCTCGAACAGATGGGCGCGTCGATCAAAGCCTCTGGTGATAAACCAGGTTGCGCACCTCTTCATATTAGCGGCGGCAAACTTAGCCCCATTTCCTATGATATGCCTGTGGCCAGTGCCCAGGTGAAAAGCGCCGTGCTTCTAGCTGGTTTGTTTACTGAAGGCACAACAAGTGTCATTCAGCCAGCTGAGACACGTGACCACACCGAGCGGATGTTAGCCTATTTCCGTATCCGTTCTATTCGTAAAGGTAATGAGATCTCCGTCCACGGCGGACAGATGCCCAAGTCGGGTGATTTTAGAGTGCCTGGTGATATTTCTTCTGCCGCCTTTTGGATCGTGGCCGCTGCCGCTATGCCGGATGCACATTTGCTCATTAAAAATGTTGGTTTGAATCCGACCCGTACAGCACTTCTCGATGTGTTGATTCGGATGGGAGCACAGATCAAGGACGTTGTCCTCTCTGAGGAACATGGCGAACCCTATGGCAATGTCGAGATCACTGGTAAACCACTACGTGGCACGGAGATTAAGCCTGAGGAAGTGCCTAACCTGATTGATGAACTACCCATCCTAGCTGTTGCTGGGGCACTAGCTCAAGGCCGCACGATTATTCGTAATGCCAAGGAACTACGCGTTAAGGAAAGCGACCGCATCGCCACGGTATGCGAAAATCTCCGCGCCATGGGCGCTGAAGTTGAGGAGTTCGAAGACGGTATGGAAATCAAGGGAGGGAAACCACTCAAAGGTGCTGAGCTTGAAAGCTTTGGCGATCACCGTATTGCCATGGCCTTTACCATCGCCGGACTCTTTGCACAGGGCGAAACAGTGATTAATGATACCGACTGTGTGAATACGTCCTACCCAGGCTTTGGCCGACATCTCTCCTCCATTCAAAACGGTAGGTCACCAAGATAAATAAGAGCGCGTATATTAAATCACTTCTCTAAATACTTTTCATTTCTAACGATATTATGAATAGCCATTTTGCTGTCGCGATCGACGGTCCAGCAGCCTCAGGAAAAAGCACCGTCGCTCGTCGTCTTGCCGAGCATTTAGGTCTCATTATGATTAATACCGGTGCCATGTATCGTGCCATCGCCTGGGCAACTATCCAGAAATCGGTGGACGCTACTGATTCTCATGCTGTCATCACGATGCTCGATGGAATTGAGGTTGCTTGTGGAGTCAGTGATGGCGGCTCAACAATTCTGATCGATGGCATAGACCCTGGCGATGCTTTACGCGAAGACCCGGTAAACGCTCTCGTTTCCAAAGTCGCAGCCATCCCCGAGGTGCGTGAGCTTCTCGTAGCCAAACAGCGCGAATACCTCACGCTTGGCAGCCTTGTCATGGAAGGGCGCGATATCGGGTCCGTTGTTTTTCCTCACACACCTTATAAACTCTACATCGATGCTTCCGAGGAAGTTCGCCTTGCACGCCGCTCAGCCGAGGGTTTGGCAGATGTTGTTAGTCAGAGAGATGCCGAGGATAGTAAACGTAAAACCTCACCACTCATCGTTGCAGAGGGTGCCACGGTAATCGACAGCTCGGACATGGGTATCGATGAAGTCGTCGAGACCGCACTACTCACCCTTCGCACACAAGGATTACCGGTCTAACTAATTTTCTAACCACTGATTAATTTATGAAAACAACCTACTGGTTTTGTTACACGTTATGGAAGCTGTGCTTCGTTTGCTTCTTTTCCTACCGCGTTGTTGGTAAGGAGAAACTCGTGACTGAAGGTCCGGTGCTCATTGCATCAAACCATGAAAGTTTCCTCGACCCACCGCTGGTGGGAGTGGGTTATGATAAAGCTGTTTACATGCTTGCCCGTAAGACATTATTCCGTGGGCTAGGGGCATGGCTATACCCAAAGCTTAACGCTATACCTATCGATCAGGAACGTCCTGATATGACCAGCCTTAAGAAAATCATCAAGTTGCTCCGACAGGGGAATCAAGTGGTCATCTTTCCCGAAGGAGCTCGCACCCTCGATGGTGAACTCCAATCTGCCGAAGCAGGCACAGGTCTGATTGTCGCAAAGAGCAAAGCCGTCGTGCAGCCCGTCCGCATCTTCGGTGCCCGCGATGCACTTCCCCGCGGATCGAGTAAAATGCGCTTCGTCCCGATCACTCTAGTCGTTGGCGACCCCATCACGTTTACCCCCGAGGAACTCAAAGCTAAGGGCCGTGATGAATACCAGAAGATCTCCGACAGAATCATGAAGGAAATCAGCAAGATAGAGCTAGAATAACGTCTCTTGGTAGATGAAAGAAGCCGATCCCACGCTAGTGGTCACGCTTAAGCCCTCGTAAAAAAAGGGAAAGGTAGTAATGGCGGAGAGGGAAGGAATTGAACCAACC
>TARA_B110000908_G_scaffold172688_1_pt1 | contig 25387 bp, 30 predicted proteins | sample TARA_B110000908 | Tara Oceans TARA_B110000908 (sample SAMEA4398067) | marine metagenome | biome: Polar Biome; feature: [DCM] deep chlorophyll maximum layer (ENVO:01000326); material: water (ENVO:00002006), including particulate matter (ENVO:01000060) such as... | depth 36 m
CATGCGCGGCCTTTCAGATCGTTGGGCCCAAAAGGGTGTTTACGAGCGAAGGTCGGAGCATGGATCAATGAGAACACCTGTTTCGCGATTAATTTAAGCATCGTTGCAACTCGTTCATTCATAGTGTAAAGTCCTACCAATCCTGTGATTCGCAACCTTCTATTACTCACACTGACAGCCTTATTAGCAAGTTGCCATACCTGTGTGCGCTGTAATTTGGGGGCTCCACGATGGATCAAGCCTACCGAGGCTGAGCTTACAGCTTGTAACGTGCCCACAGGGAAGCGTGCCAAGTTTGATATCATTGCAAGTTACACGAAGGGAGCGGGAAACTTTGAAGCTGTCCGCAAAACCATTCAGGTGGGTGATCTGGTCGCAGTTCGGATGACCGAAAAGGAAAAACGGGATGGTGTGAAACACGGTAGCGTCAAAGCGGTAAGCTATATGGTGATGAAATACGCTCATATGGCTATCGTTGTCAAAGACCCGAAAGACCCCAAGGTATTATGCCTCTACACCAGCCAGGGGGCTAGGGGTCCTAACATCGAGGATGGCCTTGATGAACTTGAGCTCCATACCATCGATATTTACCGACTTGATCTTTGGAAGCAGCTCGACATGGTTAGGTTGAACGAATTTGTTGTAACCTCACTGAAAAAGAAGAATAAAATCTTCGGCTACAACTTCATTGGCATGGTGGGTATCTGGAGCAATTATCTTGAACCTAAGAGCCCCAAGGATATTGGTGATGACTACTTGTGTTCTACGGCCGTAGCCGCAGCGTTGCATTACGCGGGGTTAGATCTTGATGCCGTACGTTGCTGTGAGGCCTTTAACATGATCAGCCCATTACGAGTGGTTACCAGCACCGGGCGGATGATGGTGCCTGAGAAAATGATGGTTGATGAGAGAAAGGTTCTTTACTCCGAGCTCTAGGGATCTGTGTAGAAATGGGGTCTGTGTAGAATTGCGCAATAGACGCGTCCTAGTTAATCCCCATCAGGTGCGGCATAGTTCGCAGTCCAGTAGTTGCCGGTTCTAGCAAGGCCAACACGAGTGAATTTTTATTCATCATGTTGGTTTTGTGTCCCTTACTGTCCCACCACCTCTGGAAAACTCTCTGGGCGTTATGCGCCATGGCGAGGTTTTCAGAGGAATGTGATGATGGATAGCCGTGGCGTTCCACCCGTACGTGGAAACGTGTTCCGTCTCGTCCTTTGTGGGCTAAGTAGTTATACTTAGCCATCAAATCAGAGTGATCCTTCGCGGCCAGCGTGAGTCGCGGATCAATGGTCAGCTGTGGGAGGCGCTTCTTTTTCCTCGCCCCATTCATCAACCTTAGCAGATCAGACGTGCCGTCATTGGGCAATGCCTGGAGAGGCTGGATCTGTTGGGCGGTCTCCTGTTTTGAAAAAGATCCGCAGGAGCATACAAGGGCACACAGAGTGCCCACTGCAATCTTTCTAAGAGTGTTTCTAAAAGTTGAACGCAGTATCAGGCTTTGGCTTTTCTGACGGCTGCGAATTTCTTGAACAGGAAGAACAGACCTACACCTGCGAGAATCAGCAAGGGCACACCGATGAGTGGGCGATAGAATATCCACGCGACGGCGATGGTGATTAATGATAGTGGCGCGGCCAGAAGGAAGGCGACGATACCCGTGCCGATTCCAACGATATCGCCGGCGATAGGAAGAACATCAGCCACCACAGAGAGGGGTTTGAATAACAAGCTGAAGCCGATAAACATGACCACGAATCCGACTACCCGCAGAATCCAAGTAAGCATTTTGTTACTCTCTTGCGCACTGGTAAACATTGCGTCAGCTGTGTGCTTTCCCATGTGCAGCATGTTAATTGTCGTTCCCGAGCCCCCAGTAAAGGGGCTGAAGCTTTGTCCGCTTTGTTTGGCAACCACACTGACGTCGGTAGACATGGCGGCCTGGAAGGATACTCTGACATCACCCACCACAGGAGAGGCTGCGTTATCGCCGATGTAATATTGGCCATTGTTGAACTGCACCTTACGTCCGTCGATGGGAGTCATTTCCGCTTGCGGTTTCTGAGCGGAGAAAGCGGCAAAATTATCAATTTGGCCGATCAGTTCGCTGCTTAAAGTGAATCCGCCAACGGTAATAGGTGAAGCCGACCACGACTGCGAACTGAGTGACGACGATGGGTTGGAGTGCCCGCTGGGTTTCTTGAATTTTCCGGAGTCGATTCTGTCTTCTGCCCAGATTGTTTCGTAGCTGTAGGTGGTGGTTTTTTCCTCTGATCCACCAAGTTTTTTCTTTTTGGAAGTTTCTGTATTTTCCTTCCACTGATACATCTCCACGGTGCGCTTTAGTTTGAGTGCCTCGGCAGTGACACCGAACTGGCTATCCGAGAGTGATCCCTTAGCGGTCGCCATCCCACTGATGTGGACAAGCTTGCCATCGTTAGCGTTATCGACTGCGGCCGCATCAGCGGATACACACTCTTTTGCGCCCTGATCAAGATCCTTACGTGTTTTGACAGCTCGCCCCTCGTTCCAGAATAAAACAGGGAACGCGATGATGATCATGATCATACCCACGAGGATACCTTTGATGGAATTTCCAATCCGACTAAACCAGCCGGTGGATGTAGTTTCAGTGAAGCTATCAGACATGCGGGCACACTGAACTGTGATGCCGAGGGCTGGCAAGCGTAAAATCCTGCCCTGCTCTAGGAAGGTTTTCTGAAAATAGCGATGTGGCGATCGACCGATTTTTCTGGAGCATCGGTCAGTATTCTAGAGCTTTGATTTCGCTCGGAGCAAACAAGCTCGGCACCGAGTCCCTGAATGGCGTCGAGTGCGAGCCGGTGTTCTCGATCGAAGTAGGATGTGATGACTAACAGCCCTTCTTCGTTGAGGCGGTGAAGTGCTTCATCGTAGATTTTTGTCCACGTCGTATCACCATTCCAGAAATTCTGATGACGCATAAAGGCGACGTCGAATTGGTTGTCTAACTGATTGATGTCTTTGAGTTTAGATGCGTCCTGCACCAGGAAATCCGTCGCCGCATTCTCGGGCATCATTTTCCATCGTTCCTTGGCTTCTCCTATTTCTCGATCCCTAATATCTAAACCGGTCAGGTGTATGTTATTCGCACCTTTACCAAACACATCCGCCAGCACTTGAGTCTCATCCGCCCTGCCACATGCCAGATTGAGTAATTGGACAGATTTCTCAGAAGACAGTTTTGATGCCACGCCCGATTTTTTCAGGGTCTCATCGAGGAACTGCTTGAGTCGGACAAGATCCTTGTCGGTATGTGGATTGGCGAATGATGAACTCATTTCCATGGGATCTAGATGGTTGTTGGCGATATGACAACTAAAGAAAGATTCAAGTGCGACTTGAAACAATTCTGAGCAGTGTTCGTATATGAGGTAATGAAACGATTGATTAAACAATTTTTCACCGCCTGTGTGGTCGGAGCACTCACCGGAGCACTCACGGTACCTACCCTGCATGCAGATGACAAGACAGGCGACAAAGGAGAGTGGCTCCAGTTATTTAACGGCAAGGATCTCACTGGCTGGACACCTAAGTTCAAGGGGCAGGATCTTGGTGTGAACTATAAAAACACCTTCCTCGTGAAAGACGGCTTACTCACGGTGAGCTATGATAACTATGAAAAGTGGGTGGGGGACTTCGGTCACCTCTTCTTTAAGGATGAATTTTCGCACTACATCCTGCGCGCCGAGTATCGTTTTATTGGTGAGCAGGTAAAAGGTGGCCCCGGCTGGGCGTTCCGTAACAACGGGCTCATGATCCATGGTCAAACAGCTGCCAGCATGAAGAAAGACCAGGATTTTCCCAATTCTATTGAAGTTCAGCTTCTTGGTGGCCATCCCAATGGAAAAGGAAAACGTGGCACACTCAACCTCTGCACCCCAGGGACACATGTTTATTTAAATGGCAAACTCGACAAGCGCCACTGCATCACCTCAACAAGCCCTACTTTCTACGGCGACCAATGGGTGACCGTGGAAATAGAAATCAACGGAGGCGAAGTCGTTCGACATAAGGTCGGTGGCAAAGTGGTGATGGAATATAAAATGCCTCAGCTCAACGATGGCACGGTTCTTGAAAAAGGAACCATTTCCATTCAGGCCGAAAGCCACCCGACCCAGTTTCGCAAGATAGAGGTTAAGGTTTTGAAGAAGTAACCTGATTGTCCTGTAATAGGCTACTTTTTTCAATTAGACAGCCAGCCTGAATGAGGCTAGGCTGATCGAGGTGAAATTATTACCCGTTACACTCATATTACCCATCGCTCTCATGGTGAGCGCGATGACGTGCTCCACCAGCAAGTTGTCGGCACAAACCACCGCGCCGAACAAATTTGACTGGAAGTCGATCGAGGAGGTTGAGAAGTATATCCGCCTTAAACTTGCCGATGAGAACTACCAGAAAATAACCTGGCACAGCACGGTTATCGCTGGCCAGCGTAAGGCACAGAATGAGGATAAGCCGCTTCTGCTTTGGCTCTACTTCGGAGACCCACGGGGCAACTGCTGACAGAATGGCGTCAAGACAAGACAGTTAGTCTTTAATGATCCAGACCTATCCGAGTATGCACGTGACCACTTTGTCGGAGTTGCCGCAAGTGATGTGGAATACAACAATCTACCAGCGGACGCCAAAGCCAAGGGGGAATACCAGTTTCTTCGTAAAGCCCTTACAGGTGCTCCTCATGGAATCCACCAGGGCATTTATGTTGTTACTCCCTCAGGCAAGTATTTGAAAAAAGCGAATGTCGGCTGGCCCAGTCTTGATCCCAAAAAGGCTCTAAGCCTCTTACGCGAGGCCGTCGCCGAATACCGTGCTATGTCGAAGAGTGAAAGGCTAGCCGCAGCACAGCTTGGCGATACCGCACGATCCATGTCGCCACGGCATGATGTCATTCCAGCACTCGAATGGGCGAAAATCCGCAGTACGACGCGCAGTTATCCATTCGAGGGAATGGAGCTTTTTGATCTGCGACATCCCGTTTATTATAAACTGGACCGACTATGGTTAACTCCTGAAGCCGCCCGCTCTCTCGTTCCTGCTAACCTCACTGTTGGCCAACAGTCATCGATTGGTGAAAAGGCTCTACGCCACCTCACTTACGATTGCCATCTCATGCTTGGTTGTCCACCGTGGTGGAAAGAAACGGTTAAAACCGCAGAGGTAAGCGTTAAGATTGTGAGTAAAAAAGGAAAACTCTATGACCTCCGCTATGTTGGTAAATTTCATTTCGATTCGGATACCAAGTATAACAAATCTTCATACCGAGGAAATTTGTTAGGTTCCGCGGTTTGGGACGAAGATAAGAAACAATTTTCCTCTCTGAAGTGGGTGACTCTCGGGCAAAGAAATCGCAAAGAGCTGAAATCTAACGAGACAAAAAGTAAAGTGCACATTACCACAGTGGGCAGTGTGTTTGAGCTCGACCCCATGCGTCCGAATGATAAAGGCCTTCCTCCACATCGATGGGAGGACGGTTATTCGAAAGCGATGAAACAACAGCTTGGCGCAACCGCTAGATAAACCGCTAGATAAACCGATTGATTGCCATGCGCAAGGGGGTGCCACCCCTCATTACATATTGCATGAGGATGTGGACATGATATAAGGGTAAGTTATGAAAAAGACTACCCTTGTTTTGTTAGGTTTTGTTGGATCTTTTGCTGCGTCATCGTATGCTGAAGATGTTGTGGATGTTCCATTGCTTGTTGAAAAGCCTTAGTATGAGTGGAGCAAGTTTGCCCTTGGAGTCACTTACGTCTATCAGGAGCAGGATTACAAACTGACGAATGCTAGTTTTACTCTGCCAGTTCCTTTTCCTTTGCCCCCTAATGCGGTGCAAGGCATTGAGAATACGGCCGACACCTTTACGTTAAAATTTTCCTACACACCTCACCCCTTTGTCACCTTTTTTGCCGTGGGGGGGCGTGTTGATGGATCTGTGGATGTGAGTGTAATACCCCCGATCGGTGATATCGCAGTGGATTACGATAGTTGGGTTTATGGCGGAGGAGTTACTCTTTCCTATGCCCATAAACACTATTTTGCCACAGTGACGGGAGCATACACCGTCGCCTCACTCGATGATGCGGATATCGACACTTTGGTTATATTACCCAAAGTGGGTGTGTATAACGAGAAGGGTGCCCTTTGGATCGGTGCACATTACCAGCGCACGGAACACAGCCAGGCAGGGGCAATTAACGTGCCTGCTCTTGGGGGATTGGTGACCTTCGACTTTGATCTTGAGGACGAGCACAACTGGAGCTGCCTCGTGGGTGGTCGTTGGAACTTTAATGAGGACCTTTCGATCACTGCCGAGCTAGGCTTTTCTGATCGGAAACAGTTCCTTATTTCGCTAGAGCGAAAATTCTAAAACAACCAATCATTCTCCACTAGTGCCGCATGCAACTGGCCGGCGGATGCAAAGACGAGAGGGACCTCTACACGGCCCTTCTGCGTGTTGTCGATTTCGCCGGAACGGGACCGAGTTTTTCTCAATACGAAACGCTATGGTGATATTATCCTCGGCGGATTTCAGAGCCCTTAAAGCGGATGGTGATGCGAAAGACCTTTTTTTCGCGACATTCGATCTTGCCCGTTACCAAATCAAAGCGTGATGGGATTTCCATCAGGTGGATATCAACTGAGGTTAAGAATCCACGCTCAGAAAGGGTATCGATAAGCATGTTGAGTGCTTTGGGTTTTCCTAACAAAGAATTCTCTGTGTTCACATGAGCTCTGCCTGAAATGGCATGCGGCACGATGATGGGCATGATTTTGGTGTCGATCAGCTCAACGACATCGGCAAACATTTCTGGGTGTTCTAGATTGTAGCGGTCGAGTCTGTATACCAGATCACGCCTCGCATGGCTGATGACATCACTAGCTTCCGGGAGGTTGCGTAACACATCATAGGTGCGTGGATCCAGTTCCAGGGAACTTTGATACTCGAGCTCGTGAAGGATGTTTTCCTGAACAGCATCGAGAGGAAGCTGGGCATTGATAAAGTGGTAATGGAAGATCTGTTTCAGGGAAAGCAACGCATCATAAGTCTGCTCCTTAAAAGTGCGATAACGGTTACGAGCGAGCTCTTCATTAGTGTCCGTTGGGCGTTCTTCCTGGAGCTCTCCTGAGCCTGTGCGCTTGACTTCCTCGTTGTGGGCGATGATTTCACGACCACGCTTAAGCTGACGGGCAATACTCTCGGCCTCATCAACAAAGAGAACCATAATATGGTAAATGGGCTGCTTGAAGTGAACCTTAAGGGGGGTGTCTTCGAATTCACGCCGCAGAGTGACCGTCTTATCGTAGAGCATTTTAATGCACTCCACCTGCACCTTGGTGCGGGGAAAGCCATCGAGAACAGCTCCCTCACGATAGGTTGGGTTGAGTAGTCTTCGGAACAGGATGTTGACGACTTCACGGTCGCCTACCATGTTACCTCCCGCTTTTAGCGCCTGCATTTCCGGAGTGTCGAGTAGCGAGCTGACAACAATTGGCTCGGCTGAAATGTCACGCACCTTACAGATGTAGGCCGTATTGGTGCCTTTTCCTGAACCGGGGGCTCCACCAAGAAGGATGAGTTCTTTAGGGAAGCGCATTTTTTCCCTTCCTCGCGCGGTTTCGAGTTCGTCCCAGACAGAGTCAAAAATGATCTGGGCGTCCTTGACTTCGAGATCGGGGCTTTTTTTAGGTGCTGGATCTGTGGTGCTCATGGGCATTTGGGTAGGGGATTCGAATAAAAAAGTCGAGACTTTAGCGCTTCTTGCGAGGGGTTAATTTTAACGTAGAAAATAAAGGCGGTCAGCTTATCATTTTCGGGAGAGACTGATTATTTTTATGATTGAGAGTTGTGATTGACAGGTTCTGAGGTAGGTCCCGTAATAATCATATCATGAATAATCATTTTGATCGGCGAAAGTTCATCGCTACTATGGGACTGGCTGCGGCCAGTAGTGTCGCTCCTACTCTGGGGCAATCAGCTAATAAAAACAGTAAGTTTCGCATCCTGCAAGTTGGTGTCGGAGGGATTGGAGGCATGGATAGAAACGGCCTGAAAAACCACCCGAAAGTTGAGTTTGCGGGCCTTTGCGACATTAACAAAAATAATTTGGGCAAGGTCAGCAAGCAGTTTCCTAAGGCGAAGACCTACGCCGACTGGCGGGTAGCTTACGAAAAAGACATGGACGACTATGATGCCGTGCTTGTCTGCACTCCAGACCACAGCCACGCGGTGACGGCTCTGCATGCCATGGCTCAAGACAAGCACCTCTACCTGCAAAAACCCGTCGTGCATCAGCTCGAGGAGATTGGAATGCTGAAAAAAGCACTCGCAGCCAAGCCCGACCTCGTTACTCAGATGGGCAACCAGCGCTCTGCTGGAAAGGACCGGAACCAGGCGATCGCCATTATCAAGTCAGGTGCACTTGGTAAGGTAGTTTCAGCATGGGCATGGACGGGTAAGGTAGCTAAGAACTCCTACTTCGATGGTGCATGGTTGGAGAAGTATCCCGTTACTAATCCAATGCCCAGCCACATCAATTGGGACCTTTGGAAAGGTTGCTGCACGGAAGACGTCCCCTATAGTAATAACTTAGCCAATAGAAAGTGGCGGACCTACTGGGAGTTCGGTGGTGGCCAGTTGACCGACTGGTGTTGTCACCTATTGGACATCATCTACCTTGCCATGGATCTTGATAATCCTATTTCCGTGCAGACTGACACCCCGAGGCCTGCCACTGCGATAGGGCACTCAGGTTTCAACCAGTCCCGCATTACCTTTAACAAGAGTAAATACACAGCCGGACAACGGTTTGTCATCCACTACAATGATCACGAAATCCATCCTCCATGTGGAGAGACTGGTTTGCCTATAGGACAGAGGTTCGGATCCAACCGCACGATGTTTGTTTGTGAAAATGGAACTCTAGTGATCGGTGCCAACGGTGGTATCGACATCTTCCAGAACGGCAAGAAGGTGGATAATTTCCCAATGCCGAAAGTGGCGTCACACAGTCACTGGCATGACTGGGTAGACAATTGTCTAGGCGCTAAGAAAGAACTGCTTGGTCGCCTCGAGGTTGGTGCAAATGTCACGGAAGCCGGTCTGCTTGCTACCAAAGCAACCCGCTTCCCGAACCGCGAACTCGCCTGGGACTCGAAAGCATGTCGCTTTAAAGATGATCCTCCCAATAAAAAGGTACTCAAGAGAGTTTACCGCGATGGCTTCAAGCCGCCAGCAGAGTTCACCTAGGCGATCTTAAGAAAGCGCCCTTTTTAACACACCAGCCGCCAGCTCTGAAAAATCGAGTTGAGCGGCTGTTTTTTGTCCACGTTCACTCATCTTCGCCCAAGTTTTCTGGACAATACGAAGCATTTTTCCCTCTTCGGTGTTCTCAATCAATAGATCGAATTGATGCTCGAGAAATACGAGACATAACGCGTCCTCAAGCGTCTGGCAGTCGGGGTCAGACTTCAGATTCTTCTTTTGATTTAAATCCTGAACTCGCTCGATGGTGTGATCATCATAACCCACCTCACGAAGGATCTCTGCCGACTTCTCAGCGTGGAATACTTTTAAACCAGAACGCCATTTTAAATAACCAGTTCGACCCATAGGCTGAGTGCTACGTGGGACTTTCCATCGGCAGATATGTTGACAGCGTGAGGCGAGCATGAGCTCCTCCGATGCTTCAGAGTCTAGTTTTTGCACAGCATCGGTTAACCGCTTGGCAAAGACTAATTCCTTGGGCTGCTCCACGCCATCAACTATCACGGCATGAGGGTCGAGTGCGTTAGCGGCGTCAAAGCGTTCGAAAGCTTGGCTTAGCAGGGCTTCATTCATGGAGGGAGAATGGTATCAGTCGGAGGATCGGGCAACTATGTTTTCCCCTTTCCTTGATTAAATCGCACAGGTGCGAAACCCAGTGAAGACGTCATTGCGCGATGGATAATAGGCTTGGCGATAAGTATTACGGATGAGCTGGGAGGAGGTGGCGCAGGAACCTCCTTTGGTCGTCTTGTGATCGCCAAACTGAAGAGTGGACATGTAGGGATACATATCCACGCAGAAGCCATCATAGGGGAGATACTGATTGGTGGTCCACTCCCACGCCGTGCCTAACATCTGTAAACAACCGAACGGGCTAGCTCCCTTCGGAAACTCGTCCACCGCAACTTGGCCCATACGTTTTCCATCCATATCCACACGTGTGGTATCCATCGTATTACCCCACGGGTAGCGGTTACCTTGAGGGCCACGTGCGGCGGCTTCCCACTCGTATTCCGTAGGCAGGCGTCGTCCAGCCCAGCGACAGAAAGCTTCAGCTTCCCAGTAGCTTACAAACATCACAGGGTGGTTAGGCTGGAGTGGATGCCAGCCATCGAATCGTTGCAGTATCCATTCTCCGTCTTGTTTTTTCCATGACGGTGGATGGAGGTGGGTGTCTTCGCGTAACCAGTGCCTACCGCCAAAGCACCAAAGGTTTTTGTTTTGATAACTACCATCTTCAACAAATTCGCGAAACTCACCACATGAGACGAGGGTTTTGGAAATGGCGAAGGCATCGAGCTCGGCGTTGAATCCGGGTTTTTCATTGTCGAAACAGAACCCCTCAAACGATGGCGGGGCAGCGGGTAGTCCGATGGGGTAGCTTCCTGCCGGGACGATAGCATCGCCCAGTGAGCAGGGTTTTGTACTGGTCTGGGTAGATGTTTCTAACTTGGTGGTAAACGTCGGCTCTGGGTATGTCAGCGCCTGCCTCGCCTGGATCAGAGATTCAATGTGCATGTCCTGATGATAGATGGAGTAAGCGCATAGGTACATCTGGTGGGGGATGGCATTGCCAGACTGAAGGAAGCTGCGCATTTCCTCGATGATACTCAGATAGTAATCAAGAGTAGTGGCTTTGTTAGGAATGACACCTTCTCGCCAACGGTCCTCGTGATAGTTTTCCAGAGAGTCCCAGACATCATCGTATCCGGGCATGCGCGCACCTTGATTATTGAGGTGACGCAGGAGGAAAAAATCGTAAAAAAAGGCGCAGTGCCCAAGTTCCCAAATTGGAGGATTGATTCCCCGGTGGTAGGGCACAGCGAGTTGATCATCGCTGAGGTCGTTGAGTAGGTCGAGCGTCCGCGTATTAGTCTCGTTTAACATACTCAGCAATAACGCAGTGGAGTCCATAGAAGCCACTATGTCTGACGCTGCGGAGGATGTCGAGACGGCACCTAGGAATAGTAATTTCAGAAATCTGGGTTAGAATCCCTCATGCACGAATTGCAATGCAAGCCCTGTAAGAAAGGAGCTACGCCAGTCACCGATGATGAGATCACAACCATGCTCGTTGATATTCCGGAGTGGGAGGTGCTTGAATACGACGGTGTTAAACGTCTGCGCCGTAGGTTCAAGTTCTCCAATTTTGTGAAGGCGATCGCGTTTACCAATGTCGTGTCTGAGATTGCTGAGGCTCAGCAACATCACCCGGCCATTCTCACTGAGTGGGGCCAAGTGACGGTGAGCTGGTGGACTCATTCTATCGGTGGCTTACACAAAAATGATTTTATAATGGCGTCACGTACCGATCGTTTGGAGCATGCTGAGTCTTGACAGCATAGCCTAGTGCATCCCATACACAGTCTCAGATGGACACAGCCCCATTATTAGAAATTCTACATGCCGACCCTGACTTTGTAGTGGTTAATAAAGTGAGCGGTATGCTCTCTGTGCCTGGGCGCGAGGTGAAGGATAGTGTCACCAATCGTGTGCGGACGATGTTTCCCGGTTGTAAGGAAAGCCCTGAAGTGCACCGACTGGACATGGATACATCCGGACTGATGGTCGTGGCTCGCACCGTGGAAGCGCATCGGAATATATCGATCCAGTTTCAAGACCGGCTGACTAAAAAACGTTATCAGGCCTTATTAGAGGGTAAGCTTGAAAGCCAGGGCGGCACCATTGAATTACCGTTTCGTCTCGATATAGATAATCGGCCGATCCAGATTTACGATGAAGTGCATGGGAAAATGGGTATCACCCATTGGGAAAATTTGGGGATAGAAGGCGAGTACACCCGTATTTCCTTTGTTCCCATCACCGGAAGAACCCATCAGCTACGTCTTCATGCCCATCACGAAAAAGGTCTCGGAATCCCCATCGTGGGTGATCCGTTTTATGGAACTGGAACAGGGCCTGGTCAGCTCAAGTTACATGCTTGTGAGCTGACCTTCGCGCATCCAGTGACGGGGGAGCAGCTGACCTTTAAGTCAGAACCGGGATTTTAATTATTAATCAGTGTCAGAGCAGGTTTTTATTGTCAAACGTGGCAACTCACACTAGCAAGTCCGCGCGCTGCTTCTGTAGCGTATCCTTATTGGAAATAATGGGGGGTAATGCGGGTATAGCATAGTGGTAATGCTCCAGCCTTCCAAGCTGACTAGGAGAGTTCGATTCTCTCTACCCGCTCCATCCAAACACCCTTTGTGGGTGTTTTTTTGTTTATGGTGAGAATGACTAAAGCCGCTTATGAGGGCGACCTCAAATGGTCAATGATATATAGCATTGTATAAAAGGGCATTGTTTGCCGCATTTGCATTTTCCTTCTAGCCGGATTGATTCACTGTTTCACTCCAATTATTCGTATTGATCGATGGGCCGTTGATGGCATTTGGTGATAAGGAAGGAGGCCGCGCATACACCCAGGGCAGCTCCAGTTAGTGCTCTGGCGGAATCCGTAAATAACTAACAAAAAATAGAAGTAGAAAATGGTAAACTTGGCCGGTTTACTAAACATCCCGCACTCGTCGCAGATGCGGAGGGACTTTCCCCCAAGAGGTGCCGACGACGGATTTTTCACAGTGGTCAACGTATCACAGAATGAACAGTAAAGCTGAGGAGTATCCTCCATTCTACTCAGAGTGATCACAGCGGTGCAGTGTTGACAGGTTGCTTCACGATAGAGGTGGCCTTCTCCTTTTTGCTCAAGCTCTTCACGTTCAAGCTTGGCCCATGAAGCGCTACGGGCAACATCGATAATTCCCTTTAATCGCTTAGAGGCGACTCCGGATACGGCAAAGGCACATACCGTTGGTTCTGATACTCCTGTGTGAATCGAGAGGCTGAGGCGATTGCCGTGTGTTTCTAGGCTGATGATTGCCTCGGCTGGTAGCTCAGCATCATCGAGTTTGAGCGTCTGACCATCGAAGCTTCCCTTTTTACGAAGGAACCCCTCCTCATCACCTGCGGCATCAATCCATTTGAACTTAAAATTCGTGATAACGTGTCCTCCCAATTGCCTAGTAGTCATGAACACATCCTGCTAGAAAAAGGCCATGACTGTAAAGCTGGGAAAAATACAAGGCCTCAACCCAGTTTTTTAACGATCTCTGTGATCGCGAGGAAGACGATATAGCCGCCAGCTCCACTCGCTAGCAACCAAATGTTGAGTTTGAATGTGGCCAAAAAGTCGTCGCCCTATTTGCCCGTAAATAAAGAGATGATATCGGGTGTGAACGCATACCCGATAGCTTCAGGGAAATCCCCCTTGTCGGGAAAGATGGGTCTAAAGAGCAAACAGGCGATTACCACGCCGGATACAATACTGATAATAAGTGAGATCACGTTTGCATCATCACAGAGGTCTTGGAAGAAGATGATTATAATAGTTAGAAAGGATTATCATGCCTGTTGTCGTTTGAGAGGTAAGGTCAGCAGATACGCAATCAACAACATCACAGCACTCGTCCACAGACAGGAAGACAAACCGCCCCAAAGAAACATCAATCCAGAGAGCAGCGTGCCGACCAGTCGTCCCCAAGCATTGGCCATGTAGTAAAACCCTACATTCAATGCAACCTGATCATCGCTGGTAAACGCCAGGATTAGGTAGGAGTGCACCGCTGAGTTGACCGCAAAGATGATGCCAAAAACAGCGAGTCCTCCGAGGATTGATGCCACAGGGTAAAACTGAAAATGTACAGCCACCGCAAGTAACGCCGTCACCAGAGTCAGCAAAGCAACCCATGTTGTGGCGGTCTTTCCAGGGGTGTGCCTAGGGACAAACTTCGGCGCGCTTGCCTGTATGATACCATAGCCAATCACCCAAGCGGCCATGAATGAGCCGACTTGATTAAAGCTCCAGCCTAGACTGGATTTAAGAAAAACAGGCAGAGCTACCACAAACCAAACATCACGCGAGGCAAAGAGGAAAAACCGTGCCGCCGATAACCAGTTGATCTCCCGACTCTTCGAAAACAACTGGGTGAACTTCACCTTCTGTTTGCTCTTGCCCATGTCCTGCTTGAGGAAAATGAGAGCAGCCACAAGCACGAGGGTTAAAGCTCCGGCCATCAACCAAAGGGCATGCACAAAGCCGAGCCATGTGAGTAACACCCCGCCTAACAAAAACCCGATTCCTTTGAGGGCATTTTTAGAACCCGTGAGGATTGAAACCCATTTAAACAGAGCGCCTTCACCATCCTTGACGAGCAATTTGACCGCACTCTTTGAACTCATCTTGGTCAAATCCTTGGCGATACCCGACAGTGCCTGCGATGCCATCACGTAACTCACCGAGAGGGTAGCAGCCCATGCTGGGTTCATCATCGAGAGCATCACCAGAGCCACCACCTGCAAGGCCAAGCCAGCATACAGGGTGAATTTCAATCCAACCCTTGATCCGATCCAACCTCCTAACAAATTAGTGAGAACTCCACAAAATTCATAGAGGAGAAAAAGGAACGCCAGCTGCACGGGTGAATACCCCAGCGCATGAAAATGCAGCAACACCAACATCCTCAAAGCCCCATCTGTGAGCGTAAACCCCCAGTAGGATGCCGTGACGATGCTGTAGCTTTTGATATTCATGAACGATAGAAATGGGTCTTATAGGACCCATAAGTCCTATATTGAATGAGCAACCTTCGCAGTGAGTTCCATCATACGGTTCGCGTAGCCGATTTCGTTATCATACCAGACTAGCAGCTTAAGCTGGGTGCCGTTAGTAACCATGGTTGAAAGTGCGTCGACAATTCCCGAGCGTTTGTCGTTGGTGTAATCGGCGGAGACCAAAGGTCGTTCTTCGTAACCAAGAATGCCTTTCAGCTCACCCTCGGAGGCTTCTTTGAGCAGGGCGTTAACCTCTTCCACAGTGGTTGGGTTAGGGAGTTCGAAAACACAGTCGGTCAATGACGCGTTGAGTAATGGTATTCGTACAGCGACGCCATCGAGTTTCCCTTTTAACTCAGGATAGATCATCGTGATTGCTGTGGCTGATCCGGTGGAGGTCGGGATCAAAGAGTTGAGGCACGAACGGGCACGTCTAAGATCCTTGTGCGGGGCATCCACGATCACTTGTGTGTTTGTCACATCATGCATGGTGGTAACCATGCCGTGTTTGATACCGAGCTTTTCATGGATCACCTTGACCACGGGGGCAATGCAGTTCGTGGTGCAGGATGCCGCAGTGAGCAGATGGTGTTTTTCGGGTTCATAGAGGTGATCGTTGCAGCCCATCACGATGTTGAGCGCGCCCTCTTTGACGGGTGCGGCGACAATGACTTTTTTAACCCCGGCATCAAAGTAGGGTTGGAGCAGCTCGGGGGTGCGGTATGCCCCTGTGGCGTCGATGACGATGTCAATCCCGCTGAGGTCCATCTCAGCAGGGCACGGGGCGTTGCTGTAGGCTACACTTTGGTCGCCGATGGAAAAGCTATCGGTATCATGGCTGATATCGCGATCCCACCTACCATGCACCGTGTCGAATTCCAGTAAATGAGCGGCCGTTTCCGATCCTCCGTGGAGTTCGTTAACGAGCTTGATGTTGTAGCTAGGGGCATCCCAGCCGGCGCGGAAGCCGAGTCGGCCCATACGGCCAAATCCATTGATAGCGATGTTCATAGTAAATGGGTAGTTAGATCGTTGGTGGATGATTGAATGTTGCAGAGTTCGGGTCGACCCTGACAACAATCTTGGGTGAGAAAATTCATGAGTTCACTCATACCCTCAATGTGGAGTTGGTAGATGATGGAGCGGCCGTTACGCTTAGACTTAATCAGTCCCGCATGGCTGAGTTCCTTGAGGTGGAAGGAAAGGGTAGGCTTGGGGATGCCAAGTACGAGCGATATTTCCCCTGCGCAGAGCCCATCTTCGCCGCTTTTGACTAAGAGTCTGAAGACTTCAAGTCGAGATGGCTGGGAAAGCGCCGATAGAGCAGTAGCTGCTTCAAATAGTTCCATGCATATGGAACTATCAAACTATTGGCGATGAGTCAAGTGACAGTATGGTCACAGTGCTGTCTTTTTGGGCGGGTAGAGGGCAATAAAGTCTCTTCTCCCGTAGGATACATCGGGCCTAGACTCATGGGTAATGACGCTCATTCTACAGCGAGCTATTTGTCTTCCTCACTAGGAGTTGGCTTGCCGACCACTATTTTCCCACCAACCAGCGACTGGGTTTTGACAGGTTTCATCATTGGAGGTGGTGCATCATGCAGAGACTGGGTGGAAACGGGGCCTGCGGCACCGCCGATTATCATCTGGGTGGGAGCGGGCTGGGGGACTAGAAGCGAAATTGATTCCTTCACCACGGCTGGTATGATGGGGGGGCTTTTTTCAGGAGTAGTAGCAGATGGCGTGTTAGCTGCTGCTGGAAGAGGTTGACCTGTACTTTCACCTGTAGGTCCCATTGCTGCCTGAGCTTGGGCGACGGTTATGGGCTGCCCTGCACCGCGTTCGGAGTCGATGACGATGTGTTTGGGGTCAACGCGCTCTATGGGAATGGTGACCGCTGGCGGCGGAGTGGGATCGCTGGCAACTCGGGATGACTGCACGTACATCTCGATGACGATATTTTCTGCAGTGACTTCATCAAGGTTGGGGATTTTTATCGGTGTGGTGTGGCCCTTCATGGCTTTTTTGAGCTGCTCGGCCTCTTTGGCATCCCGTTTCATCCAGGGAAGCTCCCCAAGAGTGGGCTTTTCCTCGTTGAAGTTGCCCCAGATTTTTTCTTTGTCGTCTGTCCAGAGGAGAAAGTGTTCGAGGTCCGCGCTAGCGAGGCTTTGATCTTCAGCCAGGGCGGCACCGTAAAATCGGGCCGCTTGCATCACCATACCATAGTGCATCAAGGCGTTGGCCAGTCCGAGGTTTTGCACGGCTTTACCTTTGTTGAGTTCCTGAATTCCAGTGAGCAATCTGATGGCTTTCCTCGGTGCTCCTTTTCCTAGGATCTTGATGGCAAAGCCAAGCTCGAGGTCAATGGCTGGTATTTCCGGGGCCTCCCAAACGACATTAGCTGCCTCCTTGGTTTTGCCTTCGTTATAAAGCAGCTGGGCGAGTTTTTTGCGGTTTTCCCAGTCGGTGGCGTCTTTTTCAATTAACTCACTGAGGTGGGATTCGGCGATATCCTGGGTGTTGGGGGCGTCTGACATACGGGATTGGAATGGGGATAGAGGGAAATATCTACCCTAGTCATCAGCCTCCGTCTAGGAGCATTCTGGGGGGGCTTTCTGAGGAGCTTTATTTATTCTCCGGCTTCTTTTCAGGAGCTGGATCCTTTTTGTCGCCATCCTGCTTCTTTTCTGGGACAAACTTGAGCACGGTACCATTGATGCAGTAGCGCTTGTCAGTAGGGGTATTAAACCCTTCGCCAGTGAATATGTGACCTAAATGGGCGTCGCACACGGAGCAACGGACTTCTGTGCGTGAACCATCGGGGTCGGTGATGGCTTTGACATTTTTGGCCTTGGATGGATCGTAGAAAGAGGGCCAGCCGCAGCGGGCGTCAAACTTTACCTTGGAGGAGAATAGTTCGGCATTACAGCCCACGCAGTAGTAGGTGCCAGCTCCCTGTTTTTTAAACTGCTTATAAACCGCACCACCGGGCGCTTCGGTTCCGGCTTTGCGTGCGATGCGATACTGCTCAGGGGTGAGTTGCTTTTTCCACTCCGCATCGGTTTTTTTTACGGGCTTCTGTGGTTGTTCAGGTGTTTTGTCGGCAGTTGGCATAGGGCTTTGTGATTGGACGCTGTTGATCATGAAGGTGGCAACGGTGCCACATACGGCAAGGAGTAAAAAAATTCGAAATGGAGTTTTCATCGTATCAATAGGATGCTGGAGAGACGCTTACTATTCCTTCCTAATCAAGATTTGTCAAATCCCCCAAGATTCATTGGCGCAACACGAGGCGTCATGTTCATCTGCCTGATTAGCCAGCAAGCCCGATCGGGAAGAAAATATTCAGCAGCATGGTGAGGAAGAAATTGGTGATTAGGATGGCGAGTGAGGAGTAAACCATTGCTCTTGTGGTGCCTTTACCCACACCCACTGCGCCATGGGATGCCTTCAGGCCTTGGTGGCAGGATATGATAACGATCAGGATGCCGAAGATAAAGCCTTTGATCAGGGAGATGTAGATGTCAGCCAGTTCGGTATGTCCACGGGTATGGTGAACCCACCAGGCCTCGGAGACACCAAAGGTTTGAGTCCCTACAATCCATGCTGCACCAATACCAAGTGCGGCGGCTTCGGTAATCAGCAGGGGAACAGAAACAAGCATGGCGAGAAATCGCGGTGTCACCAGAAAATCGACAGGGTCCACACTCATTGACCGAAGGGCGTCGATTTGTTCAGTGACTTTCATAGTGCCTATTTCCGCCGCCATGGAAGCTCCAACACGGCCTGAAAGCATCACGCCAGTGAGTACGGGACCAAGCTCCCGTAGCATACCGACACTGACGAGGGCACCTCCCATGGATTCCATTTTAAGTACACTAAGCTGAAATAGTCCCTGGGCAGCAAGTACGGCACCTACAAATGCGCCGGTGATGAGAACGACGGGTTGTGAGTTGAAACCGATCTCGACGATCTGTGCAAAGAACCGACGCCACCTACGTTTTCCGTGAAGAAGCGATTCACCGATTTTTAATACGAGTTCCGCCAGTTGACCAAGGTAGTCAAGTAAACCCAACATAGGGCGGCCTAGTGCGCGGAGTAGCATGACGGGAGTTTAAGTTCTAAGTTTCAAATACCAAACTCCAAATAGCGATTTTTCCAAAAGAAAAAAGCCGTGTCCGTTTCCCGGAGCGGCATTTTTGATGATTTTGTTGGGCTGCTAAACGGTGAGTGGTTTCATGGTTTTAGTTTATTAAGTGGAGAATTGGTCTTAACAGGGGATCGTCCGTCGCGAGATACTCCCCACAAATTTTGCCATTTAGATAGGTGATCGACAAAAAAAGACCCATGTCACACAGGGTGGCACGGGTCTTTTGTTAATTTTCAGTTCAGGAAAAAACCTGCGGTTTTGAAGCAAACCTAAGGTCTAAATACCTGAGAGGATGCTTACAGGGAACCTTTGAGGCTGGATGAGCACTTGAAACCAACGGTCTTAGAGGCCTTGATTTGCATAGCTTCACCAGTCTTAGGGTTGCGGCCCATACGAGCAGCACGATGCTTGACTTCAAAAGTACCAAAGCCAATGAGTTGGACTTTGCCATCTTTTTTTACACCACCAGCAATGCTGCTAAGCACAGCTGCTAGTGATTCTTCTGCGCAACGCTTGGTTGCATCATTTCCCATTGCTGATTGGATCGTTTCGACGAGTTCGGATTTATTCATAACGTGTGATTTTATGCCACTGATCATTGATAATGTAAAGTTAAATAATCATCTATTTTTCCTAGGGATTGCTTGACTTGCGGCGTTTTTTTGCTTGATAGCCAACTCTTAAAATTGGCTCGAGCCCCCCATTTCTAGGGAAATTTTTTGTTAGATGTTGTTAGGTTGGGTCGGATCCTTTGTAGCATAGGGGATTGACTGAGGGTCGCCTACGTGAGAAAACATCCATTATGGGATTGCAGGCCGCTACTAGAATTGAACGCGCGGCGATGTCTGTTAGATCAATTGCTTCGGCTATGCCAATGCGCGATGAAATGGAAATTGAACTGGCTGATGCGGTGGCGGCGGAGCAGCGCGGTTATTTTCTTCCCGACGAGGATGAGCGGATCAGAGAGGTGTTTGCTCGCTATTTATCCGTGCGGGCGGTATTGCTTGAGGTTGTTGAATCAATTCAACCCGTGCTCGATCAATGTGAAGGGATGGATGAGAGCGATGTCGACTGGGATCTTCAATTACGAATCTTCGTGGTTGGGTTTACCTCAGCCACGATGTTAGTGCGGTCGGCTACGTTTATGGTGGACCTGGCAAGTGATCGTCCCGTTGTCTGGAAAAAACTGGATGAGGCGGAGTCGCGCTACGGAATACCGGTGAAGAGTTTTACCATGGTTTATAAAAATTTAAGTTCATCGCAGAAGATGTGGCGATTCCACGAGGCGATGATGTTTTACGAAGTGCACGGTGAGGATGTTGCGGCACTTGCAGATGATCCCGTGGTGGGGGAGTTAGTTGCCATTTTGAATGTGGAGGCTCCATTTCTCCAATATAGAAAACGCGATTACATCAAAAGGAAGTGGGATTACCGCCTCCATTCCTTCAAGCGACGCCATGTTTCGGGATATAAAAAGGTGATGTTTCATCTTCTCAAGCTCAGCGGCAGTGCGATTGCCGAGATGAAGCAGCCATTTATTAAGGCTGCAGGGCAGGGGAAACGGGTAACCGCAGAGGTGATGGAAACAATCAGGCCCTTATTGCGGGCTGGTGATGTCTTTATCACCCGTCACGATGACGCGGTGAGTAATTTGTTTTTACCAGGTTTCTGGCCACATGCTGCATTATATATAGGGGATGAAGGGGAACGAAGTGAATTAGGGGTGAGGCTGGCAGAGTCTGACGGGCGCTGCTTGGATGGATTTGACTTTCTGGAGGCCAAAAAAGACGGTGTTATGTTCCGCCCGATGGGTGAGACACTGCAGGTAGATGCTTTTCTGGTGCTCCGTCCGAGGTTGGAGCCACACTTCAGAGCTGAAGCGTTGATGAGGGCCATGAGTCACGAAGGGAAACTCTATGATTTTATGTTCGATTTTAGAAAGGCTGATCGATTGGCCTGTACCGAGGTCGTTTATCGTAGCTACCACGGAGTAGGACCGGAATCGAAGCCCGTGACTTTCGAATTGCAACGTCACACCGGCAAACCTTGTATTTCAGCCGAAGACCTCATTGAACAGGCGCTGGCGTCGGGTGATTTTGAAAAGGTTGCCGACTACGGAGTGGAAGAGAACATCGTTCGGATATTTTAAGGATGAGGCTCTCCTTATCTACCTTCCATGCAATCACTTGTGTGCCGAATTGGTGACTTTGTGAAATATTTCACAAATAGACTTGCAGACAAATTGCCAGCGCGATATAGCCCCGTCCGCCCGATGAAGTATCGGCATCTGATCCATGGCTCAACTTTTCTCAGTGCGCACGCTTATTCCAGCCCTTCTTTTCCTTCTGTCCGGTGTGACATTTGCGAGTGAGGAGGCACACGCCCTGCCGCTCTACGCCGAGGAAATCATCGATGGTCTGCCCATCACCAACTCCATGCTGATGGTCTGGTTCGCGGCAATCGTCATCATTGTTTTCTGCCGCACAGCGACCAAGAAGATGAAACTCGTTCCAGCCGGCCTCCAGAACTTCGCTGAGTGGATCGTTGAGAGCCTTTACACTTTCCTTGAGGGGATTCTTGGAAAAGATCTCTGCAAGCGCACTTTCTGGTTCTTCGCCACTATTTTCCTGATGATCCTCGTCTGTAACTGGTCTGGCCTCATTCCCGGAATGGGAACCATCGGTCGTATCGACGACGGTCACTACACCCCATTCCTCCGTGGAGCCAACGCCGACCTTAACATGACAGGCGGCATGGCCATCACCTTCGCTCTCCTCTGGGTCTACTGGGCCGTGAGCGAAAATGGTATTAAAGGCTTCCTTGCCCACATTTTTGCACCTAAGGGCAAGTTTGGAGGAGTCATGAGAATCTTCATGACGGTCATCTTTTTCGCGGTCGGCCTTTTGGAGGTTGTCTCCATCCTGATGCGCCCCGTCGCTCTTACTTTCCGCCTCTATGGAAACGTCTTCGCTGGTGAGAATATTCTCGAGTCGATGATGCACGCGGTTCCTTCCTACCTCGCATGGCTTCCTCCCATGCCGTTCTATTTCTTGGAGCTTCTTGTTGGCCTGATTCAGGCTCTTGTATTCATGCTCCTTACAGCTGTCTTCCTGAAACTCATCTGTGACCACGGTGACGACCACGACGAAGAACACGCTCACTAATATTTCAATCAAATACAACTTTCCCCGATCTGACCATGGGCAAACCGTGGGGGTCGAAGAAAACAACAAAACCAAAACTAACTACAACCATGACACTTGAACTTATCCAAATGTATGCTGAGCTTCGCGGAAACCTCCACGTTGGTCTCGCAGCCCTCGGTGCTGGACTCGGCATCGGCCTCATCGGTGCAAAAGCTGCTGAAGCTACAGGCCGTAACCCAGGCGCCCAAGGTGGTATCCTTACCATCGCTATTATTCTGGCCGCTCTTGTGGAAGGTATCGTGTTCTTCGCGATCTTCCTTGCAAACAACGCTCAGTAATCAACTTAGTGCGGGGGTTGCCCCATGACTCAGGTCACGGTAACTCCCGCACATCTTTCCTTTTCTACATTATACTCTTTTCGGCATGATCGACTCCTTCACCTTCCTCGCCAGCAATGCGATTACCGAGGTAACTGACCCCTTTAATGTAAAGTGGCCACTTCTCATCGCGCAAACGATCAACTTCCTTGTGGTTGCATTCGTGCTGAAGAAATTTGCCTTTGGACCCATCCAGAATATGCTGGAGCAACGCCGCAAGCGTATTGCCGAGGGTGAAGACAAACTGAAGCGCATCGAGCAGCAGCTTGCTGACTCCGAGCAACGCACCCAAGAGGCCATCGATAAGGCCAACGCAGACGCCGCTCGCCTCATCAACGAAGCCAAAGAGAGCGCCGCATCACTTTCAGAGAAGAAAGCCCAGGAAGCGATTGCTTCTGCCCAGGGTATTCTCGCCAAAGCCAAAGAAGCCGCCAAGGCTGAGCGCAAGACCATGACTACCGAGCTTAAGAAAGAGTTCGGACGTCTCGTTACCGCCACTACCGCCGCCGTCACTGGTAAGGAACTCAATGATGCCGATCAGAAGCGCATCAATGAAGAGGCCCTTAAAAGTGTCGAAGGCTAAACGCCCTGATCACCCCACACTGATCACCTACACTCTATCATGAAAGTCTCCAAGGATGCCGCCCGCTCCGCCCGTCGGATCTATCGCCTCTGTGCGCCGGAAGGTCGACTCGATGAGGACAAGATGCGCACCGCTTTCAAAAAGATAGGCGCTGCCAAGCCTCGCGACTACCGCGCGATCATGCACGCCTTGTTCCGTCTCGTTCGCCTTGATGAGGAAAGCCGTCAGGCACTCATCGAAAGCGCCACGGACCTCGATACCCCAAGCCGCGTGCGTATTGAGGAAAGCCTCAATAACCAATACGGTGGTGGTCTTTCCTTCTCCTACAGCATCGACCCAGAACTTCTCGGCGGTGTTAAAATTCGCGTCGGTAACGACGTATGGGACGGCAGCGTCCAGTCCCGCCTTGAAAGACTAGCTAACGCATTCTAATACGGTATTTTAAGACTCTTCAATTTTTCAACTAACAACTCTCCAAACTACAAACGCTATGAGCAGTATCCTCCAGGAACTTGAACAAGAAATCGCCAACGTTTCATCGTCGGTGCAGAAAAGCAACGTCGGAACAGTCCGCACAATTGGTGACGGTGTCGCCAAGGTCGAAGGCCTCAGTGACGTCGCACTTAACGAGATGATCGAATTCCCCGGCGGCCTCGTCGGACTCGCTCTTAACTTGGAAGAAGCCGAAGTCGGTGTCGTTCTTCTCGGTGATTCACTTCACATTAAAGAGGGTGACGAGTGCAAGACCACTGGTAAGCTACTTTCTGTTCCTGTTGGTGAAAATATGCTCGGCCGCGTAGTCGATAACCTCGGCCGTCCTCTCGATGGCAAAGGTGATATCGAAGCTGCTGACCAATACCCTGTTGAAAAGATCGCTCCCGGCATCATTAAGCGGAAGTCAGTTTCCGTTCCTGTGCAAACAGGTATCATGTCCATCGATGCAATGATTCCAATCGGTCGTGGCCAACGTGAGCTTATCATTGGTGACCGTTCTACCGGAAAGACCACCATCGCCGTTGACACCATCATCGCCCAAGCCCAGCAGAACAAAGCTGCTGCTGAAGGTCGCTTGAAGGACCACAAACCACTTTATTGCATCTACGTTGCTGTTGGACAGAAACGCTCAAACATCGTCCGCACCATGCAGACACTTGAAGAAGCTGGTGCCATGGAAAACACCTGCATCGTTGCAGCATCCGCCTCTGACTCTGCCGCTAACCAATACCTCGCGCCTTACACCGGTTGCGCCATTGGTGAGTATCTGATGGATCAAGGTAAGGACGTGCTGATCGTGTTTGATGACCTTTCCAAGCACGCTGTTGCTTACCGTCAAGTTTCCCTCATTCTTGGCCGCCCGTCTGGTCGTGAGGCATTCCCCGGTGACGTATTCTACCTTCATTCCCGTCTTCTCGAACGTTCCGCCCGTCTCTCCGATGACGCAGGTGGTGGATCAATGACCGCACTTCCGATCATTGAAACCCAAGCTGGTGACGTTTCCGCCTACATTCCTACCAACGTGATTTCCATCACCGACGGTCAGATTTTCCTCGAAACAGACCTTTTCTATCAGGGTATCCGTCCTGCGATCTCCGTTGGTCTCTCCGTATCTCGTGTGGGATCGGCAGCTCAGACCAAGGCGATCAAGAAAGTATCTGGAACCACCAAGCTCGATCTTGCTCAGTTCCGCGAACTGCAGGCATTCGCCGCATTCGGTTCCGACCTCGACGAAGCTACTCAAGCCAAGATCGACCGTGGTCAGCGCATTGTAGAACTCTTCAAGCAAAACCAATACAGCCCCAAGTCTCTCGAGATGGAGGTCGCTGTCCTCTGGTCCATGCAGAACGGCCACTTTGACGACGTCGCAGTCGACCGCGTCAAGGAATGCCAGAACGCCCTTGAAGAATACCTCACCAACCGTAAGGCCGACCTTCTCTTGCTCATCGCCGCTGAGAAAGCCCTCACTGATGGTGTTACCGAAGGCCTCAATCAAGCCCTCGCCGACTTCAAAGCATCTTGGAAGTAAGTCAGCGAAGCTGACCCCTTATCTCCGATAACTGATCCCCGACACCTGTCCCCTGTAAAAAATGGCCAACCTTCGCGATATCCGCCGACGTATTAAGTCGGTAAAAAGCACCTCGCAAATCACCAAAGCGATGCAGCTCGTTGCTGCCGCCAAGATGAAGAAAGCGCAGAACCAAGCGCT
>TARA_B110000908_G_scaffold48634_1_pt1 | contig 25292 bp, 24 predicted proteins | sample TARA_B110000908 | Tara Oceans TARA_B110000908 (sample SAMEA4398067) | marine metagenome | biome: Polar Biome; feature: [DCM] deep chlorophyll maximum layer (ENVO:01000326); material: water (ENVO:00002006), including particulate matter (ENVO:01000060) such as... | depth 36 m
TCCTCCGGTATGCTGCCACCTTCGTTTTTCTGCATGTGCAAGCGGTTGAAAGCCGTAGCGAGCTTCATCTCATCGTTACTGTTGGGCATCAGATCACCCGCGAGCTGCTGGTGAACAAACTGATCGTAGGGCATGTTTTGCTCAAAGGATCGAAGCACCCAATCGCGCCACGGCCACACGGTCCGCGCATTGTCGCGCTGGTAGCCATAAGAATCTGCATAACGAGCCAGGTCCATCCAATCGACCGCTAAACGCTCAGCAAACCCTTGAGATTGAAGTAACTGATCGACTAGGTTTTCATAAGCCTTGCTACTCTTATCAGCCTTAAATTGAGCGATTTGCTCAACTGTCGGAACCAATCCCGTTAGGCTAAGATAGACCCGACGAAGTAACATGTCAGGCGCGGCTTCAGGGGCTGGCTTTAAGTTTTCTTCTTTCAGGGCCTGATGCACAAATCGATCAATGGCATTATGGTCACCATCAAACGACTTTTCCGGAACATCCACTTTTTTAGGCAGTGGTATTAAGGACCAGAGTTTTTCATATTTAGCACCTTGTTCGATCCACTTCCGCATGGTCTCAATTTCTTTTGCACTCAAGGCAGCATGTCTTTCAGACGGGGGCATGACCTCTTCTGGATCGTTCGACGTAATCCGATGCCATAGCAGGCTCTTCTCAACATTCCCAGGCACAATCGCAGCACCTTCTCCATCCCGATCAGATGTCGCCAACTCAAGGCTGTGAAGTTGCAACTTCCCTTTAATGTCAGCTGCGTCAGGACCGTGGCAAAAGTAGCACTTATCCGACAGGATTGGCCGAATGTGTTTATTGAAACTGATCTTGTCTTCTGCCGCCAGCGCGTTGAGGCAAAGCAAGAAGGTTAATAGGAAGACTTTCATGTGGTGTGGTATTATCCCCATGAATACGGCTTGGAATCAGCATTTTTGCATATTATTTTGCTATTCCCCCCATCATTGTGACGCAGGCTGAATGTGGTCATCTTGACTTGGCCTATTGCCCTGTGTTACAAATGGACGCTATGAAAATATCATCTTATCTCTGTGTCGCCACATTGGCCCTAATTTCGCCGATCTTCGCCCAATCCATTGAAGATGAAATAGCTGGCGTGGTTCCAATAATATCCGAGCCAAGGTAGGCAATCACCCCAAACGGATCAGAGACACTGAGTAGTCAATCCACTTACAACGGCAAACTTGGCAAATCCGCGATCAGAGTGAAGCTTAACCGGTATGCAAACGGAAGGGTTCGTGGCCGCTATACCAATCTCAATAATAACAAATCTTACGAACTCATCGGATATAACTATGCCAACGGCAAACTCTACCTTGACGAATGGAACCCATATATGGGTGACATCGAAGGAGGCCTCGGCTCAGCCCGTGTTTCACTACGGAAAGTGACCGTGAACGGTCGGGTCCAATGGCAGGGTCGTATGTCCAACATGGATAAGCGTAACTTCACGATGAGCTTTGCTCGGACCAGCTCCACTAGAACCGGATCGAGAAATAAGGATACGTTAGAAAAGAAACTTAGGTAATCGTCGAAATCTATCGACCAGGTAGCGGCGTCAACTCAGCTTTTCTATAGAAAATTTTCAATACGATAGCACTTGCAGCGAACCCAGATGATACGTTAGACACCCCGAAGTGAAACAAGTCATTATCTACACCGATGGATCATCTCGAGGCAATCCAGGGCCAGGAGGGTTCGGAACCCTTCTGATCTATAAGACTCAGCGCAAGGAGATCAGCGGTGGGTTTGCCAAGACCACCAATAACCGCATGGAGATCCTCGCCGCCCTTGTCGGAATCGAGTCCCTAAGTGAGACATGTGAAATCACTGTCTATTCCGACTCAAAATACGTCATCGACACCATGGCGAAAGGCTGGATTCATGGGTGGAAAAAGAAAGGTTGGTCACGTGGCAAAAACAAACCACTCAAAAACGTCGATCTCTGGAAACGTATGAGTGCCGCCGTTCTACCTCACTCTATTACTTGGAAATGGGTTAAAGGTCATGCTGGGAACCCCAACAATGAGCGTTGCGACGTCCTTGCCACTACGGCAGCTGACAAGAGAGGTAATCCTGCAGATAAGGGATTTGAAGCCAATAACTAGTCGCGACTAATTCACTTTAGTCATCTCGCAGCTGTGTGCAGAAAACCCGGCTCCAAAAGCGCAAACCCACAGTCGGTCTTCACTGCCGTCGGCTTCTTCTAGAAATTTTTCTAATGCGACCAATACGGATGGACTGCTGAGGTTTCCGTAGTCACGCATCACATCTCTTGCATAAGTCAGCTCCTCACATGGTAATACACGCTCAAGCTGCTCGATAACATCTCGGCCTCCGCCATGGGTTATCCAGGCTTGCGGCTCTCCTTTTCGTTTTTCGTAGAGTAGGCTAACCGCTTCAGCCACATGAACAGGAACACTTTTATGGAGTTGATTCCTCAGTTTGCCACCTGCGTTGGTGAATCTGATTTTCTCCCTGTGTTCCGGCTGATGGATTGATTCAAAGTTTCCCACTTGCCAATCGCCTCCGGCTCCCGACCAAACAGCCGCAGCCGCGCCATCACCAAATAAACACGTGCTAATGAGTACACCAAAATCATCTTCCACATAAAATGCGGCTGAGCAAATTTCCACAGCTACAGTGACCACAACAGCATCAGGATTTTCAGCCACAACGGCATTGGCAGAGCGCATCAGCGGAACGGCAGCGCCACAGCCAAGCCCCGTCATATCCTGCAAAAAAACATCCTCGCGAAGACCTAACTTCTCAGCCGTATGACCGCTCACTCCAGGACAAAGGTAACCTGTGCAGGAACAAACAAACAAAGCGTCAATTTGACTCGGCTCGTGGCCTGATTTTTTAATGGCTTTTTCGACAGCGATGGCAGCCAACGAAGGTGCCGCTTTTTCATAAGCTTCATTAAGTTTCTGAGCATCACGCTGCCATGCCTCTTTTAGATTATTCAAAGGGAAATGCCTTTTATCAATGCCGCTATCACCACTCAACACTTTGCCTAGCAACATGCGAGAGCGAGCATTGAGTTCATCCCAGAAATCGGCTGTTTGCATCGCTTCAAGGCAATCATTTTGAGTAAAACTCTTCTCAGGAAAGGCTGAGGCAACAGACAATAAATTCATGGGGTTCTTAATTGATGAAATAGAAATTCAAATGGAAGCATGCCAGATTTGGCTGCCGTCTTAAGTAGTGTCCGACCCCATCGGTTAAACAAGAGCGGCTGAATACTTCCGGACATCTTCATCCGCTTTTTAAAAAACGCAACTGATTCATTTTCATAATCCGCACAGGCATCGGCCCACTCGATTTCACCTTGACTGAATCGTTTTAGCCAATGAGCTGCCATCCATGAGGATTCTAATGCCATGCTCATGCCATTACCCGTAAATGGAGGTATCAAATAGGACGAATCACCTACACAAAATGCACCTGCCTGTTTCTGTTTTCCAAATGAAAACCCTGCCGTCGCGGAGAATGAAGACTCATCTTTCTGCCATGCACCCAATCGATCAGCCAGCATGTTCAGGTCATTACTCCTTAAATAGGCCTCTAGTAGCGCACCGCCACTACCTTTGATCGATTGATCCATGCGAAACAAACCACAGCAGTTGACTCGATTTCGTTCAACACCACACAGTCCGATGTAACCGTGGCTACCCACGTGCATTTCGAGTCCATCGGGCCCATCAATCTGGGCGTCCATCGCGTGGATCTTTAGCCCGATCCACCGCCCCTTCTTTTTAGGTTTACCTGTCGCCCACACTACCCCCTCGTCGTCTTCACGCGCTACGCGCACGCCCGTATTCAGCCCCCCTCCCATATCAACAAATAACGACGCTAGATCCTCATCTAATTTATAGCGTGATAAGCCCCATGCCTCGGTGGGTAATTTGTCCTCGAGCACAAGAGAATCCCCCATCCACCAAGTCATCTTTTGATGAATCACTGATTGGCCAATCACACCATCCAAGCCCATTTCTTGTATTGTATCTGCGCTAACTCCACAAATGAACTCCCCACAGACCTTGTGTTTGGGGTAAGTGCCTGACTCGTTGATTTCTACATCCACTCCTAGTTTCCGTAGATAGATACCCAACGACAGACCTGCTATTCCGCCACCAATGATCACTATTTTTTTCATTCGCGTCCTCCCGTCATTCTAATTCCACCCAATAACCCAATTTTTTCCTGCCAACGAAATCCCTCACCAAATAACTCCCCCATTTCACCACGGACAAAGCCAGCTCGGATACTTGTTATCATATCATGCCTAGTCACGTAATTGACGATAGGAAATAAACATCTTCCCATGCACAAAGCTAAAGCTGTGCGGTGAGGTTCAGTGAACAAAAGCATCTTCGCCAACTTCAGTTTCGAGCCCAATATGCGCAGTTCATCCTTCTGCAAATGGTGAATAAAAAGATTCGCGATCACTACAGTGCCAGAATCAAAGCCTTCGTAGTCTAAGACATTCATTTGTTCCCAAACAACATCATCCCGGACACCGGCCGGTTTGGGGATCAAGTCAATAGCTATCACCTCACAATTAGGCCGCATCGATTTCAACTGATTACAAAGCATCCCGTCTCCAGCTCCGAGTTCAACAACTCGGTGGACACCATCTAGCTGTCCCACTTCTTTGGCTAGCCATGCCTGACCACCCATCAGCCGGTTAATCATCGTTAGGTCACGCCTACTTCTTATCGCATCGGGATTAGAAGGATCCAGACTATCAAGTATTTCGGGTATCACAACGCGGTTCACAGGCTATTGATACTACCCAAACGCTATTGCGCAACCTAAATAGAATCCACTCAGTTCTACGCGGCATGTTACATGCATAAAATGGAGAGATAATTACCAACCGGATAAATAACCTCACAAAAAACCCCGGCTACCATGAGGCAACCGGGGTTTGTAATTTTATAAGTATCGTGCTGGCACTGATCATTGATCACCGCCAACTGATCACTAGAGCTTAGCTACTACATCATGCCGCCCATTCCACCCATTCCGCCCATTCCGTGGTCGTGACCGCCGGCTTCTGGAGCTTCTTTTTCTGGGAGGTCTGTGATAACACATTCAGTGGTGAGAAGCAGTCCGGAGATGGAAGCTGCGTTCTGTAGGGCTGAGCGAGTTACCTTGGTAGGATCAACAACACCGTCCTTGATCAGGTCAGTGTATTCTCCTGTAGCAACGTTGTAACCTTGGTTACCGGTTGATGCTTTAACTTCTTGAACGATGAGGGCTCCTTCGAGGCCTGCGTTAGCAGCAAGCTGGCGAAGTGGAGCTTCAACGGCACGGGCCACGATGCCTGCACCTGTATCTTCATCACCTACGAGGCCGAGATCACCGATGTTAGCTTGAGCGCGGATGAGAGCGGTTCCACCCCCGGGGACGATACCTTCTTCAACAGCAGCGCGTGTGGCGTGAAGGGCGTCTTCGACGCGGGCCTTCTTCTCTTTCATTTCAGTCTCAGTAGCTGCACCAACATTGATGACAGCAACACCACCTGCAAGCTTGGCAAGACGCTCCTGGAGCTTCTCGCTGTCGTAATCGCTGGTTGTGTCTTCGATCTGACGGCGGATCTGGTTTACGCGGCCAGTGATGGCTTCGCTTGTGCCTTCACCTTCAACGATGGTAGTGGCGTCTTTAGTGATCGTAATACGCTTAGCTGAACCGAGGTCTTCGAGTTCAACGTTTTCGAGTTTGATACCGAGGTCTTCAGTGATGACTTTACCACCGGTGAGGATAGCGAGGTCTTCGAGCATAGCCTTACGGCGATCGCCAAAGCCTGGGGCTTTAACGGCTGCGACGTTAAGAGTTCCACGGAGCTTGTTCACTACGAGAGCTGCAAGAGCTTCGCCTTCAACGTCCTCAGCAATGATGAGGAGTGGCTTGCCGGTCTTGGCTGCTTTTTCCAGAAGTGGAAGGAGATCCTTAAGTGAGCTGATCTTCTTCTCGTTGATGAGAATCAGAGCGTCGTCAAGGGATGCTTCCATGGACTCAGGGTCAGTGACGAAGTAAGGGCTGAGGTAGCCTTTATCGAACTGCATACCTTCGACAACGTCGAGATTGGTTTCGATACCTTTGGCTTCTTCAACGGTGATGGTTCCGTCTTTGCCTACTTTGTCCATGGCTTCAGCGATGATACCGCCGATTTCCGTGTCCCAGTTAGCAGAAACAGTAGCAACCTGTGAAATCTCAGAAGTGTCGGACACTTCCTTGGAGATCTTGTGTAGCTCGGCGACGATGGCTTCAGAAGCCTTCATGATGCCGCGCTGCAGTGAGATTGGGTTAGCACCAGCTGTAACGTTGCGAAGACCTTCTTTGTAGATGGCTTCGGCAAGCACGGTAGCGGTGGTAGTTCCGTCACCTGCGATGTCAGATGTCTTACTAGAAACCTCACGGATGAGCTGTGCGCCCATGTTTTCGTAAGGACATTCAAGTTCGATTTCCTTAGCAACAGAAACACCGTCTTTGGTGATTGTTGGGGAACCGAACTTCTTGTCGATAATGACGTTACGGCCAGCAGGCCCGAGAGTTGTTTTAACGGCACGTGCGAGCTTTTCCACACCGCGTAGGAGTGCGTGACGTGCTGCTTCGTCGAATTGTAATTGTTTAGCCATGATGGTTAGTTATTTTTTAGTTTGAGAATATTGGTTTAGCTAACGATTCCGAGGATGTCGGATTCGGAAAGGATGAGGAGGTCATCGCCGTCTACTTTGACGTCGGTGCCACCATACTTGGAGATAAGGACGATATCGCCTGCTTTCACAGCGAACTCGATGGCTTTGCCATCTTCGTCTTTACCGCCGGTTCCGAGGGATACGACCTCAGCTTCCTGGGGTTTTTCTTGTGCGGTGTCTGGAAGGACGATGCCTCCAGCGCTGACTGCTTCGGCTTCGAGACGCTTCACGAGGACGCGCTGACCGATTGGTGTTATTGTTGCCATAATTTTTTTGTTAGTTTGGTTGTTAGTTTGGTTGTTGGTTTGTTTGTTTGGGTTGATTTGTATAAATTGGTTCCACACTATGTATGGGACCTATTGAAATAGTTAGTCTTCTACGACTTCGGCGTCGACGACCTTACCTTTGGCTTGCTTGGGCTCGGATGATTTTTCCTCGCCTGCTTCAGGGGCGTCTCCACCCATACCGGGCATTGGGCCATCTGCTCCGCCTCCAGCTGCTGCACCGGCTGCTTGAGCGGCCTGGGCAAGCTCTTGGAGCGATGCTTCGAGTTCAGTAGTAGCAGACTTGATTCCATCGATATCATCAGCTGTGAGCGCTGCCTTAACAGCTTCGATCTTGGCTTCGATACCCGACTTGATTTCGGCTGGAAGTTGCTCGCCAAGTTCGCCGAGTTGTTTCTCAACCTGATGGACGAGGTTCTCTGCATTATTCTTGGTTTCGACGATTTCGGCACGTTTCTTGTCCTCATCAGCATGGGCTTCAGCGTCACGCTTGGCCTTTTCGATTTCCTCATCAGAGAGACCACTTGATCCTTCGATGGAAATTTTCTGCTCCTTACCGGAGTTTTTATCCTTGGCTGAGACGTGAAGAATACCGTTAGCATCGATGTCGAAGGTGACTTCGATCTGCGGCGTGCCACGCTGTGCGGGGTCAATTCCATCGAGACGGAAGTTCCCAAGCATCTTGTTATCCTCGAACATCTTACGTTCACCCTGACAGATGCGGATATCCACAGCTGGCTGGTTGTCGGCAGCGGTTGAGAAGGTTTGAGACTTCTTAGCTGGCACCGTGGTATTGCGCTCGATCATTGGAGTGGCTACACTTCCCATCGTCTCGATGGAGAGGCTGAGTGGTGTCACGTCGAGAAGGAGAACATCTGTTACGTCCCCCTGAAGAACTCCACCTTGAATAGAGGCACCAATGGCGACCACTTCATCGGGGTTCACTCCCTTGTGAGGCTCTTTTCCAGCGAGTTCGGCAGCGATTTCCTGCACACGAGGCATACGGGTCATACCCCCAACGAGAACGAGCTCGTCAATTTCGCTGGCTGAAACACCGGCCTCCTTGAGACAGTCGAGAACGGGCTTCTTAGTGCGATCGAAGAGTTTGTCAGCAATCTGCTCGAGCTTAGGACGAGAAATAGTCGTCTGGATGTGCTTGGGGCCAGTTTGATCAGCTGTGATGAAGGGAAGGTTGATATCATAACTCTGAGAAGAACTCAGGGCGATTTTGGCCTTTTCAGCTTCTTCACGGATGCGTTGGAGTGCGTCGGGTTGGCCTGAGAGGTCGATGCCTTCAGCTGTTTTGAATTCTGCGACGATCCAGTTGATGATCGCCCTATCCCAATCGTCACCACCGAGCTGGGTGTCACCGTCGGTGGCGAGCACTTCGAAAACTCCGTCGCCAATTTCCAGCACCGAGATATCGAATGTTCCACCACCGAGGTCATAAACGGCGATTTTTTCATCAGATTTCTTATCGAGACCGTAAGCGAGGGATGCTGCAGTAGGCTCGTTGATGATGCGGCGCACCTTAAGGCCAGCGATTTCACCTGCTGCCTTGGTGGCATTACGCTGGGAATCGTTAAAGTAGGCAGGAACCGTAATAACGGCTTCCGTGATAGTTTCACCGAGTTTAGCTTCGGCATCGCTTTTAAGCTTGCCGAGAATCATCGCTGAGATTTCCTGAGGAGAATAAATTTTTGTCTCACCTCCGACTTCAACCTCGATGTGGGCATCGCCGTTATCAGCAGCCACTACCTTGTAGGGAAGCTGCTTATCTTCTTCGCTGAGTTCTGAGAACTTACGGCCGATTAGGCGTTTGGCAGAGAAAATGGTATTCTTAGCGTTGGTGACAGCCTGGCGCTTAGCAGCCTGGCCGACGAGGCGTTCGCCGCTTTTAGTGAAAGCTACGACAGATGGTGTTGTGCGTGCGCCTTCTGAGTTTTCAAGCACTTGTGGCTCGCCCCCCTCCATGACAGCCATGCAGGAGTTAGTGGTTCCGAGGTCGATTCCGAGTATTTTAGCCATAATAATTGGGTGTTTTCTAGTTTCTTAATTTGAGATTGAGTGATCCTTGCGTGTCTTTTTGGGTTCTACGCTTTTTAAAGGTTTTGTTACCAATTGGTAATCGCTAATCTCTATTGCAGACAACGTGCCAACTGATAGTTAAATATACTTTATCGATTCACTGTAAGCATGTTAACTTACAATATTACGAACTATACATAACAAAAAAGCGGTCAAGAAATGACAAAATGGCACAGTTAGCCCCCCTATTTAGTGAGACATAATGGCACGCGCGACAAAGATTCGCGTTAAATATATTCGATTTCAATCAAATCGAAACAAAATACCAGACTTCAGCTTCAGGTATAACCTGGTCAAAATTTCAGCGAGAACTTATCCTCAGTAAACATAAGAGCCCGTGCGAGTGGGCACAGGCTTGACGTAAAATTAAGGCTCTGATTAGGCTTAGTCCTCAGTCTTCTTATTCGTAGCTGAAGGCTTAGCTGTCAGATCAATTTCCCCATGGGTCCCCGATACTGAGGCATCCCCTAATTCTGAGAGTGATACATCTTCCCATCGTTTTTGCTTTCTTGCATAAAGGGCAGGAGATGCGGTACGATGATAATGCCTAAGCTTTGCCTTAAATGGTCCTGTAGACTGGGTAACTGCGTTCTTATGCATGGGTATAAAGAGTTGTGTGTTTGGGGTGTTGTTAGTAGGAACTACGAGTAGTATTCCTTAAACGTACGTATAAATACGGTGTAATCATTAAAAAAGCAACCGTATTTTTCAGTTGTGCTAATTACACTTGGCTCATTATAATGCAAAGAAGGTTACATCTTAACGGCAAAAAAGGCCATGGGGGTGAGCCCATGACCTTTTTATGATTAAATTGTATAACTAGTTGTCTCGGCAAAGGCCAAGAGAACTTAAATGTTACTTAGCGTAGTCTGCCGTAGGGGTAGGGGTAGGCACGGGAACGAAACCCGGAAGCGGGCGAAGTGCTGGAGGTCGCTCTTCACAGGTGGCAGTACCGCATGAAGAAAGGGCAACACCACCTCCAATGGTGGCCAACATGACGAGGATTTTAAATGCTTTCATAATGTATAATTTTTGGATCGTGTGTGTCTATGGCTGGGATTCCTCCACAAGACAAGAAATAAGAGGCTATGAAAAAGGGTGGACCAGATCTAACTGACCCACCCTTGAAATGCTATATAAGCTTATTTGACTGGTGCGTCCACCATTGGTGCTGGAGGAACGACTGGGTCAGGCTGAGATCCACAAGATGCACTAAGTGCGATTCCAGCGGCTGCGGCGAGGATAATGGCGATTTTCATAATTGTTATTATTTATGGTTAGAGCTTTAAAGGCGAATTACTTAGAGCATTCGACAGGAGCAGGTGTAGGAACTGGGTCAGGCTGAGATCCACAAGATGCACTAAGTGCGATTCCAGCGGCTGCGGCGAGGATAATGGCGATTTTCATAATTGTTATTGTTTTGTTGGTTTAATGTCTTAGGGAGAATTACTTAGCGAATTCCATAGGAGCAGGAGTCGGAACTGGGTCAGGCTGAGATCCACAAGATGTACTAAGAGCGATGCCGGCTGCTGCCGCAAGAATGATTGCAATTTTCATATTTTTTATTCGGTTTAGTTTAGTTTCTAATTTAGGGGGATTGAGAAGGTTGAATTACTTAGTAGCTGGAACTTCCAGTGGAGGTGCTACTGGTGCTTTTGAGCAGCAAGATGCGCTGACCATAACGCCACATGCGGCGGCTGCTATCACGATAATTTTAACGAGTTTCATTTGATGATTTGGGTTGTTACTATTAGTAATTGTTCAGCAATAGAGACCATTCAATCGCTTGATTGATGATATCATTATATAATAGAAGGGTGCTGGCAAGAGGTAAAATCGAGAAAACATCAATGCTCATTACCTTTTTTCAATTGCGATCAAAGTGATATCATCCATTTGTGGTTGATCACCCGCAAACGAAGATACGGCTTGGCGGATGGATTCCACTACTGCTTCAGCTCCCATTGGGGCGAATTTAAGGAATACTGTTTCAAGTCGGCCTGCACCAAACTCGTTATCATCCTTATCAACAGCCTCGTTTACGCCATCAGTATAAAGCAGCAGACAATCACCTGATTCCATTTCGAGATCAAGGTCCTTGGTCACTCGATCAAATACATCCCCTTCATCGATCCCCAAAGCTAGTCCTGGCGGTTTGATTGTTTCGATCTTACCTGTGCCTCCACGAAACATGAGTGGTGCATCGTGCCCTGCCCTGGACAGGCGAAGGTTTCCTGTACCGTTATCCAGAACCACATAAACGAGGCTTACAAACATATCCTCCCTAACATCAGGAAACAAATGTCTATTCACTAGACCTAGTGCGACAGAGGGACTAGCCGTTGCTCTAGCTGTAAGGCGGAGCACAGTTCTGCACATAGCCATTAACAAACCTGCAGGAACTCCCTTGCCCGTAACATCTGCAATCACAACACCGGATTTATTATCTGGAAGTTTGATATAGTCAAAATAGTCACCACTAATCATACGTGCTGGTGTGTTGCTCCCACTGACACGATAGCCTGGCATATTCGGCTCGGCGGACGGCAGCAAAACATTCTGGACTTCGCGCGCAGTTCGTATTTCATCGTCCAACTTGCGTTTTTCCGTTAGTTCTTCATGAATCATGGCATTTCCCATCGCAAAGGCGGATTGCTCAGATACAGAGCGAAAGACATCAAAATCATTGGTTGTAAACTTACCATTCTCGTGCCGGCGAATAACAGCCACTACACCGAGCTCTCGGCCACTGTATTGCAATGTCGCGAGCATCGCTGATACATTTTCCTCGTAACTGACAAAAGCGTCTCTGAATGATTCGTGGTTTTTGACATTGGGTATATGGAGACACTCTCCAGTGGCCAGAGCTGCACCTAGGACTCCTTCATCGACTGAGACTTTGGACAAAAGCACATGGCTGCTGAGGGCCCTCGGATCTTTTTTCGCCCGATTACTGATCTCCACAGGAACGCCAACAAGCGGAGGGCAACCCGGTGAAATATACTTGGGCACCAAACTCAGCCGATCATCGTTAAGAAGATAAATTACACCACCGTCCGCACTTAGTACATTACTGAAACCATCAACGATTTCTTTATACAGTTGGTCTGAGGTAATATCCTTTTCAATGGCCTGTCCGAGGAGGTGAAGAAAATCAAACATCCTTTGCTCCTCACCAACAATATCGTCCTTTTCTTTCTGGATTTCGGCAAGGCGCAGGCCTGTCTTACGCAAAGCGAGAAGGCATATCACAAAAAGAATTGCCGAGACGGCAACAATCGCATAGACAGAATTCGTCATCATTTATGCAAGGGGGAACAATGTTTGCGAAACGGTTTAATGTAAATAATCACGAAGAGGCTCTAGTTGCACTTAATCTCTACTAGTGATAAGTAGTTCATCATTTTTTGGCTGATTCCTTAGCCTTCACTTCAGCTTCTAGAAAATCGAGCACTGTCCCAAATTTCTGTGTGTTTCCCTCGTCAGCTTCACAAAGTTTTCTGTGAGATTCAAGAATATGTGGAGCCTGGTCGACCTTGTCCTGAATGAGTTCACAGGGTTTGAGGTTGTCCCTAACATCACTAATATGGCTTCGCCAAAGAGCATCCGCTGGATCAATCTGCATGAGAACATCAAGGCCAAGATCTTCAAGCGACTTGCGATTACGATCACCGGGCTCGGCAACTTGAAGCTTGCCTTCAGGAAGTTTCATCAGACGCATGGCAAGTCCTGCCATTGTCCCCATAAAGGTGGAATCCATGCCTTTACATCCAGCTAGGTCAACCACTAGGCAGGTTGTCCCATTAGCAACCTCTTGTTCACACCAATCCTTCAGCATAGGGCTGTTCAAAAATGATCCTTTACCATCGCAGCGAATCCATGAGAATTCGCTACCGTGAAGAGCTGAAATTGAGTTATATTTACTCACTCTAGTTTAGAGAGGTTTGATAATGTCGAGGCGTTAAAGAATACACCGAGTATGCTCTCAGGTCAATCATTAGAGCGTGTTTATTTGCGTTTTGCTACTACATTTCCAGTAGAGTGAATAGAAAGTAAATACACCCTCATAGACTAAAGCGCGTCCCTCCTGCTCCACCAGAAACGATAGAAGCCAGTGTCGATGGCTTCCGACCACCTGCAATGACTGTCTCCACACCTGCATCCAATGCGAACCTGACGGCTTTGAGCTTGGATTCCATTCCTCCGATAGAAAATTTCCCATGATCTGATCTGACATGTTCGACTACGGTGTCAATATCATCCACTTGGTTGATCACACTCCCATCAGAGCGTTGAAGTCCATCGACAGTACTGAGCATGACCAACATGCGGGCACCTAGCATTCGAGCCACCTTCGCGGAGAGCATATCATTATCCCCCACTCTGAGTTCCTCAACGGCTACAGAATCGTTCTCGTTGATGATTGGGACGATGTTTTTCTCTTTGAGTAAACGATGCAACGTATTCATCACTAGGTCACTTGGATTTTTGTGATCAAGATCCGCTGCAGAGAGAAGGATCTGTGCGACATTTAATCTAAACTTCTGGAAAAGGTTCTCATAGGCGTGCATCAGGCGAGTTTGGCCAACAGCCGCACACGCCTGGCGGGAAGCTGTGTCATCCGGATACCCATCGAGCTTTAAGGCTGATACCCCTGCACCAACAGCACCACTGGAAACCATCACACAGGGCACTCCTGAGGCAACGAGTTCGGAAACTGAAGTCACAAGTCGAACTAACGATGCTTCATCCAACATTCCATCTAGCTCACGGGTAAGGACTCCAGTTCCGATTTTAATCACTACAATATTTTCAAACATAATTCTATATTTTGTTATTACACTAGCATTCCTACCTGTGTGCCGCCACTCGGATGGCTTGGCAGACAGCTGGGAAGATCTGTTTTTTACGGCTAACTACTCCTGGTGCTTGGAATACACCATCTTCATCACGGTCGAATGGAAGAGCCCCAATAATTTTGCTATCACCGCTGGTGAGCAGTAAACTATGGTGACTGGTGATATCTGTCACGATGAGAAGGGCTAAGTCATAGCCTTTCTCTGCGATCAGCTCATCAAGTTGAGCCGACAGATCATCTTTCCTCGCTGAGAAAAGGCCCAAGCCCGACTCCTCGATGTGTGAAATGCTGACTCGGGCACCATTTTCTTCAAAAACCTTGCGGTCAGCACCGATCGCTTCCTCTGCTGAGTTATGCGCTAGTAATGATCCGGAGGCAAAAAAGTCGTGCGTAAATTGAGCTGCATCGATTCCTCCAATTTCACACAGCCATGCAAGAATTTCACGATCGAGATCAGCTGTGGTTGGAGAGGTAAGGTTTAGCGTGTCTGATACCATTCCCGCGATCAAACAAAGCGCCACACCCTTGGGTATCTCAATACCGGCGTAGCGGTATTCCCTAGCTACTAAAGTGGAGGAGGACCCGACAGGTTCATTGAGGTAACGGATGGGTTCTCGAGACACCAAGTCGCCGGCTAGGCGGTGGTGATCGATGACTTCGATCACCTCAGCTTCCTCGACGCCCTCCACAGCCTGTGAGTATTCATTATGATCCACAAGCACCAACCTAATGCGTGGAGGGTCGATCAGATCGGATTTGGAAATCACACCCATCAGCGTATTATCGCCCGGATCAATGACCGGAAATAGATCCTGCTGATGACTCATCACAGCATCCCTGATGGACTTAACTGAATCATCCGCCATGACACGGACCACATCATCATGCAGCGCATGCCTCACCATACGTGAGCAACGGATGAGCTTAGTGACACTGGCTGTGTCCTGCTGACAGTGTAAAATAATGACGCCTTTTTCGCGGGCTGATACGATCAGACTGTCCGAAACTCGAGAACTACCAGTCACCACTAACATGCATACGCCGTGATCGATCGCCGTTTGCTGAATGATCGGTCGATCGCCACAAATAACCACGTATGAACGAACGTCTCCCTTTTCTGTCGCATGGGTGAGACGTTTAACAATGGCATCCACACTAGATGCTCCAACCGACAGTACGAGTTCACGCTCCTCTGAATCAAGATTTTCGGTCGAGGTCTCAGCATTCAACGTAGCTGCAATTTTCCTCGGTGAGGCATGCATCCGGCGCACCGATTCCGTGCCGGTGCCGTCCGGCATCAGCAGTTGAAGTAGGTCAAGATATTTAAGAAGCCCTCGCAGTTGACCATCGGCTGCCACCACAGGAATACTTCGAACACCACCGGAAAGCATCACCTGATAGGCTGTCAGGAAAGTAGCGTCATCATTCACCTTGACCACTTCCTTGCGGCAAATCATTTCAGCGGTTGCGCTGACATCATCAAGCAAGAGCGGCTTTTCCATTCCCGCCTGCTCTAGCACCCAGGCAGTACGAGCTGGCACCGCGCCGCAACGAGCAGCAACAGCATCGGTTTCTCCCTTTTTCTGGAGCAAATCGGCATAACCAATAGCAGCGCAAATGGCATCAGTATCGGGGTTCTTGTGCCCAACCACATAGAGTGGCATGTTGGAAGATTTAGACATGACGTAGGTGAGCCGAAACACTCTCTCAAGATACGCCGTTTGGCAATGCTAGGCTTTGCCATTATTAGTCGTCACATCTAGCGCCACAAAACCACCATCAGAACCAACCTTCAAAACGCATCATTCACAACGGTGATTTCTGGCGCTTCACCATCGCTGAGGATGACTTCCACCACGTCAAATCGCCAAGGAATGCTACGTGTTCCGAGCAGATGCAACCAGGAATTGGCTCCTCGCTCAATTAACTCTTGTTTGGCAACATTCACAGCATCCAGAGGACGCCCGTAGCCCTTGCGAGTTCGGGTTTTCACTTCAACAAAGCTTAGTGTATCACCATCACGGGCCACAATATCGACCTCCCCTCCCTTTGGCCCTCGATAATTTCGGTAAAGAATTTTTCGCCCTTCAGCCTTCAATTGCGCACAGGCAATACGTTCACCGAGATCACCAATCTCGATATGAGAAAGTTTCTCCCCGTCCCGTTTTACGAGACGAGGAGAAGATTTCAGTAAACGACTAAATCGTTTGTATAAATAGGGAGTTATAATTGGCACCCTTTATTCGTGGGTAGGATTTCACCAAGACGAGCTTAGTCGTCTTCGTATTTCTTGTGGCCTTCTTTCTTACCAGCCTTAATCTTCGTCATGGCCGCATCAACTTTAGCTTGATCCTTTTCAAGGTAGGCCAGCTCAAGTTCACAAAGCGCAGCGTAAGAAAGCCCCATCAGACGTCGATAGTCGGCGATCGCCTTGGTTTTCTCCTCACCGTCTTTCATTTCTTCTACTAGCACGGGGATGAATTCCATACCTTTACGACAGCCATCAGCGGCAGTACGTGCGGCTTTTGCGCCTCCGGCCCAATCGCTTTTATCCATCTTGCGCAGGCTTTTAAGCGCATCACTGCTCTGTTCCATGGCCTTAGCGAGTGGAGTTTGATCTTCATCATCATCAGCCATGATTGGCTGGCAAATAGCCAAACTTGCAGTGAATACGGGTAAAAATAGGCGGTTAAATAGTTTGTTCAATTTCATCGGAAATAAATACAGCGTTACTCACCATTTCTGTCAACTCTCCTTACAAAAATTCTAATTTCATTATTCTTCATTCTGAATTCGACACCCCCCCTCTCCACCATCTACAAATCCAACACACAAAGCATGGCGAAGGAAAAAAAACTTACACCGATGATGGAGCAGTATCACACGATGCGGCGTTCGCTACCTGACGACATCCTCCTTTTTTACCGTCTTGGCGACTTTTATGAGATGTTTTTTGAGGATGCCAAAAAAGCATCTGGAATTCTCAATGTCGCTCTCACCAAGCGCAATGACATCCCAATGTGCGGAGTCCCCCATCATGCGGCACAAGGCTACATCGCCAAACTCATTCAGGCCGGCAAACGGGTTGCTCTCGCCGAACAAACTACAGCACCGGAGCCAGGGAAAATCGTCGAACGAGAAATCGCACAGATCATTTCCGCGGGAACAGTCAGTGACATCACACTCCTTGACGACACCCGTCACAACTACATCGCCGCTGTTTATCAAGTAGGTAAATCGATCGGTCTCGCCTACGCCGACCACTCGACCGGTGAGTTCACCGTCGCCGAGTACGCTAATAAAGACGCACTCCAAGATGCATTGCAGCGATTAGCGCCAAAGGAACTTATCATCGGCGACGACCAAATTAACACCTTCGGCCATCTCCGGGGATGCCTCCCCTACGATGGCTACGCCTTCCTTGCCGATCAGTCACGCTTCGCACTCTGTGATCATTTTAAAGTGCAATCGCTGCGTGGATTCGGCTGCGATGAAATGATCGCTGCCATTTCCGCCGCAGGCGCCATTCTCCACTACCTTTCATTCCAGCTTCGCCGATCCTGCGATCATCTCCGCCACCTCTCCGTCCGCAGCGAGGGTGAACATGTCATTATCGATGCCTCATCACAGAGAAATCTGGATCTCGTTGATTCGCCTACGGGCCGACAGCACTCACTGTTAGGAGCTCTCGATCGCACAGCCACCCCCATGGGCGCACGTAAGCTCCGCGACTGGATTCTACACCCACTCCGTGATCTCACCACCTTGACGGCTAGGCAGGATCTCATCGCATCTTTTCTCGCGGAGCCCTTTCTACTCGGCCAGTGCCGCGAACAGCTCAAAGGAATCCGTGACATCGAGCGCACCACCTCCCGACTGTCTCAAAATGCAGGCAACGCCCGCGACCTGATGTCACTGCTTACTTCACTCCAGAAAATCCCCGATCTCAAAAGCCACCTCGATGCCCTCAGCGATCAAGCTCCTGACTCGGATTTTCAAAATGAACTCTACCAGCAGCTCCACCTCTTCCCCGCGCTTACCGAGTTACTAGAAAAAGCCCTCTCCGATGAACCTTCTGCGGGAACCAAGGATGGGGGTATCATCCGCGATGGTTACCTTCCCGAACTCGACGAACTACGATCCGCTTCAAGCAGTGGTAAACAATGGCTCGCCGAACTTCAGGAAAGCGAACGCAAGCGCACCGGAATCGACACACTCAAGATCAAATTCAACAACGTCTTCGGCTACTTCCTTGAAGTTACTAAAGCGAAGGTGAGCATGGTTCCGGACGACTACCAACGCAAACAAACCATGGCCAATGCCGAGCGCTACATCACACCCGAGCTTAAGGAGATGGAAAACAAAATCCTTGGTGCCGACGAGCGAGCTAAGCAGCTGGAATACGAGGAGTTTGTTAAACTTCGTCAATCCGTCGCCGAAGACCTGGATCGCCTCCAACAATGCGCCGACGCCCTAGCGACCCTCGATGTGCTACTAGGGCTCGCCGAACTCGCCCAGCTTCACCAACACACCCGCCCCCACCTCGACGACTCTCAAGATCTCGACATCACCAATGGCCGCCACCCTGTGTTAGAGCAAACTTTGGTGGATGAAAAATTCGTCCCTAACGATACACTCATGGAGTTTGACAGCTCCCGATTGATTCTACTGACCGGCCCTAACATGGCAGGAAAATCCACCTACATACGACAAGTTGCACTGATCACCCTCATGGCACAAATTGGAGCTTACGTGCCTGCGGAAAAAGCACGTATCGGGCTCGCCGACCGTATATTCTGTCGAGTAGGAGCATCTGACGATCTCACCAGTGGCCAATCGACGTTCATGGTCGAGATGAACGAAACATCTCTCATCATCAATAATGCGACAGAGAACTCTCTCGTCATTCTCGATGAAATTGGCCGAGGCACAGCTACCTTTGATGGACTCTCCATCGCATGGTCAGTCGCCGAACATCTCCACGACAAAATCAAAGCTCGAACTCTCTTTGCCACGCACTACCACGAACTCACCGACCTTTCACGGACCCGTGAAGCGGTTGAAAACTACAACGTCGCAGTTCGAGAGTGGAACGACGACATCATCTTCCTCCGTAAAATCCTCCCCGGCACTGCCGACAAGTCCTACGGCATCCAAGTCGCCCGCCTAGCTGGCCTCCCGCCTGCGATCATTGATCGAGCCAAAGACATTCTAACTCACTTGGAAATGAACTCCACCCGCCCAGAGGCGAAGGGTAAACCCAAGGCTAAGAATACACGAAACCAACCAAAGGACATGCCGGATGTCGACAGCCCGCAGATGGACTTGTTTTCTTAGCGCCTAAATTCCATCATGAACTCCCCCATCGGCATACTCGACTCAGGTCTCGGCGGACTCTCCATACTCAACGAAATACGGGTAGTCCTACCCAACGAATCCATCATCTACTTCGGTGATAGTGCATGGTGTCCTTATGGAGCGAGACATGCTGATGAGATTCAGCGTCGCGTGTTTGCCGTCACGGACTTCCTCATCGAGCAGGGCTGCAAGATGATTGTTATTGCCTGTAACTCCGCAACTATTTCAGCAGTTGAAGCTCTACGTGCCACCTACCCCATTCCTTTTGTCGGTATGGAACCAGGAGTTAAACCTGCCGCTGCACTCACAAAAACAGGAATCGTTGGCGTGCTCGCCACTGAAGCATCACTCGCAGGTGAAAAGTTCCATCGCCTCGTTAGTAACCATGCCGACGGCATCAAAGTTATCACCCGCCCCTGTCCTAACTTCGTCAAACTCGTCGAAGCTGGAGAACTTACCGGCCCGCGCGCCCGTGGCATCATCGAAGAAGAAGTGCTCCCACTCATCGATGCGGGAGCTGACGTGCTAGCACTCGGCTGCACCCACTATCCATTTCTCCGTCCACTCATAGAAGATGTTGTCGGACCGGATGTGCAAATCATCGATACCGGAGCCGCCGTCGCCCAGCGTGCCGCCAGTCTGCTCCCAAACTCAAGTGGCAGTGCGTCTCCTCGACACCACATCTTCACCAGCGGTGATCTTAACCACTTGAAGAAAGTCCTTCCCTCTCTCTGCGTTGATCTTGATGCCTCACTCCACCATGTTGACATCTAGTGACAAAGTGGTGGCAATTGTCGATTGGCAAAATCTGACCGAGCAACATCGTGTAGAAGTTAGGAAGTGGACGGTTCCCTACCGAGCTCGACGAGGAGCTCATAAAACTCATCCGGTTTTTGATTTCCTCTTCACCTACTATCCATTCTCTCTTGGCAAACTCGAACAATGGCATCCTGGCATGGGTAGGATTCTCGAAAACGAAGCCAGCTTGGTTCAATCATACAATCCAAGACACTATCACATCACGGAGACGTCGATCAAACTAGCCCCGGAAAAACTCGATGACAAAGCGCGTAATCGCATCACGTGGATACACAATCTATTAGTCCTGACTCAACATCGACCCGCAAGCTTCTCATGTTTTGGAATGCACGAGTGGGCAATGGTTTACCAAGGCGATCGCGTGGGTGAAATCCGCCACCAGGAATCAGCTCCACTCAGACTCCCTCAAGAGCAAACCGATCAGATCATTGAGTCCCGCCCTATATGCTGCAGCCACTTCGATGCTTATCGGTTTTTTGCCCCCGAAGCATTAAAGTTCAACAAACTCAAACCCACCCTAGATAGTCGGCAAGACTTCGAGCAACCAGGCTGCCTGCACACCAACATGGATCTCTATAAGTGGGCGTCCAAGTGTATGCCGTGGGTGGGTAGTAATTTACTCTGGCAATGTTTCCAACTAGCACTCCAAGCCCGTGAACTCGACATGCGAGCCAGTCCCTATGATTTGACTGAATTCGGATATGACCCTATTAAAATTGAGACACCCGAAGGCCGAAACGAGTATGAAGTCCTTCAACGTCAAATCAGCGAGCAAGCTCTACCATTACGCCAACAGATCATCGATACGTTGATACAGATAATATGATGATTGCAAGAGGCCGCCCTCCTAACTAGACTAGGGGGAGATCTCAAATAACCATCATGTCTACAAACACTGACCACAAAATCAATGGGAGCATAGCCCTCCTCATCGATGCCGATAATGCCCCAGCATCGAAGATTGAATTTATCATTTCAGAACTGGCGGCACATGGCGTAGTCAACATCAGGCGAGCCTACGGAAACTGGAAAAAACAAGCGTTATCCGGATGGGAAAAAGTGCTGCATGACTATGCCATTCAACCCATGCAGTACTTCGATATCGTTAAAGGTAAAAATGGCACCGACATGGCTCTGCTTATCGAAGCGATGGATATCCTCTACACGAAAGACGTTGAGACGTTCTGTCTGGTCTCTTCCGATAGTGACTTCACCCCTCTCTGCGTTCGTCTACGCGCGGATGGAAAACAAGTCATTGGTTTTGGTCGACAGACCACACCGGAACCCTTTGTCAACGCCTGCACTCGTTTCATCTACCTTGATGAAGACCATTCCACTAAAACTTCTCAAAAGAAAAAGGAACACTCGGTCAGTCAGCTCAAACAAAATACCAAGCTGATGAACACCCTTCGCAATGCCGTCAAAGCATCCACAGACGACGATGGCTGGGCGTCCTTCGGACCGGTCGGCTCACACATTGCCAACCAAGGTCCTTTCGACCACCGCACCTATGGATTCACTAAGTTGAGTGATATGTTTGGTGCTATCGATCTATTCGAAATCAAAAAGTTCACCACTGGAACTCGATCCTATTTTCGAGTCAGGTTAAAAAAGACAGCCGCCAAGAAGTCGGTAAAAAAACAAAGTTAGAAAACTAGTTCCTGCGAAAGCAGGACGAGTTTATAACTTGTCGGCAACCCATGGAATAATCGACCTTGGCTAGCTACTCTGCACATCCTGCCGGCAAGTTGCAAACTTACCCTACTTTGGAGTTCGGCTCTGTCGCTTTTCTTTTATCCCCTGAACAAAAATCCACAGCAACCAGATCCCCCCAATACACATCGTGACCCATGGGAACAACCAGCCGATACGTGTATAAATAGTTAGGTGATCGTTGCTACCAATTTCAGCCGTGAGCACCCCTTCATCGATAATGGGCAAAGACTTCATGCGGTTTCCATACGGATCAATCACCTGGGTCACACCTGATGTTGCGGCGACCACGACCCACCGTCCATTCTCCGCCGCACGATGACCAAATAGCTCGGCGTGTTGATAGTGCTGTTTCTCCCCCCAATCGATACCGTCCATGCTAGGAATCATGAGGAACTCTGCGCCATCGGCCACCATGCGGCGGATGACATCCTGGTAATCGCAGTCGAAACAAATCGGAGTTCCCATTTTCCACCGCGGAGTCACCACCGCCTTCGCTTCGGTTCCCGCGACTCCATCGTCGAAAAAATGCACCGTATGGTTTTTATAAGGCTCACCGATGGCACCATCACTGTTGAGTGATAGAGCGGTATTATACCACTTCCCATCCTCCAGAGCTGTTTGCGTCCCCACGACGATAAGAGAATCGCTTTCCTCCGCCAGTTCGGTGAGGATTCCCCACTCCCTTACATCACGTCTAACATCATATAATATGGCATGCTCGGGCCAGAGTATAATATCGGTTTTCTTCCTCTCCTCCAAAGTCAGCGTACGGGTAAGTGCCACATAAGTATCGAAATCCGAGGCCTCACTCTGCACCGCCGCCACCCGCACCGATGTATCTTGAGCTATTTTCCTGTTTTTCTGAATCCACATGGAAACCAGCATCAGTAAAAGTAAAACAGCTCCCATCACGCGGTGGTTCTTTTTCTGGCACAATAATGCCGCTCCGAGGATGATTAGAAAACTTGCAGCCGACACACCGAGTATCGGAGAAATCCAAGTCGGCCCCAAACCCACACCAGGCGTCAACCATGGCAGATTTCATACAATGCATATTTTTAATGAAAAGATCGATCAAATGAATACTTTACCGCCCACCCAAAACCTCAAACACAGCCGCTTTAATCGGATCGAGAAGAACCGATGGCAGCAGCCCAAGCAATACAAGTGCCGCAGCAGGAATCACCACAGCGATGACGTGGCCCTGAGACATCTCCGATTGTTTACCGCCTTCATGCTCCTCGCCTTTGACAAAGGCTTGTTTGAGCACACTCAGGTAGTAGTAAAACGAGATGGCACTCATCACGACGGCTAGGCCGACTAACCAGGTCAGTCCGGGATTGCCCGCTGATGTGGAATCGGACATCGCCGATCCAAACAAAATAAATTTCCCAGCAAATCCTGCTAGAGGTGGAATTCCAGCTAGTGAAGTCATGAAAATAAGCAAACACACAGCCTGCAAAGGCGAACGGTGAATCAGTCCGGCAAAGGAAGCTTGTGAATCGTTACCCTGATCTCGCTCGACGGCGGCGGTGACGGCAAGCGCACCTAGAGTAGCGAGGCCATAGACCACGACGTAGAAAAGAGCAGAAGCAGATGACGCGGCACCGGCAGCACACAGACCCACCAGAAGGTATCCGCTGTTAGCTACTGCGGAGTATGCGAGCAGTCGGCGGACGCTGTTCTGTGCCAGAGCGAGCAAGTTTCCAAAGATCATTGAGACCGCTGCGAGTATCGCCAACCATACCGACCATCCAGCTTTCATTCCACCCCATGCAGCAGATCCAGAAGCTTCTGGGAAACCGATCATCAAGAAGCGCACTAGCAGCACCATACCCACAATTTTGGAAGCACCAGCAACTAGCGTCACCGTTGTTATGGGGGCCCCTTGATACACATCAGGCGCCCAATAGTGGAATGGAGCGGCGGCCATTTTGAAACCAAGTCCCACCACCACCATCAATAGACCGACGATACCAATGACAGATGTTGGATCGGCCGTTACAGCGGCAGCAACACCTTGCAGGGTATCGGATTGGGAAAACCCGTAGAGAAAACTTAATCCAAACAGCATGAAAGCAGCGGACACGGCACCAAAAAGGAAATACTTCAGGCAGGCTTCTGCCGAACGCGCTGTGCGTGAAAATCCAGCGAGAAGATAGAGTGAGAGGCTGGCTAGCTCCAGAGCCACAAACATGAACAGTAGATGATTACTGCCAACCGTCAGTGACAAACCTGTCAGAGCAAACAAGATCAACGCATAAAACTCACCGGGGTTGGCTATTTCTTTTTTAGCAGGAGGAACCAGCACGGCTAGGAACCCAAGTCCCAACACACAGCCTTTGAACATCAGCGCCATGGCATCCGTCGAGATCAGGTTCGTTCCTGAATCGAGACCACACTTGGGGCCACAATAGGGACCGAACCCAAGAGCCAAACCAGCTCCAATCACGCCCAAGGCGGCAATCAAAGAGGCCAATCCACAAGTGATCGGCTTCCCGGTTTTTGATTCGCGAGTAAGAGCGATAGCCAGAAGCGCCAGTGCGGTGATTACCAGCACGGCCTCGGGCAGCAATTGATAGAATAGGTGGAGATAATTCACGGCTGGGAAAGAATCGATTGGAACAGAGGTGAGCGGAGACCATCATCAATCAGAGTCACCCATGGTTTGGGATAAATTCCGATGGAGAGAGAAACGATAAGTAATAATGCCATGGCTGAAATCTCAGGCCAGGTCAGTGGTGGTAAATTGGGTGGCGAAGGGTTTGTTCCCTGCGCTGATTTCAGGACGGGGAAAAATGCCCGATACATCGCACGCAGCGAAAACGCACCCGTAATAATAATCCCCAAAGCTACGAGAGGTAGCAACCACGGGTAGGTTTCCCATACGCCGATCACCACAGAAATCTCCGCTACGAACCCACTAAAACCAGGAAGCCCCATCGAAGCCGCTGTTGCGAGAGTAAAGGCCAATGCCGCCCCCGGAAGTGATCGCCATAAATCAAATTTACCTAGCTCTTCAAGATCACGGGTGTGAGTGCGCTCGTACACCACCCTGCCGGCAATACCAAAGAGAAGTCCTGCAATCACTCCGTGGGAAATCATTTGTAAAACAGCACCTCGCAGTCCCCAATGGGTTGCTGCCGCCAGACCTAACATGACAAAACCCATGTGGCTGACACTGGAGTAACCAATCACGAATTTGAGATCCTTCTGTTGGAGAGCGGTGAAAGCACCGTAAACAATCCCGATAACAGCCAGCCCCGCAATCATCGGCTGCCAGATGGCAAAACCCTGAGGGAAAATTGGCATAGCCACACAAAGTGCACCAAATGCACCAAGCTTCATTACCACACCCGCGAGTAGCATTGAGGCTGCTGTGGGAGCTGCGACGTGACCGGTTGGCGCCCAAGTATGGAATGGCCACATGCC
>TARA_B110000908_G_scaffold121796_1_pt1 | contig 25052 bp, 27 predicted proteins | sample TARA_B110000908 | Tara Oceans TARA_B110000908 (sample SAMEA4398067) | marine metagenome | biome: Polar Biome; feature: [DCM] deep chlorophyll maximum layer (ENVO:01000326); material: water (ENVO:00002006), including particulate matter (ENVO:01000060) such as... | depth 36 m
TTACCAGTCGGCTACATATATTTACCAGTGGGTAAGGATTTTTGTGACGCTAACAACATCACGAAAAAGCTGACAACTGCATTTTCTGTTCGTCAGAAAGGTTCGACACAAGTCTCGCCTTTCTTCAGATTAATAGACCTCTAAGTCCTGCTGATGTTCAAACATTCTGTAAAAATAATCCATATAGTCGCGAAATCACTGTTTTATGCGGAATCAGAACCGCGAAAGATGCGGGAATTGCAAAAAATTCTTGAGTTGATTAATCAATAAATGAGTCGTGCTAGCAACTTTCGCATCTTTAGTGGTTAAAAAATTATCCGTTCAAAGAGGGAAACACTTGCTTACTCGGCTCGGCTTCGCTTCATTCCCCGCGATGAAAATTCTTGTTGTTGGAAAAGGGGGGCGTGAACACGCTCTGATCACCGCTCTGAAGGAATCCCCAGTCGAGACCGAGGTCTTTTGCTTCCCCGGAAGCGATGCCATCGAGCCTCTGGCTAAAAGCGTGGATGTGGATGGACTGCACAGTCTGATCGTCTGGATGAGCTCCAACACCATCGATCTCTGCATCGCCGGAGAGGAAAGCTACCTGGTAAAAGAGGAAGGCCTTGCCAATCTCTGCGAAAAAGCAGGTATCCCATGCTGGGGACCGCACAAGCAATCGGCTCAATTGGAAGCCAGTAAAGAATTTGCCAAGGAGTTTATGCTCCGTCATGACATCCCGACCGGTGGAGCCACTGGCTGCGCGGATATCGATGAGGCACGCGCTGCGATCGATGGAGTTTATCCAACAGTTTTAAAATTCGACGGTCTCGCAGCAGGGAAGGGCGTTGCTGTTTGTGCCGATGAAGCGAGTGCTGAGGAGTTTCTTAATGAGGTGTTAGTCGAGCGTAAGTTTGGAGAAGGCCGGTTACTCGTCGAGGAATGTCTGGTCGGCCCCGAGGTCTCCATTTTTGCTGCTGTCTGTGATGATCAGTATCAAATTTTCACACCAGCCCGCGATTACAAACGCATCGGCGAAAACGACGAAGGCCCTAACACCGGAGGTATGGGAGCCGTTGCGAGCCGACAGTTGATCGACGCCGAGACTCTGGCCTTGATCGAGAAAACGATCGTCAAGCCAACTGTTGATGGCCTCATCAAAGACGGCCTGCCATACCGTGGATATCTTTACTTCGGTCTGATGATGACCGCTGAAGGCCCCAAAATCATCGAATATAACTGCCGCTTCGGCGATCCCGAGTGCCAGGCAGTGATGCCACTCGTCAAAGGCGACATAGCCAACTTTTGCCTCGCCGCCGCAAAAGGGGAGATGAAAACAGATCTCCTCAGCTTCGATGAAGGCTGGAGCGTTTGCCTCATCCTCGCTAGCGCCGGATACCCCGTAAGCTCACGCAGCGGTGATGTGATTTCTGGATTGGACGATGTGCAAAACGCCCGCGTCTATCATGCTGGAACAAAACGCAATGCAGATGGCCAATGGGAAACCAACGGAGGTCGAGTGTTAGCTGTCGTTGCTGGTGCAGAAGATAGACTAACAGCCGTCGATGCTGCCTACGCTGAGTTAGAAAAAGTCACCTTTGATGGCGCTCAGCAACGTAGGGACATCGGAAGGATGCATTTTTAGGTTAACGTTTGGGTGCACTCACGCACGGAGCGCGTTGATGTACCACGATTTCGCTGTGTTGCGTTGATCCACTAGCGGTGTTGTGTTCCTGCGCTATCATCTTGCTGGAAATTGCTCATCTTACGGGTGAATAGTGCCCAGTTAGTTGCGGCATGATGCAGTCTAGGCTGTTCGAAACAGTCATAAGTCCAATACAACATCCCGCTCAGCCCTTCCTTTAGCGCCAGGTCACGAACGCGCACCATGTTGTCAACCGCTTCCTCGAAGGTCTTCGCAACGGCATTAAATGCCCCGAATTCGCCCACAATCACAGGCTTGTGTTTTCGGGTTTCGGCCATCTCCGGTGTGAAAAATCCAGTCGAAGCCAAGTTGAGGCGAAAGGCCTTGTCAACGGAGTTCTTACCATTAGCCCTGTAGAGGTGCACATCAAGGAAATCGAGACTACCGCCGCCAATGGAAGTTAGGGTTGGGGGATAGCGTTCGTCCTGCGTTTTGCCAGGCCACACGCCGACATGAAGAGCCGGATCTTTGCCGACGGCTCGCGGAACAAAAACACCCTCCGCGACAAGTATTTCGGCGTCGATCGCCTTCACGGCGGTCGCGATGCGGTGATGGTAATGGTTATAGCCTTCAGTCATCAACGCCTGGCGTTCTTCTGTAATGGAAAGGTTGTAAGTCTTCCCGTTAGCTGCTGTAAAATTACCGTCTTTTTCCGTGAATGGCCACTGATCGGCTCGTGAATATGCTTCGTTCTGACACTGTAGTCCAAGCAAAGTCGGCAGCAAGGCTGGTTCCTTATCCTTGATGTAAGACAAGAAGGATGTGATGTGCTCGACGCGTTTGGCTACACCCTCGTTGGTGAGGATGAAAACATTCTTGTTGTGTCCGTTTCCGCGTAGTCTCTTACGATAATGTGCGTTCAGGGGCACTCCACCATCGCCGAAGGTTGGAAAGACGCGTATCCCGTGACGAGTCGCTCGCCGCAGAAAGTCCAAAACGTTATCCATGTAGGGTTCATGGAGCGCCTTGGTGGTGTCGTAGTCACCGGCGATGCCGGGGTTAATCGCACTGCGCCCGATAATGAATACCCGGACCGTGTTATAACCCGCCTTGCTCAACGCGCTGAACATGGCCTCGGCCCGATCAGGGTCATAGTGAGCCTTGGTGTTCTTAGTAGCGGCATCGAATGTCGCGTGATCGCCAGCGGTTGCTCCATCGGCGGCTCGTAGGCGAACATAGTTGAATCCCTTTACGAAGAAGGGGACCTTGGATGTTTTTATAATGAATTGCGCCCCCCCTTTATCTGCGCGTATACCGATTCGTTCGAGCGGTTTAACCTTGTCTTGTGCCGCCAACGTTCCCACAGAGTATAATGCGGCACAACACCCGCCCAATAGCAGTAAGTTTCCAAGTAGATGCTGGGAGAAAAGAGCCCTAGATGTTGCTCTGCGTTTTGGCTGATTCATTGTTTTTATTTTAAAGTGAACGTCATAGGTGTGAGGCGAGCTTTGGGCATAGTGGTAGCGAAGGGGGCAAACCCTTCACTACGAAATTAGATCGCCAGATCTATGTACACGGAAAAAGAGACACCACGCGAGGCGGTGTCCCTTTTCCAGATTGTGTGTAATACACGTTCTAAGCCAATTATGACTTATAACGAAGACGCTTCTTATGGCGATTTGCCTTCATGCGCTTTTTGCGCTTATGCTTACTGATTTTCGTCTTACGACGTTTTTTGAGACATCCCATGGTATTTGGTTTTTCTAGGTTTGGTTGTCAGCGGATTGCTGGAGAATAACGGAGAGAGTAACGAGTGAGTTGGTATTTGGAGTTTAAAGCTTGGAGTTTGATCGTTCTACAGAACGATTTTAGTGAGTGGGTATTCGATGATACCCTCGGCTCCAAGGTCTTTAAGGTCGGGGATGAGGTGGCGTGCCACTGAGTCCTCGATGATGGTTTCGATCGCTACCCAGTTGTCTTCCGCGAGGCGGGAAACGGTGGGTCGGCGCAGGGAAGGTAGTTTATCTAGGACGGCAGGCAAGGACTTTTCTGGCAGATTCATCTTCAAACCGACTTTTCCTCGGGCTTCGAGGGCGGCATTGAGCATAAGAACTATGCGGTCCATTTTCTGCTTTTTCCAGTCGTCTTGATAAGATTCCTTGGATCCGTAGAAGTGGGGGAAAGAGGTGAGTAGGGTATCAACAATACGGAGATTGTTGGCTCGGATCGATGAACCAGTCTCGGTGACATCCACAATGGCGTCAACAAGATCAGGGACTTTTACCTCGGTGGCGCCCCATGAGAATTCGACCTCGGCATTGACGCCGTGTTTATCGAGATAGTTCTGAGTGATTTCCACTCCTTCGGTAGCGATACGTTTACCTTCGAGGTCCTTGACACTCTGAATAGGAGAGTCTTCAGGCACAACGAGCACCCACTTGGTAGGGCGGACGGTGGAACGGGAGTAGGGGAGTTCGGCGAGGTCAACGAGGTTTTCCTCATGCATTGAAGCCCAGTCGAGTCCGGTGATGCCGCAGTCGATGAATCCAGTAGCGAGATAGCGTCCGATTTCCTGCGCACGGATCAGGTAGATGTCGAGCTCTCCATCGTCGGAATCGGGACGGAGACCTCGATCAGACATATACACATTATAGCCAGCCTGCTCGAGCAGCTTGATCGTGGGATCTTGCAGCGAGCCTTTAGGGAGTGCTATTTTGAGTTTCTTGGACATTTCGTTGAAAAGTGTCAGTTTGAGTGTCTCACCGAGGATAGGGGTGGGCGGGCGGCTTGTTTAGCTTCAAAACTGGAAGAATCAACGCGAAATTTTGTATTTATGGATAATATTTCCACTTGAGGGTGGAAAATAGGATGAAAAGTGTGATTTCCACTACCGTTGACGTGTTTCAGGCTTGCCGAATCGGGGGCTTCCATGGATTCTCCGCGCGTATGAATCAGGAAATTCTCGCCCAAACTGCTAATGAGGCCCGCGGCCTTGCCATCGATGCTGTTCACGCCTGTTCTTCAGGTCACCTAGGACTCCCTCTCGGCTGTGCTGAGATAGGCTCCGTCCTTTTCGGTGATCGTGAAAACGGATTAAATTTTAATCCTGACGCTCCCAAGTGGCTGAACCGCGACCGTTTTGTGCTCTCGGCAGGTCACGGATCGATGTTTCTCTATAGCTGGCTTCATATCGCTGGCTATGGCGTGTCACTTCAAGACGTCAAAGATTTCCGTAAACTTCACAGCATCACACCGGGTCACCCAGAGTTTAATGAAACACCAGGTGTAGAAGCGACTACCGGACCACTTGGTCAGGGCATCGGTAATGCCGTTGGATACGCTCTCAGTAGCAAACATGCGGCAGCCAAGTTCAATACTGCAGAACACAGTATCTTCGATAACTACGTGGTTGTACTCTGTGGTGATGGATGTTTGCAAGAGGGGGTAGCCAAAGAAGCAATCGCCTTTGCTGGTCACAGCCAACTTGATAATCTGATCCTTATCTACGATAGCAATGACGTCACACTTGACGCCATGGCAGATGTCACTCAGGGCGAAGATGCAGAACAATACTTTGCTTCTCAGAACTGGGATGCCGTGACCATCGACGGTCACGATCTCAATGCCGTCTCATCTGCTCTGGAGTCAGCCAAGTCCAACGACAACGGTAAGCCCACAGTGATCATCGCCAAGACCGTTATCGGTAAAGGCATTCCCGAAGTTGCCGGGACCGCTAAAGGGCACGGTGAAAGTGGAGCTAATTTCGCCGAATCTGCCCGTCGTGGTATGGGGCTTCCCGATGGTTCTTTCTATGTTTCAGAGGAAACCAAATCCTACTTCGCCGAGCGCAAAGCCGCTGGCGTTGCCAAGTTCGATGCTTGGAATGCCACCTACGAAGCGTGGGCGGCCGCCAACCCTGAACTCGCCGCCGAGCTTTCCTCTGGTGTAGCCAAGGCCGTGCCAAGTGAACTGCTCGACCTGATTCCTGAGTTTTCATCTGATTACAGTAACGCAACTCGCGCCGCAGGTGGCGATGTGATCCAAGCCGTTGCCAAGGCAATGCCATCATTGCTTACCGGTTCTGCCGACCTTTACGGATCGACCAAGAACTACATCAAGGACGCAGGCGACTTCGGCGCAGACAACTATGCAGGCCGTAATCTCTGGTATGGTATCCGTGAACACGCCATGGGCTCGATTTCTAACGGTATTGCCTACGATGGTCTGTTCCGCGCTTCCTGTGCGACCTTCGCCGTGTTTGCCGATTACGTCCGTCCCGCGATTCGTCTCGCGGCTCTTGCCAAGCTTCCTGTGACCTACATCCTGACCCATGACTCCGTAGGTGTGGGTGAAGACGGACCTACCCACCAACCGGTGGAAACCGTTAGTGGTCTTCGCGTTATCCCTGGACTCGATGTATTCCGTCCTGCCGACCCTGAAGAAACCGCAGGTGCCTGGGCAGCCTCGATGCATCGAACCGATGGCCCGAGTGCTCTTTTCCTGACGCGTCAGACCGTTCCTAACTACAGCGAGGCTTCCGTCGCAACACGCCGTGAAGGTGCTTACTACGGTGGTTACATCCTGAAAAAGGAAACAGGCGAACTCAAAACGATCCTCATGGCTAGTGGTTCCGAGGTTGAGCACTGCATGAAGGCAGCCGAGAAACTGGGCGACGGCGTCCGTGTTGTTTCAATGCCTTGTATGGAACGATTCAATCGTCAGAGCTGCGAATACAAGATCAGCGTGTTGCCAAACGAGTGCCAACGTCGCGTAGCGATCGAAGCCGGTGTTTCCGGACTCTGGTGGTATTACGTCGGTAACCAAGGCGAGGTTCTGGGTATCGATCGATTTGGCATCTCCGCACCAGGTGACACCGTCATGAAAGAGCTTGGTATGACTGCCGATCACGTCGTCGAAGCTGTAAACCGTCTGAGCTAACAATCTTCTGATTACTGAATACTAAAAACTGAATACTTTAAGAAAATGAATATCGCCATTGGAGCCGACCACGGAGGTGTAGAACTCAAGTACGCCCTTGTCACTCACCTGCAATCTGCAGGTCACAACGTCAAGGATTACGGAACAAACAGCGAGGAGTCGGTGGATTATCCCGATTTCTCAAATCAAGTTGCCCGCGATGTTATTAGTGGGAAATTTGATCGCGGTATCCTGATCTGTAAATCAGGTGTTGGCATGTGTATGGCAGTGAACCGATTCCAGGGGATTCGGGGGGCTAACGTGCGCAGCGTTTCCGAGACCATCACCACACGAGAACATAACGATGCCAATGTGATCTGCCTCGGGGCAGGACATTTGGATAACGAAGATGCGCTCGCCATGGTGGATGCATTCATCAAGACGGAATTTGAAGGTGGTCGTCATCAGACACGCGTCGATAAAGCCTCAGGCAGTCGTCTTGCTGTGACGGATCCTGATCTCTACAACGTCATCGAGGCGGAGAAAAATCGCCAGAACCTGAACATCGAACTGATCGCTTCAGAAAACTTCACCAGCGGTGCCGTTATGGAAGCGCAGGGGAGTGTGCTGACTAACAAATACGCTGAGGGATACCCCGGTCGCCGCTGGTATGGAGGTTGTGAATTTGTCGACGTTGCCGAGCAACTTGCGATCGATCGTGCGAAGGAAATCTTTGGAGCCGACCACGCCAACGTGCAGCCACACTCTGGTTCACAAGCGAATACCGCGGTTTATTTCTCCGTGCTCAAGCATGGTGATAAGATTCTCACGATGGATCTCGCTCACGGTGGTCACCTGACCCACGGGCACAAAGCAAACTTCTCTGGAAAATTCTACGAGGTCACTCATTACGGTGTGAGTGAAGCGGATGAGCGTATCGATTATGATGCTCTGGAAAAAACAGCCGTAGAGGTGAAGCCAAAACTCATTACAACCGGTGCCAGCGCCTACCCACGTGAGATTGATTTCGAGCGTATGGGGCAGATTGCCAAGAAAGTAGGAGCCTACCTGTTTGTCGATATGGCACATATCGCAGGTCTTGTTGCTGCAGGTGTTCACCCTAACCCTGTGCCACATGCAGACTTCGTGACGACCACGACGCATAAGTCACTGCGTGGCCCACGTGGTGGAATCATCCTTTGCACTGCAGAGCACGCCAAGAAAATCGACAGCACAGTCTTCCCCGGTATTCAAGGTGGACCACTCATGCATGTCATCGCCGCCAAGGCAGCATGCTTTGGTGAGATTCTTAACACCAATTTCAAAGCCTACTCACAGCAGGTCGTCGATAACGCCCAGGCCATGGCAGCACGTCTAACCGAGCACGGTTACCGTATCGTTTCCGGTGGCACCGATAACCACCTGATGCTGGTTGACCTTCGTCCTGCGGGAATGGATGGCTCTATCGCTCAGGAAGCACTCGACGAGTGTGGTATCACAGTGAACAAGAACTCGATTCCATTCGACACCGCCAGCCCATTCAAGCCAAGTGGTATTCGGATCGGCACACCAGCAGTCACTACACGTGGCATGAAGGTTGCCGATGTGGAAAAAGTAGCTGACTACATTCACGAGGCACTTCAGAGCCACGGTGATGATGCCAAGCTCGCTGAGTTGCGTGAGAAGGTTTACGCATTAAATCGGGACTTCCCGCTTCCTGAGTAGATTTTAAATCGACTATCAATTTCAATGCCATCCTCTTCTGGGGGATGGCATTTTTACTGTCTTTTTTTGTCTAGTAAGGAGAGCTTACAATATCCCCTCAACAAACTCTTGCTTGTTGAACACACTAAATTGCTCAGGTTCTTCACCTAGCCCGATGTAGTGTGTTGGTATATCTAACTCCTGTTGGATCAAAACGGCGACGCCGCCTTTTCCAGAGCCATCCATCTTGGTGACAATCAAGCCGTCGAGTTCGATGGCTTTGTTAAATTCCTTCGCTTGCGCAAGTGCGTTTCCGCCTGTGGTGGCATCGACAACTAACAATTTCAAATGCGGGGCATTTTCATCCTGTTTTCTAATGGTGCGCTCGATCTTACCAAGCTCTTCCATCAGGTTGTGACGGGTGTGAATGCGGCCGGCGGTATCGCAGATGAGAAATTGTGTTCCGTCGTTGATCGCTTTCTGGTGGGCGGTGTAACACACTGATGCTGGGTCGGCATGAAAAGCGCCCTTAACCACGGGAATCCCGAGTCGTTCACCCCAGACGCCGAGCTGTTCTACGGCTGCAGCACGGAAAGTATCAGCTGCCGCCAGCATCACTGAGTGGCCTTGGCTCTTTAGAAGGTGGGCAAGTTTCGCTGAGGAAGTGGTTTTGCCTGTGCCGTTGACTCCAACTACGAGAATAACATTCGGTTTACCGTCGTCACGTGGCTTTAGCGTTTCTAGATCCTCTTTCAGAATGCCAGCAATGTGCTGTTTGCAAACATCGATCACATCCTCAGCTGAAATTTTGCGTCCCATGGCCTGAAGATCGTCGATCACTGCCATCGCTGTGCGGGCACCAAGATCAGCGCCGATGAGATCGGCCTCGAGTTCGTCCCAATCGATTTCTGCGCGGTTGGAGACCTTGTTGAAGAGCTTTTTGAAAAATCCTGCCATGGTAGTCGGGGGGGCTTGCTGGAGCTGGATTTAGCGGTGGAAGTAGAAATTCGCAAGACATTTGCGATCCATCCCGTAGCAATGGCCTATGAGAGTTCTGTTTTTTCTCCTGATGCTAGTCGTATTGGCACCATTAGTGCCATTAGCACTGGCCGACGAGATACGTGTGGTGTCCTACAACATTCATCATGGTGTAGGGCTGGACGGTAAACTGGACCTCAAGTGAATCGCAGAGGTCATCAGAAAAGAGAAGCCTGATTTAGTTGCCTTACAAGAGGTTGATAACATGGCCGGTCGCAGTGGCAAGGTGGATCAGGCTGCAGTACTTGCCAAGATGCTTGGTATGCATCACGCCTTCGGGAAGTGCATTGATCTTCAAGGCGGGGGATACGGAAATGCTGTGCTCTCTATACATCCAATCTCTAATACGGTCATCCATCGTCTTCCTGGAAGCGGTGAGCCTCGGGTGGTGCTCGAGGTGGAAACTAAGATAGATGGGAAAAAACTCTCATTTGCCAGTGTCCATTTTGATTGGCGCACGGAGAAAGTTCGTATGATGCAAGCCAAGGCAGTGGAGAAAAACTTTACGGCTCATAAACACCCAGTCATTTTGCTCGGTGATTTTAATGCCAAACCTGATTCAAAAACGATGAGATTCTTAGCTAAGAATTGGACCATTGTTCCGAAGGCAGGCGCCAAGCTAACTGCCCCAGCCAACAAGCCGCATAGCGAGATCGATTATATTCTCACGCTAGGCCTCGATGCCTCCAAAGCAATCTGTAAGGTGATTGATGAACCCGTCGCCTCTGATCATCGTCCAATATCAGGGGCAATCCTGATAAAATGAGTTCAAATACCCTGAAGGGCGACGTTACTGAGATCAATCTTTTGGAAAAAGATCCCCCCAATTTCGCCCTAGAGGTCTCTGAGGAGAGTGTTTTACTTTTAAAAAACCCTTTAAAACCCGCACAATTACTTGGAAGTAAAGGGTTTTCGAGGTCTGACGACTATCATTAGAAATAAAAAGACAATAAATCTTAATATTCTTTGAACGGATACTGTCATGGGGGGTCTATGTATTATGAATACCGTATAATTCGGTGATTCTATCACACTAAGTGAACACAACAGTTGCAAGTTGTCAGACTTCCAAACATCAGCGTGTAAGGATCTGAAATTAAAGCCCCGGGATGCCTCCAAGCTCCCGGGGTCTTTTTGTGCCTCTTCACTCTTGACTCTTGCTTCTTAGCTCTGGCTTCTCCAGTCTCTTGCCCGTGTCAGCAAAAGGATGGATCAGTGATATCGTGGGGGCCTGCATCGCTGCAGGAATACAGGAATATGTGGTGTGCGCGGGGGCTAGAAACCTTGGGCTTGTCGCTGCTTTGGCAGATTATGCCGAAAGCCAAGAGGCCGGAGAGATCCGAGTGTTTTCACACTTCGAGGAACGAGCTGCCGGATTTTTTGCTCTGGGAAGAAGCATGCAGAGTGGTTCTCCTTGTGCTGTGGTCACAACATCCGGAACAGCCGTGGCTGAACTCCTGCCCGCAGTCATCGAAGCTCATTACCAAAGGCGACCACTGCTGGTGATCTCAGCCGATCGACCTGTAAGATTCCGAGGCACCGGAGCTCCTCAGGCGATTGAACAGGCTGGAATATTTGAAAACTATGTCGAGGGCGTTGAGGATATCGAGTGGACGGATGATATTACTTTATTCGATGGCTGGAGTGGTCTGGCTCCATGGCAGATGAATATATGCCTTGAGGAAAATGAAGTAGGCACTGACGAAAACATCAGGATGTCCAAAATGAGACTAGGCGAGCTCAACGACGCTCGTCCCAACATTGACATGATCCCTGCGCTCAGCATGATCAAGGATGCATGGCGTGGCATGGTGGTAATGCTCGGTGGTCTTGAGCATGAGGACCGTGAGGAGGTCTGGCACTTTTTGCGTGATCTGGGGGTCCCCGTCTTAGCCGATGCCACGAGCGGGCTACGAGAAAAATTAGGCGCATTAACACTTGTAGATGGCGATCGAATTCTTAAAGAAAACCCACCCGCACATATTCTCCGTATTGGAGAGGTTCCTGTTGGTCGTTTTTGGAGAGATTTGGAAAACCTTCCTGACGTGAATGTAGTCTCGATAAGTCGGACCGGTTATTCTGGTCTAGCTCGCGAGAGTCATGTTATTTTTGGAGAAGTCTCTCGCTGCATACGAGCCTTGGGTGAGACCTCAAGTGTCGGCGATTCCATGGATCATCTGAAGATTTCCAAACGAAAGAGAGGTCGTGTTTCTGAGTTGTTAGAATCTCTGCCCGAGAGCGAGCCCGGCATGGTGCGAATGCTCTCCGTCTTGGCGACCATGGGTCAGAGCCTTTATCTTGGCAACAGCTTACCGATCCGCGAGTGGAACGACTTTGCTCAGAGAGACACACCTTACGAACTTGTCAGAGCCAACCGTGGAGCCAATGGGATCGATGGTCAGATTTCCACATGGCTCGGTGCAACTGCCGATGAAGAAGACGCCTGGGCCGTCCTTGGCGATCTTACTGCAATGTATGATTTGTCAGCTCCAGTCTTACTCGATCAAGTGCAATGCCGCGGGCGCATGCTCGTTGTCATCAACAATGGTGGAGGGCAAATATTTAGCCGACTACCAACAGTCCAACAGTTGGGTGATGCAGCAGCGGATCTCATTACCAATCACCACGCTCACAGCTTCGAGCATTGGGCCGCGATGTGGGGGATGGACTACGTCAAGGTTGATGGCATGGAAGGCTTCGATTTCGAACCTGGTGAAAAAACCACGGTGGTAGAAGTTGTGCCTGATAAGAGACAGACAGAACTCTTCTGGGAGAAGCATGCAGAGCTTTAACCGAGTGTCTCATAAACCCTAAAACGACGGGTTCTCCTTGCATCTTTGCGTGATGGCTGCGTTGTCACCCTTGGGGGAATCCCGATTCACCAAAGGGTTCCGCCTGACCCTCACACAAAGCTCCGGCGGATTACCTCGTCATTTTAGACTTTATCAGACACTAGCTCAATGTTGTCGATCAAACGTACTGCGTCGTAAAACACTGCCGTAGCCATTATAGCTGGTGATGTGACTGGGTCTACGGCTTGCAAACTCGTGGCATCAAGAAGTTCCAGGTAGTCGATGACAGCACCTTCGCTGGAAGACTCAACTTCTTCCCGTGCAATGTTGAGTAAAGCCTGAGCAGATTTCTCTCCACCATGATACGCCGTCTGCGCAGCCAGAAGAGCGCGTCGGATACGCGGGGCGTCAGTGTGTTGTGACTTTGTTAGTCGAGCGTTTCTTGATGATAAGGCCAATCCACTATCCTCCCTGACTGTGTCCACGCCTTCGATGCAGACCGGCACATTGAGATCTCTAACGATACGACGAATAACAGCAAGTTGCTGGTAATCTTTTTTTCCAAAAATAGCCGTGTCTGGCTGGGTGAGATTGATGAGTTTGAGAACGACGGTGCAGACACCATCAAAATGGCCGGGTCGTGTGGCTCCGCAAAGCTGTCCCGTCAGGGCTGCCTCAATCACGGTGACCGAGTGGTCGGGGTGATACATAGAATCGGGTTCTGGAGCAAAAACTACATCCACCCCATTTTCGCGGCAGAGATCGAGATCATCATCTAGTGTGCGCGGGTATTTATCCAGATCCTCAGCTTTGTCAAATTGGGTGGGATTAACGAACAGCGTAAGTATTACAGTTCCTGATTTTCCTGCGATCTTCCGAGCTCGCCGAACGAGTGTGAGGTGACCCTCATGGAGAGCACCCATTGTGGGAACTAGCACGCGTGGTGAGGGGAACGCTTTAGTGATCTTCTCAAGGTCGCAGGGCTTGGAGGTAAGTTTCATTTTGAGTCAAGATTTGGCTGATGATAGATGTTGACGCAGTGTGTGATTCTGTGCAGCTTAGCTGCGTGACGTGGCATGCGTTATGCTGACAACCGTCGGTGTAACAACTGAAAATACATACTGTAATGTCGCGACACGCATCTATACGCCTCAACATCATCCGAATTACCACAATAATCCATCATGAAAAACTATCTTAAACTTTCCGTCATGTTTTGCACCGTTGCAGTGCTCACCATGGGCTCCGCGTCAGCAGAACGTCTGAAAATCGCGACAGTGGACATGCAGAAGCTGTTCAAGGAATACCACCGCACTACTGAAGAACAACAGAAGTTCAGTGAAGAATTTGCCCGTATCCAGAAGGAAAACAACGAGCGTCTTGCCGGTATCCGCATTCTTGAAGAGCAGCTCCAGGCACTGAAGAAGAAAATCGAAGACCCAACACTTGCCGACAACGTCAAGCGTGAGAAGTCCCGCGAATTCCAACTGAAGCTCGATGAAGCCAAAGCTATGGACCGTGAGCGTCGTGAATTCCTCGGTCGCCGCACCCGTGCTCTTGAACTGAAGAAGCAAGCTAGTATGCAGGGGATCCTCGAGGAAATCCGCAAGCGTATCGTCGACCACGCCAAGTCGGAGGATTTCGACTTTGTGCTCGATAAGTCCGGTCTCAGTGCCAACCAGGTTCCATTCCTGCTCTACACCAAGGACGCTACTGACGTCACTTCATCTCTGCTCACCGAGCTGAACAAGGATGCTCCCGCGGCACCTGTAGTTCCCGCAGCACCAGTGGCTCCTGCTGTCCCAGCGCCTTAGTAAATAGCTCGAGATTCTACGTGCGATTCAACCGCGTATTTTTCCATACCCTCTTCCGTCATTCGGAAGGGGGTATTATTTTGTTCTTAATTAACCCTTTTTTGAGTGGGATTGGGAGATGCTATTGACGCAAGCTCTGAAAACATGCACCTTGCGTCTAGGAAACAAGATTGATGATGAGACACTTTAAAATATTATTTATAGCCCTGATGATGGTCGGGGGCTCGGCCACTTCGGTATCGGCGGAGAATCCTAAAATGGCCACTGTGGAAATGCAGGAGCTGTTTAGGGAGTATCATCGGACCATTGCGGCTCAAATGCGCTTCAACACAGAATACGCCCGTATTCAAAAAGCGGTTAACGAAAGAGGAGAGTCGATGAACGGGATGCGCCGTATGCTCGGGGTTATCGCTAAGCAAATTAAGACAGGAAAACTGACCGACGAGGAAAAAAGCAAAAAGGAGAGTGAGGCGAACCTTATTGCCCAAGAGCTCAAGATGATGGGTAGTGAAGTCCAGCGGTATGCAGATCAGGAAAAGCGCAAAGTAGCTCAACTCAAGGCCGCAAGTATGCAGGGAATTATGCAGGAGATCCGGCTAAAGGTCGTCGATCACTCGAAGGAACAAGGGTATGATTTTGTATTCGATAAGTCGGGTAAAAATACCAACCAGGTATCGTTTTTCATCTACCTTAAGGACGCCAAGGATATCACAGCGAATATGCTCAAGGAGCTTAATAAATTTGCACCAGGTGCCGATGGTCACTAGTGCCCGTCTATCATACGAAGACACGCTATCAGTGCACACAAGATTTCCTGAAATAAGATGACGCCATTACTGCGTAAAATATTGGGGATGAACTGGCTGCTGGTCTTGACTATGCTCGCGCTGGTGATCTTTGGAGTTTACGCAATCGAAAGTGCTGCCCGGCACCTACCTAACGGAGGTGGTTATTATGCTCAACGCCAGAAAATGTGGATCATCGGTGGTTGTGTAATCTTTTTTATCACCGCCCTAATTGATTACCGCTGGATACGCTGGTTAGGTATTCCTATGTATTTGGGAGGCTTGGCTTTGATGATGCTGGCAATGTTTAAAGGTAGTGAAGTTCACCAGATTAGTGTGGGTTCTTTGTCCTTTCAGCCTACTCAATTAGGAATCGCAGGGGGGATCGTCCTCATGGGGTCTCTACTTCAAGATTTACCGCGCTGGCATGCTGTTTTTCGACTCCCCTTTGTTAGGATAGCTATTATTGGAGTGCTCGCTGGGGTTCCGTTTCTTATTGTTGTAGCGATGGGGGATATGGGATCTGCGATGGTGTGGCTTCCTGTTACTGCTGTGATTATGTATGCCAGTGGAATTCCCTACCGCTACCTATTGATGATGATGATCATTGGATTCGGCTGTATCGCCTTGGCTTACTTTGTGGTTCTACCGAAAGCGTCCGAACGTGGCGCGGGGCGGATCGAACTCTATCTCGCCATGCTTGATGGTCGGGAGGTTGATATCAATGGGGATGCTTATGCTCCCTACTGGGTGTCGACTGCTATTGGAAAGGCTGGTTATAAAGGTATTGGCTGGAATGCCTCCAGCGAACGTGGCTCGCTCCATGATAAAAAATACATCCCTTGGAAAACGGCGCACAATGACTTTATATTCGCGGTGATTGGTGAGGAACAGGGATTCCGTGGCAGTCTACTGTTGCTGACCGGATACGCGATGCTGCTGATCCAGTGTCTGTTTATTGCTTTTTATAGTCGAGATAGTTCGGGCCGAATCATCGCGGCAGCCGTGGTGGCTCTATTGTTTGCCCACATTTTCGAAAATATCGGAATGTGTGTCTTAATGACGCCCATTACGGGCATTCCACTCCCTCTGGTAAGTTACTCCGGAACTTTTGTGGTGATGGTGATGTTCCTGTTAGGGCTGGTCCAGAGTGTATGGATTCACCGGAATGCGGAGATGGGTCAGACTGAAGAAGGTCCCAAACGTCCCAAGCGTAGGTTTACCCTAAGGAAGGGGCCGCTAAAAAACGATTATTGAGTGTGGGACGAATCGTCTTCCCACGGCGTGTCCTCAACCTCTTTCGAATTAGGATGGAGGATGTCGCTTTGGGCTCCTTTTTTACGAGCCGTCGACTTACGGAACCTTCGGTAGTCGGAGTGGAGCTGCGTGTTAACGAAGTCAAACGTAGCCGCCAAAGAAAGCAGGATGGGGGTAACCAGAAGGAGGTGGAAAAGTGAGTCCTCCAATTCACTCCGGAGAATCGATGATATTCCCTGAAAAATTTCCCAACAGGAAGCCAGCACAGCAGCGATGGTGCCAACGGTTAGAATAAACTGACGCATTTTTTTCGGGGATCGGGGGGGATCGGGAGTCAGGAGTCAGGAGTCAGGAGTCAGGAGGTGGCTGGCGAGCCTGACGCCCGATTCCTGTTCCCTGACTCCTAGAGCTCTACCATTCAATGGCAGTTGCTGCCCATGTGAGGCCAGCGCCGAAAGCAACAAGGATGATGTTGTCTCCACGTTCGAAGCGACCTTCACGGTGAGCCTCGTCGAGGGCGATCGCAACGGCGGCTGCCGAGGTGTTGCCATACTTGTGGAGGTTAACAAAAACTTTTTCGTTAGGCACGGCTAGACGATCGGCAATAGCATCAATGATACGCAGGTTTGCCTGATGGGGGACTACCAGCTTTATGTCCTCCGGTGTGAGGCCTGCGCGTTCGATGACCGTTTCAGAAGCGTTGCGCATGGCGTTGACGGCAAGTTTAAAAATCTCGCGGCCCTGCATGGACAGAGTGTGGAGATGTTCATCGACATTGGCATGTGTGATCGGGCAAGCTGATCCTCCACCTTTGATGTCTAAGAGTTGTGTGTAGCGTCCATCGGTTCCCATTTCAGTAGCAAGAATGCGACCTTCTCCTTCTTCTGAACGGCGCAGAACGGCGGCACCGGCACCATCACCGAAAAGCACGCAGGTATTGCGATCTTCCCAGTTAGTAACAGATGAAAGTTTCTCAGCTCCAATGATGAGAGCGTTTTTATAAGCTCCATCGGAGATGAGGCGCTTGGCCAGTTTCATGGCGTAGAGGAATCCTGAGCAGGCAGCTGAAATATCAAAAGCTACAGCGGAGTGTGCTCCCAATTTCATCTGGACATAACATGCCGTGGCTGGCGTAGGGGTGTCTGGAGTGATCGTTGCGACAATGATCAGTTCAACTTCTTCGGCGGTGATACCGGCCTGATCCATTGCGTGCTCGGCAGCTTTAGTTGCCATATCCGATGTGAATTCGTCATCGGCGGCAATGCGTCTTTCTTTAATACCCGTGCGGGAGGTGATCCATTCGTCACTGGTATCGACGATTTTTGCGAGGTCGTCGTTAGTGAGGATTTTTTCCGGGAGGTAGCTGCCTGTTCCAGCGATGGTGACAGGGGTGACAGATGTAGATTTGTTCATAAAGTCAAACAGTGTTTTGCTGCCGAGAATCTAGACAAGATTTGGGAGATGAACAGCACAAACCAACCATAGCCAATCCTAGATTGTGGGCTAGATCGTGAGGGGGGCTAGCTTCCTACGTTGCCGCAGTTCTCACGTGTAGTTTCTGTCTCCACGGGACGATTAATTTCAAGCAGAACCTCTTCAATGTGTGGGTTAACCTGGAGACTGACGGTTTCACGTGCAACGCGGAGGGCATTCTGAATCGCTAGTGCGGATGATCCGCCGTGACCGATGATGCATACGCCATTTACACCGAGAAGTGGGGAGCCTCCAACGTATTCGTAGCTGCTCTTTTTCTTCACGGCTTTGAAGGCACCTCTTGCGATAGCAGCACCCATGATACGGAATGGACTACGTTTAAACTCAAGTTTCAGCCACTTGGACATGGCCTTGGCTGTTGCCTCGCAAGCTTTTAAGATGATGTTTCCTGTGAATCCATCGCAGAGCACGACGTCAATCTCGCTCTCGAAGAGATCATGTCCTTCGACATTACCGAGGAAATCAAAAGGAGCTCGTCCGGTCGACTCAAGATGTTTCAATAGGGCAAATGTTTCCTTGGTAAAAGTAGTTCCCTTTTCGTCTTCTTCACCATTGGACATGAGACCCACCTTTGGGCGCTTTACTCCTAGAACATAGTGAGCGTAAACGGCTCCCATGACGGCATAGGTAACTAGATGTTGAGGTTTGGCCTCGGGGTTGGCTCCTGCGTCGAGTAGCTGACAAATACCGTATTCATTAGGGATGGCGGAGGCTATTCCTGCTCGTTCGACACCATTGAGGGTGCGTAATTTGACGGTGGCAGAAGCCACGGCGGCACCGGTATTACCTGCACTGACCACAGCATCAGCGTCGCCGGACTTAACCAGATCGGTAGCCACGGCAATGGAAGACTTCTTCTTACGGCGTAATGCTTTGGCTCCTGATTCATCCATTTCCACCACATCCGGAGCGTGAACGATCACAGCACGTGGGTCGGTCAGCTTGTGTTCTATGACTTGTTGTTCAAGAATGGCGGCATCACCTACTAGAAAGATTCTCTCGATATCAGGATAAAGCTTCAGCGCATTGCGAGCGCCCACAATATTAACTCGAGGGGCATTGTCGCCGCCCATGGCATCAAGTGCGATTTTCATAAACAGGAAAAATAGTTCAGTCGTTAGCCGGTAGCCAGAATGAGTGATATGCAGACATGAAACAAGCGGAATGCCAAGGCATTCCGCTTCTTAAATTCATACGAGAGATGAAGGGGGCTTAGATAGCGTCCACTTCGAGAACCTGACGCTCACGGTAGGTTCCACAATGTGGGCATGCGATGTGTGAAGGCACGCGGCTTTCACACTCTGGGCATGTTTTGAGTTGAGGTATGCTCCAGCGGTTTGCTCCGCGTCGCATTTTTGCCTTCATCTTGGATGTTCTACGTTTAGGTACAGCCATGGTATTAGTTGGTTAAGTTGTTGATTATAGGTTAGTCGAAAGGTCTTGATCCTCTTATTCAGAGTCTCCGGATGGGTCATCCTTAATTCCGTCAAGAGCGTCCCATGGGTTGGGTTCTTCTTGCGCGGAGGGGGTCTTTACATCATCAATTGGGGGTTTGTCCACCGCTAAATAGCGAGAATCTAAATTACATTCATTCGGTTCGTCTCCCTCATCGCAATGAGGGTAATCGGGGAAAAGGATGACAAGCTCCTCCCTGAGGTCGTCCACGAGGTCGATTTGGGCTGTAGTGACTTCAATACAGATACCGATTTCGACGGCTTCGATGGTTTTATTAAAGGGGGACAGGCAGCGATCGCATTCAAATTCAATCGTAACGGCGAGGTTCCCTCTTACGAGCAGTTCATCGTCGAATCTTTGCACGTAGAGTTCGTATTCCAGTGGGGTGGCAGCTTTGACTTCTGCCCCCTGTGAGCTGAAAATTGAGCCGTCGAGTTCTCCTGAGAAGGTTTTTCCCTCTTCTGGAAGGGTATTGAGGTCGATGTTGAGATGTTTTTTCATCTTGGGATTATTAGAATGTCAGGATGCTGTGACGTGGACCGCGCTGTCGCCTCGGGCCATGGTTCTGCCAATCACGACGGCGCATGGAGCGGAGGTTTCATCGAGAGTGTCCATGACAGCTGTCAGGTTTTCCTCAGGAACGCTCAGTAGGAGCCCACCAGATGTTTGAGCATCAGCAAAAATGAGCTTTTGCGCCTCGGTGACGTTATCAGCAAAGCTAGTGTGTGGTGCTGCGTGCTCGAGGTTCTTATGGCTGCCTCCAGGGACACAACCAGCTTCGATGAGGTCGAGCACTTCAGGTGACATCAGTGGTAAGGCAGACGCGTCCAGCTCGGCGGAGACGTTGCTGCCATTGCAAAGCTCGATCAGATGGCCGCCAAGACCAAAGCCTGTAACATCAGTGCAGCAGCGGATCAGTCCGCGCTCGGCAAGTGTCGCGCCTGGTTTGTTAAGAGTCGCCATCAGTTGACTCGCTATTTCAGCCAGTTCCTCGCTGCAGATGCCTCGTTTGATACCAGTGGAAACAATGCCGCTGCCCAAGGGTTTGGTAAGTACTAGGATTTCGCCAGCTCGGGCGTGGGAATTAGCGAGGTAGCGCTCAGGATGAACCAAACCAGTAATCGCCAGCCCGTAGATAGGTTCAGGGTTTTTAATCGTGTGACCGCCTACCAGACTGCATTCGGCCTCGACGCACATCTCGGCACCACCTTTAAAGATATTGCGGATGGTATCGTGGTCGATATGCTCTGTAGGCATACCGGCTATCGCTAAAGCAGTGAGGGGACGTCCTCCCATGGCATAAACGTCGGAAAGTGAGTTTGCTGCGGCGATCCGACCATAAAGCACGGGGTCATCGACGATGGGTGTGAAAAAATCAGTGGTCTGAACGAGAGCTCGTTCATCGTCGATTTTAAACACACCGGCATCGTCCGCAGTGGCGGATCCGACGAGTAAACGGTCGTCGTGGTATTGAGGTAACCCATGCAGAACCTGCGTGAGAGACTCGGGATCAAGCTTTGATGCTCATCCGGCGCAGGACGCTAGAGAGGTAAGTCGGCGGGTGTCGTTGCTGTTCATGATGCTGTAAAAGGTTCTAAGAGAGGTTATTATTGGTTGGGAGTTGGAAGTGATCGAGGGTTATAATGGCTTATCGGCTTCCCGGTAGGGCAAGTTTCACCTGTGTGAGGATGCAAGGCGAGATCATATTGCAGAGTTTTTTCCTTCTAGACCTGCAATTTTCTATGCAAACTCAATCCCTATCAATTTTATGAGCGATTCTACCGATTCCAATACTCCCGAAAATTCCCAAGTGCCACCTCAAGCGGGGAGTCAAGCGGGGAGCCAAGATGCCCCCATTTGTAAACCCACCAAGTGGTTCCTTTGGCGCGCCATAGCAATGCTGGTGATGTTTAGCGTTTTTGCTGTTCTGTTCCTTCAGGATGGGATTTGGGGCTATCGCGATAAGAACCTTCAGTTCTTCGTGCATGGGAATTTTAAAAAGGCCGGCATCGAGTTTCAGCAAATGGATGGCGAGGATGTATTTTCTGAAGAAAAGTGGAAAACACATGCCGCCGCAAAGAAGTGTCAGTTTCCTGATGATGCCGAGGCGATGATGCCGAAGGATGCCAATCTAGCCATGCCATGGCCTGAAGTCCTCGTTAATGGCTACGCTATAATGGATGATAAGGGCGGGCAGAATGGTGCCATCAAACTTTGGGAAGAATACGCAAAATCCAGAAAGTGGGATGCTGAACCTGCTGATCATCCTATGGTGCCAGGTAAGATACGGGAACAATTTATCGCAGCGGGAGTCGCAGGCTTACTAATCGCGGCGACCTTATTTTTCCTGATCCGTACCATGCGCCGCAGCATCAAGGCCGATGATGAAGCTCTCTACACTCAGGATGGCCGTCGCATTGCCTATTCCGATATGGTGCGGATTGATAAACGCAAGTGGGATACCAAAGGCTTGGCTCTTGTTTATTATAGCGATGGCGGTGAGGAGAAAAAAGCCAAGATTGATGGTATGGTCTACGGGCAATTCAAAGAGGAGGACAGTGCCCCCGCCGAGAAACTATTCGCTTATGTAATGGATCGTTTCAAAGGTGAGGTGATCGAATACATCGACGAAGAAGAGGAGGAGGAAAATGACAACTCTGAGGACGAGGTAGAAAATAATTAAGATTTAATGACAAAACGCAATTTTCGGTGTTGCCAACCGAGCCTTGCGAGGCTAAACAATTCCCAACCAACCCATATTACCAATCACCAATGTCTGACATCGAATCAAAAGTAAAAGATATCATCGTCGAGCAACTCGGCGTTAGCGCCGACCAAGTAAAGCCAGAAGCCAAGTTCATCGAAGATCTTGGTGCCGATTCCCTCGACACAGTCGAGCTCGTCATGGCTTTCGAAGAAGAGTTCGGCATTGAAGTTCCTGACGAAGACGCAGAAAAACTGCAAAGCGTCGGCGACGTTGTCACCTATGTTAACGGTGCTTCTTAAGCATAACAGGCAACTGTTCTAATTTTTCAAACAGGGCAGACTCATTATGGGTCTGCCCTTCTTCTTGTTGATCACAACGCTATTATCGATTAGACTAAGCAATGGAACATTCTCCCGATAGCATCCAATACGCTATGGAAACAGCCCGTCTCCTACACGAGCCGGACCGTAGAATTGATACCTTTGGCGCTACACGATTCAAGTTCACGATGCTGAGTGAGCCGATGGATTCTGTCGGGCAAGTTAGGATCCGACAAGGCGAGGTGGAGGCGCAGAAGCCTCAAATCATCCGACCAGATGGATTGCAGGGCGTCGAGCTAGACGGATTCCAAGAAAAAGCCGGTGAGTATCTGGATTGGCTTAAAGAAAATAAACTAGAACCCGTTTTTTTTCAATACGGCTTTGTGTTTAAGCGTACCAACGTAAGTGAAGAATTGCTGCATGATAATATCGATGCCGTTCGAGATCGCGTGATGAATGACGTCAAGGCTACAGGAGATCCAATGCTCGCCGTGATGGAGGGCGTCGACGATGCTTGGGAAATTTGTTTGCTGAAGTTTGCCATTGATATGATTGGCAAGTCGTCTGAGATCAACGCCTTTGATTTTAAAAGGAAAGGCCTACTCTAAGCGGAACTTGAGAAGTTCTTATTCGCGTGTCTTTTCGATGGCTTGAAAACCAAATTTAGTTATTATTGCCCTATGAAAATTATGTTGATCATCAAAGCCGTGGCAGCACTTCTTGTGCTGGGGGCTATGGGTGGTACAGCCTATTTGATGCAGGAGTATACCGGCACAGTGAAAGATATGCCGGGAACGATGATGGAGCGTCAACGTAAAGTAGAACTCGAACTGAAGCAGAAAGCAGAGCGGGGGATAAGATCCGATAACGAACCTGGAGAAAAAGCATTTCAACGGGCAAAAGAACTTCTCGCTATGGAATCGATGGTCAAGGCTGAGGAGAAGTTGAAGTATATTGTTAGTTTTTATCCGTCTGCAAAATGCGCGTCTGAAGCCCGGCGTATTCTTGGCGAAATTAACGTTGATCGATTGCTCGATCCTGAGTGGAAAGAAGGTAAAACCATCGTCAAGGTCAAGAGTGGCGATACCTTTACGCGTATCGTTAGTAATAATAAAACCACGATGGATAGTCTGGTTCATCTGAGTAAGCTGATGCGGGCTGATCACCGAAGTCTTCACCCCGGTGATAAACTTACAGTCATGCCGTTAGAAATGCGAGTGGTCATTGATAACCGTCGCAAGACGCTAACGCTTTGGAAAGGGGGCGAGTTCATTAAAGAATACCCGATGCAGAAAATTTCCTTCAAAGGTAAAAAAGCAGTGACTCGGCTCAAGGTTGGAAATATTCGCGGTTGGTATCGTGGTAAGCTCTATCCCAGCCATGCCGAAGAATATCGAGCTTCGAGCAAGGTGATCGCACTGTCTGATAAATCCCTCGCCATGCGGGCTGTCTCAGAGGATGATGAAGAAGGATTTGGATTAGGGTTTCTCCTCACCTCAGCTGATATGGAAGAGCTGCCTCTTCTTCTTCGCCCTGGAAACGAGGTCGAAATTAGGAACTAATTAATTCAATCTGAACACTTTATACTGATATATGAAACCTCTTGATTTTGAAAAACCCGTCGCCGAGCTTGAACATGAGCTCGAAAAGCTTAAACATAAGTCGCAAACTCAGAATATTGACATGTCTGATGAAATCACCGCGATGGAAGGAAAACTCACGGATACGAGAAACCGTATTTACGATGACCTCTCTCCATGGCAACGTGTGCAGATAGCGCGCCATACCGCCCGTCCCTTCATGCTCGATTATATTTCCCATGTTTTTGATGACTTTTGTGAGCTCCACGGAGACCGTCACATTGGGGATGATAATGCCATGCCCGGAGGTTTTGCCACCTTGGGCGGACAGCGTGTCGTTGTTATTGGGCATCAAAAAGGTCGCGATACCAAAGAAAATTTGATGCGAAATTTTGGTAGCGCACACCCGGAAGGGTATCGGAAATCGCTTCGATTGATGAAGCTGGCCGAAAAATTTAATCTCCCGATTGTTGCTCTCATCGATACTCCGGGTGCCTTTCCTGGTATTGGTGCTGAAGAGCGTAACATTGCAGAAGCGATTGGTTTTAACCTTCGGGAAATGATGCTGTTAAAAACTCCCACCGTAGCTGTTGTGTTAGGTGAGGGCGGATCCGGTGGTGCTTTGGGGATTGGTGTGACTGATCGTGTGCTGATGATGGAAAACGCCTACTACTCCGTGATTAGTCCTGAAGGTTGTGCCGCTATCCTTTGGAAACATCGTAAACATGCACCCGAGGCCGCTGAGGCCATGAAAATCACAGCTCCTGACCTTGGTAAACTTCACCTCATCGATGAAGTGATCCCTGAACCCAAAGGCGGAGCGCACCACGATCACCAAGAGGCTGCGGAGAATCTCCGCACAGCAGTGTTGAACCAAATCAAATCGCTTCAAGAGCTCAGCACAGAGGAACTCCTCGATCAACGCTACGCCAAATTCCGCGCCTTCGGCGAATGGCAAGGTGAGTAGGAATGGTGAATAGTGAATGTTGAATTGCCTGTGTAGCGATGACGTTTGGGTAAATGGGGCTTTTTCTATAAGCAGCTTTTGTGATAGCTTTTCTTCTATGAATAGAAGATCTGCAATTTGGATCGGCCTAGGAGCTTATTTGGCTGTTGGTTCAAGCCACGCCTGTTTGTGGGATACCGATACTTTAAAGGACGAGGCAGCATCTAATCCTGGCCTTCTTGATCTGATCCTTGGCTAATTCCCTCACCATGGGGATGTGTATTACCAGACACGGGTTAATCGACTTAAGCTGATAGCAAATCCAAATCTCGAACAGCTAAATGACCTGGCTGTTGCTTATGTGAGGCTCAAGGAATTTGCTGAAGCCGATGATTTGTTGAACAAGGCACTTCAACAAAACCCGAGCACTATTATACGTTATCAAATTTGGGAGTGTCGGCTAAAAAAACAAGGTAAGTTCGGGCAAGGTGCGAAATTTATTGAACAAGCATTAGCGATCAAACCCGAAGGTCACATGGGCTTGGGAGATTGGTATTTACATGCTCTACGATGAGGCGCAATCAATGAACCAAAAGATGAGCTGAATCCCCCCCCCCCC
>TARA_B110000908_G_scaffold7101_1_pt1 | contig 24986 bp, 19 predicted proteins | sample TARA_B110000908 | Tara Oceans TARA_B110000908 (sample SAMEA4398067) | marine metagenome | biome: Polar Biome; feature: [DCM] deep chlorophyll maximum layer (ENVO:01000326); material: water (ENVO:00002006), including particulate matter (ENVO:01000060) such as... | depth 36 m
GTTGTTAATTTTGAATTGCCAAATGTTTCAGAAACCTATGTACACCGTATCGGGCGTACTGGTAGGGCTGATGCTTCGGGTTCGTCTATTTCATTCTGTTCCGCAGATGAGCGGGGCTATCTCAAGGATATTGAAAAACTTATTTCTCAGGAAATTGACCTTGTAAGTAAACACCCTTTTACGGAAGGAGCAGCCATAGAATGGTCAGATCCGGAAAACAGAAAGCCCATCAAGCAAGGTGGTGGTGGTGGAAGAGGAAGAAGTCAACGTCCCCAGCAAGGCGGCGGTTCATCTCGTTCTAACAACGGAAACTCACGTGGCGCGCGTCCTGCAAAAAGGAAATGGTAGGTTAGTTTAAATTGATATCGACACATAATCATATGGTCCACTTTTTCTGTTTTTAAAATAGAGAAAGTGGATTTTTTTTTAGCAAAACATATTCGGTTTAATCGTTAAAAGACTAAAGAGTAAGTTTGAAGGATAATGAGATTATTAATTCTGATATTTTACATGCCCACAATTTTATGGGGTCAAGTCGTGCTAATCAAGACGATAACCGTTCAGCCATATATGTATACCCAGAATTATGAGCATTTTAAAAGGATGGTACTTGAATCACCTGATTCCGAAGCGGAATATATTGATGGATTTGACTTCGAGTGGGGGTACTATTATACCTTAAATGTTACGGAAACTAAAGTCGGACCACTATCTGATGGAACGCGTTATGATTATGCCCTAGTCAAAGTAATATCTAAAGAAAAAGTAGCGGATTCAGTGCTATTCAAAATGTATATAGATCCATTAAGATATTATCGTAGACCAGAGGAGAATGACCCTGCTAACTATACTTTACAGCAATTAAATGACAGTACCCACCTATACATGGAAAAGGTGGAGATTGAAATTCCCAATAAGCTGCGTGAGTATTTCAGCAGATCCATTGACAATGGAGTTGGTTTTAGAGGCAATTTCCAGTTTATTAAGGAACACAGAATTAGATTAGTAAGTGTTGAGTAAAAACAAAATCCCCTCCTAGGAGTAGATTTTGTTTTATGACCAAGTGGAGCTGGCGGGAATGTACAGCATGCCGCACCTGCAGTGCTCGCCTCGCCACATCCGTGGCTCATCTGCTATTTCCCTGGCGCGATATAGAGTGGATCATCTTCATACAAAGCCACTGTCCGCTTCGCGCCCGTCTGTCTTTTCCAAGTCACTCTATGTAGCAATAAGCATGGTACTTGTAGACTTCGGCGCAGCGCGATTTACTCCGGATAAATATCTCATCGAGTAGTAACTGAACAATCTGATTTTGAATTCAACTTCGTAAGCGAAATAAGTTGTTGGATATCGGCAACATATTGGTCGACCAATTACAGTTTTATAACGGGTGTACCAGTTAAATAGTTAGCCTAAAGGACTAATTGTACAAAATACACTAAGTATAATATGCTATATATCAGTTTATTATGATTAAATAATTGGATTTACAATTAATGGGTAGTTTATACCTTTTAAATAATTTATTTTGTAATATTGGTAAACCAATCAATTGGTCGACCAAAAAACAGAATTTTAAAAGATCCGAGTATTAAATTAGATTTACGAGCAGTATAGTATCTCGATTTTTTACAAATGTCATTAAAGTTAAATATTATGAGTGCATTAAATTCTTTTTCTCAAATCTTGGTCGAATCAACGGTGGATAAAATAATTCAGCAGATTCGCGATCAAATATCTCTTGGTGTTTTCAAGCCTGGCGATAAATTACCTTCAGAACGTGTGTTAAGCGAACAGTTCGGCGTAGGTAGGACACAGCTAAGAGATGCATTGCGTAAAATGGAGTTCTATGGAATTCTAAAAACTCTTCCTCAAAGCGGCACAGTTGTAGCCGGTTTGGGGATACCTGCTCTTCAAGGACTTATTACTGAAATGTTAAATCTTGAAGCGGTAGATTTTAAATCCTTAGTAGAATCCCGGATAATATTAGAAACGAACATCGCGCAATTAGCCGCTCAGAATAGGACCTTGGAGGACTTAGTGGCCATGGAAGAAGCTTTAAACGATCATCGAGATAAGTTGGATCAAGGTGAAGATGGTGTAGAAGAAGATTTTATTTTTCACTTAAAGATCGCCGATGCTTGTAAAAACTCGGTGTTAAAATCGCTGATGTTGATTATTACTCCTGAAAGTGTTCAGTATTTCCGTAAACATAAAGTTTGTGCGGATAGTAATCCGCTTGCCGTTGTTGATGAGCATCTCGAGTTGCTCAATCATATTCGAAACCAAGACTCCGTGCAAGCTGGAGCAGCGCTTAGTAAACATCTAGAGAACATAAGCGCTTATGCAATGACCATTGATAAACAACAATATCTCGGTGCTGATGGAAAAGTGATTTTCATTTAGTAATGAACAAAACCAGAAGCATAGGGCTTCATAATTTAATTATATAATCATGACAAATCAAAAAAACACTTTGTCTGGCCTTAGGGGCATTAGTAGCACCGCGATGGTGCTCTTAGCCTTGAGTTTCAGTATTGGATTGTCCGCGCAAAATCTAACGATTTCAGGTACAATCTCCGGACCAGATGGTGAAACCATTCCAATGGCCACCGTCTTAGTAGAGGGAACCACCAATTCAGCGGTTTCTGATATGATGGGTATGTATTCCATAATTGCGCCTACAGATGCAACTTTGAGCGTTTCAAGTAGCGGTTTTAAAACTCAATTAGTTCCAGTAGTGGGTAGATCCCTTCTGAATGTAACCTTGAGTATCGACAATGAAATTTTAGATGAAGTAGTGGTTGTTGGTTATGGTACAATTAGGAAGTCGCATCTGACCGGTTCTGTTTCAAAAATCGAAAATAAGATTCTAGATCAAATTCCTGTTGGTCGTGTTGATGATGCACTAAGTGGTCTAATTACGGGTGTTCAGATACAACAAACCAATCCTGCTGCAGGTGAAGCCCCGACTATACGTGTACGTGGTCAGGGTTCTGTTTCGTTTGGTTCAGACCCATTGATCGTTTTAGACGGAATTGTTGTAGGAAATGATGGAGATTTCTTGGCGAGTCTTGATATGAACGATGTTGCTTCTATTGAGGTTCTTAAAGATGCATCGTCAGGTGCCATCTACGGATCGCGTGGTGCTAATGGAATCATTATGATTACAACCAAAAAAGGTGTTGATGGTCCAACGAAGTTTAGCTACAATACTTACATCGGATTTAAAGACGTACCCGCTAACGATTACCTTTCTTCTCCAAGTGAGTGGAACCAGTATGTTAGAGCTAATAACGGTGGTGAGCTTACGGAAAAACTTCAATACATTGAGCAGTTCGGAAATTATACCAATTGGGAAGACGTTATGTTCGACGGTGGTATGATTACGAGTAATGCAATTAGTGCTAAAGGTGGTAACAATAACACAAAGTTTACAGCGTCTGTTAATCACATGAATGATCAAGGTGTACTTCTAACAGATAATTACGAAAAGTTAAACTTTAGGATTAATCTTACTACTAAGCTAAGAGAGCGCATTGAGTTTGGGGTGAATTTAAATCCTTCACATACGGAGCAGGTTAGATTTCCGATTGGAGTGCATGACGCTGTTCGTCAAGCATCGTGGCAACCTCTTTATTTAGACGAGTCAAATATTGATTATGTGAATCGTTATCGTGAAAATGGTCGTTGGGCTGATGTTGAAATCGGAGATTATGCCATGGAACGCATGTTCGATGATTATGATCTTGCGAATGGTATGCCCGATGCTAATAGCTCCGGTACCGATATTAGTACAACCTCTAATCAGGGTTCTTTGGCAAAGGTCTTGGAACGTGATAGAAGAAAATTTCAAACTAAGGTTTATGCCAATACCTTTTTAAAGGTCAATTTGAATGAAAATCTCTTTTTCAAACAAACTTTTGGTGGTGATTTCCGATTTACGAAAAACAGAGAATTCTTCGGCGTAGAAGCCACAAGAAATGGCGCTAGAGATAGCAGATCAAACAGATCATCTTCTGTACGCTGGCATTCTGTTAGCGAAAGCACGTTGAATTTCAGTAAAGAATTTGGATCTCAATCTATTAATGCTGTTGCAGGTTTTGCATATGAAAAATGGGATACTGAAGAGACGCAAATTAGCTCAGCGGGTTATACAAATGATCTTATTCAGACTATTCCTGGAGCAAACGTCACTGGGGCAGAAATGGTGGAATACCAGGAATCATTGATATCTTATCTTTCTCGTGTTAATTATACATTGAAAGATCGCTATTTAATTACCGCGAGTTTAAGAACAGACGGAAGCTCTAAATTTGGTCCTGAAACTAAATATGGTTTATTTCCGGCTCTGTCTGCAGGTTGGAATGTTACTCAGGAGCCATTCTTCCCTGAGAATAGTGCCATAAACAATCTTAAGGTAAGAGCGAGTTACGGTTTGACCGGTAACAACAATGGTATTGGGGAATACGATCACTTGGGTTTAATATCTCCATTTGGAACTGGCTTTGGAGCAATTGGATATAACCAGACCAATATCGCAAATCCGAATTTACGCTGGGAGAAATTGCGTGAAATCAATCCAGGAGTCGACTTGTCTATGTATGGTAGTCGTTTAAACATATCGTTAGATGTGTATCGTCGTACTAGTGATGATCTACTCCTTAGTTTGCCTGTACCATCTGTCACAGGCTTCACAACTGCATTGGTGAATCAAGGAGCAGTGCAGAACCAAGGTGTTGAGTTCGAGATGATGACCAGAAATATGAATACAAGAAATTTCTCATGGTCAACGTCATTCATAGCTACACACAATCAGAATAAGTTATTAGATTTCGGTGGAGCTGATGATTTTATCAGCACTGTTGATAGTAAACGTCCTTCAGAGTGGATAGCTCAAATTGGATCACCTATATCATCTTTCTATGGTTACGTCGTGGATAAGGATATTCCTTTGGAATTTTTAAAGGATCCATTCTATCCAATAAACGGGCAGTCTCAAGACATTTATGTTAAAGACCTTAATGGTGACGGAGTGATTGATACGGATGACAGAACAGTTTTAGGATCACCTTATCCAGATTTAATATGGAGTATTACAAATAACCTCAAGTTTAAAAACTTCGATGTTATGTTTATGCTACAGGGTTCTCATGGTGCTGAGGTGAGAAATATCTCTTCACAATACATTAAAAATGAGTTCTCTTCCAATCAAGATTATACTTCCGATTTTCAGGAAGGTCACCTTGTTACTCAGCGCATATTTACAAGTGATGATATTCAAGATGCTTCATACGTATCACTGCGTAACGTAAACATGGGTTATACCATACCAACGAAAGCACTATCTAAGCTTGGTATACAGCGCATGCGAATTTATGCTTCTGCGCAGAATTTAATTTATGTGATGGCGGAAGGCTACGAAGGATACAATCCAGAAGGTATCGATCAGGGCTTAGGTAGTCCCTTAACCTATGGTTATCAGCGCGGGCCAGCGCCTATCTACCGCACATTCTCTCTTGGTGCTAATTTAGACTTTTAACGACTATGAAAAAGACAATAATATTATTAAGCGGAATATTAGCCTTGAGTTCATGTGCTAAAGACCCATTGGATTTGAGCCCTGTTTCTGAAATTGGAGCAAATGGTTTTTATACTAACGATGCTGAGCTAGGTTTAGCGACAGTAGCCATTTATGACGGGTTGCAGCAAGTACCGTTACGTGAGTTCGCATTAACAGAAATGCGTTCAGATAACAGTCGTACTAAATCTAGTGAGGGTGATTGGGCTCAATTTGAAAGCTTTACAGTCGTTGCTACTAATCAACAAGTTGGTGCTTATTGGGCAGCAAATTACAACGTGGTATTTCGAGCGAACACCGTACTTGAGCATTTGGATGTAATGGTCAATGAGACGTTAAAAACCCAGTATGAAGGAGAAGCGCTATTCGCTAGAGCGTTGGCTCACTTTAATTTAGTGAACGGATATGGAGATGTCCCCATTCTAGACAAGGTGATCGGTCCTGAAGAAACAGATTACTTTAGCAGAGATAATGTGTCGGATGTACTTGATTTTATTATTGCTGATCTTGAGAACGCCATTGTAAAATTACCTTCAAAAGGATCAATGACTTTTGGACGCGCTACAAAAGGTGCAGCGGAAGCATTATTAGCTAAAGTATATTTAACTAATGGTGACTACAGCCAAGCTGAGACTTTGTGTGCGAGTATTATTTCTGGTGGTGAATATGGCTTAGAGTCTAGTTACTCCGATGTTTTCTATAGCGAAGGTAATGACGAGGTTATTTTTGCGATTACTTATTTAGATGATGATCTATTTGAGAGTCAAGACTTTTCGTTCGAAATGACAAATGGCGGAGTCGTTAGTGGTTTAAACTATCTTACAGATGACTTTATTGCAAATATCGATGCAAACGACACTGCACGTATCGCAGTGTTACAAAATCCATTGAATACTGACGAAGTTGGTAAATTTTTAACTGCTAGTTTGAATGCAAGAATGTGTGGTAATGATTGGATTGTTTTAAGACTCTCTGATGTCTATCTCATGCACGTTGAGGCTAAAATGAAGGATCAACCAGCTACTCAGAATTTAGATGCTATATCCTCATTTAACATGGTAAGAAACAGAGTAGGACTCCCTGAAGTTGCCGTGGATGGAACTGGCGAAATAACTTTAGATGATTTATTAGCGGAACGCCGTATGGAGTTGGCATTTGAGAATCATCGGTTGAATGATTTGGTAAGAATGGGAAAGGCCCAGACTGTTTTAGGCGCATTCGCGACAGCAGAAGGTTACAACTTTTCTGCAACTGATTTGCTTTTGCCAATTCCTCAGAATGAGATTAATATTAGCGGCGGTGCACTCACGCAGAATGCTGGTTACTAGAACGTCAGTTAATAATAATTAGATTAAAATTCATCTTATGAAAACAATATTTAAAAACATAAAAACCGGATGGGTAGGTGTACTTGGTATGCTCCTTGCTTCATTCGTACTCCTTGTGGGTTGTAAAGAGGTTTATCCAGGTGTTGGATCAATACCTGATAATACGCCGCCTTCGGCTAACTTTTCTTATGCTCAGTTGTCTTCTAGCGATTACCTGGAGGTAACTTTTACAAACCTATCTGCAAGTTCAACAGATTATCTTTGGGACTTTGGTGATGGGACAACCTCGATTGAGGATGAGCCCGTACATATATACGCAGCAGATGGTCTTTATACGATATCGTTAACTTCTAGTGATAAACTTGGTGTAGTAGCTAATGCTACAAAAGAAATTGAGCTTACTGAGCCTGCGGCTTATGTTCCTCCAATTCTTGAATCTAGTTTTGAGGATGGTCAGCTTTCTGGTGCCACTGGTGATGGAAGAGATTCTTGGAGAAATAGTGATTTAGGTGGTGTTATTCAAATTACATCTAGTCCAACAGTTACTGGATCACAAGCAGCTAAGCTCACTGGTGACCCCAGCGATGTTAGAATAGGTTACCAGGTACTTACCGTAACTGAAAATACGGTTTATGATGTAAAATTTTTCTACACGATGAAGGATGATACTCCAGGTTCCTTGACGTTTGCTGTTCTTGATGGACCTGTTTCATCACATGCAGATGCCTTGGATGCTATTATTGGCGCCACCACGGTAAATGATCAGACTGATCCTAGTTCTTATGTAGTTGAAACATTCTCTTTTTACTCAGGGAGTAATACAGAAGTTGCTTTGTATTTCTTTAATGATGGTTCAGCTGAAACACGTATTGATGACGTCTCTATTGAGTTAGGAACGGGCCCTGTACCTGCTTTAGCTTTATTTTCTTTTGAAGAAGATGCTAGCAACTATATGACTATTGATTTTACAAACGCTTCAGTTAATGCTGATAGTTACTCATGGGATTTTGGTGACGGTTCTACCTCCATGGATATGGATCCAAGTCATACTTATGCATTAGACTCCACTTACACAGTGACGTTAACGGCATCAAATGTAGATGGTGGAACTGATATGGTTTCGCATGATGTTACCATTGCAGCTCCATTATCTGTAGCTATCAATAACCCAAGCTTGGATGATGAGATAGTCAAAGACGATAACAGAACGGCATGGAGAAACGTTGCTTTAGAAACAGATGCAGATACTTATATTTCTGCGTCAGACTACATGTTACAAATGTCAACGACTAATCGTACAGGTACGTGGAGTGGTAAACTCCCAACAGCTGAAAATTCATCCAAACCAAGACGTTGGATGTATCAGGCCATTCAAGTGAACCCTAACACTAGTTATGATATCAGCGCATATATACGTAATAAAGATTCGTATGTTGGATCTACAGTTACATTTCAAGTATATGATGCTCCGTTTAACACGGCTTCTACAATTGATGACACTGGTTATATTTTAAGTGCTGCTGACTTTGATGCATCAACTGGACATGATACAAATGTCTTCACACAAGCGACAATTAATTTCAATTCAGGTACAAGTAGTGAAGTAGTTCTATTCATCTCAAATGACTATACCCTCAATGTATCAGGCGAAAATTCTGAATCTTTCGTTGATGATGTATCAATTACAGAACTTTAATAATTAAACATATACATCTTTATGCTTAAAACATTTAGTGGGTCATTATTCATTCGTCTTATGACTGTGACTACTTTGGTTTTAATGTATTCTTGTGAAAAGAGACTCCCAGAAAGACCTACCCCAACGGGTGGGTCTAATGGTTCTCCGCCCGTTGTAACCTATGAGTTATCAAATATCGATCTCTCGAATTGGAAGCTAACCCTTCCTATACCTCGGGCTGATGGAAAACCGATGGAAATTGAGCCTCCTACAATTTTGAATTATGGAAATAACAGCATTATCAGGCCTTACATGTATAATGATTCTTCTGACGGTAGTTTAGTGTTTTTTACATTACCGGGAGTAACTACGAATAACTCTTCTTATTCAAGAACTGAGTTAAGAGAACAAATGCTCGCCGGTAGCAATAATGTGAACTGGACCTTCGAGGAAGGCGGAGAAATACGCGGCGTACTTTCTGTGCCGGATATTTCTAGGGAATCTGATGGTTCTTTCCATAGAGCAATTATTATGCAAATTCACGGAAGGTTATCAGATGAACAGCGTACGCTTATAGGTGAAGACGACAATAATGCACCACCTGTTCTTAAGATTTATTGGCAAGATAGTAGGATATATGTTCGAACTAAAGAGCTTAAAGATACTACAGACACTTACCAGGAATCTCTTGAGACTGATGCTTGGACAGATGATGTTGGTCGTTATTTTTCGAAGATAGTTGGAACCAATACATTCTCTTTAAGTGTGGTTGCCTCTAAAGGTAAAATGGTCGTAACGTTGGATGATGATGAGACCTTCGTTTATGAGGGAGTACATATGGATCGTTGGGGAGTATTCGAGAATTACTTTAAAGCGGGTAATTACCTTGGTACAACAGATGTAGATGCATACTCCTACGTAAAGTACTATAGTTTGGAAGTAACGCATGACTAAGAAGATGAAACACATTGTTTTAAGTATCATGGTCCTTTTCGGTATAGGGTATATTCAGGCTCAAGCACAGGAGATTGATTTAAGCCATTGGAAAGTCACTATTCCTGAGGGTAATCCGAGCAACGTCGAGCCACCAGAAATATTTGATTTCGAGAATAATGCAATGCTTAAGCCATTCCTGTTTAAAGACAGTGCGGATGGATCGTTGGTCTTTTATGCCTATCCTGCGTCTTCAACGCGTAACACTAAATATTCAAGGACCGAGTTTCGAGAGCAAATGGAACCTGGCAGTAATAATGTAAACTGGACCTTCGAAGAAGGTGCGTTGATGCGAGGGACGTTAAGTGTACCTGAAGTCACTCAAAATAGTGTAGGTGATTACCACAGGGTAATAGTAATGCAAATTCATGGTAGATTAACAAATGAACAGCGGGATCTGATTGGTGAAGATGATAATAATGCTCCGCCAATTCTTAAAATTTACTGGGATGAGGGACGAATCAGGGTTAAAACTAAAGTACTAAAGGATTTAAATTCGTCTAATGAAGAAATTCTTTATGAAAAAGCTTGGGGTGATGATAAGGGTCGAAACTTCAAGACCATAGTCGGTACAGATAGGTTCACATTAGAAGTTCGGGTAAGTAAAGGACGCATGTCTGTTACGCTTAATGATGACGAGGTTTTTATCTATGATGGAATTGACATAGAGCGTTGGGGAGTTTTTGAAAACTATTTCAAGGCAGGTAATTATTTTCAGAGCAGAGATACTGGTTCTCATGCATTAGTTAAGTACTACAGTTTAGATATTTCACATTAAAATGAGAAAAATCATACTTCTATCAATTATTATTTTATTTACTTCTGCGGTACAGCAAGACCTTTCGGAACCTATTGACTTATGGCATTGGAAATTAGAGCTTCCTACCGGCTATAAAGCTTCTGACTGGAAGTTGTCTAATTACGAGAAAGACTCCTTCGCTAAGCCTTTTTTTAGGCTCGACCAGTTGAGTAACGAATTAGTCATGGACGCCTATCCATCTATAGGCTCCTCCAAATCAAAGTATACAAGAAACACCTTAAGGGAGCAAATACAGCCTGGGAGTAATGATGTTAATTGGACCATGAAAGAGGAGGGTATTTTAAATGCTGAGTTTCGTGTCACCTCGGTTTCTAAGAATTCGTTAGGAGAATATCATCGTATTGTTTTACTACAAGTTGATGGCAGGACGACACAAAAACAGACGAGGCAACTTGGCTTAAAGAAGCCAATGAGTATGCCTATGATAAAGATCTACTGGCAAGATGGATTCTTAAGGGTTACGCGGAGAGTGTTAAAGGATGAGGGTACCGTAGGTGACGCATTATTGTCTAAGTCTTCATGGAAAGAAGATCGAGGCGTTTTTTCGGAACACAAGGTTGATTTCAACGCTACGAAAGTTTCACTTTCTTGTAAACGGGGTAAAGTAACTGTTCAGATCAATGAAGAGCCTCTGATCGTGTTTCGCGACTTAAGTGTTTCTCAATGGTATTTTGAAAATTATTTCACGGTTGGTAATTATTTACAATCTAAAGAGCCGAATTGTTTTTCATCTGTAGCGTATTCTAAAATAGATGTTAGTCACGCTAAATTGAAGTACAAACCTTAATCTAATCATCATGAATTGTTCAAAAATCAGAGTCTTTATATTAGCGTCTCTTTTTCTTGCTGTAACTGTAGGATGTCAAAACACGACTGGTGTAAACTTAATAGCCCAGGTGGAATCATCAATTGAGAAGGCTTCTCCCGGTGATACCATTGTAATTCCATCCGGTATATATCAGGATTTCGAATTGAATATACTAGTCTCAGGCACCGAAAATTCTCCAATAGTAATACGTTCTGAGGAAAATGGTTCTGCTATATTTTCTGGAAATTCTAAATTGTATATCGGTGGTACTCATTTGATCGTAAAGGGCCTATGGTTTTCAAAAGGATGGTCCGATAATTCTCCGATCATAAGCTTTCGTTCGAAAAACGGTAACGTAATATCTACGCACAGTAGAGTAACCGAATGTGCGATTAGCGACTACACGAACCCGGACCGTATACATTCCGATCACTGGATAGAGATGTTTGGTCGTGAAAATCGATTCGACCATAATTATGTAGGTACTAAGCTAAATCTTGGCGCAACTATGGTGGTTCGACTGGGTGATTCATTAAGTTTAGATAATAAAAATAGTATCGATTCGAATTATTTTGCTCCAAAGCCTAGATTGGGATCTAATGGGGGCGAGACGTTGAGAATAGGATCATCTGCAAACTCCTTGAAGACCGGGAATGCTTTAGTCACAGCAAACTATTTCGATCAGTGCGGTGGTGAGGTAGAAGTGCTCTCTATTAAGAGTAGTGATAATACAGTATCGAATAATGTCTTCTACGAGTGTCAAGGAGTTCTTGCATTACGTCATGGAAATAGAAATAAGGTTCACGATAATTACTTTATCGGAAACAACAAACCAGCAACGGGAGGGTTACGTGTCATCAATGCTGGTCATCAGGTGTATAACAACTTCTTTTACGGATTAACAGGTACAAGATTTTTCGCTGCTTTAGCAGTAATGAACGGTGTACCTAATTCAGCTATAAACCGCTATCATCAGGTGGCGGATGTTGATATCTACAACAACTCGTTTATTCACTGTAATCAAGTTGCATTTGGTATTGGAAGCGATAAAGAACGTACTGCCACTCCAGTGTCGAGTACATTTAAGTATAACACGCTGACTTTTAAAAATAAGTCAGATGGAATGGAATTCGTAGATGATGTTTCAGGTATTGATTTTACAGAAAATGTGGTTCGTTTTGATGATTCACCGGAAGTAGGATCAGTTGTATCCCATGCATTAGCACAAAAAGTACTTTCAGGACCCACTTGGTTGAAAAAACTGAGTGTATTAACAGAAAAAAAACTAAGTGAAAAATCTTTTGAGTTCACCCCATCTACCCTTGAATATTTACAGGACAGTCTAGATGTATGTACAGGAGGTGATACCCTGTGGATCCCTAAGGAAGGGCTTGAAATATCCAAACCTATTAAAGTTTATTCAGATCTAGTTATCGCTTCAAAAGGAACTGATTATGCCGTTATTCAGCCAGGGAAAAACCTCAAGGGAACAGGGATTATAGAAATACAAAACGGTGTTTCCTTATGCCTAAGTCGTATTTGGTTAAAAGGTCGCAATGGAAACTTCAATGCTACGTATGGTATTCAAGCCAAGGCTCCGATGTTGGAGCATTATAATCTTCTAGTAGAAAATTGTCGCTTTTCCGACTTTAAAGAGAGTCGATTCGCTGCAATTCATGCTGAAAAGGGAACTTTTGCTGATACAATAATCGTCAATGATTCTTGGTTCAAAGACTTCTCGGGACATGGAATAGCACTTAACTCTGAAAATGATGATCGAGGTCGTTATAATGCAGAATATATCTTCATCAATGATTGTGTTTTCGCGGACCTCATGGGTTCTGCGATTGATGTATATCGTGGAGGTAATGATGAAAGTACGTTGGGTCCTTTTGTAGAGATTTCTGGGTGTCAATTCTTAAATGTGTGTAATCGCGAGTTAGGAACAACGGTTCGTATGATAGGGGTACAAGTCGCAAAGATCACAGATTGTGATTTTATTGACTCAGGTCAAAGCGGCCGAGCTATTTGGTTCGAAGATCCAGCTTGGGCGAATATTGACATTGGTAATATAAACCTTGCACAATCGGGTATTATTCAAACCTTTTATTCGAGTAGTGTGAATCGCAATACGATTACGACACATGGAATGTCTATAAACCGAGAGCGTTTAGCCACATGGGAACAGTAAAGTTATTAATCATATCAATCTTAGCAATCACACTAGGATCTTGTAATTCAGATGAAAATATTAATGCTTCAACTGATACGGCTTTATTGTTGTCAAAAAAGGGTGCTGAATATATCATGTCCAATCAACATAATCCTACTTTGGGTAAAGCAGTTGGGACATTAAAGCTTAGTATTAATGATATAAACCCAGAGAACATCATTGTTCCTCCTTCTTTAGATGCAGGTGGTGGTTACTCCCATGAAAAGCATAAGTCAAATTACTTATACGCTAAGAATGCCGGTACTTTATACACGCTTACAGGAGAACACAAGTACTTTGAGATTGCACGTCAAATATTGTTGGGTTATGCGAAAGTATATCCATCACTTCCGCTTCATCCCCAGCAGAAAAATCAAGGTCCTGGAAAGTTATTCTGGCAAATATTAAACGAAGAAGTCGCCCTAGTACACTTTGTTCAAGCTTACGACGCAATTAAAAACAACCTAAGTAATGAGGATGATCTCAGAATTCAAAATGAGTTACTCATTCCTATGGTGTCTTTTTTGAAAGACGATTCAGAGCGTACTTTCAAGAAGATTCACAATCACGCTATGTGGGGTGTCGCTGCTGTAGGTATGACGGCTCTTACTCTGGATAATGAAAGTTGGCTTAACGCTGCCTTATATGGTCCAGAGGGAGATACGACGAGTGGTTATTTTGCTATTATAGATGCACTATTTTCACCTGATGGTTATTATTCCGAGGGCCCGTACTATCAGCGATACGCTTTGATGCCTCTTGTTTTGTTTGCACAAGCTCTAGAACAAAACAGACCAGATATTGATGTTTTCTCATTCAAAGACAGTGTGATTCTGAAATCAATAGAAACGACTTTCGAATTAAGTACATGTAACGGCTTCTTTTTCCCGATCAATGATGCAATAAAGTCTAAAACCGTTCAAACGCCAGAATTGGGCTATGCTTTACCTCTTATGTATGCTTACGGAGGAGGTAACCCTAAATGGTTGAGTGCAATAGCATCTAATGGGAACTGCATGCTAACAGATGCTTTAATCGGAATTAAAAGTACCGGAGAGACTTACGTTCGAGATTCGAGATTTATTTCTGATGGTCCAAAGGGTAAAGTTGGAGGTCTCGGAATACTTCGGACTGATGAGGAATGTAATGGACTCACAACCGTATTAAAATTTGGTACCCATGGAATGGGTCACGGACATTTTGATCAACTTGGTGTTCAATTATTTGTTAAAGGATCACCTTTTATCAGTGATTATGGTGCGAGTCGATTTTTAAATGTTCCTCAGAAATTTGGTGGTCGTTATTTACCGGAGAACAATACTTGGGCAAATCAAACCATAGCGCACAATACGTTAGTAATAGATGGAAAGAGTCAATATGATGGAGAAGATAAATCGGCAGATCGCGGCAGTTCACATCTGTTATACAGCTATTTTACTGATTCTGTGAACGCTGTCGCGGGTATTGATTCTAGTGCTTATAAAGGGACTGTAACACAACGGCATAATATAACATTGATCGTAGAAGACGATCCCGTTTATATTGATTTTTTACATGTTACCTCAACGACAGACCATACCTATGAGTTGCCCTACTATTTTGAAGGACAGCTCATAGAATCTAGCCCCGTAATCGCTTACAATACGCAAACCCTTGTACCGTTAGGAGATAAAAATGGATATCAGCATTTATGGGACCTAGGCAGGTCTGAACAAACGAAAAATACGCACCATACATGGCAAAAAGATGACGGGTTTATCACTCTTCAAAGTGTCGCGATGAATAGTTTCAACAGCATTCGCGTGGCTACAGGAAGTCATGATCCAGAAAATAATTTAACCGCTGCTCAAGGAATTATAGCTCGATCAGTAGATATGAATGAGCAAGCCTGGTTCTCTGTTTTCCAATCGCATGGTTCTTATGATCCCATTCATGAAAAAACTGATAAGGCTTATTCTAACCTTACGGATTTGACTTTGCTAAGAAAAAATGACGGTGGTTTTGTGCTTTCGTTCGAATCGGATAAATATGGATATGAATTTGTTCTACCATCAATTTATGACCAGCAAGCGCTACCTAGCATAATATATAAAACAAAAGAAAATGAATAATTTGAATAGTGATATGTTTCTTCTAGAAAAGGAGATTCCTTGGGAGCGTATAGATGATAAACTGGAACGGCAGATCGTTGGATTCAATGATGATATAATGATGGTCAAAGTCAAGTTTAAAGCAGGTGGAATAGGTCCAGTTCACGATCACATACATTCACAAGTCACCTATGTGGTGCAGGGAGCATTTGAGATGTTTATTAATGGAGAAACTCGAGTTATTCGCGGTGGAGACTCATTTTTTATTCCACCGCATGTCCCTCATGGTGCAGTTTGCATCGAGGATGGGATGTTAATTGATGTGTTTAGTCCACATCGCGAAGATTTTCTAAATAAATAGTACATGAAAATACGAGGATTAAGGTGGTGGATCATTGCACTTATTTTTTTAGCAACCGTAATTAATTACATTGACAGAACAGCTTTTGCTTTATTATGGCCAGAAATGGGCGAAGATTTAGGGATGGATAAGTCTGACTATGCAGTCATGTTAAATGTCTTTATGGCTTGTTATGCCATTGGAAAGTTCGCTTCCGGTAAATTATATGATATTATAGGAACCCGACTTGGGTTTGCTGTTTCCATTATAGTGTGGTCGCTCGCTTCGGCTTTTCATGCCTTTGCGAGAGGTGTTATAACGCTGTCGATTTTTAGAGGTTTATTAGGAATTGGTGAAGCAGGTAATTGGCCTGGTGCTGTCAAAAGTAATGGTGAATGGTTCCCCGTGAAGGAACGAGCAATAGCACAAGGAATATTCAACTCAGGAGCCTCTATAGGCAACGTGGTTGCGCCCTTCGTTATTGTTTTTTTATATACACAATTCGGTTGGAAATCTACCTATATTATTTTAGGATCATTAGGAGTTCTTTGGGTCATACCGTGGCTCGTATTAAATAAATCAACCCCAAACAAGCATCCTTGGATTACTGACGAAGAGAAAGTATTAATTCTATCAAGTCGTATAGATAAAAATGAAGGTGTGGATCAACCAATCCAAAAGGGACTCAGCGTAAAACAACTTTTGAGTCATAGGGAATCATGGGGAGTACTAGCATGTCGTTTTTTTATTGAACCTATCTGGTGGTTCTTCGCAGGATGGATGCCAATTTACTTGAATGATCAGTTCGGTTTGAGTATTACGGAAATTGCAAATACCATGTGGATATCATATCTGATGGCTGCTGTAGGTAGCATCTTGGGTGGACTTTTTGTAAGTCGATTGATGAGAAAAATGACGGTAAATTTTGCAAGAAAACTGACTATCGTTCTCGGAGGAGTAATAATTTTGTGTGCGTTCGTCTCGATTATTTTGTTCGTAAGAGAGGACAACTTTATGACCTTTATATATCTCGCTGGTATGGCGTTATTTGGTTTTCAGTTCGCTATTGGAAATATCCAAACCATATCAAGTGATTTGTTTAGAGGTCCTTCTGTAGGTACTCTTGCTGGATTAGCCGGTACGGTGGCAGCAATATCACCCATGATTATGAATTGGTTTGTAGGACAAATAACTACGAGTTCGTACACGCCAGCATTTATTGCTATCTCAATAGCAGTATGCTTAGGTGTTGTTTCAGTTTTTGTTTTGATTAAGAAGATTGGTCCAGTAAGGGCATAAATAATAATAATAATAAAATAGAGAATACAATGATTGCATTAACAGGTAAAGTAGCGTTGGTAACAGGTGCTACTGGAGGTATTGGTTTTGAAGTATCAAAACGTTTAGGTGAAGATGGATTTACGGTTATAATGAATGGTCTTGATGAGAAACTTGGCGCAGCTTGCGTAAAGGAGCTAACAAAAGCTGGTTTGACAGTTGAATTTTTATGTTTCGATGTTACTGATGAAGATGCTGTTAATACTAACGTACAGTCTATCGGCCTCAAGTATGGTAAGATTGATGTTGTTGTAAATAACGCTGGAGGTTTAGGAGGTCGCTCAAGATTTGAAGATATGACTACTGAATTTTACAAAGGAGTAATGGCATTAAACTTAGATTCAACTTTTTATGTTTCCCGTGCTGCCATACCATATTTGAAAGCTGGTTCTAACGCAACAATTGTTAATTACACCTCTAATGCTGGATGGAATGCTGGCGGTCCAGGTGCAGGTATTTATGGAACATCCAAGGCTGGAGTCCATGCTATTACTCGAGCTCTGGCTAAGGATTTAGCAGAATATGGAATTCGCGTTAATGCTGTATCTCCTGGAACTATTGATACAGATTTTCACGCTAAGATAAAATCCACAAAACCAGAAGTTTTTGCGTCTTGGAAGAACAATATTATGCTGGGTCGTTTGGGTCAACCGGAAGAGGTCGCGGGTGTGGTTTCATTTCTAGCCAGTGATGATGCATCATTTATAACAGCTGAAACTATCCAAATTGGTGGTGGTCAAGCGTTAGGTATATAACTGTTTATAATATTTAGTATGAAAAAAGTAGTCACTTTTGGGGAGATTATGTTACGTCTTGCTCCTCCTGGATTCTTACGTTTCTCACAGACTAATTCATTGGAAGTAGTGTATGGTGGTGGAGAATCAAATGTTGCTGTTTCTTTAGCAAATTATGGTGTTCCGGTAGAATTCGTAACGAGGCTGCCTAATAATGATATCGGCCATTGCGCACATATGGAAATGCGTAAACGTGGCGTTGGAACTACTCATGTTAACTGGGGAGGGGACCGTCTTGGAATTTATTTTCTAGAGACTGGTGCAGTGTCGAGAGGAAGTAAGGTCGTTTATGACAGAGCGCACAGTGCGATGTCTGAGATTACTGCAGGTATGATCGATTGGGATGTAGTCTTTGATGGTGTGGAATGGTTCCATTGGACGGGTATCACCCCGGCAATATCTCAAGGAGCAGCGGATGCTTGTCTTGAAGCTGTTAAAGTAGCCAGCGCAAAAGGAATAACGATATCTACCGATCTTAATTACCGCAAAAAATTATGGAATTACGGTGGGGACAGAGAGTCTATAATGACTGAACTCACTAGTTATTGCGACATTATATTAGGAAATGAAGAAGATGCAGAAATGCATTTTGGTATTAAGCCAGAAGGGCTAGATATCACAACTCAAGGTCATGAGGTTAAGGCTGAAGCTTTTTTGTCAGTCTGTAAACAAATGATGTCGAAATTTCCACGTGCTAAAAAGGTAATTACGACCCTTAGAGGTTCGATTTCAGCTTCTCATAATACTTGGGCAGGAGTAATGTATGATGGAAATACCATGTTTGAATCGCCACAATACCAGATTACCGATATCGTCGATAGAGTTGGCGGTGGAGATTCCTTTATGGGAGGGCTTATTTATGGCTTATTGAAATATCCTGAAAATGATCAGAATGCTTTGAATTTTGCAGTTGCTGCATCTTGTTTGAAGCATACGATCAAGGGTGATGCCAACCTTGTAACATTGGATGAAGTTGAAAAACTTATGTCTGGTGATGCTTCTGGACGAGTTGCACGATAAAAAAAAGGAATATGACTAATCAAGAAGTACTAGACGTTTTAGAGCGTGCACCTATAGTCCCATTGTATTATCATAATGACGAGCAGATAGCTTGTGCATTAATGGATGCTTGCTACACTGGAGGTGCTCGTGCCATAGAGTTTACTAATAGAGGGGAACATGCATTACGAGTGTTTACTGCGATGTGTAAGTATAGAACAGCACATTATCCCGACATGGTATTAGGAATAGGGTCAATCGCTACAACTGATCAAATTCTTGACTTTATCAATGTTGGGGCAGACTTCTTAGTTTCTCCTTTCATTTCAAAAACTTTAGCAGATTACGCTCGTTCGAAAAACATCTTTTGGACTGGTGGATGTGGTACAATTACAGAAATGCAAACGGCATATTCGTGGGGGGTCCCGTTACTAAAGTTGTTTCCAGGAAATATCTATGGCCCAGCAATGATTAAAGCAGCGAAGGCGCCTTGTCCTTGGTTAAAAATCATGCCTACTGGTGGTGTTAAACCTGAGAAGGAAAATCTTGATGCTTGGTTCGGGGCGGGTGCTACTTGTGTTGGTATGGGCTCTCAGCTATTCGTTAAAGACGCAAATGGCGATTTCGATTATAAGGAAATTACTGAGAAAGTTAAAACGAGTTTAAGCATTGCACTAGCTTAAACTTTTAAGATTTAGAAGTTCGAATGTCCAACAGAAACTGTTGGACATTTTTTTATTCAGGATGTTGAACGCTTATGTCTTTAAACCAGACCTCCACGTAATTCCCTGTCTCATATTGTCGTTGAATATTACCTCCGTAAGTTTCAGCATCCGTGTGCCAGACTAAATTCTCAGATGACGATTTGCCATTACTCTGGTTGTAGGCGCCAATTTTAAATATCTGACGTTCCCCTTTGTATGCGATTTCCAGTTCGGTTCCTTTCCTACCTAGCGGGGTGTACCATCTTTTAACTTGCTCGGGAATAGCTACGGAATCACTGAATGTCGATTTTACAAGACTCTTTACAAAAGTCTTAGCAGTCTTATTCGGATGTGTAAATCGCAACGTCATAACGCCTTTTTTAACGGAGATGGAATACTGAAAAGATTCCCCAAGCGCAATTCCATCCTTAGGTTCTTTTGGAAACTCGTCAGGATTGTCACTACAAACAGACATGTCATCGCCCCACACAGGAATCGATACGTCCCAGCGTTGGTCGTTGCTTCCTTTCGTATTTATTTCGTAATTCCAGTAGACTGAGCCGCGCTTATGATTTGGATATTTTCGATAAAATATTTTTAAGGGTTCATTTTCATGTCCCTCTACACTGTGTATTTGACCAATTACTACTGAGAATGAAGCGGGTACTGATGGATTTCCCGAGCTTGTGGCGTGTTGAACTTTAACGGTTGCATTTAATGTCCCTCCTTGCATTGGCGTCCACTGATTTATTTCCCCAAGTTCACTTCGAGTATTACTTGAAGTCCGGCTCGTCACTCCTGAATTGGGTGTTTTAAAGACAATCCATTCTCCCTCGATGTCTTTTGCTGTAAAAAAGAAGTCGTTATCATGAAAATTAGTGAGTTGTTTTGATGACGTGCCATCGCCTAAAAGAATAGACCAGAGATGGGTTTCAGGATACAAATCGCTGGGAAATAAGTTTTTATTGTCACAAGAACTTAGAGAAAAAAGAATACTCGATGCGATTAAAAAACAGTATCCAACTCTGGCGTTATTGTGGCTTCGAAACATATTAATGCTGAACTAGAATTTTATGAGAGGACTTCCAAGTGTAACCTTCAAGATTCAGTATGTATATACCGTCGGGGTAGTTTTCAGTCTTTACTGCAATGGTAGAACTTGATATTTCGGTTGCATTCCAAATCATCTTCCCAGTGCTACCAGAGGTAAGAGTAACCAACTTTAGGCTAGGTGGTAGATCCTTAATTACCATAAGATTATTCACTGGGTTGGGGAAAATATTTAAGTCAATATTGATTGGTCGATCAATGGAAAGCGTTCCATAGGCAAAAGGTCCAACATCTGAAGAGTCCAGTGGGCTAAACCTAACCATAGCTGTACTGTAATGATCCGCTCCAGGGTTACTCAGAGATGCACGAGGCTGTCCTTCTACATCTTCGACTATGGATGAAGTAACAGCACTACCTAACGAGAACAATGGAGTTGAAGATGTGCTTTTCCAATACTCGAATACGGTACTAAAAGAAATCATAGGATCGATAGTGCGAACCTCAGTAGTGTCAAAACTGGTCGATGTTGCTCCTGAAAGTGTTACGGCACTTCCTGTGGGGTACATTAGATTATTCTGCCACTCTATTTCTGTACCAGGATCGTTGTTGATATCCATGATAGAGACTAATGCATTTTCTGATCCTTTAATGATATTATTTGCTATGATGATGTCTTTTAAGTCCTTATTGTAATTATTGTTATTATCGAAGCCTAGTTCAATGCCGTGTGTGTTGTTGATCAGTGAATTATGGGCTATCAATACGCGTTCCGCCCTAAAATGCTTGCTGTAACTTGTACTTTGTCCATCTATAGCATCGCCTTGGGTAAGGGTTATGGGGGCATCCCATCTTGTACCATTCAATCCTTCTAAATAATTATTGATGATTACGTGATCCGTGCCATAAACTCTTATACCACCTGTATATAGGGAAGAGCCCGCAGCTGAGGTACCAACAGGTTTGTTGTCGCCAAAAAAGAAATTGCCTTCAACTAAATTTCGATTACCGTGCCTTAAAGAAAGGCTTCCGTAACTCGATCGGAAGGTATTATGACGAATGATGTTATCGCATGATTTAACGGAAACCACTTCAGGATCACCATCGCAATTCTCAAATAAATTATGCTCTACAATTGTGTATCCACTACTCGGAGACATGTCACTCCATCCTATGCGTATAGATTCTTGCTCGTTTACAGCTCTAGGTCCGTTATTCCGAAAGTGATTCATTCGTATCAAATCATTAGTGCTTTGATAATAGATCTCATCCGAACCATCATCCTCGTGCGAACCATCAACGGTAATGTAATGCCCTGGTGTAGTTTTGTTTTGAAATATATTATGATCGATAACATTATGATGGCTAGGGTATAGGAATGGAAGGGTATTATCGTTCCAGACGCCACCGATATATACCCATTTAACCGATTCAGTAGTGGTTAGCTCAAATGTGTTTCTCGTAATTTGAATATGATGACAGCCTTCGAGTTTTACTAAGGTCTCATCAGAAGTTGCATCAAAAACAAACCCTTGTAAAACACAATGTGCAGATTTCTTAAAAACAAACTTTGATTCTCCCGTTAAGAGTACACCACCAACACTCTCTGCTTTAATTATGATTGGGTTCGTAGCCGATCCAGTATTCTCAACAGTTACCTCGAAGTCATTATAGCTTCCGTCAGATACGATAAAGACTCCACCATTGTTTGCAGAGTTAACATCAGTTTCTAAATCTCCAGCATCTGTGTAGAGCTGGGCGGAAGCGGCGATAGAATAGAGGGATAGGAAGATCAGTATAAATCTTTTCGAGGTAATGGTCAAAATAGTAAAGTTTAAATGTTGTCAGCGGTCCGTTTCGAATACTCAAAATGGAATTAAGGTTTAATCAATGCACTAATTTATATCGTAATCAATAGACTAAAAACTTCAGGGTCTGTAGCTTACCCGCTGACTCCAAGGTACAATAATAGCTTCCCTTAGGCCATGACTGAACGCTAAATAAATGTGTTGTTTTGTCTTTAACATTGACTTTGGATACAACTGCGCTCGCACTATTGTACACAGTGAAAATCGTATGTTCTAATGGTAGTCCTGAAAGTTTGATAATTGAATTTGATGGATTAGGTTCAAGCCTAATGACTGTTGATCGAGGCGCTTCGTGAATAGCTACTGTTCCCAATTCATGGACACTAAAATCTGCAAATCTAATTTGTTCATCCCGTAAATCTGGACTATTCATTAAGCTTCTGTAGATGCCCCATTTTGGTCGAACAAATTCTGCTCCTGCTCTCCAGTTAACGATGCTGTCGTTGGTATAATTAAATAGCATGGTGCTATCGCTAACCTTTGAAATCTCTATAGAATACGTTCCATAGGTACCATATTGAATGGTTTCTTTCGCTTCAAGCCAATGACCCAGGAATGATGAAAGGGGTACTTGCGCTAGGGTGATTTGGCTATCCGTTTCAGCATAACGCAATTCGATACGGTTTGGATTACTTTTTCGTGCAGTTAATGTGTACATAGGCATACTTGCAAGACTGCCTCCTACAGATTTAAGCTGATGAATATGCGTGAAATTGGTGGAAGACTGAAAGCCTAACGGTAGTTTAAACAACCAGCGATATTCAACTATTTCACCTTGGGTACCTTTGAGATTATCTGGAGACTTATCGTAAGATTTTATTTCGTTTCGTTGCCTGTCAAAGTTTATGCACCTGTCGTTATCTGGACTCACGTGGATATGAAACCTGAACACATTTGTACCTAATATAGAGTCCCAGATCTCATCAATATGATCACCAAAATTAGTGTGATTACAATCTGGGGTTTCTATAGGGTTGTAGCCCGGCGCCAGTACACTTGTGATTAAGCTGTAAGTATTGCCAGGGCCGTCAGCACTGAGTATTACTTGGCTTAAACAGCTCGATGGCGCTAAAATCACTAACAGCGCTGCGACGGTTGATTTAATAATGGTCATTTCGCCTAAAATAGTTTCCGTTAGAAATTGAGTTTTCTGGGATTTTTAGCGTTAAATCTGTAAACCAGACTTCGGTATAATTACCCGTATTATACTGCTTTAATAAATTGCCATGATGTGTTTCTGCATCTGAACACCAGTTGGGATTGGTGGAATACGATTTTCCGTTGGTTTGATTGTAAGCGCCAATTTTAAAGAAGAGTCCCTCATTTCGGTATGCCTCGCTGCGCTCTAACCCGTTCTGGCCCAAAGGAAAAAACAGCTTCTTCGTCTGAGCGTGAATATTCTTTTCCTCTACATAATCTGACTTTACGATACTTTTAGTGAACGTTTTTGTAGGATGATTGTCAGCCTGAAAAACCAATTTCATTTCGCCGTTTACGACAACAATGGAATAACTAAAAGACTCCCCGAGTTCGATGCCGTCCTTTGGTTCATCGGGAGCAGTGTCGGCTGAGGGTCCGACAGTGCTGAAATCATATCCCCAAACCGCAGTGCTGTAATCCCAGCGCTTTGCGTTGTTGTCTCCAGCAGTATTGATCTCATAATGCCAGAATACAGAACCTTTTTTATGTCCGGGATACTTTTTATAGAAAATTTTCAATGGTTCATTTTCAAAGCCATCAGCACTATGAATTTGACCTATTACTGTTGAATGGGAGGCGGGTACGTCATCTCTTCCAGTCTCTGAAACAGCCATAATCTTTACAGTCGCCGCGAGTTCTGAATACCCTTCTACGTCCCACTTTTGCGTTTGAGCTAATTCCGTTCTTGTATTATTAGACGTGCCATGTGTTTCACCGCCATTAGGCGTTTTAAACACCAACCATGCTTTGCCTTCGTCTATAATCTCATAGAAGTAACTAGAATCCTGGAATGCTCTAATATCACTGATGTTTTCACCATTACCCAGAATAAGATACCAGTGGCTTAAAAAACGAGCTACTGTCTCATGATTATTTGATTTCCCCCAAGGATTAATTATCGCAAACGCTCCTGTTACAAGGAAAAAAAGAGAGAGAAGCGCTGTTTTTCGCAAGTTTAAAAGTCTCATGTTAAGTATTTGCTGGAGCGCACTTTCGCGTCATTTTAGACTAACAATGTTCATTAATGTTAAGATACAAATTATACAGATTGTACTGATAAAACTTGACGTTGAATAGTTCATTTATTCTTATTTTCTTTATTTCCAATTCATTCAAGAAAGCTTTGTTTTTTTTACTTCGATCACCAAGTGGAGCTGGCGGGAATGTACAGCATGCCGCACCTGCA